>Ga0137398_10000005_pt1 | contig 60888 bp, 81 predicted proteins | sample czorhiz216metaG_FD_106659 | JGI IMG/M metagenome (GOLD analysis project Ga0137398, IMG submission 106659) | Vadose zone soil microbial communities from Angelo Coast Range Reserve, California, USA - czorhiz2.16 metaG | ecosystem: Environmental > Terrestrial > Soil > Vadose zone | place: USA...
ATCCGCTCGACCGATTATTTGGCTCGGATCATGGGCGGGAACTGGAAGATGCCGCGCGAGCAGGCGTGGTTCTGGGAAACGAATTTTACCGAAGCTCTAGCGAGCCACACCGTCAAAGTTTGGCTGAGTCAAATGCCCGTCTCGGATGATGAAGCGCTGCAAAGTAAAAACGATCTCGTCTTTTCCGATGAAACGATTTTAGAAATCAATTCGCGGCGCGAGAAAACTTATCAAGCCTACGCCATCACCGGGCAGTCCGTACTCATTGGGCAGGACGATCATCCTTATGAACCTCCCGTTGAGCACATTAATTACGACAAGGAGCGTATCAAAGTTTCGTGGAAAACGAAGGGTGGACAGATGCTCCACTGGGAGCTGATTCCGCTGAAGGAATTCGAGGACACGGAAGACTATCCGGCATTCAATAAACTTCTAGTCTTCCGTCCTCCAGAAGAAAACTGCGACTACTCGGCTGGCATTGATACCGCTGACGGCTTAGGCAATCCCGACGAAGACCGTTCCGTGTGTAGCATGATGCTGAACCGTAAAGGGAATCACCGCGACGAGGAAGCGGCGCAGTTTGTCTCGAACAACGTCAACGCTCCGCAAATGACTTCGATTGCCGCGTGTCTTGCGGCATGGTATGGACAGTGGTCAGAGAGTCGGGCGCACACGCGAGATCCGCGTGGCGTGAAATTCATCATCGAGCAAAGAGAGCGTTATGGTGACGACTGTCAGTTTCAACTCAAGCTCATGGGTTTCTTCTATCACCATCAATTTCAGCAGTACGACCACAAAGAAGTGCATACGGAAAGCAAAATTCTCGGCTGGCGGTCGAACTTCTGGAGTCGTCCGATGCTTGTCACCCGGTTCATGGACGCAGTAACAAACGGTTGGATCAAAGTCAATTCCCCAATGTCGATCCGGCAACTTTCCACCTGGGTGCGAAAGACTTCAAAAACCGGGCGCACGAAACTGGAGCACGAGTCCGGGTTTCATGACGATAATTTGATGTCTCTGGCGATGGCGTACTTCACGCGGCATTCCCACGAAGCGGACGCTATGCGGCATCAGGCGAAATACCACGCGGCGGAAGACGATACGCCTCCTCTAAATTTGGAGTGGGCCGAGAACAGGATCACGATATGATTGGCGTAATCGACAGACTGTCGCGCAACCGTCGCAAGCAGAGAGAGTTTCGCAGTATCGTGCGTCGCGTTGGGTTCACCGAGGACTCGCTAAAGTCAGCTCGCAAACGGAGTGCGGATATTTATTTTCTTCACAAGTATGCGGGTTGGAGCTATGCGAAACTGGGAAGATTCTTTGGTGTTTCCAGTACATATATGCAGATCATCGTGAAGAGATGTGATCGTCGCAATCGATTTACGGTGTGTCATCCGAAGGGTACTTGCCAATGAGCGACATCATCATTCCCAACTCCCGCACTCCCGTCCAGATTGGAGAGAAGCAGCGCGTCTGCGTGCTGACCCACATCGACACCGGACGCATCCTGTGCTTCTGTCTCGACGATGCCTTCGCCTCCACGTTTGTGGATGCCGGTTACATTAAGCATGAACTACATCATGCCAATGAATACGACCTTTGGGCAAAACGCCTTCGCGAGCAGTCGAAGCGCGAGAACGAAGCGGAGGATTACGCGTATCTCGAAAAAGAAAACCGCACTCGGCAACGCCTACGGCAACAACTGAAAGACCGTCTTAATCATTTGAGCGAGGGAGCGAGTCGCGAAGCAGTCGCCTCGGCTCTACATTGCCTCGACTTCATGGAAACAAAAAGGAAACGATATCGCGAAGAAAGTTTCATGGTGAATGAAGCGTTTGAACAGAGTGCTGACGTCGGCGAAGTGCTAGTGGATAAGATCATGAAGCCGAAAGCGAAGTGATGCCGCCGATACCGCTGCTCATCATCTCCGATGGAGTAACCTCTGGCACGGGATTAGGGAGAATCGCCCGTGACCTCGCGGTGCGCATCGCCGCTAATCTTTCGGACGTGTACCGCGTCGGCACTCTCGGTTACGGCGGTTCGTATTCCCGCTCGCTTCCATTTCCGCAGTACCAGTGGGCTTCCAATAACGAGTGGGTGATTCACGAACTGCCGGAAGTATGGCGCGACTTCGCCGGAAGCGAACGCGGAATTGTTATGACGATCTGGGACGCGAGTCGTCTGCTCTGGTTCTCGCGACCGGAAAACTGTTCTAACCCGCAGTTGAAAAAGTTTCTTGACAGTCCGCCATTCAAGCGCTGGGGATATTTCCCAATGGACGCGACCGGGCCGAACGACCGCTTGACCGCCGTCCTCGCCCACATCCTGAAAGGCTACGACCGGGTGCTGGCATACTCCGCTTGGGCAGAAGCTATCCTTCGCCGCACGTTAAACCCGGAGGATTGCATTGACCTTGAGCTGGCGAACCTACCACACGGTATTGACACTTCGGTATTCAAGTCGCGCACTCGCACCGTCGCGCGTCACGGTTTTGGCGAACGCATAGGAGCGAAAACGCCAAAGGGCAAGTGGTTATCTATTCCTGATGACGTTTGTCTCATCGGTATTGTTGCCACCAATCAAACACGAAAAGATTGGGGACTCGGCATCGCAGCCGTTGCGGAACTGGCAAAGACCCGCAACGTCATGCTGTGGGCGCACACTGACGTTCTGGAGCGTCAATGGTCGATCCCAGCGCTCTTGAACGACTTCGGGATTGTGGATAAAGCCATCGTCACTGGCATTCCTCTGACTGACGAGCAGATGTCGTACTGCTACTCCGCCTGCGATGTAACACTTGGGATCGGAAACGGCGAAGGTTTCGGCTACCCTATCTTCGAGAGCCTTGCCTGCGGCACGCCATGCGTTCACGGCAACTACGGTGGGGCCGCAGAGCATCTCTTGGATTCAATGAAGGTCGAGCCTTACTACCAGCATCTTGAAGGTTGCTATAACTGTATCCGCTGTGGCTACCGCGTTGCCGACTTGGTAGATAAAATTACGCAACTTCCCAAAAAGGATGGAGAGTCCCTGCTTCCGCTTAATCTCGACTGGGGCGATCTGTGGGACGACTGGGAAAAATGGTTTCACGAAGGACTCGCATGAGATACACCATCATCACTCCGACCCTTGGACGCGAAAGCCTCGTTCGTACATGCGAGTCGGTTGACCGGCAAACGACAGACGACTGGCAGCATATTGTCGTCGTGGACAAGAAAACAGACCCTGAGATTCTCGTCCAAATCTATCGTAGTCATCGCCTAATAATTCACTGCGGACTGCCGCACGGGAACTTTGGGAACACATGCCGCCACAACGCTTGGGAATTCGCAGAAGGCGAGTATCTGTTGTACCTCGATGACGACAACTGGTTATCGGACGACCATGTGCTAGAAGACTTGAATGTAGTCGTTACCCCGTGGGCTCTCTTCCCAATCCTGCGGCACGGCAACCGATTTTTTACCGACCCTCCAAAGTGCTGTCACGTAGACACCGCGAACGTGGTGGTCAGCCGGGACATTGGCCGATGGCCCGACATCCCGGACTACACGGCTGACGGCCAGTTTGTCGAATCGCTTCTCAAGTATCCCTACCAAGCGTTTCCAGATTTCCGGACGATTGTCGTTATGCCACATTCGAGTGAGGGACGATGAAGGACTTGCTCGTCATCCTCTGCTCCAGCGGCGCACGCGGGTTTCAAGAAAAGTATGTCGAGCAAATGCTTGAAGCTGGGATTCAAGTGCGCGTGGAACTATTAGAGGAGTTCCCGAACTCGAACGGTGGAGGAACGCTCGGACATCAAGTCCAGGGTCAGCGTGCGTTAGCTAGGGAGTGTTCCGAATATCAAAAACTAGTTTTCACCGACGCTTTTGACGTTCTATTTTATGGAACCAAAGAAGACGTGATTCGTAAGATCCCGGACGGTCACGTATTACTGGCCGCTGAGCGCAACTGCTATCCCGACCAATCCCTTGCCTCGACCTTCCCCGGAACGACCGCGTGGCGCTACGTTAATGGTGGAATGATGTGCGGCAGGCCGGAGCGCATCCTAGAGTGGCTGGACGAGATCGAGCGGCATCCGCTATACGATCCGAACGGACTGAATCAGCGCTTCTTTAATCTGCTTCGCCATAACGGTTCTTCGCTCATTCCGATCGACGAGCGCACCGAACTTTTCTATTGCCTGTTTTTGGAGCAGAGCGAACTTGCGTTCGAGAATGGTCTTCCGGTGAATACGGTTCTCGGGACACATCCAAATTTTATCCACGCAAACGGCAAGTGGGGATGGCCGGATTGTGTGGGGAGGACGCTATGAATGCAGCGCTCATGCTTACCCATAACTGCCTTGAGATGACGAAACGGTGTATCGAGTCGGTTAGGAAACAATACATTCCGATGAGAATTATTGTTGGTGACAACGGTTCGACTGATGGAACCCTTGACTGGTTGAAATCTAATGACATTGAAGTGATGTTCAAGTCGTCGCTTACCATGCCGTTGAATCTTGGAGTAAGTAAGGGGTGGAATATAAGTCTTGAGTATCTGTTCAACTTCCATGCTGAAGTTCTCTTGGTCAACAACGACGTGGTTCTTCCGCCGTGGTTCTACAGCGAACTGCTCTCCTACGATGTTCCGTTCGTAACCGGCGTCTCGGTTGATAACATGGATGCAATTCGGGAACGAACACCGCGAGCGCCTCTCGTCGGTCATCCCGACTTCAGCGCGTTCCTGATTCGCCGCGATGCGTGGGACAAGATAGGCCCATTCGATGAAGGCATGAAGTTCTACGCGCAGGACTGCGACTATCATGTGCGAGCGGTAAAAACTGGAGTGCCTCTACTGGCCGCGAATCTGCCGTTTTATCACGAGCGCAGCTCGACGCTGCGTCTCGCTTCCCCGGAAGAACAAGCGGCCATCCAACAGCAGGCGAATGCGGATCGCGCGTACTTTCGTCGCAAGTGGGGATTCGAGGTTGGTTCGGAAGAATATCAGGCTGCGACCCGGACTGAAGGTTGGGGTGGCTGCGCTGACTCCCCCGACAAAATAAAATTGGCATGACAGTGCCGTGATTATCAAAGTATGATGTCGCTACATGGAAAAGAAGCTCCAAGACTGGCAGGTTCCGACCTTTGAGTCGGATGCTGCGCAACGTCAGTCATGGATCGAAGAACAAATTCAAGACGGCGATAAATGGTGGGACAGCCAAGCCGTGTCGAAGAACGCGGAACAGAACTTAGCGCTCCTCAGCGCTGACGGGCCGCAGAAACTAAAATCCAATAATCTGAAAAGCGATATTCGGAAGTTTGTCGAGACCATCGCCGACGTTCGCGAGATTGCCACGCTCGGTTCGGGAGCGGAACAGTTCAAGACGATGGTCGAGCAGTACAACCGGATTTACAAGCATATTTACCAAGAGTCCCAGTTCGCGCGGCAGTCCCGGCAAGCGCTGCAATACGCGATTCCGTTAGGCCGTGGATACCTCTGGCCGCGCTACATTCGGAAAGATTTTGGCTGGGGAGCGGGACAGATCGAGTTTCGCGCTTTGGGGCCAAGGGAAGTGTTACCCTGCCAGTTACCCGCTGACAACGACATTCAAGGCAGTTACGCGGTCACTATCGTTGACTGCTTAGGCATAGCCGAGGCCCACGCTCGCTTCCCGCACGCGCAAGACAAGTTATTTCCGGTGTCGAGAACTAAGCCGTCGTCGAACGGTCACGTTCGCCGGTTAGAGTTTTGGGATCGCTGGAAGTATGGGCAAGAACAGCAAGACTGGGATCAACGCTACTGCGAGATCCGTTACACCTTCGTGCGCGACCTGCGCATCAACCGAACCGGACAAATGCTACCGATGGGGGACGCACGAGGGGAGAATGGTGAGAAACTAACTTCTTGGTCCTACGACGTTCCTTCGCTTGGAAGCCTGCTCGTAACCACAAACCCAAACAATCAACTTCCCGAGTCTCGCAAAGCGGAGCCAGAAGACTGCCGCATTTATCCGCAGTTGCGTCTTCTAATCTCAAATCCCGGCATGTCGGAGCCGCTATACGATGGCCCAGCCTTCGACTGGCACGGCATGATGCCACCCGTCGCTTACGAAGTGGATGACTGGCCGTGGATGGCGGTTGGGTTCTCTCTTCTTTATGACGTGGCTGGGATCGAACGCGCGGAGCGCGGGTTCATTGACTTGATGTATCGCGTGCTGAAAGCGAAGATGGACCCGCCGAAAGGCTACGACTTGAACGCGGGGATTCCGCGCGAAGACTTGAAGAGCTTTGACTGGCTGGCAGAGTCGGGGACAACGGTCGGGATCGACGGCAAAGTCCAAGATGCGCTGAAGTCTCTTTTGCCGGACAGCGTGCGCGTGGAGTCGAGCGACTTCCAAATGGTTGAGATGTTCGAGAAGATGCGACAGAAGGCTCTTGGACTTAACGACATCGCAAGCCTCTCGCAACTGAAATTCAATCTCTCTGGCGAGGCGATGGACAAGTTCCTAGAAACCATTGGGCCAATCGCGAAAGGTATTTCCGGTAACATGCAGGTGGCGCAGTCGAAGATTGCCTACATGCTGAAGTTCATGGTCGGGCAGTATTTCACGACCAACGACTTACTTTCCTTTATTGGGCCGGACGCGGTGTCGGTAGAAACCTTCGACTTCAATCCCAATTCTATTGTCCCGTCACATCTACCTTCCGAATCGCATCTGCAAAAAGACAATAAGCCAAGCGAAAAGTCGGACATGGAACGGGCGAAGTGGTTTGCGAAAAACCTGAAGGTAGTTTCCGTTCCCAGCCAGTTGTTGAACGTGACCCAAATGCAGGATCAGTTGAAGTGGCTGAACTTCCTACAACGCGGCTTCCCGATTTCTTTCAGCACCGCCTTCAAGAAACTGGGCGTCGAGAACTGGGGCGACTCGCCGGGAACAAGCGAGTTTGATAAGTACATCTGGGAGCAAACGAGAATCATGGAGATGAAGGCGAAACTAGCGCAGGTGGCGCAAGCCGAAGGGCTGGGGGGAGAAGAGAAACCCGGTAAGGGCAAAGGCGGAGGCCGTCCACCGAGTGGGAAGCAGCCGCCGAAGCAGGAGACACGCGGCACGAAGAGTGGAAACTTGCGCGTAGTCACCGCGCAGAGCAAGTAGCTATGACACTCACAAGTTGGGTATCAACGAACCATTCACAACCAGACGTTTTCATAAAGTGCCAAGGTCAAGGGTGCGAAGCGGTTATTGTTTTTAATCGACAGGAAATCCTTGACCGTAAGAATATTGGGACGAACACTTCGACGCCATGCCGTCACTGCGGCTGGCATCCGGTGTATCCTCCCGAGCCGTGGAATGAGTTGAAAGAACCGTTCTAGTGATTATGGACACTCCTACCGTCAAGGCGATCAAAGTCTTTGTCACTTTGGAATCGGTGCTTGAAGTCCCAAAGACGTTCAGCATCGAAAAAGTGTTTTCGTATCTGCGCTCGAATAAATTCAAAGGCGAGACGAGCGTCAACTGTAATCAAGGCGGTATTACCAACGTGGTTACGCGGGAAAACATCCCGTTGACGATGAAGGAATTGGATCAAATTCTGGCGGAAAGAAAAAAATGATTGCCGTGGAAGAATTGAGTCAAAAAGAGCTTAAGGTTCTGCAACTACTAGCTGACGGTAAAACCCTGCGAGGCACGGCAAAATCCATGAAACGCGCGGAAATCACGCTTAAACACTACACTGAGATCATCCGGGAAAAGTTGGACGCGCCGACCACAACGAACGCAATCGCGATCGCCCTCCGCCGTGGTTTGATCGACTGAAAGGTACTTTAGTTCCTTTACGCTTATTCCTCTTCCGTAGTATCTCTCCAAACAGAGATTCACCATACAACCCTTCGTGGAACTGATGGTGGCTCAAGTCTGAAGTGGCTTGAGCCACTTTCTCTTTGGAGGAATCTATGGCACGTCACAAAGGTCACAAACTGATGATCAAAGGGTCATCGGTCGGCGGCAAGCATAAGGGCCGCAAGCGCGGTGGCAAGAAAGGCCGTCGCAAGGGTGGGCGGAAACGCCGATAGGAGTCTCCTATATGGCGAAACGCAAACGCAAACTGGTCATCAAGGATCATGCCACGGGCCGATTGAAATCTCGGGCTAAAGGTCGTAGCGGTAAGGGTGGAAAAATCGACCTTAAGTTCAGAAGTCTCGGCAAGGGCCGGAAGCGCTGAATGGCTACTCCCCCAACACCACAACCGTCACCAGAGCAGGGTGGAGCCCCAGGTGGAGCACAACCTGGGGTTGCTCCTGCGCAGCAGCAGGCGAATCCTCTACAAACCATGCTGGCGCAGATCGCCAAGGGACTGGAACAACTTTCCCAGCAGAACCCGATTGTGCAAGCCGAACTGATGGAAGCGAGAACCGCACTCGTGAAAGCCTTGCAGAAAACCATGACCGCATCCCGTCCGCAAGAATCACAACCTGCTCCGCAGCAGGGGCCTTCGGGCCAGTAAAGGAGAACTGAATGACTGTCGCTGAGTTACTGAAAGCCGCGAACGTGAAAGATGAAGTGATTGCTGGATTGCCCGCCGATGTTGTTTCCGCTCTTACCGGATATGTCTCTCAAGCTGATACGACCCTCCAAACCGCATCGCAAAAAGAAGCGGAAGCCGCTGAAGCGCTCCGCCAAGCAAGCCTCGAAAAGCAGGACGTTGAGAAGTACGTCGCCGACTACGGCACCGCGCTCACCGAAACCGCGAGCGTCAAAGCGAAATATGAAGGGCTCCGTAAACAAGTGGAGTCACTGAAAGCGCAGGGTTTTAATCTCGACATAGAAACTGAGCCCGCGAAGCCGGTTGTGCCGGGAAGTCCGGCAGTAGGAGCGAACGCCGTGGATGAAGGCCGAATTTTGGGTAGGGTTGGAAATTGGTTGAGTCAGTTTCAGGATGCTAATAACGAGCACATGCGTCTTTACGGTGTTCCTATTCCTGACGCTACGGCTTCAGTTGCCGCAGAAGCGGAACGCGCTCGCAAGCAGATTGGCGAGTTCGTCGCGGAGAAGTACAAATTCGCCGAGACACGCAAGCAGAAAGAAGTTGAAGCCTACAGGCAGCGTGTAGATGCTGACGTGAAGACGAAAGTCGCGGAGCAGCTTCGCTTGGAAGCCGAGAAGCGCGGCAACAATCCAAACCTTCGCCCTGGCGAATCCTCGCGGAACAGTTTGATTCCTATCAAGCATGACGATTTCGAGAAGGCAACTGGGAACGTGCCACGGCGCGAGCGCTTGAACCGGATGCTGGACAACGTTCACAAAGATGTTGCAGCGGCACGTAGCGCGTAAAAGGAAGGTAAACAATGCTGACCCGATTCTTGCTCTTGTTTTTCAAACGCCTAGTGTCGTTGGCGATGCCTTGCCTTTTGGATCCTCTCTACAACGAGCTGGACACCAACACACGCGAGTCCATTCGCAAGAACGTCATCAACGAATGTTTTTTCGTGGATACGCCTTTACAGGACATCCTACGGCGTTTCGGGGTAGTAGAGGAATTCTTGGGCGGCTCGGGCATGGTGGAAGCGTTTACGTACGCTCACCTGCAAGGCAAAGCCGTGCAGCCAGGTCAGACCATTACGGTGACGCGTCCACAGATCGCGAGCGCGGCAAAGTATTATGAGAAAGCCTACGCCTGCTACACCCAAATCGAAGACTTCGAGCTGGATGTGCTGAATCGCGCCGGCGACACCCAGATCATCGACCAACGAGCGCTGCTCGAAGCGAACTTGGTTTCGCAGATGAATACCATGCTCGAAATGGATGCGTACCGCCACGGGCAACCTTCGTCCGCGAACGGGGGAACAACCGGAGTGTCGGATGACCGCTCTCTTTCCTCGAACGGATTCTTTGAGGGCTTCTCGAATGGCGTCGATCCTTCCCCGGATGGAAACGTCTTTATCACGACTGGCGGAGTCACGAGAAACGGAGCCATTGGGCAGGCGTACAACTCAACTCCGTTTTACTGTGGAACCACGGCAGGCGGCGCTGGCCCCATCACCTATCCGGTGCTGACGAATGCCGTTGCGCAGCTTTTAACCTTGAACTGCAAAGCGAGAGTCGGAATCACCAGCCCCTTCGGATGGTCGGCTTTGGTCAACATGCTCCGAGCGATCGCGCGTGTCGATCAGCAGTCGGTTCGAGAAGGCACAGACTTCGGATGGCCGAGCGTGGACTTCTTCGGCGTAAAGATTTTTGCCGATCCATTGGCTCCGTCGAACAAGACGTGGCAATTCTTGCCGGGTGGCAATCCAAACGCTTTCGGCACGGCGGCAGCGAACACGACATTTCTTGACGGCTCTGGCAACACGACCAAGCTCGGGAGCTACACGTCTCCGACGTACACCATTGCCGGCGTCCCGCAGGCAGTAGGGTCGCTTTCGCCGAGCGGTGCGCAGTTCCCCTCCGGAACCGTCATTCAGCCGGGTGAGATCCTCGTTCTCTTCGATCCGGAAGCCTTGAAGATGCGGCCCACGGCGGAAAAGTCTTGGTTCTTCGCGACGAAGATCAAGGAGATCCCGGACAACGTGAGCGCCGCCAATATGTTCATGCGCTTGGGGACGAACATCTACGTGATGAATCCACGACATGGACTGATTATCAGCGGATTCACCAGTTAACAAGGAGACGGACAATGCCACTGATTCGCACCGAATTTCTACCGCAGTCGATGACGGCGGTGTACACGTCGCCAAGCGGCATGACTGATCTCCGTACCGGACTGCCTTATTACGCTGGCGGCTTGGTTGTCGGCGGATACTTTGACTTGACCGAAGCGGAAGCGCAGGCGGTTGGCCCACTCCTCCATCAAGGCCGCTATCGCTTTGTGCAGGTCGATTCCGGCGCGACGGCCTCGAATATTAAGACAGGCACGATTGGACTGATAAAGTCTTTGGCGCTCGGCGTCAACTTTATTACCAGTTACGACCTTGGCTTGAATGCCGCTGTGCGTCCAGTCGTATTCCTAGCTCCACTCACCGCCGCGCAAGTTGCTGCGGGAGCGTACGTCTTCGTGCAGGAAAATGGAGACGCCACGGTGCTCGGAAAGACTGGTGGCGTGTCTAACGCTGCGCCTGCGGTCGGAGATGTCATCAACTCGATTGCTGGAGGCTTGGCGGAAGACTTAGCGACTCCAGGAACGCTGATTCCAACTACGGTTGGGTTGGCGCTCACCGCTCCCAACCACACGGCAACGGCTACTTTCCGGGTCTTGCTTGACATACCGCTGGTTGCAGGGTAAGGAGAACAACTGTGCAGCTAAAAATCGTTCCTGGGTACGAAGGCGGCCTCTCAGTCGGCCAGCGCCAGAAATGGACGTTCTACGGTACTGGCCCAGCGTCTTACTCTCAAGCGACTGGAGATGTGCTTTTGGTTCCGTCAGGTATCTACCTAGATTCGGTGGAATTCTGCATGGATAGCTCCGGGATCTACATATTGGCCCCAGCACCGAGTGTTGTAGGCACTACGCGACCTACGTGGACCTTCGATTGGTACACAGCGGCTGGAATGACCGAAGTGGCTAATGGAGTTAACCTCTCCGCTTTATCTGTTCAGTTCAGCGCGTGGGGCGGTGAGTTTTAGGCAGTTGAGTTTGGGCACAGCGACATGGCGGCGGCTTGCGGGAGCCGTCGCCATTTTTTATGGAGATGTTTTATGTCGTGGGTAAGCATGGCAAAGACGATAGCTCTCGAAGTCCCTGGAGTCTCGCAGCCTCTTGCCAGCAACAAACTCAACGAAGCGCTCAAGAAAATCTACGATGAAACTGATTGGTCGTTCCAAACCCAGCAGGCTGGATGGAATTGTCCTGGCCTCATGGCGAACGTAGGAACGGTTACGGCTAATCCGTACACGTCAGTCGTCATTGGGGATGCTGCGGCAAGCGCGGCATGGGCGGCTTTAACGGGACGCCCGTTCTTGACAGAGTTGCAGTTTCGGAATCCTCCATACGCGCTCTACAACATCATTGCCTACAATCCGAACGGTGCCCCTCCGTTTGCCACATTAACTCTTGACCGCCCGTGGATGGAGCCAACCATCGGAGCGGGACAGCCGTACTACATCTATCAGGCGTACTTTCCCGTTCCCGTGTCGGACTTCACGAAGTTCATCGAGATCCGCGATACGACGAACAACGCGCCCGTGGACTTCACGAAAGTCTCGCAGGATGACCTCTCGGTCCTCGACGCGCAACGCCTGATCTTTGGACCAGCGGTTCCCACCTACGCCGTGCCTTGGGGAATAGATATGCGTCCGGGCAGTTCGACGCTCGGGAACATCATGTACGAACTGTGGCCGCACAATTTGTCGCACATGCCGTACAGCTTTAGCTACAAACGCAGTGGTCCGCTGTTTGTGAATCCTTCCGATGTTGCGCCGTACCCGATCAGTGAAGAGTTGATTAAGTGCCGCGCGAAAGAGGTTCTGTATCTTTACAAGGAAGCGCAAAAAGGCGAAGAAATGCAGCGCGGATCGGGCGCGGATTGGAAGTTTCTGGCGCAAGCTGCCGCGAAAGAGCACCAAGCGCTCCTGAAGCAGATCCGAGCAAAGGATGCGAACCTGCATCGCGACTTCCTCACGCACTCACGTTCTGGGTTAACATCGCAGGCGACGAACGACGGATATTCCACGGAAACGCTCGGCTTGTTGAATGTCGGTCGTGCCAACTGGTAGGAGGAAAGCATGAATTGCGCCACTATTACGATTACTGACATCACGAAGCCCGCGCAGAGTTTGTATACGCTTCTTTCCGTAGGCTCGCAACCGGGATATACGGTAAGTCCTGCTGGCGGGATCTTCCCCGCAATCAGCATCATTGGATCGGTCAGTTACTTGTCTGTCCAAGCATCTCCTACTAATAGTACCCAGACAGTGTACAAGGGAGACGAAAACACGAAGACAGATGGGAGTTTGCAAGGCAAGGAAATGGCGGCGGGGAGCACGGATGTGATCCAAGCCTATCCGCATCAAGTTGACTTGAATACCACCTTCTTGAGAGCGAGCGCCAACGGAGCAAAAATCAATGTGGAAGTCCACTACGCTTAAAAAGACTTTATGTTGCCTGTTTGTGTTCTTGGGCAGCGTTTACGCCCAATTCAGTTCGCCGCAGGTGGCCTATGTTTCGTCTGCTCCATCTGGATCGTGTAGCGCTACCCCACCTTTGCAAGTTGTCGTAAGCACTGGCGCTATCTATTCCTGCAACAACGGAACATGGGGGCAGAGCGGAGGTAGCGGCGGTGCCAGCGGGGGCACGGCATTAAACGCCAATCTGCCTTACGTCCCTACGGAATCGACGACTCCTCTCACCGAAAATTACGGAGCCTACATCATTGAAGGCCAGTCGAGCGTCTTTCCCGATGGCACGTTAGTTATCACGTACCGGCAAGGAGCGCAAGAGACTTCAAATGACGGTGTGTGCAAACTGCAAACCTCGACCGACCAAGGCCAGACTTGGAGCGCCCAATCGACCATTGCGTCTTTAGGCGGTGCTGACGTTCGAGCTTGCACTGGCGGAGTTACCCCGACAGGCCGGTTAGTGCTGTTCTACCGGATCATCACATCCGGGGTATTCACTTCACAGGACTACATTTACTCCGACGACAAAGGTGTTACGTGGTCCGCTCCCGTGGTGATGAACATTGCGCCTGGAACCGCTGCCCAACCTTACGGCGGAATGATCGTACTTGGAAATGGCGTTTTACAAGCCTCGTTTTATTCCACGGATGCAGTACCTACCAATTACTCACAGGTAACTCGCAGCACTGATAATGGGGTAACGTGGTCCGCTCCAATTACCGTCGTTGGTTCAACTACTAATCAATTTACTGAAGGGACATTCATCTACCTTGGTGGCAGCGTAGTGTTTGGGTTACTTCGTTGTGATAACAATAACCGTGAAATGGAACAAGTTATCAGTAAGGACAATGGTCTTACGTGGACGGACGTAGGCGCGTTCACGCCGAGTATCAACACTGGGCCACTCGGCTACAATCCGTGGCTTTCGACTTACGTAGCGCCTAATGGTAGACGCATTGTAGAAGTGATTTATCCTGACCGTGGGGCGCAATTGATCTACGCCATGTACGGCGAAGCGACCCAGCTTATTGCAGGCGTTGCAGGTACTCCGACATCGCTAGGGTGGTCACCGAACAGCACGGTTGTGGTTGGTGTCCCAAACGTCGCTACCGCAGTCTCGTCCGTCACCATCAATAGTTCGACGCAAGCTACGTTGACGGTCACTTCGACTGCCAGTTTCGTTGCCGGGGCACCAATCACTATCACTGGGTTATCGGGCTCAGCCGCGCCGATAAACAGCCCAGCTAGTCCGAGCAACACGATGACGGTTACGTCCATCACAAACGCAACCACGATTGTTGTGCAGAGCATCACAGGCGGTTACACCGCAGGCGGTCCTTTCGGAGCGCAAGCCGGAACGCTTACCCAAGTGTCAAGCGATAACGTCCACTTCGGTTATCCGAGTGTGGTTCACCCGAACAATGGCGCAGCGGGAATTGGCCTTTACTACGACTGGGTAAGTACCAGCGTCACGGTAGCCCGGTTCTTCACCGTGCCGGTTAACACTACCGACTTAATCCTATACGGAACCGCACCGACCCTGCGCTTCGGGGGTTCATCCGGTACGGGCTCATCGTCGATCATCGGGGCAACAGGCGCGGCTACAAACGCCTTCACATTTTCTAACCCCACATTGGTTAACACTCCCGGCACAGTGGCCAATCCTGCCATTCGCATCGGCGGCGTCGGCACCCCCGTTGGTTTGTACACCAGAAGCGGCACCATCGGCTTCGTTGCCAGTGGGGCGAGTTGGTTGGAGTCCGCTTCGACTACGACCGTCTGGCTTTCGGGAGCAACGCTTGCTTGGGCGTCTTCCCCTACCAACGTACTTGCCGCCGCTGATACTGCTTTTAGCCGTGATGCCGCAGGTGTAGTGGACATTGGTACAGGGGCGCAAGGCAGCAAAGCAGGAAGTTTGAGGTTTACTGGTGAAATCCAAGTTGAGGAGGCCGCGCCTGCTGGAGTAGCTTCTTCCTCAGTTGAATACGCGGACTCCACGCAACATGCGATGGAGGTCAATAACAACAGCACTGGCGCGATGCCGATCTCTCGTCTCGGCTGCATGAGCGTGGTCCCAACTACGGTAGCTGTGAGCACGGCAAGCGACCAAAACTTGCAAGCGTGCTCCCTGAGCGCGAATTTGTTGAACGTCGCGGGACGAACTTTAAAAGTATTTCTGGCAGGTGTCTATTCCAACGTCGTCACCGCGCAGCCTACAGTCGCACTGAAAATCAAACTGTGTACTGTTTCAGGGTGCGGAAGCGGAGTGGTCATTACCCCAATTAGCATCGTTTCAACCGTCACCGCGGCTACCGCCGTCAGCAATTTGGCCGCGAATTTGACGGGATATATTTCGACGCAGACCGCTGGCGCTTCTTCCGCTTATGAAGCGCACGGAAGTTTGGCGATTGACCTTGGGACCACGGGCCTAGTTGCCGATTCCGTGTTTGCCGATACCAACACTGCTACGGTCGGCACAATTGATTCAACCGGAGCGCTTTTCCTGCAAGCCGTCGTAGCCTTTAGTGGAGCCAGTTCCAGCAACTCCTTCACTTCTCGGCAGTTGATTGTGGAAGTGCTGAATTAAAATGAAGCGACTTCTCATCCTCGCGGTTCTCCTCTTACCCGTAACGGCTCACGCGCAGACCAATGTCGCCTTTAACGGCCAGTGTCAAAAAGGTGGGCAGGCAACGGTTACGCAAGGGTTGCCGAGTAGTGGAACCCAGCCGCTTACGGGAACGCCATTCTCTGCCGGGACGGGCGTGATGGCTTCGTATCCGGGATGCCAGGTAGCCGTGTTCTTGACGGGAACTACCAATCCAGCCGTCATCTTCTCCGACATTATCGGCACGCCACTTGCGAATCCCTTCACCGCAAACACGGATGGCTCATACCTGTTTTTCGCTTCAGCGGGAACCGCGTACGACATCACGCTCTCTGGTGCCGGGTTGCCTGCTCCAGTCACGCTTACTGATGTATCTCTTGGCGGCGGAGCTGGCGGAGGAGGGGTAGGCTTCGTGGCGTTGACGGTCCCAAACGGCTTCGCTATCGCTGGCTCCCCAGTCACGCCTCCTGGCGGCGTGTTGAACATCACGACGACCGGAACTCCAAATTTGGTGCAAAAAGCGATTGCTGGAGGTTTTGGGAACTCGCAGATCACGGATGATGGCATCAACCCGACTGTATCTCCTCTCGGGTTTGACGTATTCACCAGCGGAATTTTCGGCTTCCAAGTGCCTAACAATGCAGTTACGGGTACAACCAACAACACGACCGCTTGCGACGATGGCACGGGGCACGCCATCATCTGCCCACACGCGACCTCAACCACAAACGTTGTAGCGGGCTTCACCTTTTCCGGTGGCGGAACCACGGGCAATGCACGGATCGCGATGCTCGGCTGGCCAACTGTCACCTTCGACAACCAGACGACCGCGCGTGACTATGCCATAAATTCGGCGACAGTCGATGGTCAGTTGCACGATACTGGGAGTGCGGTGCCTCCCGCTGGGCAGCCCTTCTACTTTGTTTGGACGGCGAATACGGGTGCGGGAACGGCTGGACAGATCCGCATGTTGCTCGCGAACGATTTCAACAACGCCTCGCCAACTGCGGTTTATAACCTGCAAGTGAACGCTGCTCCCCTAACACCCGGAGACACGGTTAACTTCAATGCGACAACGCCAGCGGTTCCGAGCAACGGCTATGCCATCACGCCTGCAACCTCGAAGTCTGGAAATACAGATTCGGTCAGCAATGCCCTGATTGGCGACGGCAACGTAGCGCACTGCTTCCTCGGTACGGGAGTGTTCGCGACTTGTCCCGGTAGCGGTGGACTGATTAACCCAATGACCACACTCGGGGACATGATCTACGAGAACGCGACCCCGGCAGCGGCACGGTTAGCGGGAGCGACGACACCGAACGGCCTCGCGCAAGTTTACGTTTCCATCCCTTCTGGTGGACTCGCCACGGCACCTGTACTCGCTCTGCCTGGAGTTGTTGGACGCGCCATCACCGGAACCACGGCAACCGATACCATCGCGACAACCGACTGCGGTCCCAAGCGCATCGAGTATGTTGGTTCGGTCGCGGTGGCTGTGACTCTTCCCACCGCGACCACGCTAGCGGTTCCAAATTGCGTCTTTCGGCTCGCAAACAATCTCAGCACCGTCAACGATCTCACAGTGACGACGACGACTTGGACGTGCAACGGCGCGGCAACGTGTGTCATTCACAATGGACAAATCGCGACTTTCTACGTCGATCCGAACAGTTCAACAAATTGGGTAGCGGACATTGCCGAGCAAGGCCTAACGGCGGGATCTGGAGTGACTCTCACGCGCACGGCCACGGGTATAAGTGTGGCCGCTACGGGCAGTGGCGGCACAACGGTTACTGTCGCTAGCGGAACCTCGACGATGGGGACTGGCGCAATCACGAGCGGAACCTGCGCCACGGCAGTTACAACCTCAGCAACCGGAACGGCAACAACGGACACTTTCATCGCTACGCCAAATGTCGATCCCACGGGTGTATCTGGATACGGGCCATCAGCTTCCGGGAGTCTATATGTGCAGGCATACCCCAGTAGTAACAACGTTAACTTCAAAGTTTGCAATAACACTGGCGGGTCGATTACCCCGGCGGCACTAACGTTCAACTGGAAGGTATTGCGATGAAACGGATGCTACTCGCGTTCCTTCTCTTCTGTGGATTAGCTTTAGTTTCCTCGCTCGCTGCTGGGCAAGTTAGCGGGAGTGGCGTCCCTATTTTGGGAAGTACTCAAGGGGCAACGGGTATCGGTGCTTGCGGAGCGGCAACGGGCTACACGAATACTGACACTATTACTATTTCCGCTCAGGGGTCGCTAGGAGCGGATCTGCCAAACAATTGGGTTACTTACTTTGCCGGAAATGCTCTTCTAAAATCTACAGGCAATGGCGGCCAGTTATTATCTTCGGGAACTGATGTTGTATTCTGCACGGCGAATAATGGCACCGGAACGATCATCCCATATTACTTCGTCCCGAACAGTTGGTCGGCTACGACGGGTGCGGGGGAGTGGTATTTTCAGGCTCCATGTATCAAGAAAAGCTCAACGTGTCTTGCCTATTTATACACGGGTAAATCTAGCGCGGTGGATTTATCTTGTGGTCCAAGCGGAACGAACAACTGTAAGACGACGTTATTTGCCAGCAAGTATCTCCGAGCTTATGACTTTGGCGGAGTCTCCGGGGGAACGCTCTCCTTTACGGATGAAACTACGAATGCTGCTTCACCCACCAATCATGGTGCGATTTCTGCGGCCGGAGAAATTAACAATGCCACCAACTACACAGGCGGCAGTAGCCAGTGGACGGATACAGGAAGTACGCTAGGTGCGCTGACAAACTTTTCTATCGAAACTTGGTTTAACGCTGTACAACCGGCAGGGTCTCAAGTTATTTCTCCAATGGGCGACTTAGATAATGGGGGTACAGTCGGCATCTACATGATCGGAATTGGCACCGGCGGAGCTTCCTGCACTAATGGTACTTGTATGGGGTTTGGATATAAAACGTCTGGTTCTAATTATTGGCAAGGCTGGTGCAATATCAATAATCTCAATCCTACTGGTTGGCATCACATGGTCGGTTCTCATACAGGGGGAAGTTCAAATTTTACGTTTTATTTAGATGGAGTTACTTGCTCTGTTACCGCTGGCGGCGGGGCTACTGGTAGCCCGGTTGATCCATCTACCAGTAGCATCACCTTTGCTCTCGGAAGACTTGCTAGTTTTTCGTCGCCTTTCTACTACAGCGGCAGTCTTGATGTAACGCGGGTTATGAACTTCGCCATGACCGCCGATGAAGCGCTATTTGACAATCTCAACCAATCGAGCCCGACCAGCACGTATACGGTTTCCACACCCTAATGAGACAGTTGCTCGCCATCCTCGCGCTGTGCGGTTGTTGTCTAGTTCTCCCGGTCAGTGCAACGGTTTGGAACGTCAAGACGAACTGCGGAGCTACGGGCAACGGATCGACCAACGATACCGCTGCCGTGAATACCTGCATTGGCGATCTGACGAGTGGCGACACGCTCTACTTCCCATCCGGAACTTATTTGGTATCCCATCTCACGACCATTAGTGCGCTCTCGAATATCGTCGTATATGGCGACAGTCAGGCGTTGAGCATCATCAAGGGAAGCGCTTCTGGCGTGATCTGGCAGATTGGAGCGGCTACTCTAAGCACGGGTACGGCCAGTGTTCCGAGTGGAAACGTCTTGCTCGCTTCAACCTCTGATCTTTCGAGTTCATTCACCGTAGGCAGTACCTTCGCTTCCACTCTCTCACCTGGAAACTTGATTTATCTATGGCAAGGCGGAGCGGATGGAAACTGTTCGCCGTCGAATACCGCGCAGTGTGATTCTGGAGGTCAAGCTACAGCCGTAGGATGCGAAGTGGATGGATGCCGTTCGGAAGTGGCTAAAGTCGCCTCCGTCTCCGGTACCACCGTGACGGTTATTCGACCGCTCAACAACCCTTATAACCCATCCGTCAACCTGGCAGGTGTGGCGAAAATCAATGGTGTTTTGGCCGGGATCAATATCCACGATCTCACGTTCGACGGAGCAAGCACGGCCAACGTCGGCCTCTACCTCGTCGGAACCGATGGGTTGCTCGTCAATAACCTAACGGCTAAGAACACCATCGGCGCTGGATTCTCTTGCGGGGCTTCTGGGCAAACCGTCTGCGGCTGGCAACCAACAATCTCGAATATTACCGAAACAGCGACGGGAAGCAACGGCGGTTTCCCTTCCCCTGGCGGCTCGGCCTTCGTGGTCGCTTTGACGGGGTATCCCACCGTCAGCAACGTCACACTTTCCAGCCTCAACACAAACGCCTTTGGCGTGCAGCTTGGCATGTCGGGCGGGGCGGTGATGAATAACATTAGCGTGGATAAGACGGGAGGCACAGCAGGACGAGGAATCAAGCAATCAGCCGGAGCTCACACCGTCTGGAACAACGTAACCGTCACGAACGCCCCAGCAGGCTACGAGTGCGCCGACGTAACGTACTACTCGCATCACGTCACTTATATCGGAGGCATCTTTTCCGGCTGCAACACCATCGGCATTGATGGCTTTGGCAACTTCAACGACTTCCTCACTCTTATCAACGTGACTATGACGGTAGGAGCGAACGGCTCTTTGGTGAACTTCGTTCCCGGAGCCTCTGGGCTCGGCCGGCGCGACATCAATACGACAGTCAGCGGCGGCACGTTTTCCGGCACGTCTGGGTTCGAGGAGATCCAAGCCTTCGGCAATAACGCCTACATACACGGCGCGACCATCGGCGCTGGCACGAATGGGATCAACATCAGCAGCGTGGCAACAACTGGAAACTGCATCAACAATAATACCTTCGTAGCAGGACTCGGCTATGCCTATGCCGGTTCTGGTTCGACCGGAAAAGCCAATGGCAATGTGTTTAACGGCAACTCAGTGACGGGAGCGTTTGTAACGGGAGCGTGCGCGACTACATTCCTTCCCCTTAGTCTTGGATTTGGTTCCCAAGTAGTCGGATCGAGCAGCGCCGCGCAAGCCATCACACTGACGAACAGCACCGCATCGTCCGTGACCATTAGTGAAGTAACGGCGACTGGGGATTATTCCCAAACCAATAACTGTGGAACGCTAGCGAGCAATGCGAGTTGTAGCATCAATGTCACCTTTACCCCGAGTGCCACTGGAACCCGGAGCGGATACTTACTAGCCTATCCCACTACGACTGGTGGGACGGCAACCATTCCTCTAAGCGGCAATGGATCGACTTCGTCCTGTTCCATGCCGAATCCCTGCGCCTACAACGGGACGGATGTGGTGTCATGGTCCACCGCTCCAAATTTGGGAAACGCCATAAATAACGGGCTGACCGTCTTCGATACGAGTTTTCTTGGTAGTGGCTGCGCTGGCGGTGTTTGCCACAACTTCGACGGCTCGGCTTTCACCAACTCTTCCTTACTGAGTCCGATCACCAGACTTACCGACTCTAAGTCGGTTCCCGGCGTCACGAACGGTACCTTCGTTGCTGGACAAGGCGGCTCGGGCGTCATCGTCGCCACCAATACAAATACTAGCTTGGTCGGTTTCAGTGGCAATGGTCCGGAATATGTGTGCCTCTTCAACACAGCGACGGGACACTGTTCTGGAATCGGAACGGGAATCGCCATCCCGACTTCGTTCAATAACGCTGGCGGCGGCTCGGCAAACGTGGGGGAGAATTTCGGCTCAATCTTCTTTTCGCTCACTGATCCAACTGTGCTCTATGCCTTCGGCAATAACACCGATGTGACGCTCCCAACAACGGTCACGCCTTACAGCATCAACACGACGACCGGCAAGTACACAGTCGGATTTCCGACAAAGAATGCATCCATCGTTGATTTCAAATATGGCCTACCGCTCGGCGCAGCCAACGCTCCCAACTGGCAAGCTAGTCATGCCTACCATTACGGCGATTATGTCACTCACCAATTGACTTCGGCGGAGATGGCGCGTGGCACGGGAATCCGAGCGGCAAGTACGGCCTACGCTCTTGGCGACATTGTGACCCAAAACGGCACGGCAGGAACGTGCATGTACAAGGTCACGGTCGCTGGCACATCGTCCTCCGGTGCGGCCCCAGCGTTTCTCGCGAGCGGATGCAAACTCGATACCCTGTCCGATGGCGCAACTCTGAAGTGGCACGGCACGGCCTCAACCGCGCAGTTCACGTATCAGAACACCGGGGCGAACGGAGTGTTGTCGAACGCCTCTGTGTTCCAGTGGATTCATTCTCCGGTGACGCTTTCTACCAACACCTGCTCGATGCCGTTAAATTCGGCGGTGCTGACTTGTACGAACGCTCCATTCACCGCTTCGATGGTCGGACAAACCATCAGCGTGACAGGCGCGGGAGCGTCGGGGGGAGTTCTTTACGCTACCATCCTGACTTTTACCAGTTCTACTGTAGTCTCGCTTGCGTTCCCGGCTACGACCGCTGCGACGACGACGAGCGCTTCGTTGACTGGGCATCCCGACTTACTCTCGCAAGTCATTGACGCGAACGGCATCGTTTGGACGAATGTGGGGACAAATTATATTCCCACGCTCGGTTCGCAGGCATGGGCGGCGGCGGCGGGAGTCAGCCGGGATTCCAGTTATCCGGGTACGTCGTATAGCGGTAAGTACGGCATGGCACTCTCAACCAACAGTTACGGCGACAATTATCCGAATGGGGGATACTCCAAATACAACAGCGACCAAGACACCGGAATTTGGGCCTTGGAATACGATGCTGTCACTAATATTTATCACTTGCTCAACACGGGAACCGGCATTTGGACGGATTGGTCTTGCTCAGGCGGCACGGGTTATAGCTGTACAGGTGGAACGCGGACGCCCTCAGTCATCGGGACGATGACGAACATCGTAAACCCGGCAGGAGTGACTCCAGTTACCGGGATTACGACCCAAGCTTGTCCGTACTACATCCACAACGAGAAGATGTCGAAGAACGGCAACCACGAAGTTTTAACCACGCATGTTGTTTATCCCGCTTGCAACCCGCTGCAAAACTTTGAAGTCTGGCAACCGCTGACTTCGGTATTTCCGTTCGACGCGCTTAATTCACTTCAGATCACGTTCTTTGGCCTGAACCACTGGGATATTGGCACTGATAAGATTATGGCCTTCAGCCCAGGGGGATGGGGGAGTGGATCATTCCTCAGCATCTATGACGCCTCGAAGGCCTCGACGCAAGCGAACTTCTCGACCTTCCTAAAGCCGAACGTCAACTTGAGTCCGCCGCCGTATCCGGAAGGGTGCCATACGGTCTCTGGAACGAATCCTGACTGCACGCTCGGCAATGTTCTTGATTCCCATTTGAGTGTGTCAGGAGATCACGGCAATGACCTGTATCCCGCCTGTGGTACTACGTATAACTACAAGACGCTTGGCCCTGCGATAAACGCGTGGCAGAACAAAGAGACGTGTTATCCAGTTACTCCCTCGTTTAATTCCGTCCAAGCGAACAGCGTGAATCCAGTCTGGCAGTTCTCGAACGACTTCAACACGCACACGAGCACAACTTTCTCCACGCAATTTTCGGTTAGCGAGTACTCACAAGATGCCCAATGGTTATTCTGGTCAAGCGACTGGAATTGCGGCAACGGCTCAACTACTGGCGTAGCGCCTAGCGTGTGGGCGAGCGGAACACATATCGGATTCTTGGCGGTTCCCGCAGTCCCAGCCAGTCCATCAAGCCTCTGCGGCTTGCCGTGGGCGGCGGCGAATACCTACGTTGTCGGGAACCTCATTAACCCGATTGAAGGCACTAGCGGTAGCGGCCAAGTGGACGACGTATTCCAAGCCATCTACGTGAACGGGAAATCTGGGCCGCAATCATCGTTAAGCGGCTTCCAGCCGAAGTGCGGAACGGTGTCATGCTTCACCGCCACGACTGCTCCAACGGTGTCGGCTGCGGGTAGCACGCTCTGCGACAACCAAAACTACAACGGAACGACGCAGTTAAATACCCTCAATCCCGCACTACCTTATTCAACGAGCTGCCCGAATGGAAATGTATGGCAGGATCTCGGGCCACAAACCGGTCGCGGCGATGTCTTCGCGGCGAAACTCACTCCGACAGGCGGGGCTCCTAACCTCGCAGCTACTCCAGTCTGCTCTCCTGGAACAGGGACATACACAACAACCCAGTCGGTAACGTGCACAGACGCGAGCGTCGGCGCGATTATGTGTTTCAGCACCAACGGTTCGACGCCTGCCACAAACGGTTCGACGGGCTGCGCCTCCGGAACTCTATACTCCACAGCCATCAGTGTGGCGAGTTCGGAGACATTAAGGGTCATCGCTGGCGGGACTGGATACCTCGATAGCTCGATTGCCAGTTATATCTATACGATCAACCCTGTGGCCGCAACTCCGGTCTGCTCCCCGGTCGGAGGCACATACACTTCCACGCAGACGGTTTCCTGCACGGATTCTTCTGTTGGCTCCATCATGTGCTTCACGACAAACGGGAGTACCCCGGCAACCAATGGGACGACTGGCTGCACAGCAGGAAGTGTTTATTTTGGAAGCATCACCGTAGCGATTTCGGAAACCTTGAAGGTCGTCGCTGGAGGGTCTGGGTTCACGGATGGCAGCGTGGCTTCTTACGCTTACGTCATCAATTTCCCTACGGCAGCGACTCCTACCTTCTCTCCCGTCGCAGGGACGTATAATCCAACCCAATCGGTGACGATCAGCACCACGAGTCCGGGAGCGATTCTCTGCTGGAATACGACGGGCTCTCCCGCAACGAATGGCATTACGGGCTGCACAACAGGCACTCTGTATTCCGGCCCAGTGAGCGTCGGTGTGAGCGAGACACTCTATGCCGTCGCGGGTGGGTCTGGATACGTCGATAGCAGCGTAGGCTCAGCCGCGTATGTCATCAAACTTCCGGCAGCAACTCCGGTCTGCACGCCTGGGACGGGTTCCTACACGGCCGCGCAATCTGTAACCTGCACCGACTCGTCAAGCGGCGCAATCATGTGCTACACGACCAGCGGTACGACGCCTGCGACAAACGGGACTTCTGGCTGTACAGCGGGGACGCTGTACTCGGGAGCCATCGCCATCTCCGGCTCGTCAACACTGAAAGTGATTGGTGGTGGCACGGCTTATATCGACGGGCCTGTGGGCTCATTTGTCTACACCATAAATTTCCCGACCATAGCCGCTACGCCATCGTGTTCGCCCGTTGGTGGTACGTACACTTCGACGCAATCCGTAACCTGCACCGACAGCTCCTCGGGTGCCGTCATGTGCTATACCGTGAACGGCTCCACACCCGCCACAAATGGTTCGACGGGCTGCACAACCGGGATTCTCTATTCGGGTGCGATCAGCGTGGCTTCTACCGAGACGCTCAAAATCATCGCCGGTGGCACGAGCTATGTGGATAGTTCGATTGCAACCTACGCTTACACTATCAACCCAGTAGCGGCTACGCCCTCGTGCTCCCCGGTCGCAGGCACATATGCCTCGCCACAGTCAGCGACCTGCACGGATGCCTCTTCTGGGTCGATTATGTGTTACACGACAAACGGAGGCACGCCAGCCACGAATGGCACGAGCGGCTGTACGGCGGGAACTCTCTATTCGGGAGCTATTTCTGTTGCGATTTCGGAGACCTTGAAAGTCATTGGCGGTGGCACTGGCTACACCGATGGTTCTGTCGCTTCCTACGCGTATGTGATTACGGTTCCGACCGCAGCGGCCACACCTTCGTGCTCCCCGGTGGGCGCGACATACACTGTTTCACAGTCTGTAAGTTGCACGGACGCAAGTGCGGGAGCCGTGATGTGCTATACCACGAACGGCACAACGCCTAGCACGAACGGAGTTAGCGGTTGCACGACAGGCACCTTATACTCGACCGCCATCTCGATTTCTACGACCCAAACGCTTAAAGTCATTGCAGGCGGGACAAGTTACCTCGACAGTCTGGTCGCGACGAACGCCTACGTGATTAGTCCTATCGCAGCCACGCCAGTTTGCTCTCCGATTGCCGGGTCGTATGCTTCGGCGCAGTCAGTGACGTGTACCGATGCGAGTTCCGGGGCGGTGATGTGCTTCACGACAAACGGCGCGACTCCGGCGACTAATTCAGTATCCGGGTGTACGACCGGGACGGTCTATAGTGGCGTGATCGCAGTCGCCTCGTCGCAGACCATTAAAATTATTGCTGGTGGAACGGGCTATACCGATGGCACGGTGGCTTCTTACACCTATGTAATAAACGGGCAACCCGTCGCACCTGTAACCAGCTTATTTGCACGAGTCGTCAAGTGGAAGGGCGGAATACAGTTGACTTGGATTAAGCCCGTGCCGCAGCCGGATGTGAGCGTTAATTCCTATAGCGTGTGGCGCGGCTCGAATCCATTACTTCCAAATCCGAGCAAGATAGCGACCGTCATTCCAACTTCCTACTTCGATAAGCATTGTCGCGGGGTATGCTGTTATGAGGTCAGAGCTAACGACACGGTAGGAACCGTGCCGACAGCCGTGGTTAGTGGGCCGAGTAATATCGCGTGCGTAAGCAATTAGGTAGTAGAAGAGAACGGCTCAGTTCCCGCGAGCAGCAAATTGTCGATTTATTGCTTTGCGGCTGCGAGAATCAGGAAATTGGAAAAGCGCTAGGCATTGCGGAACGAACCGTGAAGTTTCACATGAACCGTCTATTTGCGCGTTTTGGGATTAACGATGGGATTAAGCGAGTGAAGCTGGCGGTACTGATGTACAAAAAAGAACTAGCGAGGGGCAAATGATCGCATGGGTGGAATCGCACGGGTTAGAGGTTTTGGTGATGTACTACGTGTTCGCCGCGTTCACGGGCGGGATGCCAACCCCCTCCGACAATGCCACCGTTCTCTATCGCTGGGCCTTTAGCTCGCTCAGCATCTTGAATGGAAGCATTGCTCGCCTCGTTGCGACCCAGCTTCCCGCATCCAAGGTTGGGCAGGCTTTAACCAGTGGGCCTCCCATAGCACCGATTGTTGTTGCGAAACCAGAAGCAGTTGAACCCAAGGAGGAAAAACCATGAACCGAGAAATGGTGTTGTTGGTATTCGCGTTTGTGTTTTTTATCATCGCAGCATTCTTTAGCCCTGGCGTTCCACCGCAAGGGCCGTGGTACGGTCGTTTTCACTTCGGTTGGGCTGGACTAGCGTTTTGGGTTGCGACACTCATTTTCAGATAGCCGAGGGAAAGGTTGTGCATGGAGCTTCTGTCGATCAAGTCACTGGGCTCATCGTTCTTTTCGTGCTTGGTGCTTTCACTTTATTTTTTCGTCGCCTTATCCGTGACTTGGATGATGCTACGAAAGCCATTGCGGAGCTTCGCGATGAAACTCGAAAAGACATTGGAGAGCTTCGCGATGAAGTGCACAACCTTAGTCTCAAGGTTGCGAGGATCACGGAGCGCGACCGGAACCGTCGCCTCTCAGATTATGACGAGAATTCCAATAACGATTAGGCATCCTTATGGACCCGCGTAGCGAATCCCGGTTAGCTCTCGTCAACCCGCAACTCGCGGAGAAGATCAGGAATCTTGCTGCGCTCTTAAAGGGAAGCAACATCCGGGTTACGCAGGGATTGCGCTCGTGGGGCGAACAGGAAGCCCTCTACGCGCAGGGCAGAACTCTTCCGGGGCCGAAAGTCACGAACGCGATGCCGGGATACTCGTGGCACAATTTTGGGCTTGCGGTGGATGTCGCACCCTTCGATGCGGCTGGACAGCCGGACTGGAATGCCGCCGATCCCGTCTGGAGAATGATTATCTCGGTTGGGGAAGGAATGGGTCTTTACTCCGGGGACGAGTTCCTGCATTGTAAAGACGAACCTCACTTCCAGTTGACAGGTACATTCCCAGTTTCGCCAAACGACGAAGCGAGAGAGTTATTAGCGCACTCTGGCATGGAAGCAGTCTGGAAAGCAGCAGGACTTGCGTAAAGGAGAACAATGAAACGCATCATCGCACTACTCGCGCTCTCACTCATGCTAGGGTGTTCGCAGAACCCGAAGCCTGTTGTTGGAGCAGCAAATCAGTTTGACTCCGACACTTATCTCACTCTGGTCACAACCGACAGCGTGATTCAGAACACGAAAGCCGCCCTCACCGCTAATCAGTTCCCGGCGAACGTAGTAACCAACGTGAGAGCCGCACTCAACAGGTTGATTGACGCTTACGACGCCGCCGATACGGTCTATATCGTCTATCACAACGCAGCTCTGGCGGGGCAATCGACTCCAGCGCAGCAAGCCGCCGTCAATACTGCGGTGGGTAACGTACAGGGAGCGACCACCATGCTGGTCGCAGCGAAGGCAGGGCAGTGATGAATACAGCGCAAGTGTTTCTCGAAATTCTCCAGTTGGCGCTCGCGACTCTCAGCGTTATCCCTGCAACGGCTCCCGAAGCGGCGTTAGGTGGGGTGCTGGTGCAGATCATCCAAAAGGCAATGGCTGGGTATCAGACAGCGGCAGGAGTACCGCTCGACTTAACCAAGATTCCGATTGAAGCCAAGGTCTAACTTGTGATCCTACTTTTTGTCAGCACGGAGAAGTGGAATTTCGAGAGTGCCTGTATCCGTTGGGGTACGCTTTGCAGTTGGTCGCATACGGGATGGTATGACGTTAGGAGAAAAATGACGTTTTCCTGTATGGCGGACGGTAAAGGACTCGCGTGGCGCGAAGTGAAGAAGAACCAGCAGCTTCTTCTTCTGCAAGCTCCTGGGGCGGAAGAGTCATTGAAGCAAGCGCTCCGGTATGCTGGCAGTTCTTACGATTACAAAGATATTATCGGAATGATATTCCGCAAGAACTGGTGTACTCCGGGACGGTATATTTGCGACATGGCAATTTTTCAGTTTCAGGAAACAACCGGAAATCCGTTACTCAATCATCGGTTCATTCCGATGATGCATTTAACGCCGAGAGACGTTTTGCTGAGCCCTTTTGTAAGAGAGTGGAAAGAATCATAGTGAATGCCCACCCAGTACACATGGATTCAATACCTCGCCGCGCGACAAGCCTTAGCCGCGCGATTGGCCGACTCGTCTAACGTCTTCTGGCTTGACTCAGAATTAAAAATCTATTTGCGGGAAGCGCTTAGAACTTGGAACGCGCTCACCGAGCAGTGGAACGCAGATTTCGCGTTTCAGGCTACCTCCGCAGCCACTTGGTACGATCTCTCTACGTTGCCGGGATCGCCGCGCGTCCGAACTCTCACAGACACGGAAATTTATAAGGCGATGCAATTTCACTTACTAGAGCCACCAACCGGAGGGACGTGGACGGGATCTAGCCAGTTCTCGATAGCTGACTTCCAAGGCGCATTGCAACGGCGTAGGGACGAGATGATTCAGGCGTCGGGATGCAATCTGCAATTATTGCCTCCGCTTCCGTCCACGCCAAATGTGAGACGCACGTTCTTTCCTGACTCGACTTTGGAGCCGCGACGTACCCGATTCATTCCCGGAGCAACTTACGGTTCGCCAATAACCCTGAGCCGCGAAGATACCTTAGCGTTCGACGCGTTTGAGCCAAACCACTTGCAGAACCCGACACTGCCGAGCGCCTGGAGCGTCATTACCGGGCCTCCGCTCGCAATGGATGTCGATTCCGCTCCAAACGTTCCGGGAACATACGATGTCATCTCATTGCAGTCGGGGTTGGTATTCAATCCTCCAGCCAGCACCTTGCTAAGTGTCCCAGACGATTGGGCGTGGGTCGCCAAATTTGGAGCGCTGGCCGATCTCTTGAGCCGGGATTCCGAAGCAACCGACAGAGCCAGAGCCGATTACTGCCTCTCCCGATACACGATGGGCCTGAAGATCATGGAAGCGTCAAACTGGCTCGTTTCCGCGACCATCAATGGACTGCCAGTGGATGTGCCGTCAATCCGGGAAATGGATGCTTTCTCCTCGGAGTGGCAAGACAACTCGACAGCATGGGCTTCGCTCGTGCAGGCGGGAATGGATTTCTGCGCTCCGTGTCCTGTGCCTTCCGGGAGCCAAGTGGTAGGTGTTTCAATGATCCTCATCGGAAACGCACCTGTGCCGGTTCTGGATACGGATTACGTGCAGGTGTCAAGGGATGTATTTGACACGGTTCTCGATTATGCCCAGGTGCTAGCGAGCTTCAAAATGGGCGGCGAAGAGTTCGCGAGTACAAAAGACCTAGAGAAGAATTTCTTCTCCGTGGCACAGGAAACGAACAAGAGATTGGCGGCTATGGGCATCTTCAGCGACACGGCGCATTTAGAGGGGCGAAGGCAGAACATCGCGCAGCCGAGATAATGGCATCCCGATCCTATCCCCGAGAGAAGCCCGGTCAGCGCATGGCCTTTCATGGCATGAACATTGTGCTGCCGCCAGATGCCGTGCCACAGGGTAAATTCCCGTTCGTAATGAACGTCCGGGCCTACATGCGGGATGCCGTGCTCCCTCGTGCCACCCAAGATTCCTCCGTCGTGCAGATGGACAGCGGCCCGGTACACAGTCTCAGAAGGCTCAACGATAGTACTCCTGCCGGTCCACCAAGCGGCTTCATTCTCGTTGGTGGAGTGGGAACGAATCTCTACGCGAATTCTTCGGTCGTCGATACCGGATTGAGCGGCAACCCAATTTCCATTATCCCCTTCCGCCCGAATGCCAGCGTGCAGCCGTGGGCCTATATAGGCGACTCGCTGAAAATGGATAAAGTACGGTCGGACGGGACACGGTACAAAACAGGAATCAAAGAGCCACAGACGGCACCGACAATCAACTCCAGTTCCACAATCACGGATACGATGTCGCTCTTAGGTCCGGTAACAACCTACGTCTGGAACATGGCAAACGGAGACTCCAGTTCCGCGAACGGGACACCTTACAACTGGAGAAACGCGAACGATCCTTCTGGTCGTGGAAGGATTCAGACTGCCGCAGCCGCATCGCTTGTGGTCAGTGGAAACTCGCTGTCGTTCGATGAAGGCGTGCTCCCACAAGGTTCTTATGCCATCCCTGTGCAGTGGCGGCAATACACTATCGACTCTGGAGCGGTGAATACCGCAGGCACAGCGGTAACTTGGGTGAGCGGCGACCAGTTTTCGAACATCACCGCTGGGCAGAAAGTCATCATCAACGCGACAACGTACACGGTCGCAGTCGCTCCCGCGCCAACCAACACAACCTTTTCGGTCACGGTTTCCGCTGGCACGCAGACAAACGTCAACTACTACGCGAGCGTCAATACTGGAACTTTACCGCTGTACCAACCTGCTTTGAGTCCCGATGGCTACGTTTTCAGCTCCGGCCATGTTGGGACGTTCTACGTGCCGGCCGCAGGCACCTACACGATCAGCGGCGTCTACGTGAATGACATCATCATGGGCATCGGCAACTCAGGCCAAGGCACGGCGACTTGGACAAACAATGCTCCCATCAGCAATGCTGGACAGAAGATCACGATCATTAAGGGATACCCGCTTTTGCCGAGGACGACACTCATTGACGGCAACGGTTATTCCTACGGCACGATGAGCGTGGCGGTTACGTTCTCTGCGGCTGGAAACTATCCTTTTGAAATTGAATGGAACTACGGCAACGACCAATATCACATCCCGGCTCGGACGATGTACATCCAAGTCAATGGGAATGACATTACTCCGCTGCCAGTGACCGCGATTACCGGGGCGCAATACCGCTACACTTACCGCTCGTCCGCGACAGGAGCAACCTCGAATCCTTCGCCCGAAACCGCAGAACAGAATGTGTCAGTGCTTGCGAATACGATTTCAGCGACACCATCGACTGATCCGCAGGTCGATAAGATCGACTTCTACCGTATCGACACGGGACTCCAGAATTTTACTTATGTTGGCACAGGTCCAAATTCCACTGCGGCCTTCACTGACACACTGCTCGATACCGATGTCGCCAGCAATCCGATTTTGGAATTTGATAACTTCGAGCCCTTCCCGTCGATTGATCTGCCAAGAAAAGGCATCGTTAACGTCTCTGGAGGTATAGCGACGTGGGTTTCCGGAGACCAATTCAACGTCCGATGGCTACCGGGAACCATCATCGTTGTGGGAACGATAGCTTATACGCTCGACAAGAGACCTACCGATTCGACGCATCTGACCGCAACCAACACGGAGATTGTAGGCGGTATTGTCACTGTCGTGCCTTTAGCCAGCGGCTCGAACTTAGTCTACGAGATCGCGGAACCGATTCTTGCGGCGCAACCTCTCCCGTATCTCTGGGGTCCAACCGATAACGTCGCATTCTTCTTTGGCGTGGGAGACCCCTTGCGTCCGGGAACGCTCTACTGGTCAAAGGGCAATAACCCAGATTCCGCTCCCGACACAAACCAGCAGGATGTAACCTCGCCGAGCGAACCACTGATTAACGGCTGCATTGTCAACGGCATTGGGCTGGTGATGTCGTCGGAGCGCGGATTCCTGATTTACCCGAATTTCTTTAATGCCCTGGCGACGGTACAGGGGACCGTAGGCGCGACGTGGACGATTCAGGAGTCTATTTCTACCCGAGGGCTCTATATGCCGCGCTGCCTCGCTGTGGACGGCGGCGGCAATGTGTTCTTTCGAGCTAAGGACGGAGTCATGCACTCCCCTGGAGGACAGGGAGCAAAGTCGATCACCGACGACGATCTTTATAACTTATTTCCGCACGAAGGCAACATTCCGCAACCAGTGATTCGTGGAGGCTACACGGTTTACCCGCCCGACGATACCCAGCCGCAGGCGCAAAAGATGAACGTCGCGAACGGGTATCTGTACTACGACTACTTGGACGCGACGAGCATTCCGCGCACGCTTGTGTTCGACATTGCGGCTATGGGATGGGTGGTCGATCAGTACCAAACCTCGGTCGTTTTGCACATTCTCGAAGAAGGGCCAAACGTGAACGGAGTGTTGACCGGATGCGTCGATGGCTCGGTAAGGCCGTTGACCAATACAGGGAATGAAATTGGATGCGCGGTGCTCTTGATGCCATGTGAAACCGCAGGTGACGTTCGAGCGGAAAAGCACTGGGGCGACATCTATGTGGAAGCTGCGCGGGAGGGGAGTTAGATGACGATTAACCCCATTCTTCTCTTTGGTTCCCAAACTGGAGCGGTTGGTAGTTTCACGTTTTTTCCGCAATGGGTGGAGTTGGGCGTCACTTCACTGTGGTTAGAGCCCGATATTGGAACGAATGTCGCTCCCGTTCCCGGTAGCCAACTCATTGCGTTGATGACCGCTTTTAGTGCCTTCGGCGGCGTTCCGGGAATCAGCGACAGCAACGCAAATGCGTGGAACACGTTGCAATTATATCCAGTCAACGGTCAAGGGATAGGCGCGTTTTCGGCTATAGCGAATAGTAGTGTTGCTCCCGATACGATTAATTTTGCCACTGGCGCATGGGGCGCAAACGCTTGCTACCTTGTTTTAGATATTGACGCGTCTATCGGTTCTTTTACAACTGCCTTCGCCACCAGTGCCGGAGGAAGCATCTCCGCAACTACGGCGAGTGGATACACTCTAACGCTTCCGTGCTCTGGTGATTCGCAATTACTGATCCTGGAATGGGGTGGAGGGGTCGCGGGACAAACCTACCGTTTGGCATGGCTCCTTGGGCAAGAAAATAACACCACTGGCCAAGCTGGATGGACGCGAGTTGATAATCTGTACACCTATCCGGGCGATGGATTCCTCTTAGGGCGCGGACTCTGGGTGTATAACGATCTCGTCAGCACCGGGAATATCGTTGTCAAGAAAGCGACAGCTCCACCCGGTTCACCGCAGAGTTTCACTTTCACTCCCAGTTACGGTGCTCCATTCTCTCTTACCGATGGCCAGTCGAACGATAGCGGCCAAATCGAAGCAGGGACATATTCGGTTGCGGAAACCCCGATGGCTGACTGGACGACCACTGTCAGTCAAGACCCTACGGCAATCGTCCTCGGCCACGGCAAAACAGTCACGGTCACATTCACCAATTCAAAGATTCCGCCCTGCGCTCCACTGAATGTCTTGGGCGCTCCCGTCAACGGAGTGTTCGTCGATGACCTTAGCCTTTTCATCATTCCTGCGACCGCGCTGTACGATTCGCTCACTCCAAATTCACAGTTACAACTTTCCGAAACCGCCAACCAAGGAAGACGCGAGATCATCGTCAATTTCAACGGCAGTGAAGGTATGTGGAAACGGGACTTGGGGACCATCTTCACTTGGCCGCTGAAATCGAAAACCGCGCTCTACGTGTGGCAGCCATCCATTATTCCTTTTCCTATGGGCGACGATGTTTACTATCGCCTAAGCTTCCACGCCTTGATGAGCAGTTTGGGAATGGTTGGGTGGGCGCATGTCCGCGAGATGAATATCGCGCACTTATCGACCGCCAATCTAACGCTACTTCTGTCGTTTGATCAGGGGCCGCCGATCTCGTTGACGATCCCTAATTCTGGCGGTCTGTACGCAAAAACCAAAGTAACAATACCGGCGAATAAATGGAAAATGGTGGAAGTGCTGATTTCCTCAGCCACGCCGTTCAAACTCTTCGGCTCCGATCTCGAAATGAAGTGTAGGCAGTGGGGAAGCACTGAGGCTTATCGCGTTCTGAAGCCGGTGGTCGATTAAATGAGCACGAATCTGCCTTCGTTTCGGCTTCCTTTCACGCTCCCGGATGACGTGCATCCTGCGGTCAAGGATGCCATGCGGCTTACCTACCAAGGCGTAGTCGATCTCAACCAAGCGATTGCGGCCTTAAATCCAAAAGTCACTTCCAATACGAGCGCAATCGCCTCGGCCTTAGCATCCATCAACATCATCAATGCGGCTGCCAGCGGCACGACTCCTCCACTGCCAAGCTCAGGCATGGTCAACCAGCAGTCCGGGACAACGTATTCCCTACGGAACAGTGACTTTGGGAAGCTCGTCGTTTTGAATAACGCCGCACCGGTCGCAGTGACGCTCGATGCTGGGTTGGTCACGGTGCCGTTTTATTGCGTCATCGAGAACGTCGGAGCGGGGATAGCAACGCTGATCCCAGCCACGGGAACGGTCAACAATATCGGTTCGGAGACGATTGCTCCAGGTGGCTCGGCTCTCATCTTTTTCGATGGCATCAATTTCTGGATGACCACCATGCCTCCGCAGACCTTCGCGGCGGTGACGAATGAATGGATCTACAGCTACGACGCGAGAACGGGACTGTTCGCGGCAAAGCAGCCGTGCGCCAGGAATTTATGCGATAGCACGACGGGAAGCGGACACGTCGTACTTGACAGCGGTCCAACGATAAACAATGGAACCTTTACGGGAGTCACGAGTTTGCCGGGATTGCAGATATTCGCGAACAACAGTGCAGCAATCTCTGGTGGGCTCGTAGCAGGCAATCTTTACAGGACTGGGGCTAACCCAGATTTTATTGCGGTGGTCCACTAGGTTAGTAGCGCATAATGGTGCGGAGGGAAGCTATGTTACACAATTTGATTCTTTCGTTGTTGCGCCATCTGATGCTTTCAGGGACGCAGTTCTTCTTCGGGGTGGGTGAGGGTCCAAGCAGTGCCGAGAAATCACAGTACGGCGCGATTGGTGCGACCGCCAACTTTGCGACATCGGAAGGAATGGCGGATATTGGAGCCTCGGATAAGTTCTGGCGTGCTATCCTCAGTGGCGATCCGGGCCAGATTTCTAGTGTGCTCGGGCCAGCGATCAGCACAGCCAATCGGCAGGGGCAAGAAGCAAAGAGAACCGCATCCGAGTTTGGCACCCGCAGCGGCGGTACAGCGGCCGGCAACCAGATGACGGACGACAAGACACGTTCGGACGTTGAAGGCTTGATAGCCCATCTAACTGGACAAGCCGCTGGCGCTCTTGGCTCGCAAGGCAGTGGGCTATTAAGCACTGGCTTGAGCGGACACGAAGCTGCCTTTGACGCTTCCAAGACTATGCACGATCAAAACCTCGCGAAGTGGAATGACATCTTCAAAAGCACGGCGGACGTTGCAGGAGCTGCATTCACTGGTGGCGCAGGCGCTGCCGCAGGCGGAGCGGCGGCATTCCCGAATATGTCTCCCGGTATGATCTCTGGAGCCTACGGTGGGCCAACCAGCGCTCCTACGACGACAAGCGATCTCGGCTGGAGTCTGTAATGGCATTCCTCGAAAATCTCGCAGAGGGTTTCGCGCAAGCGGCTGGCTCTACTGGCACAGTCAACCGAATCGAAAAGCAGAAGTCCGACCGCCAAGCGAACTCGCAGGAAGAGTTGCACGGGCGCACGCAGATGATCTTGAATGACGTGCAGGGCGTACAACAGAAGATTGCCGCCATTGATCCAAACGATCCTAGCGCTCCGCAGAAACGAGCGCAGTACCAAAAGGAACTGGGCTCGCTGCAACAGGTATTCACCGACCTTTATCATCCAGTCAAAAATCCGGGAGCGTTGCAGCAGTTAGGCGGAATTCTTAACCGGATACGCGGCAAGCAGACGCCACAGGCTCCGAGTGGTCCCAGCATGACCGAGCGCATGGCGCAGGCGAATGTCTACGGTGCGGGCGCCGGACAGCCAGCGCAACCGGACAAGATGGCCGAGGTTAAGAAAGCGTACAAAGCTGCGTTCGGTGCCGACATACCGGACGAACAGGCGCAAAAGTTTTTCAATCATCTCTACGGCGGGGCTCCGCTTGAACCGAAACCCGAAGCGGAGAATTGGGTTCCGGCTGCGGTCAAATTTTCTGACGGCACAGAAGCGACATTGCAGCGCAATTCTAAAACGGGTGAGTGGACCGATCTTGCGGGTAACCCTGTTCCAAAAGAGAAATTATCGACTGCGACGGTCACGCCGAAAACTACCGGGCAGCCAAAAGTAGCGTGGAAGAGATTGCCAAACGGACGCTACGTCTCGATGCAGTTGGATGCGAACAATCACTTCAAACCGGGGACGGAGAATTACGATCAGGCTCCCCCGGCGAGCATTACGGGTCGCATCTCAACGGGGCAGTTTCACTTTGTTGACGAAAAGGGACAAGTCCACGAGGTTCAAGAAACCCGCACTTCGATGCCCGCTGGTAGTGCTCCTTCCGCTGCTGGTAAGCAAGGAACGAAAACTGCCGGGGAACAGAAAAGGGATCTGAACGATAAAGTGATTGGCTTCAAGGGCAACAAAGATTACAACGAGACGAAACAGGGCTACGAGGGTGCCGTAGACCGTACCGACACGATGGAAAAGAACCTGACGAACGCTTTGCAAGGCGATCAGCAGGCAATGCTCTCTCTAGTCGCAAATCACATTGGCATGACGCTCGGAACCCAGAAGGGCGCTCGCATCACCCGTGCCGTCTGGGATGAAGCGGTGGAGTCAGCGCCTTGGCTGGCAAGGGCAGCATCGCGCTTCGATGCTCGTGGTTATTTGACTGGAGTAACGCTCACTCCAGAGCAGATGAAACAAATGGTGCGCTTAGCGCACGAGAAAACGCAGACGTTAAAAGAGCACCTTGATCGTCTCAATCAGGAGCGGGGTGGTTCACCTTCCGACAAGAAAGATGACCCGTTAGGTATTCTTTAATGCCCGATGATCTGATGTCTCCAGAACAGTTTGCGGCCTCGGCAAAGAAGAAGTACCCGCAGTACGCTGGCATTCCTGACGCCGAGTTAGTCAAAAAAATCACAGCTAAGTATCCTCAGTATAGATCGAAGATTCGCCAAGATCCGCTTCCAAACGCTAGACTAGCGCCTGCGTCTGGTGCTCCATCTTCTATGTCGATGAAAACCGGCGAAGGTCCGATTGCGACAAACCTTACCTCGTTTGAGAGCCAGCTATCGCAGTTGCCAAAAGCCTCAGTACAACTATTACTGGCTAAGCATTGGCCGATTGTCGATGCCAAAAACTATTCTGAACTTTGGAACGACATCAAATCCCTGAATCCCGTCATGCGCCAGTACGAGGGTGGTCCGGTCGATCCCGGTGCGACGGCGGCAAACCTCTTACCTATGCTGGTGGACGCGAAAGGTATGGTCGGGAAGGCAGGGGATGTAATTAAGGACGTGGCCAGGGTTCCGGCAGAGGGTACTCGGAAGGCATTAACGACACTTGCTGGCGCGGGTCCAGAGAGAACGACCGAGCCGCTAGTCGAAGAATTCAAAACGAAATCCGCGGAAGCAAAGAAAGCGCAGGGTGCGGAAAACGAGAAGACAGTCGCCGCCAATCGGCAAGGGGAACAGACTTATCACGACAAACTGAGTAAGACGTTCGACGAAGCGAAGCAGGATCAGATTGAACAGCACCGCGCACGCACAGACGTGGAGGAGAGGAATCAGGCAGCCCAAGTCGAACAGGGACACCGAGCAGAACTCGCCACGCAGATCAATCAAGGCAGTAAACAATTCGGCGAGGGCGTCAAGGAGTTAGCTAGAAACGTAAAGGCAAAACAGATTGACCCGCAGTACGCCAGAATCAGGGAAGCAACCGCCAGTGATCCTGGTGAGCCACTCGCTGCGATTGCCGGAGAAGCGCGAGAAGCTGAGCGGCTCATTACAGGTTCGTCGGAGAATATAAAACAGTTTCGCGAGTTACTACATAAAGCCCCTGAAACAGAAGGCGTGCAGACGAGTGCCGGATTCACGGTTCCCGGAGATCCACTGTACGAACAACTTGTCACTGAAGGCGCGATTGATACTGGAGGGAATCTTTCCTACTCCGACATTCACGGCTACGCCTCAGAACTTGGAGCAAAGTTACGCCAAGGCGGTTTGCCATCCGATATTTACCGCGCCATCAAACATCTGAAGGATAAACTCGATTCCCGTCAGCAGACGATTGCAGAGAGAAACGGCGTGGGCAGTCTCCAGACGAAAGCCGATTCCGACTACACGCATTACCAAGACACATTCTTCGATAAGCCGAGCGCAATCGCTGACACCTTAGCGCGAGTAGGGAAGCTTGACCCGGAGCACTATGCAGCGCCAGTCATCTCAGGCAAGGCCGCACAGTTGGGAATCCTACGATTGCAGCATTACGCTAAGGACTTTCCCGAGGCGAACCGTCTCGCTACGCAAGCGAAGTCGCTTCGGCAAAAAGCTGCGGAATTTAAGGTGCTCCCGAAAAAAGCAAAACTTACCGACGTTCCACAGCAACTTATTCCAGTCCCAAAGTCACTCCCGGAATTGGAAGTGAAAACGCCCAAACAGATCGAGCAACCCAAAACTCCCATTCTCGAAGATGTTAGGGAGCGAAAGACGAAAGAAGTTAAGAGCGAAGCACGGGAGATTGGTAGGTTGAACCGTTATGACGCGACCCTCCTTGCTGGCTCAGCGATTGGCCCGTTCTTTGGACGCTGGGAAACGTTGCTCATTGATCCCGCTTACCTTGTCGCGCGTAAATCGTTAGGGAAGATGCTCAATCGTCCCGCAGTGCTAAAGTGGCTCGCGGAACCATCGCTGGAGGACATCCGAATCCTGAATACGTTGCCGCCCGAAGCCAAGGCAGAGATCGCCGGCAAGATGGCCTCTTTCATTGCACAGGAAAGAAAACCAGTACCGCTCAACCCTGCCACCAAACGCTTCCTTGGTCCCGTGGCGCTCTCGGCGATTGACACCGCTGCAATGAACAAAAGACAGACTCCCGATACCGCAAGAGACGTAATGCGGGATCTCAAAGGCAAGCCACCCGGACAGCAGAAGAAGGATCTCGCAGACATTCAGCGGAAATACTCCAACCCCATGATGCCCGTGGGCCCGGAGTGACCTCCGCAGAACTGTTAACCGCCTTCGATAGAGATCCCCGAGCGGCTTACTGGTTGCAACACTGGGAAAAACAGAAAATAGCTCCCAGCGATGTTTTACGGCGCGCCGTGAGTGCTGGTTTGCTCAGCAAGGAAGACGATCCCGGCCAAGAGGCTGGCGACACGGTTTTCACCCTTGCCACGGATCGCGGACTGGATACGAAGCAATTCGAGGTCTACGCGCAAGCCCTGCATTTGGCTTCTTTAGCCGATTTGATTGTGACCGTAATCCGCGCTGAGGGGCCGCCGTGGGGCCGTCCAGAAGACGGGACAGCCAATGGCTTGCCTTGGGTGTCAAGTTGCTTCCTGGAGCCTTCCGGCGTGCGACTGCGGCGTATTGTCATCGTCAGTCAATGGTCGGTAGACCGGAGGCTGTCGGAATCCCACAGTTGGTATTCGCTAGGGGAAATCTGCGCTTATTCCATGCCCATGACAGAGACGATAATCGTGGTTGGCCAGAACCGAGATGGTAAACATCATTCCCCGTGGTCGAAGGGATGGCTTAGAACTCGCTTCAAGACTCTGCGGGTTCGGAAACGTTCGGGTGAGGGATTCGATAGCGACTGGATACCAATATGGCGGGAAGAACGAGACGAAATCAGCCGCGACAAGTGGATGGATGTCATGCGCGACGATGGCGTGTTTCCCGACTTGATGTTCGATGTGGAAGTGCCGCTGCCGTGCGCTGACATCGCGAATAAGATTAGACGGCTGATAGAAAAGCGGTTGACTACGCTTCACAAGATGAAGGAAGCGCCTTCGCCATCAATATCGCAATGCGACTGGCCTGTACCTTGTGCCTTCCGAGAGGCGTGCTGGAGTTTCACGGAGCCGAGCGAACGTAACGGTTTTATCCCCGTCACGCAAATCCACCTTCCCGCTTAATTTCTTGCGCCACGTTCCCAGTTGTCGGCTTCGGCTTTGATTCCCTTGGAGCCGGGATGCTACCGATCCCGGATAAATCCTTGGCGGGTTCGAGGCCGGGAACAAGTTGCGGCACATCACCCTCAAAGACTTTCGGATCGACGTCAGTCCAAGTTTGTTGAGCGGCTTTCGGCTTCTCCCCACACAACACTTGCAGCGCGGCTACCGCTCGTTCCAGTTCTGGAATCTTCTGGCTGAGAGTTTGAACCGCTTTCTGCGCTTTGGCCAGATCAGCTCGGGCTTTATCGAGCGCCTGTTGGTTGGCTTGGAGGGCAACGGCGTTCTTAGATTGTTTTGCCATATCTCCCTGCGATGATAGCCAAGCCGGTTCCCAACAGCCACAGTGTGCTCGGCTCTGGACTCTCGCTGATGACGACATGACCTCCGCGCGTCGTCTTATTCACTAAGTCTACTGACTCGTAAAACGTAGCGTGGTAGACGTGAAAGACGCCAGTCGGCCAGCGCAGTTGCCCGACAAACTGGGCTTGGAGCAACCCTGTATTCGTGTTGAAATAAATCCGCGACAAGGTGCCTTCAAGGGAATACTGCGCGGTCGTTACTTCGAGCGATCCCGATGCGTTGATGCCAATGCCAGTTTGAAACAGCCATCCTGAGCCGGAGCCGCTCAATATTGAACCTCCGATTCCTTGGGCGTAAACGACAGTACCGCCAGCATCGTTGGTTGTGATGTAGTTTCCGAACGGGATGGGATTGGCCCACAGTGAAGTTGCAAGAACGATTAGAAGCGCCAAGTGTTTCATAGAGCCTCCGTGTTACCTTTTGCACGGTAAAACAGAAACGAATAATCTGTCAAGCACATAATATAACACTTGACTACAAGTGTCCACATCCTCTACAGTGCATCGGTATGGCAAAACAGCAAACGACTGTGGTTCCTGTTCGCCTCGACAAGAGCCTTTTGAAGCGACTGAAAAGTCAGGCAGAATATGAATATAGAACCGTTGCCAGTCTCATTCGACTAGCCGTAAGCCAGTACGTTGAGAAGAAACGAGAGAAACCATGAGTAGCGTCCCGCAACCGCAAGCCATGCAGAAAGTAGAAACCAGTCCGCTCATCTCGAAACTCGCTGACCGTTACGGGATGACGCCGAAGACCATGATTGACACGATCATTGCGACCGTATTTCCGAACGCCAAGGCGTCCATCCCGCAGCTCATGATGTTTATGCAGGTAGCGGAGCAGTACAACCTCAATCCGTTCACGAAAGAGATCTACGCTTTCCCGTCCAAGGGCGGCATCGTTCCTATCGTCCCAGTTGATGGCTGGACGAACATCATCAATAGCCACCCGCAATACGATGGAGTCGAGTTCATTGACGCTATCGGCCAGGACGGAAGGATTATTTCCGTGACTTGCATCATCTACCGGAAAGATCGGAACCACCCGACGCAGGTGACAGAGTATTTGGATGAATGCAACCGCGCGACGGAGCCGTGGGCTCGCTGGCCGAAGCGGATGCTACGACACAAAGCGCTCATACAATGTGCGCGTGTCGCATTTTCGCTCGCAGGAATATACGAGCAAGACGAAGCGGAGCGGATTCTGGAAGCGGAAGCGGCGCGGACTGAGATCATACGGCCTACGCCAATTGCCGTGGCGACGGTTGACCACCAATCTAACGCCGAACCCGAGCCGGAAGCGAAAACTGAAGCGCACGGGCCTTGGTCGAAATCGCCGCTGCCAGAAGTGGAGGAGCCTTTGGAATCTCACGGTTTGCCGGGAGTGTTTGACGAGGACGCAAAGCCGCAACCGGCTGGGCCGTTCGTTGAGAAATTCAACAAGATCTTCGTGATCGCGGCGGGAGCTGGAATAAAAGTTAATAAGGGATCGCACGACGATGAACTCCACAAATATTTGAAGACGAAGTGGGGAATCGAATCCGTCAAACAGATTCCGGTATCACTTTGGGATCGGGTGCTGGAGGACGTAGGGAAATCCCTCGCCGTGAAACAACCATGACCGCGACTGCGCTTGATGGTTGGAAGTTCGACGAACCTACGCACTCGTTTACGGATGCGAATGGCAGTCCGATTCCGAGCTTGACACAGATTTTGGATGGCGTCGGCATCTCCGACTACTCCTCCGTTCCAATACATCGCTTGGAATTCAAGCAACACATCGGCGATGCGGTTCACTACGCGGCTCGCTACATGGACGAGGGGCGACTGGATTATGCAACCGTGCAGCCGATATGGGCAAATTATTTAGCGGCGTGGCAATCGTTTCAGGACGACACGGGATTTGTAGCCGAAGGCATTGAGGTTCCCGGAGTCTACAGTTACATGAATATGCGGTTCGCGTGCATCTGGGATCGCTTGGGCAGGTTCCCCGGCTTTAAGCATCGCGCGTTAGTGGAACTGAAGTGCGCTTGGGGGGAGGAGCCGTCGTGGGCAATTCAGTTGGCCGGCCAAGAACTAACGATCCCGAAGACGGAGGATGAATTCATCGCGCGGATCGCCGTGCAGTTAAAACCGGATGCGACGTACCGGGTGTGGCCGGATCTGAATGGCTACCAAGATCCAAATGATCGTAAGGTGTTTTTGTGGAGCCTTTGCGTCACTAATTTTAAGATCGCCAAGAAGATCGCATGGAGAAGAGAGAAATGAACGCACAAGCCGAATTATTAACCGATCCCGCAGAGCAGACGATTGAAACCGAATGCCAAGCGCTCGTCGTTGCCTTGGACAACTCAATCGTTAAAATCACCGACGATTCTAGCTACCAAGCCGTCTGCCAAAGGCTGAAAAACGCCTCAGCCAACATTAAGGTTATCGAGTCCTACCTGAAACCGTTGAAAGAACAGCGTTACGCGGCTTGGAAGCGGCTGACGACGCTCGAAGCGAAGCTGACTGGCCCTTTACAGGACATCAAGACGCGGGACAGCCGCTTAGTCGGCGCGTACCAACTTGAGCAACAGAGGAAAGCGCAAGAGGAACAACGGAAGGCTCAACTCGCCGCAGAAGAGGCCGCTGCCGCTGCACGGGTGGCCCAGGCTGAGCAGTTAGCCACCGAGGGGAGGGTAGCAGAGGGTCTCGCACTCCTAGACGGCCCAGAAGCGATTCCAGAAGCCGTGTACATTGCTCCTACTACCCCAAAGGTGCAGGGTGTTTCGGCTCCCCGGCTGACGTATGCCGTTGAAGTTTACAGCCTGACGGAGCTGGTTAAGGCGGTCGCGGATGGGAGAGCGCCGCTTGGTGTTTTGGAGGCCAATCAGTCGGCTTTGAATAAGATGGCATCGGCTTTGAAGACTGGTTTTGCGATGCCGGGATGCAAACTGACGACTACGGCGAGCAGTTCGACGCGGACGTAGCACCAAAGTGGTACATAGTTTTCCTCACCATTTCCACAGATTTTGTGTTTGACACGTCTTCGTCGTTTGGCGTACTGTGCTTCCTGATTCACACAATTAAATAGCAGCCCTTCCCTAAGTTGGGCGTGACTCTCAGGACCGGACTCAGCCCCGGTCTTGGGAGTCGGTAAGGCTGAGGTAAGTGGCAATCATAATCAACTCGGGATTTTTACAGTCATGGAGGAGTCCACTACGAAACCGTAGTGGGCTTTTATATTGTGTAAAAAGAAGCCGCGCGGGAAGCGCGGCGATGGACAGCTACCGGAAAGTAGCTGAGATTCTAACCCATCGCTTCGTCCCACGCAAGAGACCTACGTCTATTTTTCAGCAAACATATTTGTTGACGGTTGGTTCCAGGGACTCCTTGCGTCCGAAAAAAAACGGCCCTGAAAAAGAAACTCTACCTGTTAGGTCACAGGAAAGACCAGAACAAGCGTTCAAATCCGGGCTCCGGGCCAGTAGTTTGATCTGGCATGGCACATACGTCCCGGTCCCATTGGATTGAGGTTTTACAGACCTCTAACTCATAGGACGCCTTCCTGTCTAAGAGAGTATTGGAATAGACGGAGCGACGAAGACAATTCCCTAAAATCCAAAGGGAATGTGCCGTATTGGATACATTATGACTTTTACCTTAACTCCTCCGGAATACAAAGACATCCGATTCCTACTCTTCAAGTCGTACATATTCCGCATGTTCCATTGGAAGTGGCAATGTGAACCGCGTTGGGGTCCGATGGAAGCGAAACAGTTAAAGTCGCTTCTCATTGAGAACCCAAAACTGACGGAGCGGGAGTTTGCCTTGGGACTAAAGAATATTGCGGAGTCGGACGACATCCCAGATCGGCAACGGCCTGGGTACTGGCTCCCAAAACTCGATAGCTACATCGTTCACAACCACAACGTGTACGGAAGGAACCCAGATGCGAAAACGGGAGAAACGTTCGCTGAACGAGACGCAAACAGTACTCGTGCGGCCGCTGGAAGAGTCCTCGCTAATCTTGAACGCAATGGTCAAAATGGCGTTGCGCTTACACAAGCCAATGAGCGAAGACTTCCAAAATCAACTACTTTCCGACCTCGGGCCTTACCCAGTGCCGGCGATTGAGTGGGCGCTGGATTCGTGGGGCCGGAATGCGAAGGTGCTCCCAACACTTTCCGACCTGCTCGGATTGCTGCGGACGTGGTACAGCGATACTGTCAGTGAGGTTTGTGAATGCGAGCACCTGCACGGACGAGGTTACGGATTAGAAGATGTGAAGTGGCTCATGGAACTCCGCCTAGCGAAAACGGTTCCCGGCGAGAAGTGGTCGCTATCGCAATGGGAAGAACTATTCGACGAATTAGATGAGCGCCGCCAGGGCGGTCCCCCGGCATGGCGCAAGACGTACGAGGGAAGGCAGTTCTTGCGGATATGAAGCGGGAAGACGATTGTACTCGCAAGCGCCGCTTTCGGCTCCGGCATGTCTTGATTCGTATTAAAGACCCGCTCGCACGTAAGGTGATGCAAAACGAGTTCACGCGGTCGATTGGGAGGAGAACGAAGAAATGACTACCACCGCTCCAAATTTGGAGTCCCGCTACGAGATCCAGAACCTAGAAATCTTCCTCGCTTCCGAACCCGACCCAGAACAGCAATTCCTCGCCATTGATTCCCAGGTACGCCGGATTGAACGTTTAGTTAACGACTGGCCGGCATTGGCTCGGATGTGCAAAGCGGTCGATACCGGGAAACTGTGGAAGCATGGCCGCTACAAATCCTTTACCAATTGGCTGCAAAACGCAGCTCCAAAGTGTGAGTCGTCGATCAGAAGCTACATCGCGCAACTCTCAAACCTTGAAGGCGATTTCACCGACGACGAAATGAAAGAGATGCCGCCCGAGTCTGCGAAGTTTTTAGCGGAGAGCGTGCCATCGCGGGAGCATCGCAAGAACCCAGCGGTGAAAGCCGCGAGCCGAAAGAAGAAAGCGGACTGCATCAAAGCGGTCCGCGAAGCGGTTCCAGAATTGCATTTAGAGGACATCGTGAACGTCACATTTACCGAAAGCCAGATTGCGGCAATAGATCGAGTGTGTGAGCACTATCGCGGGATGATGGGAGAACCTGAGTTATCTAGGACGATGTGCATTGAGGCGGTCATGGCCGATTGGGAACTGGAATGCCAGTGAGAGAACCGCTGGTTTGGGAACCGATCTATCGACTGAATACCTGCGTTGAATGCGGACACTATCTCCATGAAAAAGAATGCAAAGCGGCAGACTGTAAATGTTCCGAAGGAGTGGGTCGAAGTTATCAACGACACCGTCAACCACCCTTCCCACTATCATGGTGCGGACGACCCATACGAAACCATCAAGGTAATCGAAGCGTGGCGATTGAATTTCAACCTCGGCAACGCGGTGAAATACATCTCCCGCTGCGACCTCAAAGGAAAACGGCTAGAGGACTTAAAGAAAGCGGCGTGGTATCTGCAACGCGAGATTGAACAATGCCAGTAACCGCCAAGCCGTCTCAGCATTACGACCTGATCTGCGACGACGCGGTACGCCGTTATCACGATGGCCGAGAAGTCTGTTGTTCAAGCGTAAAAGGCCGAGCGGAGTACGAACGCCGGATGTGGTTCATGTACGAACTACAAAAGAAACTGTGCTGCATTTGTTTTCACGAGATGCGTGATCCTGACTTTGTAACTTTCGAGCACGGGGCTGGACGCGGCATGAACGGATCGCATCGGGACGACCGAGTGGACGTACCGGGCAACGGCGCCGCACATCTGTTCTGTAACAGCGAAAAAGGCTCGCGGAGGTTTTCGTGACTATCCCAGAACTACTGCCCAGGGCGCAAGCCTTCCACATCAGAACCGCGTCGATTTACTCGTCGATGCGGAAACGGTTCCAGGAGAAACGGAATAAAAAGGGCCGCATCATGCGGATCGGCCGCGAGGTTCCGTTCACCTTGACCGACTTCCGGGCGTGGTTAATCGAGCAGTTGGGCGGAACAACGGAAGGAATGGCACGCTGCGCTTACAGCGGCGTCCCTGTGACCGCGCTCGACCTTCGGGTGGATCATGACATCCCCATCAGCAGGGGCGGCTCCTTGGGCCTAGAAAACTTGTGCGTGACGACCGACTCGGCAAACCGGGAAAAAGGTGGATTGACAGGTGAGGAGTACAGGAACCTACTTAGTAACCTCGAAGGACTATTGCAGCAGGGATTGCTGCACCCAGACGGTTTCAAGGACATTCGCAAGCGGTTGCGTGGGCAAACCGCCATCTTCCACAAGAAGAAAGCTAGCGCGATCCCTGTATACGGCGATGCAGAACTGTTGAAGGGTGAGAATATCCCGTTTTAGCAATTACTGACGGAGATGTAGGTGATGGCTCCCAGTTCTGGAGTTGGATCGAGGACTCGAGCCAAACTCAGTAGGCTTCCTGCCGATCCACACGAAAGGCAGTGATCGCCTCGGCTATTCGACACAGCCGTGCAGTTCACGCACAAAGCGGCGCGGCTTAGCGGGATAATAACTGGCTCATCCATCGCATCATCCTTTTCAGCCAAGCGAATTGTAGCGGTTGCGAATTGCTCAATCTCTTTTGCCGTGCTTTCGTGTGAAGATCCATTATGCGCGTGACGCGTTCGTTAATGTCTTCGCATGTGGGAGCGGAATATTTACTGTCTGTGGGTTCCATGGGCGGGATATTCTCACGAGCCGCGCGGTCATGTCAATAACGATTGACAACAACCGTACACGTTTGGTAACGTTTGTGGTCATGGCACACACAGAACACACCGCGATACGTCTTGCTTCCGGGATCAGGCGTCATGTCGAAAAGCTCGCCGATAAGGAACGCCGCTCGCTCTCGCAAATGTTGCGCATATTGATTGAAGAAGCGCTAGCGCGGCGGAATGGAAAAAGGTTGAGGGGATGACGGAGCGTGGGCGCGGCGTAAAGCAGGTCAAGTGCGATAACCCGGCCTGTGGAAAGCTATTTTATAAGCGGCTGTCGCAATGGCGGCTTGCGAAGCGGCATTTTTGCAGCCAGCCTTGCAAAACCGAAATTATCAATCGGCTCGTTCTCGATCCGTGTGGACGTTTCGCTGTCGGCCAAGAGGTGCAATTCGTACACCGTATGCGCGAATTCCCAGAAGAACAAACTGGCCTAGTCAATGGCTTTAGCCGGGATGGGAAACGAGTCTACATAATTCGCACCTGCAACTCTAGGGAACAGCCGTATCCGCGAGAATGGCTGAGGGAGATCGTCAATGGCTGAGTCACTACGAGAGAGCCAAGATCAGACAATTTGTGAAACGTGCGCAGGTCAAGGGCTTGTTGCGCTGATTGAGCATAATGCGATGGTGCGCTGCCCAGATTGCCGACCCGAAGACTTTGAGGAAGACTGCTACGAGTTAGGAATTGAGGTTGAGGATGAAGATTCTCTGTGAAATCGACGTTAAGTTTGACGGGAAAGTGCCTCACATAAGGGAGCTTGACGAGGATGAAATCGAGGCCGCAATAGCAAGCGCCGTGTCAGGTTGCGAAGACTTTGTGAATGTCGCGAGCATAGAAGTCAAGAAAGTGTCGATCCTCCAGTTCTAGAGGAGAACCAATCATGAGCCCGAGTTACTCCGAAGCGACGACTAGGGGGAGACGGTAATATGAAAATTTTCAGGATGAACGATTGCGATTGGATGGCGGCTGAAACTCTTGACGAGGCGAAAGCTGCATACTTAGGAACCGTCTGGGCAGGAACGCACGAGCCGGAAAATGATGCGTTCGACGATCCAGGCGAGATTTCGGAGCAACAATACGACAAGCTACTATTCACCGATTTCGATAACCAAACTAAGTGCACATTCTAGGAACAGCTCCAAAAAATGCTTGATCGTGGTGAGAAATTTCCAGCATTCTTTGCAAGCACTGAGTATTGATGCCATGAGCTATAGCGAGCGAGACGGTGCGGTGATCTTGACCATGAGCCGGGAAGGAGAATGCGATGGCGAAAGTAATCGGGAACGGTGAGATTAAGGGCGAGGTAACGCTACTGCTGAGCGAGGCGGAAGCAAAGGCTTTGGATGCACTCGTCGGTTATGGCGTGAAGCCGTTTTTGGAAGTGTTTTACGAGCATCTCGGCAAAGCCTATCTCCAGCCGCATGAGCACGGATTGAAGTCACTTTTTGAGTCTGTGCGGGCGGGCGAAGGTTCAGTGTCAAATTTTCTGAAACGGATTCATAATGCGCGGGACGTTTTTACCGGGCGGAAAAATGCATACGTCCCGCCGATACACACGTCCAGCAAGGAAGTCGAGCGTACCGTTTGAACTCAGTCAACCCGCCAACAGGAGAAGCGAAATGAGCCCGCAGTACGCGGAGAAAGGAGGTGGCAATTGACCCAACAGCTTTCTGGAACTCTAAATCGACTGTCGAGCATGGACAGTGGGAATGCCCAAGGGGATCGTATCAAATCGACCAAAGTGCCGTCACTTGTGCTACGAGTGATCCTCGTGGCTGCGCTCCCCGCTGTGTTCGTACTTACATCGCTCCCCCAAACGATATCCTTCCAGAGGATTGACCGCGCCCGTAGGCCACGTATCGGAGGCGGACGGTGAACACGTGGCGCAGTCCCTACGTACAGTCTGGAGAGGAGAACGACAATGATTGTTGTGCATCGTGCGGTAATTGAGGAAGAAGTGAAAACTCTTTGGGGAATCTTACGCTACGAAGGCCATGGCAATAAAACCGCCATCAAACGCGCCGCTAATCAACTCGAAGGCTTCCTGAAACTCATCGCTAGGAATCAGCCGAATGATTGCGTCTACGCGGGTTCACAAATTACGCAGGACGGCATACGGATTGAGGGTAGGGACCCCGAATAGCTCTTCCTGAAGCGACGAAGCGCAGAATACAAAGGTTGAGAATTGAGGAGTCGATGAGCGATACCAAGCAGCCCACGCCTTACCGCGAGCCAGAAAACGAAGAGTTAGAGGAGCTACAGGTGTTGATTGAGTGCAGCCGGGAAATGGCTCGGACCAGAAATCAGATTATGAATCCGCGTCTGCCGAGTGCATTCGAGGATGCTGTGGAGACAGCACTAGGAATTTTAATCCGACACCGTCAGCGTGACTTGGAAGGGCGGTGAGCGATGACGAACACTCCTAAGCAAGAGCTTTTCGGAATTCCAGTTCGGGTCTGGCCATATCTGCCCAAAGACAGCATTTGGCTATGTGACGAGAATGGGCCAAAGCCGGTTGTTTACATAGAGAACGAATCGCTGTTAGATATGCTTTACCGGGCGATTGATAGCGATGCTGACTTCCTGAAAAAGTGCGGAGTGATTGTCCATATCGGAGACCTGAAATAGCAGGAGCAGCCAACTTCGTCTCCGAAGTTCACCCACGCCCAGACGATCCCAGTTGCCACGTTTGCGGAGCCGAGATGATTCCGAAAGAGTTCAAGTGCTTATCCTGCGGGGCGACGACTGGGGTCGTAGAAGCGCCAGCGGTCGAAACCGTTCTCGTAACTCGAATGCTTCTGGAAGGCTTGCGGAATTTTATGAACCGCCGATTTGACGCTGACAGACTCGTGAGTTACCAAACCCACTTTCTACGCGAATTGGACGCAGTATTAGTGGCGAGCGCATCAGCACCAGAAAGCCCTACCAAGGAGAAGCCATGAAACTTAATCATTTGTCAGCGGGGCATCCTGCTAGAGACTGAAGAAGTAGCGACCCGGCTTAGGATCTTGCTCACAGTTCCGCCGTGCCAGCGTTTTCCGTAGCGTGTTGGAACTCCGCTTTGATTCAATAAAATAGCGATTTCATCCGAGCGCTGACCGGCCAAGCGTAACTGAATAATCCTCGTCAGGATGTCTTTTTCCCCCGGTCGAGTCCCGTACGGCTTACGGCCTTCACAGCGTTCGCCGGCGTTGCGCATCCGCGTTCTCGCTTTGCGGAGTTTGGCGACGATCATGTTTTTATCGAGTTCTGCGAAAATTCCCTGTATCTGCACCAAGGCCCGCCGCATGGGATCGCCCATCATGGCTTCGGTAATATTCTCTCCTGTGTTCGCGGAGATGAGCGTTAAGCCCTTGCTTGCGATGTAGATGATTAACTGCTCCTGCACCCGATACTCACGCGCTAGGCGGTCTAAGGACTCAACAATGATGGTTCTACAGCCGTTCCCCAAAAGCGTGGCAATCATTTCCTGAAACGCCGGCCGGTGCTCCTCGTCCATCTTCCCGGGAACGGCTTCCTCGCGAAATTCACGTTCCATCGTGTAGCCTTTAGTAGAGGCGCACCGCTGGATGGTTTCGATTTGCCGATCCCAAGTATCGCCGAAGAGAGAGGCTTTCCCGGAACAACGCATGTAAGCGACGGCAGGATTCACAGGATAACCCCGCCTGGTACTTCTGCGTCTTCCAGTTGGTGAACGTGAAAGCAGTTCGGGTGGATATTGACATACTCGCTCTTGCGCGGCAGGATGATCGCCCCTTGAATGTCGGCGGCATCGGGAACGAGGTCGTACCAAGCCGTATAGATTTCGTCCCACGTTGGATAGCGATACGGAACCGAAATGGAGATGTGCCAGAGCCCCTGTTCTTTGGCGATATGAACGCTGCAATCGCCCCATGCATACCAATCTCCTCCCATCGGGTGATTGAACTTCTTCCAGTTCGCTTTTGGTTTCAGCTTAATCATATTTTCCCTTTCGTTTTCAATTCGATATCGCAAGGGCTAGGGCAAAGTTGTGACACCTTACCAATCCTCGGTTCTAATCTCTTTCGTCCACTGGCTTCTATTCCACTTGCGGGAGCGGCATTGCGGACACTGCGCCGGAGGTCTCTCGGCTAAGAGCACCCAAACATGCCCACAGGCTTCGCAGATGCAAACCGGCCGCAGTTCGATCATTGCGCGATCTTCTGCGCAATGGTTCGTGGGCGACCGGCTTTCTTGCGTCCATTCCATCGCCGCGAGTGGCAGTTAGGGCAAGCCGAAGGAATGACAAGGCTTATCCACTCATGGCTACAGATTTCACAGCCGCATTGGTTGGCTTCCACTTGGACGGTTTTAATGCTCATCGCTGGCCTCGGGCTCGCTTGATGGCCGCCTCTTGTATCTGTTGAAGCAAACGAAGTCTGTCCACCATTGGGCCATCGCCAGCATTGAACAAATAATCAGCGGCCTCTTGCAGGATTGTCGGATCGGCTTCCAGTGCTTCTAGGAGTTCTGGGGCTGAGGCGATAAGCCTAGCGTTGGCCTCATCATCGCGATGATCCGCCCAACTATCTGGACCGTGTTGCAAGATATTCAAAATATTCTCCACACTCCACGGTCCGGGTGTAAAGGTTGCTCCGTCAGACACAGGCGATGATGGATTGAGCTTCGACATCTCCGTCCTCCGCTTTCTTCTGAATGTAGGCATACATGGTCGGGCTTGCGGCGATGAACTTGGCATCCTCTGGCCGTATCACAAGAGCGACGGGATTCAGCAGCATTTCGACCCCGACTTTCGCACCTTCGCCACAACCGTCAATTCGCCATAAATTTGCTTGAGTCAAGCCGTTCACTATCCACGGTCCGGGCGTTGCTCCGTCAGACATTCCGGGCCTCCGCTCGGCCTTCCATGAACGGAATCAAACGCATCCGTCTAATTTCATATAACGTTCGCCAAGAGTGTTTCGTTACCTCCGGATCGCGCAGAATGTGAGCGAGAGCATTGCGCCGAGTTCTGAATAGTTCGTTAAACTCACCCCAATTCGTCACGACGTAAAAGACTTTATTTCTCTGGTGAAACGGTCGTTCCGCTTCATGCAGATCATCTGCCTTCCACCCCGTTGCTGCTTTAACGTCGGCCATCGGGAACCTCCGGATTCTGCGGATGGTATTCGCGCCGCCAGTATTCGGGTTGCCATGCCAAATGGCTGCGATTTCCGCTCCGATCAACGAACATCCAGTTTGCGCCAGTCCAAACGGCCCAACCGTAAAACAACTGATGAATGACGACCGCCTCTTCAATTGGAGGAAGAAACTGTTTAACTTCGTGCCAGTCGTAAGGTGCTGGGCTTGCTGCTTTAACGTCGGCCATGGGGAACCTCCTGTAATTGTAAAATCGGTGCTTTCACTTCCATAATGCCGCTAATCCACTGAATAGAGAACGTATAAGGCACAGCCGCTAGCAAATCGACTAGATAGTGCTCCCGCAGGGCCAAAGTGCTCACTGCGATGAGGAGAACGTAAGCGCAGAGCATCCAGCGTAACCACTGCGACCGCGCGTTTAGAACCAAAAGCAGAGCCCATGTCAAATGCATCGACGGCATACAGTTCATGGGGGAGTCCGCAATTGGCATCTGGTTCGCCCAGTCGTAATGCCCGGGCCCCACTGCGGGGAACAGGCCATAACAGGCGAAGCACAAACATCCGCCAATCAGAACCGCGCGGCGCATCCGGAGGCTTTGCTCAAGCACCCAAGTCAATCCAATCACTAAGGGTAAAGCGATATAGGCGACCATGAGAACCAAAGTAATAACCTGGTGTCGGGCGATCGCATCGGCGAAGGAAATGGGATTGAAGCCTAGAATGGCGTCTGCCCTGAGAAAAGCAGGATCGTACGAGGATCCGCTGAAATGCATGGCTAGGCCGTTACTCGCGAGCGCGACGTAGAGCGTGTAACCGATCATGGTTGTTAGGTCGGCTCGTCGGCGTTCCAAGTCGCGGCGAAAGGCGGAGACGAGGAGAATTAAGAGCGGCACGGAAAAGCCGCCCAGCAAGGTTTCGATGTACTGTTTTAGCATATAAATTCGCTCCAAATTTGGAGTACTTTTTAGTGGTTCGGCTTGCGTACCGAACCGGGACTGGTTACCAACCAGAACGCCGCTTCCGCTCGGAGAATTGAGCGCGGGAGCAGATCAAAGTTTAATGCCATACACGGCTTCGCCCTTTTCCAACTGTAAAACCGCGTATTCATTGAACGCGTCATCATCAGCGAACGGGCGAATCTTCGCTATAGCGGCCAGAGCCTTATGAAGCGCAATAGAGTGCTTGGCTTCAGGGGTTAGTTCAAAAACTCGGCAACGCATCTTGAAATAGACGCCACAGCCTGCACCCGCAAAGTTGTGGTGAAAGAACCAAAACGATCCTTCCAGCGTCTCACCCGTGTCACGCAATTTTGCCTTGTCGATGGCAGGATCAAGCGATCCGCTGAATGAGGCGTATCCGTCTGATAGATAGAAAGAAGCATCGCCGTGACAAGGATGTTTAGCTCCTACGGTCGTCTGAATATCTTCGCCCCAATCGTGGGTGAAGCGCAGCACTCCATCGGCAACGCGCAGAAAATCGCCTACTCTGGGTCCAGCAACTTGGTTGAATAGCTGCTCGCGTTCGGCGAGTATCCCGGCATCTCGTGCGTCAAATTCTGGTCTCATTGTCTTTTCTCCTGCCTCTCGGTAGAGGCTTCTTGGGTTAGATACCCAACAGGATGCACTGCGAATGCATCCGATGGTGACCTAGTTCCCGCAGGAAATAATCAGCGTATCGCCGAGTTTCGTGCCGGTTGGATCCCCGCCATTGTTGCAAGAGACCGCCACCGACCGCGTGCTAAGTCTCTTGCTGGCAAGAACGTATTTGGATTCCGCACCGGCGAATGCCGCCAGCGCTAAGAGCAGTGCGAGTGTCAGGTAGTTTTTCATTGGTTTTTTCTCCTGCGGTTCTGGTTTCAACCGCTTGTTAGGCCATCATGATCTCAACCTGTAAGCGGTTGAGTGCTTCTCTAACGTTATTGTTAGACTCTTTCACGATCCGCTGAAAATTCGGTCGCTCTGCTGGGTTATCCGTTTCCGCATCCCAGACCCGCGCTAACAACTCGGTTGCTTCCTTCGCGATCCCGTAGCTTGAAAACTCAAGGACACTTAGCCGCGATAGGAATCGAGGCTCTAACCGGGAACAATCGTTGCAAGTGAATACAAACACAGTGTTCGGAGGGAAGTTTGTGGAATCGAGTTTACTCAAAAGCGATACCTGAGCTGCATCCGTCATCCTGTCGGCTTCGTCAACGAGGACCAGGTGCATTCTCTTGCCTTCCATGGGCACGTACTGGCACGTTCTCCGCACCCGTTCGATGTTCTCAAGGTTGCATTCCTGGCTCGGGATATGGTGCAGCTCTGCCGGCATCGCTTCTGCCAGCGTCAAAGCCATCGTGGTTTTCCCGGTACCGCTCGGACCGATAAACAACCATGCCGACTGGAACGGCGTCGCGGCTAATCGGCTCATGCACTTGCGAATCTTCTCCAAGCCGACAAAGCCATCAAAGGATCTTGGTCTGTACTTCTCAGTAAGCGGTTCCGGAAATCCCAGAGGCATCTGGGGCTGTGGGTTGGCAAAGAGGCTAGTTGCCATATTTCACCGCCTGCATCGCGCTGTACAGCACTGCCAGCTCTGCGCCCAGCGGCCGCGGATCCTCGGAATCAAGCCATAGATGATTCCATGCCCGGTTCAAGAGCAGAGCCGCATAAGCCTTCTGGGCGTCTAGTTCATGGTTTATAGGGGTTGTGGGTTTTAGTTTCGTTGCTACCGCTAGCATCGCCATCTTCTTCTCCTTAAGGTCGCTGGTTGCGCCTCAATCTCCCAGCATCTTCCCATAACCAGACAAACGTGTCAAGTTAATTCTCATATTAGTACGCATATTTATCGGTGCGCCCATAAACTGCTTTATTCCGAGTCGGTTGCGGATCGCCTGCCAATCACCCACCAATCTACTACGAAGCGCACCAGACCGATCCCAGTGTCCTCTCAACCGCCAGAATGGGGACGCACGTTGGCGCAACTATGTGATTCAACTGTACTTTTTAATGCGCACGTGATTGGCGGCCGATTGGCATGTAATCAGCGGTTTACGTGGTCTGTACATCTATTCAGGTGAATTGGCACTACTGATGGTATAGGCGTGGGGACAGCGTAGGCATAGCGACGGTAATGCCGGCCTAGTAGTCAGGTTGAGAGGTTGTCCGGGGCCTAGGGGTGAGCGGAGGCTTCGACGCCTTTGCGTCACACGTGTAACAAAAAAGAAAAAATAAAATAAGTTACAACCGTAACGTCTGTGACGGTTACACGCGTTACATCTGTTACACAATTAGCTTGACAAAGGTACGTTACAGATGTAACTTCCGTGACGTGGATTTAAATCTCAGGAATGTGCCAGATGAAGTAGTGCAGTGGGTGCGGATCAGGGCAGCGCAGGAGGGGATAACGATACGGGAGTTTGCGATTCGGGCGCTGAGGAACGAGGTGGGGGAGGGGAAAGATGGAGATGGACGAGATGACGTGCGTGTGCGGGGAAGTGCTTCGAGGGGAAAAAGGCAAGGGGGAGTTGGCGAGGCAGTATCAGGAGCACATGCTGAGGGAGGACCACAAGTCGAGCCCGGCGCAGTGGGCGACAGCCTACGAAAAGATCCAAGCGGGGAAGGAAAGAGCAAAGGCCAAGGAAAAGAAAGCGGAGGCTGGGTCGGCTCAAGGAAGCTAACGGCTGAGGAATTTCAAAAACTGTCGAACTCTGACAAACTTAAAGCGCAGCGAACTAAGAGGTACCCATGACGCGGTTCGAGGAGACGGTTTTCGTCCTGTCGGTGGTAATTTTGTTGGTGCTGCTATTGGCGCTGGGCGGGAAGACGTTATGACAAAAGAAACGATGAAACAAATTGCTCCCTTTCCGGAGTTGTTGAAAGGGCTGGTAAAACGGTTGCAATACAAAGCTGGTTGGCGGTTCGAATTATCCGACATCGACCGGAACCAAGGTAGTGAAGGGCTGACGCTGGTCATCTGCTTGACCTGCCAAGACAGCTACCATCCTGAGCAGACGATGCGGGTGAACCATTACATGATCGTTCCACCCGCCGCGTTCGACGAACGCTCATGGTGCCGATGGCTACTAGAGCAGATTCTTCTCGTCGAGCGGCATGAAGCCTGCGAGTTCTTCTTAATCGACGGCCATCGCCCCTACGCGCCTAATCACGGCCCGGGGAATGACCCGTACACCATCTTCGATCAGGGAACAGCGAAAGACGCCCAAACGACGTTTCGCGGCGAGCATTTTGAGTTAGAACAGAAGTAAGGCTTTTATGATGAAATTCATCTGCACGGAATGCGGACCTCCCCCAAGGGATACGCCATGCCACCACTGGCAACTGAGTCAAATGGACGAGCGCTGGAAGTTTGTCGCCTCGGCTGTCGCGGAGTTGGTCGCGCTTGAAACCAAAAAGGCTGAGCGGACTCCAAATTTGGAGCGATCCCGGGATGACGATGGCATAAGGAAAATTCTCGAACAGATTATCGCGAATGAGGATAGTCTGTTTTCTGAGGCCGATTTAATCCTTGAAGCGATCAACCGCTTAGTCAACTGGTTGCAAGCGCCGCACGGGATGGAGATTCGGCAACTTAATCATAAGGAGCAGGAAATGAGCACAGCAGCGGGCGGCACCAGCGTATTTCAGGAAGTGGCTACTCCTCCGGGATCGGTATTCCCGACAGGAACAACCTTTGCATGGTCGGTGGACGACACAGCCGACATTTCTTTAACCCCATCAACCGATGGAACCCAGGTTTCGGCAGCGTGTGTCGTGAGTCCCGCGGGATCGAGTTATAACCTGACATCTACCAGCAATTACACGCCTCCGGGGGCGCCCACGCCGGTCAGCGCGACGGTGAACGTGGCAATTACGCCGGCACCGCCGACAACGCCGACCGGGATGCAGATTAACCAGTTGTCGTAGCCGAGGGGATGCGGCACGGGGAAGTTCCTGCAAGACGGGCGCACAGCAGGATGCTTCCTAAAGGTACGTCCGACTCCGTGGAGGGAAGACGTTCTCTGAGATGGCACCCGTGCCGCAAGCGCCCACTAATGTAGAGGCATAACATGAAGCTCAGTAATAAACCGAGACATTTTGCTCCCCACAAGCGACGACGATCCCTACAGAAAAATCGCCCAGGGCATATGTCGAGTGGCAATGGAGCAAAAGTTGTGGTTCTCGACCCATTCCAAGTGCTTTCAAAATTTGTGACGTGGCTCAAAAGGGCAGTCTAGTGAGGCAATGGCGATCCTGGCGGCACTGGCGCATCCGGCAAAGGCTCACGCAAGCCGAGTTCGCGAAGGCGACTGGGCTCTGTGTAAGGACGGTAAGAAACGTCGAAGCTGGGCGGCATAGACCGTTTCGCAAGACGCGGGAAGCCTTTGAGGTTCTAAAGCGTCGGTACAAGATCGCTCCAAATTTGGAGCGCAAGAAGGTGGTTTGGTGAGATGAAGTATTTTCTCGACACGGAATTCATCGAGCGGGGAATGGAACATCCGATTGAACTTATTAGCATCGGCATTGTTTCTGAAGATGGTCGCGAATTCTACGCGGTTGGGGATTGGTGGGTTTACGCGCACGCAAACGACTGGGTTCAGAAAAACGTCATCGCTCATCTTGGGAATCATGCGCAAAGTAGCCGTACAGACATGGTGGAAGGCATTAGAGATTTCATCGGTGCGGATAAGCCGGAATTTTGGGGCTACTACGCCGATTATGATTGGGTCGTCTTCGCCCAGCTTTTCGGCACGATGCTTGATTTGCCGAATGGATGGCCGATGTATTGTCGGGACATCAAACAGTTGTGCGACTCGCTAGGAAATCCGCCACTCCCAAAACAAGGAGCAACCGAGCACAACGCTATCAACGATGCCTACTGGAATAAGTTGGCTTACGAATTTCTGCTGAACCGTTTGAAATGAGGAGTACCGATGGATAACGAAAAACTTCAGCCGCAGCCTTTGAGCGGCCGGGAAGTCAAAAACGCGCTGCTCTACGCCGTCGAGCACGAACTCAACAAGAGTGGTCACCTGCACGACGATAACGCGTATACATCGTTCAAAGCGGAAATCTCGATAAAACTGACGCTCAGCGACTTTGGCCGCGAAGTGAAAGACAACCACGAGGTCATGGAGTCGGTCGAAACGGGGATCGAAGGGACGCCGGCATACGTCGAGGAGTCGAATGTCATCGTGCAACCCGCTCCGCCGAACCAAGTTCGCGTGGACACGCAACAGCCCGTGCCTGTGACCACGGTCGTGGACGGAAAAGCGACGACGCGGCATGTCAAATACGCTGCTCGCAAGGCGAAGCCGTGAGCGACGAGATTTCTGACTACCACCGAAGTCTCCGTTTAGTGCACGCCGCTGAGCGCATCGCCGACGCACTGGCAAAGCTCGCGGGTCTGGAAGAGAAAAAGTTTCAGAAAGCCTATCCCAAAGAAAAACCGCGCCGTCCAGCAGTGATTGAGAGACCTAGCGATGAAAAAAAAGAGCAATACAGTGACCGCGCCGACTCAGAGTGGATCGGCGAAACCGAACAAGTTGCCAGCCGCTTCCAAAAACGCTTTGACGATTCCAAAAGCGAACCTCAACCGTAAAGAAGCGGCTCTGTACCGGATGGAAGTTAGTCCCGAAGAACTCGCGCTATGCCCTCCACTCTCCCCAATTTTCGGAAGCCGCCCAAATATCCTAGCCGCCGTCGAAGCGCTGCGCTTTTCTATCAAGCCTGTAGCCGCTGAATTTCTCCGCGTGTATGATGCGGTTCCGATTGAAGACCGCAGGCACTTGGCAAACGACCGCTTGCTCGAAGCGGTTGCCGTGAAAGCGAAAGTGGATTTCTCGGAACTCTTGGGGGAAATGATCTTTTCCTTTCGTTCGGCGCAGGCCCAAAAAAGCGCGGTCATGGCAATGGCCGAGCACCCTGACGTACTCCGCGCAAGTCTTCTGTACGCGTGTTCTCCTGGAGGCGTGCAGGACCGCAGAATGCTCCATGAAGCAGTCGGATTCCTGCCGACGCCGAAGGGAATGAACCTGAATCTGAACTTCCCGCAAGGCGTGCAGCAGCCACCGCCGAAAGATATTGTTGAGGATGTCAGTCCAGACGTGAACGACGTGTTCCCCATGATTACCGGGCCGCAGCAAAACTGGCAGGATCGCAGGCAAAAAATGTTGTCGCGAGAGAATTGATGTACTCGCCAAAGATCATTCAGAAGACTCTCGACGACTTCGCGGTACGCGAAGGCTGGAGGCCAGAACCGCAGTCGCTTTCTAGGGTCGAAGAATTCTCCAGCTATATCGACAGCATCATCCGCATCGAAAAAACCCAGTCCAGCCGCTACATCGACTTCAAACCGGAAGTGCGGCTAACGGAAAAACGGAAAAAAGAAATCCGTGACTTTATCGTCAACGAACAGTTCATGTGCTTCGCGGACTCAAGTTATTGGGAGACGCGCTACGCCTACATCTGCGATGAGGCCGGAGAAGTATTCAAATTCAAGAACCGCAAGTCACAGGAAATCTTTGACCGTATCCTTGATCCGTTCGACGAGCAGCAAGTAGCCATCGAGTTGTTTTGCATGAAGGCTCGACAAGTCGGCATCAGCACGAAAGTCGCGCTCAAGTTTCTGCACCGCTTACTCTTTCTCCCGAACACGCAAGGCGTCATGGCGTCCGTGAAAGGCCGAACGTCGATGCTGTTGGCTCGCATCCTCGATACCTGCTGGCAGCGGCAACCGTTTTGGCTCGTGCCGCCACAAAGCGGAACGAAGATGGACAAGCCGCAGTGGGCGAACGGTTCGATTCTCTCTATCCAGTCCGGATCTCAGGCAGTCGGAATCGCGCAAGGCTGGACGCCGCAGCTCGTCCACATAACCGAAATTGCCGACATTCCCGCTCCAAAAAAGACTTTAGAGGAAGGCTTGTTCCGCGCCACGCACTCAACTCGAAAACTGTTTTTCGTGCTGGAAGGCACGGGCGGAGATGCAACCAGTTGGCAAGCCGATAAGTGGCGTTACTACAAGGCGCAGTGGGGTAAGGGTGGACGCTTCATGCCTATGTTTATTACGTGGCCGTGCGCGAGCGACCTTTATCCCGAAGCCGATTGGCTGAAGAAAAACCCGATCCCGGAACCGTGGGAGATGCGCGAGGAAACAAAGCGCATGATGCACAAAGCGGAACTCTACATCCGCTCGACCGATTATTTGGCTCGGATCATGGGCGGGAACTGGAAGATGCCGCGCGAGCAGGCGTGGTTCTGGGAAACGAATTTTACCGAAGCTCTAGCGAGCCACACCGTCAAAGTTTGG
>Ga0137398_10000006_pt1 | contig 60822 bp, 50 predicted proteins | sample czorhiz216metaG_FD_106659 | JGI IMG/M metagenome (GOLD analysis project Ga0137398, IMG submission 106659) | Vadose zone soil microbial communities from Angelo Coast Range Reserve, California, USA - czorhiz2.16 metaG | ecosystem: Environmental > Terrestrial > Soil > Vadose zone | place: USA...
CCGCTGAGCGCGACTCCCTCGATGCCGCGCGGGTACCTCTGCGTGCTCCTGCACGCGCATCTTCCGTACGTTCGTCATCCGGAGTACGAGGACTCGCTGGAGGAGCGCTGGTTTCACGAGGCGCTGACCGAGACCTACCTCCCGCTCCTCCGGATGCTCGAGGACCGCGCCCGGCGCGGGAAACGAGGCCGGATCACGATCTCCCTCTCGCCGACCCTCCTGGCCATGCTCGAGAGCCCGCTCCTTCGCGAGCGCTACGCGTTCCGGATGGGTCGGCTGATCGAGCTCGCGGAGCGCGAAGTGGTCCGCACCCGTCAGGACGCGCGATTCCATCCGATCGCGCTTCACTACCGGGACCGGTTCCTCGAGACGTTGACGCAATTCAACGACCGGTACCGCCGCGATGTGACCGCGGCCTTCCGCGCCGTCTCCGACGCCGGCCAGGTCGAGCTCATCACGTGCGGCGCGACGCACGGCTACCTGCCGCTCATGAGCCTCGGCGCGCCCTCGTGGCGCGCGCAGATCGGAGCCGCGGCGCACGCGTTCGAGCGCGCCCTCGGGCATGCACCGCGCGGGATGTGGCTTCCGGAATGCGGGTACACCCCCGGCGTGGAGTCGGTGCTCGCCGAGTTCGGGATTCGATACTTCGCGGTGGACACGCACGGGATCCTGGACGCATGTCCGCGTCCCTGGCCCGGGACCTACGCTCCGTTCCGCACGCCGAGCGGCGTCCTGGCGCTCGGACGCGACGCGGATTCCTCCCGGCAGGTGTGGAGCGCCGCCGAGGGCTACCCGGGCGACCCGCACTACCGCGAGTACTATCGCGATCAGGGATTCGATCTTCCGCTCGCGGAGGTTCGGGAATTCCTTCCCTCGGGCGGAACCCGGACGCACCTGGGCCTCAAGTACCACCGGATCACCGACCGGAGGGGCACGCACCGCGAACCCTACGATCCGGTCCGGGCGCGCGCGCGGGCGCGGGAGCATGCGGCTCATTTCGTGCGCGAGCGCTCCGCGCAGGCGCGCGCCGCGTCGGAGCGGATCGGGCAGCCGGCGTTCCTTCTCGCGCCCTACGACGCGGAGCTGTTGGGGCACTGGTGGTACGAGGGGCCCGACTGGCTGGGCGACGTGCTGGACGAGGCCGAACGGGACCCGGACTTGGCGGCGACCGATCCGATGGAGGCCATGGCCGCGATCCCGCGCGTTCCCGAGGGACGGCTCCATCCCTCGAGCTGGGGAGAAGGGGGCTACTCCGCGGTCTGGCTCGATCCTTCGAACGACTGGATCTACCGCCACCTGAACCACGCCGCCGAGCGGATGCAGGCGCTCGCGCGCGGAAGGGAGCGCCTCGATCCGCTCCGGAAGCGCGCCCTGGCGCAAGCGGGGCGCGAGCTCTTGCTCGCGCAGGCCAGCGACTGGGCCTTCATCATGAAGACCGGGACGCTCGTGCCGTACGCGGTGCGCCGCACGGAGCTCCATCTGTCCCGGTTCGCCCGGCTGGCGGAGTCCCTCGGGTCGAGCACGGTGGACCCGGCGTTAGTGGCGGAGTGGGAGGAGGTTGACCCTGTTTTCCCGGATCTCGACCCGGGGCTTTTCGCTTGACAGCCCTTGCGAACGGAACGTAGGCTACGAATGCGTTCCCCCCTAAGGTCCGTGTGATCAAAGGAATATAGATGCCCCGGCGTTCGACGACTCGTGTAGGGATTCTTATTGCCGTCCTTCCCTGGCTCGCCATCTCTTGTGGAACCAAGATTGCTACACAGCCAAGTCCGTCCGATTCGGTCACCTCGGTCGCCGCGCCGGAGGAATTCCTAACCTCGGCGCAACAGGAGCATCGCGAGCTGCTCGTGGACGGCCGGCCCACGCCCATCGAATGGAACATCACCGCCCCGACGTATGTCGTCATGAGCGGAATCGGGGGGGGCGGCGATTTCATCCTCGGCGTCCACAGCCTCTGGTCGTATGACCGCTTCAACACGCAGCAAGCCATCTACTTTCTATTCGAATGGCCGGACCCCAGCGAGAGCCGGCTGGAGCACCCGATCATCAACGACTCGATCGACGTGTTCGACGACCATGGCAATCAGACGTTCCACTGCGCCACCAGCGACATTTTTACCCGCCCGACCTCGTGGCACCGATCCCCTCTCGAGGAAGATCAGGTCGTGGTGGAGATTTTTTCGAATTCCTCCGGGTCCTATCCCGCCGACAACTGGCGGTGGGGCGCCGGAACCACCGACCCGTGCTTCCCGACCTCGGTCGTGGAGTTTCAGGGGGCGAGCGAGGATACCGTGGGCTCCACCCAGCATCCCGTGGCCGGGTTCGCGGAAGACCGCTGGGATATGGGCGGCGGGCCCGTGGATGACCAGGGAAGGCTTACCTATCACGACAACTTCACCCAGTACTCGAACGGGGTGGTTCCGGACAGCGTCACCTCCAAGGGATCGCGCGATACCCGCTTGAACCGGGGCAAGCCGACCGCCTACGCCATCTGGCAATATGTCGCGAGGCCTCTCGATGTTTGCGATTCACTGGGGAATTGGCGCTTGAATCCCGTGCGGGTCGACGACAGCAGCGTCCGCGACAAGTCCTGGAACCCGGGGGACTACGTGCCCGGCGTTCTTCTCCGATTTCCCACGCTGAGCCAGACGGACGTTCTCGCGCGCGGAGCCTGGGGTTCCGGGAAGTGGAATCTCGAGATCCGCCGGAACCTCACGACCTACGACAAGCGCCTCGACACCACCCCAGACAAGACGGATCCGTCGAGATGGATTCCCTGGGACGACGATCTTCAGCTCCAACCGGGCCGCCGGTACATGATGCGTGTCACCGTCTATGACGCGTCCTCCACCCGCGGCAGCCGCTCGGCCATGCTCCCGCTCTACCTGAAGCCGAGATGACGCGGACCAGGATGCTTCGGCGCGGCGCGGCGCTCGCCCTCGTGTCGACCCTGACCGGATGGCCGGGACCGGCCGTCGCGCAGGCGCAGATCTCGGAGGCGTGGGCCCGGGCCTCCACGATCGATGTCGACCAGAGAACCTTCTCGGCGCGGCTCGAGGGGATGGGGGGACTCCAGGCCTCCGTGGAGGAGTCCTCGAATCGGATCAACACGTACGGCTTTTCCGACAATCCCGCGGGCCTCCTCGCGGACCAGGATTCCTCGAGCATGGAGGAGTCTTCCCGGTACGATAAGTTCAACGACGCCTACTTCACCTCGCCGCACAGTGTCGTCCAGCGGCGGAGCGGATTGGTGGCGGCGTTCCGCCACGAGCAGGGCTGGGTGCTGGGAGTCGAGGGGATCTACGGCGGGATCAACGCCAGCCGGCACGCGGTGTATCCCTCGCCCGACAACGAGCGCTTTCTCCGCGATTTCGACATCCTGTATCCATCCTCGTTCGATCCGGCGATCAGCGACTACCACCTGGGCGCCAGCGTGACGGCCCCGCGCGTGGGGGTCACGTATGGGCGGAAGTTCTTGAAGAAGATCACCGTGGCCGGACGGGCCCGGTACCGGCACGAATCGGAATCGCGCATCGCGCCGAATCCCTACGAGCTGAACACCAGCTCGACCCAGCTGGCCCTCACGGGCGGAGCTCTGATGACGCCGCATGTGGGCCCGGCGGTCCTCACGGTCGCGCTCGCGGGAACCTGGGCTGGAAATCACGTCCGGGGGTTGAGCAGCGGCCCCTTCAACGACGACCATTACGACTGGAACCGGCCCGAGGTGGGTTACAACGCCCAGCTGGGGGTGCGGTACAAGGGATGGCTTCGGGGCATCGTCGACGGGCGGCATTATTCGAGCGACGGGGAGGAGATCGCGGAGGTGAACTGGGCCGCGCAGTACTTCCTGAACCCGCTCCCGATCAACATCGCCAATCCGTCCCTGAGCGTGTTCAAGATGAAGTGGTCCGCGCTCCTGAGCGGTCTGCGCCACAACGAGGTCGCGTCGCGATGGATGGTGGACGTGCCGCGCACGCCCGCGCATCTCGGGATCCAGTATCGTTATTACCGCGAGCTGGAGTGGGTCCGCCCCAACGACAGCGTCCTCCCGTCGGCCCTGCCGCTGGACGTGCGGCGGCTCGGATACCAGGCCCTGGGCGGCGTCTCGGTCGATCTACCCGAAGGGCGCGGCCTGGTGGGAACCGAGGTCGAGCTCTCGCGCGAGGGACGCGCCGATCACCTGGGCATCTTCCCGGACATCGCGGTCTCGGAGATGAACTACCATTTCGGCGCGGAGTACCGCGCCCTCTCCTCGCTCCCGCTCCGCGCGGGCGTGGTCTTGATCCGCCGCGACCCGGACCGGCGGGACGGCGTTCCACCTCTGAAGGGGATCCGCGTCACCGGCGGGGCCGGGTACTTCTGGCCGTTCCTCGGCACCCAGATCGACGCCTCGTACTCCCACGAGCACGTTCACTTCACGCCTGGAGACCCGAGCGAAGAGATCTCGCGCGGCGATCAGGCCGCGGTCGTGCTCCGCTACGCCTTCTGAGCCCACGCGTGGCGCGGGACGCATGAAGGATCTCGCCCGTCTCGCGCTGGACACCGCCGCATCGCGCGGCGCCTCGTACGCCGACGTCCGTGCCATCGAATTCACACGCGAAGACATCCAGGTCAAGAACGGCGAGGTGGGCGGTCTCGACCTGAGCGATTCCGCAGGCCTCGGCGTGCGGGTCCTCGTGGGGGGCGCCTGGGGCTTCTCGGCCACCGACGACCTCACCAAGGCCGGCGTGGAGCGCTGCGCCGCGGAAGCGGTGGCCATCGGCCGCGCGAGCGCGAGCCTGGCGCACGAGGACGTGCGGCTGGCGCCCGAGCCGGCCCACCGCGCGGTCTGGTCCTCGACCTGCGCCATCGATCCCTTCGGGGTTCCGCTGGAGCGGAAGCTCGACCTTCTCTTCCGCATCGACGCGGAGATGCGCGCGGTGCGCGGCGTCAAGAACGCCGAGTCCTTCCTCTCGTTCCAGCGGAGACGACAGTATTACCTGAGCACCGAGGGCTCCGACATCGAGCAGATCCTGACCCGTTCCGGCGGCGGGTTCTCCTCGACGGCGGTCTCCTCCGACGACGTGCAGCGGCGCAGCTTTCCCCAGGCCGAGGGATTCCATCAATCCCTGGGCTACGAGTTCATCGAGTCGATCCCGTTCGTCGAGAACGCGAGGCGCATCGCCGAGGAGTCCGTGGCGCTCCTGACCGCCCCGCAGTGCCCGCCCGGGGACCACGACATCATCCTCGAGGGATCGCAGCTCGCACTCCAGATCCACGAGTCCGTGGGCCATCCCACCGAGCTGGACCGCGTGCTCGGCATGGAGGCGAACTACGCGGGCACGAGCTTCCTCACGCTCGAGAAGAAAGGGAAGCTCGCGTTCGGCTCCACGATCGTGAACCTGGTCGCCGACGCCACGCTGCCGCACGGTCTCGCGACCTTCGGCTTCGACGACGACGGCGTCGAAGCCCAACGCTGGCCGATCGTGCGGGACGGGCTCTTCGAGGGGTACCTCACCTCGCGGGAGCTGGCGCACCACGTGGGGGACGGACGGAGCCGCGGGTGCGTCCGCTCCGACGGGTGGCACCACATCCCCATGATCCGGATGGTGAACCTGAGCCTGATGCCGGGAAAGGGCTCGCTGGACGATCTGCTCGCGGACTCCGACGGCGCGATCCTCATGGAGACGAATCGCAGCTGGAGCATCGACCAGCTCCGGTACAACTTCCAGTTCAAGACCGAGCTGGCGTGGGAGATCAAGAAAGGGAAGAGAGCCCGGCTCCTGAAAAACCCCACGTATCAAGGGATCACGACCCAGTTCTGGAACTCGTGCGACTTCGTGTGCGGCCCCGAGGAGTGGAAGCCCTGGGGCGTGACCAATTGCGGGAAGGGGCAGCCGGGCCAGGTGGCGGAGATCACCCACGGCGCAGCACCGGCCCGATTCCGCAAGGTGCGGGTCGGGGCGGGGTACGAGGGATGATGCGCCGGGAGGAAGCGAAGGCGCTCCTGGACCGGGTGGTCCTGGCCGCGCGCGGCCAGGAGGTCGAGGTCATGCTCGGCGGGGGCAGCGACGCGCTGACCCGTTTCGCGAACAACGAGATCACGCAGAACGTGTCGGAGCACCGCTACGTCCTCTCCGTCCGCATCCTGCAGGGTAAGAAGACCGGTCGGGCCACGGGGAACGACCTGAGCGAGACGGGCATCTCGAAGCTCATGGAGCGCGCCGCGAACGCGACGCGATTCTCCCCGGAGATCCAGGAGCTTCTTCCCCTGCCGGGCCCGCAGACCTACCGGGACGTGGACGCCTTCGACCACGAAACGGCGGAGCTGGGCGCCGACGCGCGCGCCCGCGAGGTGGGGAAGGCGGTCGCCCGATGCCGCGAGGCGGGTCTCGAGGCCGCCGGCATCTACGAAGTGCGCACAGGCACCATCGGCGACTACGGCGAGGTCGGCCCGTTCGCCATCGCGAACTCGCGGGGCCTCTTCGCCTACCACGCCGGGACCTCCGCGGAGTTCCTGGTGTCCGCTCTCGAGGGCACCGCCTCCGGATGGGCGGGCTTCGAATCCCACCGCGCGAACGGCGTGGATGGCGGCGCCCTCTCGGCCCGCGCCGTGGAGAAGGCGGTCCGCGCCCGCGAGCCCAAGTCCTGGGAGCCGGGGCGGTACACGGTCGTGCTGGAGCCCGCGGCCGTGGCGGATCTGATCCAGGACATGTCCTGGATCTCCTTCGGCGCGCTCCTGGTCCAGGAGGGGCGGAGCTTCCTCTCCGGCAAGATCGGGCAGAGGGTCATGGGAGAGAACATCACCCTGCGCGACGATCCTTATCATCCGCTGCATCGCGGCAGCCCGTTCGACGCCGAGGGCATGCCCACCCTCTCCACGACGATCATCGAGCGTGGACTCGCGCGGAGCGCGGTCTACGACCGCCAGACCGCCGCGAAGGAGGGTCGCGAGAGCACGGGGCATGGCCTCCCGGTCCCCAACACCTACGGGCCGATGGCCCGCCACCTGGTGCTGGAGGGGGGCGACGGGGGCGTGGACGACCTGATCCGCAAGGTGGACCGGGGGCTCCTGGTCACCCGGGTCTGGTATACGAACGTCGTGGACCCTATGAGCGTGACCCTGTCGGGGATGACCCGGGACGGGCTGTTCGCCATCGAGAAGGGGAAGGTGACCCACGCCGTCCGGAATTTCCGCTTCAACCAGAGCGTGGTTCAGATGTTGAACCATGTGGAGGCCAAGTCCTCGGTGGAGAGCTCCGGGGGGGTGGTAACCCCGGGCCTCCTGGTCCGGGATTTCCATATGTCCAGCGGGACGGAGTTCTAAAGATTTGGTGTAGGGTTCCGAAAAATATGTTTGCGGGGAAGGGTTTTTGCCCCCTATAATCCCGCTCGAGGCGGCGGAGATGCTTCCGAAGCCCGGATGAGCCAGTCCTCCCCCCCAGGATGGTCAACGCCAGTCCCCCCCGCGTCATACCGCCGGCTGTGAGATGGATTTGACAGACCCAATCGCCCATGAACCAACGTCCACGAACCCGACAAACGGGCGTATTGCAATCAATTGCCTTGACGTCTGTCCCCGGAAGCCGCATAAAGATAGCCGGCTTTCGATGACACTTCTGATGCAGAAAGGAGCGACCCTACCTATGTCAGGCCAGCTCGGCCGTCGCGGGCCACTCACGGTCCTCGCATGGACCGTCGCGCTCCTCCTCGGCCTCCTATCCGTCCCTGCCCTCGTTACCCCGGCCCAAGCCGCCACCGGCGCCATCACGGGGATGGTCACCGATGAGAACGGCGATGGCGTTCCCTACGCGAACGTGTTCATCAAGGGGACCCAGCTCGGAGGGGCCGCCAACGCGGAGGGGAAGTTCACCATCATCAAGGTGCCCGTCGGAACGTACACGCTGACCGTGAAGAGCGTGGGTCACGCGCCGGTCGACAAGACCGTCGAGGTGAACGCGAACCTGACGGCCACCGTCAATTTCAAGCTGTCGGAGCAGGCCGTGAAGATGAAGACGGTCGACGTGACCGGCAACATCAAGATCGCCATCCGCAAGAAGGACAGCTCCACGAAACAGATCGTGACCAGCGAGGATCTCCGCTCGCTTCCGGTGGACAACTATAAGGAAGCGATCGGGCTCAAGGCCGGCGTCATCAGCCAGGGCGGCGAGCTCCACTTCCGCGGCGGCCGCGGGGACGAGGTCCTCACGATCGTGAACGGCATCGCGAGCCGCAATCCGCTCAAGGCCGAGGGCGTGGATCTGGGTCTTCTCGCGGTTTCCTCCAGCGAGCAGGTGCTCGGCGGGCTCGACGCGCAATACGGAAACGCGCTCTCCGGCGTGATCAACCTCACGACCCGGGAGGGTGGCGACAAGTTCGGTGGCGAGATCCGCTACTTCACCGACCGCTACGGCGAGGCGGACAAGTCCTTCAACAACTTCGAGCGGGTGAGCTCCGGATTCGGCGGGCCGTTCCTCTTTCCGAAGACGAATTACTTCATCTCCTTCGAGGGAACGTACACCGATACCTATTTGCGGAACGTCGGGACGCACCCGGAGCACCGGTTCCTGGACTTCATCCGCCTCGGGAACCGGCAATCCAACAGCGCGAAGCTATCCAGCAAGCTCACGTTCAAGGTGACGCCGAACGAGAAGCTCAACCTCGAGATCATCAAGAACCAGAGCCTGGACGGGGAATTCAACAACCGCTGGAATCGCGCCGGCTTCGTCCAGGTGCGCCAGGACTCGGCGGCTCCGACGGACGGCAACGTGCAGTCCCGGTACGGGGCCTGGTCTTACTTCCAGGTCGATTCCAGCTACGTTCCGGTGAACACGGCGCAGCATCTGCCGATCACCACCGAGGATTACCTCCAGACCGCCCTGACGTGGAAGCACACCCTGGGGGTCGGAACGATCTACAACATCCGGGCTTCGCGCCAGAGCTGGAATACGTCCCAGGACGTGCTGGACAAGCAGCCGTGGGAGTACCAGCAGACGCCCTTCAATTACTACGACGCGACGAACCGGCTGGACGGCCCCTACTACGTCACCAACGGCGACTTCCCGTTCTTCGAGAAGAAGCAGACCGTCACCTACACGCTGAACGGGGACTTCTCGAAGAAGCTTGGCTCGCACAACTTCATGACGGGCGCCGACATCAACTACAACGACTTCAGCTTCCTCAAGACGAACTTCCCGAACGTGCTGACGGGGATGGGTCTCTACGGGGCGGACCGCGACGAGTTCCGCGCCTTCAACCCGGAAGGAGCCATGTTCCTCCAGGATCGCTGGGAGTACGAGGGCATGGTGCTCAACGCCGGGATCCGCTACGACGAGTTCTCGGTGGGAAGCCAGATCTCCTCGGCCGACGTCATCAACCGCAACAAGACGCAGGTCAGCCCCCGGATCGGGATCGCCTATCCGATCTCGGACCGGGACGTGATGAGCTTCCACTACGGCCGGCTCTTCCAGGTTCCCGACCGGCAGTACATCTACGAGGGGCGTCTCTTCTCGGCCACCGCGCGCGGCAACGCGAACCTCGAGCCCCAGACCACGATCAGCTATCAGCTGGGCGTGCAGCACCTCTTCAGCAAGGACATCTACGGCCAGTTCGGCGTGTATTTCAAAGACATCTTCGGCCTCCTCACGACCGTGGACGAGCAGATCCCCGGATTCGCGATCACGATTCCCACCTATGTGAATTCGGATTATGCGTCCTCGCGCGGGGTGGAGGTGACCCTGATCAAGCGCTTCAGCCACGGGTTCTCGGGCGAGATCAACTACACCTACGGCAACGCCACGGGAACGGCTTCCGACCCGAACCGCGCGCTTCCGACGTCCGGAAACGTTCGCGACCAGTTCAAGCCGACCTCGGAGCAGCCGCTGGACTGGGACCAGAGACACAATATTTCCGCCACCCTGAGCCTCGGGAACGAGAAGGACTGGCGCACGTCCTTCGTCTATCAGTTCGGCTCCGGGTTCCCCTTCACCCCGCACGAGCGTGAGGAGCGGCGCCAGAACCCCGAGCTGACCAACTCCAGGAGATTGCCTTCGGTCTCGACCCTTTCGATGCAGGGCGAGCGGTTCTTCCGGGCGTGGGGCCAGAGCCTGACCCTGTACGTGCAGGGAACCAATCTGCTGGACGCCACGAACATCAGCGACCTCGAGCCGACGATCTGGCCCGAAGCTCCCCTCAACCCTCAGTCCTACAACATCTACTACACCGAGACCGGGCGGGCCGGGGGCGCGTTCCTGACCCAGGACCAGAACGGTGATGGCAAGGAAGACTGGTTCCCCGTTCACGACCCGCGCGTGTTCCAGCAAGGGCGCACGATTCGGGCCGGCCTCGGGGTGCAGTTCTAGTGTCGCCGGCGGCACGCCGGCCGGTCCAAAACGCAGCCGGGGCTGAACGCCGTACAAGGGGGACGATCGGATGAGCACGTGGAGCCGGACAGCGGTCACCTCGACAGTGTTCGCCCTCTGGGCGGGGGTGTGCGCGTTCCACCAGCTTCCCCAAGATCAGCAGGTCATTCCGGGCCGGCCCCGCTTTCACGGGACCTTTCGAAACGACGGGAAATTCGTTCACAACGTCGGCCGGCTCCAGCTTCAGATCACGAACTTCGGCGAGACCGGAAACCAGAACAACCCGTCGGTGACCACCGTGCCTTCGGCCGAGTGGCCGCCGGGCTCGGGGAACGACTACCTCTACGCCGCGGGGCTCTGGGTGGGGGCGCTGGACGCGAGCGGCATTCCGCACGTCACCACGGCCACCTACGAGCGTGAGTTTCTGCCCGACTTCGCACCCACCAATGTCTGCGTCAATCTTCCGCTCGATCAAGTGGCCGACGTGCGGGAGGCGTACGAAGGCATCCCGGGCGGGAACCGGGTCATCTCCTCGAGCGTGAACCCCGACGACGACGGCGACGGCAGGATCAACGAGGACTTCCTGAACGGAATCGACGACGACGGCGACGGTCTCTGCGACGAGGACTACGCCGCCATCGGACAGCAGATGTTCGCCTCCGAGTACAACGACTACCAGCCTCAGACCCGGCAGCAGTTTCCCGAGCACGTTCCGCTGGGGATCAAGGTGCAGCAGACGTCCTATGCCTGGGCGACCCCGGGGCAGAACGACTTCGTGGGGATGGACTACAAGATCATCAACAACAGCGGCCGGTCGCTTCGAAACGTCTATGTCGCGATCTTCGCCGACATGGATATCGGGAACCGGTCCATCCGCGGGTACTTCACCGACGACGAAGCGGCGCTCATCGATACGACGGTGTCGTATGTGGGATCCAGCGGCGATTTCGTCAACCGGCGCATCCAGATGGGGTACATGTGGGACAACCCCGACGATCCCGCCAAGGTCTCGGATGCCAAGGGTGGGGACGTTCCCGGGTACTTCGGGTGCATGTTCTTGAATCACACGACCGACCCGAGCGGCGCCAACGCCCCGAAGCGCGTGGGCATCACGGCGTTCAAGTTCTTCTCGGGATCCGCCTCGTTCGCGGCGGGAGGCGACCCCGAGAACGACGCGCAGCGCTACATCCTGATGTCCGACCCGGCCTTGAACCCGGATAACGTCGGGCAGATCCAGTCGCAGCGTCCGCTGGATTACCGGTTCATCATGGCGACGGGTCCCTTCCGATCCATCCTTCCGGATTCCTCGCTCACGGTCTCGGTCGCGTGGGTCATGGGTCTGGGCCGCGGCCCCTCGCAGGCGGGCGGCACCCTGATCGACAACGCGATCAACGCGCAGCAGGTGTTCGACGGGCTGTACACGGACTACGACGGCAACGCGCTCACCGGCACGTGCGGCAAGGAGACCCTCCTTCCGCCGGCCGCCGATCCCCGGGGCTACACCTATGCCATTCCGGAGTCCTCTCTTTGCCGGCTCCGGTTCCACTCGGACCTCTCGGGCACCCAGTTCGCGGACGTCACCCCCTGGGATCCGAATACGCCCTGCGACCTTCAACAGGATGGAAAGTTCGTGTGCCAGGACGTCCTGGGCGGGACGCTGCAGAACAACGGCGCGCACTGCGCCAGCCAGGACACCACGAACATCCAGGTCACCAATAACCCCCTTCCGCCGGTCTACGTGGACCAGGACTGCGACGTGAACACGGGCCAGGGAGGCCGCGAGCGCCTGGTGAACTGGGTGGCTGCGGCGCCTTTGCCCGCGCCATTCTACGGGGGACAAAACGGGAAGGGAGAGGTCGGGGATTACCTGAGCTCCTACAAGTCGCGACAGGACTCGGTCCGGGTCTCCGCCTGGTACTTCCCTGGAGACCACAAGGTCACGCTCAAATGGAACGACTTCGCGGAACAGGTGCGGGACGCGCAGCGGGGGAACCTCAAGGAATTCATCGGTTATCGAATCTATCGCGCCTCGGGGTGGAACCGGCCCCTGGGAACCAACGCGCCCTCCCGAGACCTCTGGTCGCTGCTGGGCGAATGGCGCGTCGACCCCAAAGGCACGCCCGCGCACCCCTTGTCGGAGCTGGTCGACCCTTCGATGCCGATCGTGAACATCAGCCCCATTCTGGTCCGGTGGGACCCCAACTTGCGAAGAGTGCGAAACGACACCAGCTACACCCAGATCGACACGCTCTTCGCGGTCGGTAGGTACAGCTTCGTCGACACGCACGTTCTGAACGGATTCCCCTACTTCTATTCCATCGTGCCGGTCTCGGTGATTCCCGGAGAAACCTCGGGAAGCGATGTCGTCTTGCTGGGGAACCCGAGCGCCAACAACGCCCAGGTGGTCTACCCGCGAGGCGACTCGCAGAACACCCAGAAAAACGTCTTCGTCGTGCCGAATCCCTACAAGGGAGGCGCGCAATGGGACCTCGTGCCCCGAGAGGAGGATCCCTCGGGCACCAAGGTCACCTTCATGAACCTGCCGCGTACGAAGGGGACGGTGCACATCTACACGATCGCGGGAGATCTCGTGAAGGACCTTCCCTTCGATGGGCGTCCCCCCGGTGACCTCCAGTACGGTCGAGATCCGGTGACCGGCGGAGCCGGCTCGGTTCCCTGGAACCTGATCTCGAGAAACGGTCAGAAGATCGTAAGCGGCATCTATCTCTATTCTGTCGACACCGAGCTGGGCAAGCAGGTCGGCAGATTCGTCATCATCCGTTGAAAACGGCCGGCGGGACCCAACCGACCCTGGGAGAAACGAGGAGGCATTCCGTGATACGTGCGCTGATCGTCGCCGCCTGCCTGCTGCTTCCGCTCACGGCGGATGGCGCCGCGATATTCGAGAAGGTCGGAACCCTGGGGGGCCAGTCGCTGAAAATCGGCGTCGGGGCCCGAGCGGCCGCCATGGGTGACGCCTATGTGGCGATCGCCGACGACGCGACCGCGGTGTACTGGAACCCGGCCGGCATCGCGCGGCTCTCGGGGCAATCCGTGACCGTGAACCACACGGCCTGGCCCGCGGACATCATGTTCGACCAAGCGGCCTACGTCTTCAACATCAAGTGGATTCCCGGAATGCTCGGAGTCAACGTCCGGGCTCTGACCATGAGCCGCGACCTGGTCCGCACCACCTACCTGCCCGATGGAACGGGGGACACGTTCGATGCCGGCGAGTGGGCGTACGGAATCTCGTACGCGAGGTCGCTCACCGACAAGTTCTCGGCGGGTATCACCGCGAATTATGTCCAGACCGGGCTGGCCGACGTGAAGGGGAAGTCCACCACCTTCGACTTCGGCACGCTCTACGATATCGGCGTCATGGGCGCGAAGATCGGAATGTCGATCCAGAACATCGGGAGCGACATGACGTTCCTGAATGAGAAGGTGAAGATGCCGACCTTCTTCCGCGTCGGGGGCTCGCTCAATGTGCTCCAGAGCGGCGACAGCCGGCTCATCACCTCGGCCGAATTCACCCATCCGTCCGACAACTCCGAGAAGGTGAACTGGGGCGCGGAATACGCGTTCCACGATTACCTGTTTCTCCGCGGCGGGTACAAGTTCAACTACGACACCGAGGGATTGACGGCGGGCCTGGGTGTGAAGTTCCCGCTGACGCTGAGCAAGGCGTCCGTGGCGCGCCTGGATTACGCCTACCAGGATCTCAAGCTGCTCACCGCGGCTCACCGGATATCGGTGAACGTGAGCTTCTAGGAGCCCCCGCGCCGTGAGGCGCCACCCACGTCGCGCGCTTCGGCTCCTGCTCCAGGCTCTGGCCTGCGCCCTCCTCGCTGCGCCGGCGGGCGCGACCATCGGCGTCCCCACCCCCGGGGAGCCCGATGCCTCCGTGGGGGATATTCGGTACCACGCCAGCGCGGTCGCGTATCGCCACGATGGCGGCGACGCGCGCGCCGAATTCTTCATCCGCATTCCTTACCGCGAAATCAAATTCCTCCCCGCCACGGATCATTTCGAGGCGAGACTTCGCATCACGGTCGAGCTCCTCGCGAAGGGTGGCCGGCGCGCCGGGTATCAGCAGCGCGAGGCGAAGCTGCAATCCACCGTGGCCGAGGCGACCCTCGACTCCCTCCTGGGAGAGGTCTACACGGTGGGTCTCGTGGCTCACCGGGGGAAATACCGTTTCAAGGTGACCGTCGAGGACATGAACGTCGCCCGCCGGGGCCTCGTCTATCAGATGAAGGACAAGAAGCGGGAAGGGGTGGTCCAAGGCGACCTGGACATGTCGGACTGGCTCTTCCAGAACCCCGCCCTGAGCGGGATCGAGTTCGCGTGGGACGTGAAGGAACGGACCCCGGAGACCCCGTTTGCGAAGGGAGGTCTCGAGGTGCAGCCGCATCCCAGCGCCTACTACGGGTACTACAAGGATATGGTCTCGGCCTATTACGAGATCTACGATCTCCCGCCGCCGCCCGAGGGCCGATCCTATCGGGTCCGGACCATGATTTTTGGGTCGGACGCCGACACGGTTCTCGAGTCGCTGGACTCGCTCCACGTCACGGAGGGGACCGCGTGGCCCCACCCTCTCCACGCCGACGTCTCGTCGCTCGCGGCGGGCCACTACCGTCTTAGGATCGACCTCCTGGATCCGTTGGAAGGGAAGGCCATTGCCACCAGCCAGGCCGGGTTCGATGTGCTCTGGGACGCAGCGTCATGGCTTCCCGACGCGTCGGAGCTGTATGACATCACGGCGCAGACCCTCCTGACCCAGGAGGAGGCCTACAACTTCCGGCAGCTATCGAGGGGCGAGAAGGAGGCGAAGCTCGTCAGCCTCTGGCGCGCGATCGACCCCACGCCCGATACCGCCGAGAACGAGCTCCAACGCGAGTTCCAGAACCGCATCGCGTACGCCAACGCGCACTACACCGTGTTCGACAAGGGGATGTTCAGCGACCGCGGCCGGATCTGGATCCAGTTCGGGGAGCCCGACGAGGTCCAGATCGAGCGGCTTCCGGTTTCAGAAAAGACGCTGGGCATCGTCGTGGATGGACAGATTCCCAAGGCCTCGAAGGATCTCCTCACCAATCCGGATACGGGCGTGGTCGACACGCGCCCCTACGAGATCTGGACCTACCACCTGCGCGGGCACGAGATGATTCCCCGGCACCGCATGAACGAGATGAGCGCGGGGATGAAGTTCGTCTTCGTGGACGAGCAGGGGTACGGCGACTACACGCTGCGCTATTCCTCGGTCAGCGGGGTCCGGTAGGAGTCGCTCCGTCCGGGCCGCCCCTCCCGATTGTCGTTGACAGAGCCGGCCCCTCCGACCTAACATCGCTGCCCCTAAGTTACCCATCGACATAGGTTTGTCTCGATGTGCCCGGAGGTCGGACGATGCGGATCGGCTTGCTCACCGGCGGTGGTGATTGCCCCGGGTTGAACGCGGTCATCCGCGCGGTCGTTCATCGGACCGTGAAGGGGCATGGCGGCACGGTCGTGGGTTTCCGTCATGGCTGGCGGGGTGTACTCCAATCCGAGGTCGAGGAGCTCGATCTCAAGAAGGTATCGGGCATCCTCCCGCGGGGCGGCACGATCCTGGGCACGTCGCGAACGAATCCCTACAAGGAGCCCGGGGGAGAGGCCAGGATCCGCCAGGAGCTGAAGGAGCGTGGCGTCGAAGTCCTGATCGCGGTGGGAGGCGAGGACACGCTGGGCGTGGCCGCGAAGCTGCACGAGTCCGGCGTCCACCTGGTGGGAGTGCCCAAGACGATCGACAACGACGTGAACGGAACCGACTACACGTTCGGCTTCGACACGGCGCTGTCCATCGCGACGGAGGCCATCGACCGGTTGCACACCACCGCCGAATCGCACGACCGCGTCATGGTGGTGGAGGTGATGGGGCGCCACGCGGGATGGATCGCCCTCGAGGCGGGGGTGGCCGGCGGCGCCGACATGATCCTGATCCCGGAGTACCCGGCCTCGATCGACGAGGTGTGCGCCGCGGTGCGCCACCGTCACGAGCAAGGGAAGAATTTCAGTATCATCGTCGTGGCGGAAGGCGCCCGGCTTCGCGACGATGGGGGACCGGTCCAGGTCCAGAGCGAGCGCAAGGACGAGTTCGGGCACGTCCGGCTGGGCGGGATCGGCGCGACGCTGGCGGCGCGGATCGAGGAGCGAACCGGGTACGAGAGCCGAACCAGCGTCCTGGGCCACATCCAGCGCGGCGGCACGCCCACCGCGTTCGACCGGTTCCTGGCGTCCCGATTCGGGGTCGCCGCGGTGGACCTGGCGCATCGGGGCGGGTTCGGCCGCATGGTCGCGTTGCGTGGCGTGAGCATCGTGGACGCGCCCCTCCGTGAAGCGCTCGGCTCACTCAAGACCGTGAACGAGAAGTTCTACGAGCTGGCCAAGGTGTTCTTTTCGTAAGGGGGATCGCGTGCGCGTTGGGATCAACGGGTTCGGCAGGATCGGAAGGCTGGTGCTCCGGGCGGCGCTCAAGCGGGACGAGGACATCGAGTTCGCCGCGGTGAACGACATCACCGACGCGGCGACGCTGGCCCATCTGCTGACCTACGACTCGGTGCACGGCCCCTGGCCCGAGCGGTTCACCGTCCGGGACTCGAGCCTGTGCGTGGGCAAGCACGCGGTCCGTGTACTCTCCGAGGCGAATCCGGCGAACCTCCCCTGGAAGGACCTGGGCGTCGACGTCGTCCTGGAGTGCACGGGCAAGTTCACCGATCGGGACAAGGCGGCGGTCCACTTGGCCGCGGGCGCGAAGCGGGTCCTGGTCTCCGCGCCCTCGAAGGGAGCGGACGCGACCTTCGTGCTCGGCGTGAACGAGAGCACGTACGATCCCGAGAAGCACCACGTGGTCTCCATCGCCTCCTGCACCACGAACTGCCTCGCGCCGGTGCTCGCGGTCCTGGACCGGACGTTCGGCGTCGAGCGCGGGCTCATGACGACCGTCCATGCCTACACCAGCGACCAGCGGCTTCACGACGCGCCCCACAAGGATCTCCGCCGCGCGCGCTCGGCCGCGGTCTCCCTGATCCCGACCAGCACCGGCGCGGCGAAGGCGATCGGCCTCGTGATCCCCTCCCTGCAGGGGAAGCTCGACGGCATCGCCGTGCGCGTGCCGATCGCCGACGGCTCCTTGGTCGACGTCACCTTCGCGACCGCGAAGCCGGTCAGCGTGGCTTCGATCAACGCCGCCATGAAGGAAGCGGCGGAGGGTCCGATGCGGGGGATCCTCCAGTACAACCAGGATCCGATCGTCTCGCAGGACATCGTGGGGAACCCGCATTCGGCGGTGTTCGACGCGCCGCTCACCACGGTCTCCGGGGACCGGCTCGCGAAGGTGTTCGCCTGGTACGACAACGAATGGGGCTTCTCGAACCGCATGGTGGACACGCTCCTCCTCCTGGGACGGGGGCGTCGGTAACCGCCATGCCCTTCCGCACGCTCCGGACGCTCGAGCCCGCGGGAAAGCGCGTCTTCGTGCGCGTCGACTTCAACGTTCCGCTCACGGCGGACGGCCGGGTGGCGGATGACACGCGGATCGTCTCGTCCCTCCCGACGCTCCGGTATCTGATCGAGAAGGGAGCGCGGCTGGTGGTCGCGTCCCACCTGGGCCGCCCCAAGGGAACGCGGGACCGGAAGCAGAGCCTCGCCCCGGTCCGGGAGCGCCTCGAGCGCTGCCTCCGGAGACCGGTCCAATTCTCGGAAGCGCTCGTCGGTCCCGAGGCCGAGCGGCTCTCCGCGGGGCTCCGGGACGGCGACGTCCTCCTGCTCGAGAATCTCAGGTTCGATCCCCGCGAGGAGGCGAACGACCCGGGGTTCAGCGGCGAGCTGGCGCGCCTCGCGGAGCAGTACGTGAACGACGCCTTCGGCGCGGCCCACCGCGCCCACGCCTCGACCGTCGGGATCACCGCGTTTCTCACCGACAGCGCGGCGGGCTTTCTCCTGGAGCGCGAGCTCCACGCCTTAGGGAAGCTCCTCCAGGGACCGGAGCGGCCGTTCGCGGCCATCCTGGGCGGGGCCAAGATCTCCGGGAAGATCGACGTGCTCCGGAATCTCCTGCCGCGGGTCGACCGGCTCATCGTCGGCGGAGGCATGATGTTCACGTTCCTCCGCGCGAAAGGCCTCGAGACGGGCCGGTCGCTCGTCGAGGAGGACAAGGTGGACCTGGCCCGCGAGCTCCTCGCCCGCCCGGACGCGCCGCAAAAGCTCCTCCTTCCGCGCGACTGTGTGGTGGCCGCCGATGTCAGCGGCGCCGATTCGGGGCGCGCGGTCCCGGTGGATCGCATCGCGCCGGGGCTCGTCGGCGTGGACATCGGGCCCGGTTCGATCGAGGCGATCCGCGCGACCCTGGCGGAGGCCCGCACCGTATTCTGGAACGGACCCATGGGAGTCTTCGAGATTCCGGCCTACGCCGAGGGAACGCTCCAGACCGCGAAGGCGGTCGCCGAGGCCACGGCGCGCGGCGCGTTCACGGTGGTCGGTGGGGGCGATTCGCTGGCGGCGGTCCACCAGGCGGGCCTCGAGACCCAGGTCAGCCATCTCTCCACCGGCGGGGGCGCCTCGCTCGAATTCCTCGAGGGACGCGTGCTGCCGGGTGTGGCCGCCCTCGAGACGACCGCGCAGGCCGCGCCATGAGCCGCATTCTGGCGGGGAACTGGAAGATGAATCTCTCCCTCGCCGAGGCGCGCTCGCTTCTGGCTTCGGTCGGGGATCGGGCGTTCCCTCCGGAGTCGCTCACGACCGTCGTCTTCCCACCCGCCACGGCGCTCGCCGTGCTCGCTTCCGAGCGCCGTCCCGCGGATCCGAGGCTCGGAATCCAGAATTGCCACCCCGATCCCAAGGGCGCGATCACCGGGGAGATCTCCCCCGAGATGGCGCGGGACGCCGGGGCCGAATTCGCGCTCGTGGGCCACTCGGAGCGCCGGAGATTGTTCTGTGAAAGCGACCTCATCGTGCAGGCCAAGCTCAAGGGAATCTCGCGCGCCGGCCTCAAGCCCGTGCTCTGCATCGGAGAGACGCTCGCCGAACGGGAGCGGCGGGAGACCCGCGACGTTCTGAGCCGGCAGCTCACGCGCGCCCTGGACGGCCTCCCCGTACGAGCCCCGCTGTGGGTCGCCTACGAGCCGGTCTGGGCCATCGGGACGGGCGTGGTGGCCACCGTGGACGAGGTGGCCGAGGCGCACGCCTGGGTTCTGGAGGTTCTCGGGCACATGGGCCGGGGGAGCGCCGCGGGGCATCCGCCCGTCCTCTACGGCGGGAGCGTCGATCCCAAGAGCGCGCCCGCGCTCGCGGTCTTGCCGGACGTGGATGGCTTCCTGGTCGGGGGCGCTTCCCTCCAACCGGAATCCTTCCTCGCCATCGGGGAGGCCCTGCTCCAGGCCGATCGCCGCGCGACTCCGGTCGATTGACCCGCCCGGAATCCGCGTGCTAAGCTGACGCTCTTATTGCCCTCAAAGCGAAGAACGGAGGCGTTTCGAGATGCCGGATTTTCTGGTCGGATTGATCACCACGCTTCACATCGTGGTTTGTATCGGGCTGATGGCGTCCATCCTGCTCCAATCGGGGAAGGGGGGCGGGCTCGCGGGGACGTTTGGAGCGGGCTCGAGCCAGACCCTCTTCGGAGGCCGCGGGGCGGCGACCTTTCTGAGCCGGGCCACCACGGCCCTCGCCGTGACCTTTTTCCTGACCTCCCTGACCCTCGGGGTGAACGCTTCCCGCGCCGGCGGCACGGCGCGGAGGAGTTTGATTCAGGAGGATGCGCGCCGTCGGGGACAGCAGCAGGGAGCCGAAGGCCCGACCAGCGGCGCGCCGCAGGGTCCGGGGCCGGGCTCGTCCCAGGCGCCGGTGACGAGCGGTCCGCAGGCGCCCACGGGCGCGGGAGCGCCGGGTGCCTCGCCCGCGGGACAAGCTCCACCGGTCCAGTCTCCGTCACCCCCGACCGCAGCGCCCGCGACCGGCGGCAAGTGATCCGATTTCAGCCCGGGTGGTGGAACTTGGTAGACACGTACGTTTGAGGGGCGTATGGGTAACCCCGTGCGAGTTCAAATCTCGCCCCGGGCACCACTTTTTGGCTTCAGGGGTCCTCTTCCACATCGGAAGAGGACCCGAAGTTTTTCAGGCGCGGTATTCGCCGCCGGGCCGGTCGGACGTCGGCTCGGGAATGAGCCCGACGAGCCGAATGCAGAAGCGGTCTTCGGCCCGGACTTCGTTCTTCCCGCCGCAATGCGGACAGCGCACGTAGGACCGGCGAGGGTCCTCCTTCCAATGAAAGATCTGGACCGGACCGAACAGCTTCGAGCACCGAAGGCACTCCACGGCGGGGTTGCTGACCAGCTCCTCCATCTCGGGCATCGTCGGTTCTCCTCCGGAACATGGCCGGGCGCGGAGCGATTCCGGGCGCCCGATTCTCGAGGCGTCATTGTACGGAGGGAGCGCCGCGCCGTCCAGGGTCGCGCGCGATGAGCCAGGATCCGGCGTACGATCCCCTCCGCGCCGCCTCCTACTGGAGCGACGCCCGCCACCAACGCGGGGACGAGCTGGCCGCGGTCCTGAGCTTGGGCGAGCCGCGCTCCGTGAACGAGGCGTACGACGCCTGGGAGACGGGCCTTCTCCTCCGCGCGATCGAGGGACGCGTCTTCCGGCGCGGCCTGGACTTGGGGACGGGTGTCGGCCGTGTCGCGCTCCGGCTGGCGGGGCGCGTGACGCGCCTCGTGGCGGCGGATTTAGCACCGGGGATGTTGGAGCGGGCCCGGGGGAACGCCCGCTCCGCCTCGATCCGGAATCTGGACATGGTTCGGCTCCGCTCCGACGGGCTCCCGTTTCCCGACGCCTCGTTCGACCTCGTGGCCTGCCTCGGGCTCCTGGAGCATCTCCCGCCCTCCTCGCGCGGCGCCACACTCCGCGAGTGCGCGCGGGTCCTGACGCGGGGCGGCGTTCTGGCGCTCGCGATCAACAACGAGGCGAGCCGGTTCCTGCGCGATCCTTCCGACAATCCCCTCCGCGTGGGACGCCAGGAGGCGAGCGGCTACTACTGCGCGATCGTCGGCGGCGGCACTCTGGCGGAAGAGACGGAACGGGATTTCGAGGACCGGACGCTGGGCTCGAACCTCTTCTACTCGCTCCACCGCCACGCGGCGCGGCGGCTTCCGGAAGAGGCCCGCCGCTCGGAGCGCTTGCGCCCCTTCTTCGCGTGGGCCGCGGCGTGGGATGTGGTCCTCCGCCCCGTCGGTCCGCTCGCGGACGCGGCCGCGGACCACCATCTTCATCTCCTGGTGCGGCGATGAGCCGTCCTCCCATCCTCGTCACAGGCGGCGCCGGCTACATCGGCTCGGTCCTGGTGCGCCGGCTCCTCGAGGCAGGGCGCCCGGTGCGCGTCCTCGACCGCCTGCTGCACGGCGGGCATGGTCTCGAGGATCTGGCGCACGACGGGAACCTGACCGTGCTGCGGCGCGACCTGCGCGATCCTCGGGTGCACGAGGAGGCGCTGGAGGGAACGGATACCGTGATCCACCTGGCCGCGATCGTGGGGGACAAGGCTTGCGCGCTGGACGAGGAGCTGGCGGTCCAGACGAACTGGAGCGCCACCGTCGCGCTGGCCCGGAGGGCGCGGGCGAGCGGCGTGCGCCGCTTCGTGTTCGCCAGCACGTGCAGCGTGTACGGAGAGGGGCGCGACGAGACCCTCGACGAGGATTCTCCGACCAAGCCGCTCTCCCTCTACGCCGAAACCCGGTGGCACGCGGAGCGCGGCATTCTCGAGATCCCGCGCGACTCGGGATTTGAGCCGGTGATCCTGCGCTTCGGCACGGTGTACGGCCTCTCGCCGCGCATGCGCTTCGATCTGGCCGTGAATTTCCTGGCGCAGCAGGCCGTCCGCGAGGGGCAGGTCTCGATCTTCGGCGGCTCCCAGTGGCGTCCGTTCGTGCACGTCGTGGACATCGCGCGGGGGATCATCCTCGCGCTCGAGGGCCCCTTGCCCCCGGACGTTCCCCCGATCCTGAACCTCGGCGACAACCTCGAGAACTACCAGCTCCGCGATCTCAAGGAGGAGCTGGAGACGCACGTTCCCGGCGTTCGGGTGGTGATCCAGCCCGAGATGGAGGACCGGAGGACGTACCGGGTGCGCTTCGATCGGATCGAGCGGGAGTGGGGGTTCAGGGCCTCGCGCCGCGTGGGGGATGGGATCGAGGAGGTCGCCCGGGCCGTGCGCTCGGGCGTCATCGCGGATCCGCGCGACCGCCGTTACTACAACGCCTGACCGGGATTCTGGTTGCGGCCGGACCATCCCTTCCGGTAGCGTGAAAGAGTTGCGACCGCCGGGGCTGCGTTCGCCTGCCACCCAACCCGAGAGGACTCGATGCCGCGGCTCGGAATGACCGTCCGGGAGTTGCAAGAGCGCGCGCTGTTCGTGCGCCGCGATATCGTGGCCCTCCTCGCGCGGTCCCAGTCGGGGCACAGCGGGGGGCCGCTCTCGTCCACGGACTTCGGCACGGTGCTCTTCTTCCACGAGATGAACGTGAATCCACGCCGCCTCGACGATCCCGCGCGCGACATGTGGCACTTCTCGATCGGCCACGTCACGCCGGTGATCTATTCCCTCATGGGTGAGCGAGGGTACTTCCCCCTGGTGGACCTGCTCGGGTTCCGGCAGATGCAGGGCCACTTGCAGGGGCATCCCAGCAAGCACGACACCCCCGGGATCGAGGTCTCCTCCGGATCCCTCGGCCAGGGCCTCTCGGTCGCGTGCGGCATGGCGCTCGGATCCAAGATGGACGGGATCGAGCGGCGCGTCTACTGCGTGATGGGGGACGGCGAGCAGCAGGAGGGCCAGATCTGGGAGGCCGCGATGTTCGCCGCGCACTACAAGCTGGACAACCTCTGCGCCGTGATCGACTACAACCGAAAGCAGATCGACGGGGACGTGCAGGACGTCATGGGCATCGCCCCGCTCGCGGACAAGTGGCGCGGGTTCAACTGGAACGTGATCGACGCCGATGGGCACGACATCCCGGCGCTCCTTGCGGCCTTCGACTCGGCCCGGACGACCCGGGGCAAGCCCTCGGTGATCCTGGCCCACACGGTGATGGGTAAGGGCGTCTCGTTCATGGAGGACGACTACAAGTGGCATGGCATTCCCCCCAGCCGCGACCAGGCCGATCAGGCGCTCCGGGAGATGGGAACCAGCCTCGAGGAATGGACCTCCCGGCTGGAACGCCACACCCAGGCGGAAGTCGCGCCCGGCGCGGGGGCCCGTTCGTGAGCGGCGCCGGCCCGGCCGCTCCCAGCGCTCCCATGGGGATCGATCTCGCGAAGCCGGAGATGAAGCGTACCCGCGAAGGGTTCGGGCACGGGCTCATGGATCTCGGGCAGAAGCGCCTCGACGTGGTGGTCCTGGTGGGAGACCTCTCCGGCTCGACCAACGTCTCCTTCTTCGCGGAGAAATTCCCCGACCGGTTCATCCAGGTGGGCGTGGCCGAGCAGAACATGATGTGCGTGGCCGCGGGCCTCGCGGCGACGGGGAAGATCCCCTTCCTCGCGACGTACGGAGCCTTCGCGTCGTGCCGGAGCGCGGACCAGATGCGGGTCACCGTCGCCTACACGGACCTGCCGGTGAAGATCGGTGGGGCGCACGGCGGAATCAGCGTCGGCCCCGACGGAGCGACCCATCAGGCGATGGAAGAGATCGCGATCGTCCGATCCATCCCCAACATGAAGATGATCGTTCCCTGCGACTACTGGGAGACGCGCAAGGCGACCGTCGCGGCGGCGGACGATCCCCATCCCAACTACATCCGCTTCGGCCGGGAACCGGTCCCGGTCGTGACGGGGCCCGACACGCCGTTCACGATCGGGAAAGCGAATCTCCTGCGCGAGGGTTCCGATCTCGCGATCATCGCGTGCGGGGTCATGGTCTACGAGGCCCTCGTGGCCGCGCAGGAGCTGGAGTCGCGCGGAATCTCCGTCCGCGTGCTCAACATGCACACGGTGAAGCCGCTCGATCACGAAGCGATCGCGCGCGCGGCGCGCGAGTGCGGGGCGATCGTGACCGCCGAGGAGCACCAGGTGCACGGCGGCCTGGGCGGCGCCGTCGCGGAATCGGTGGTGCAGGCGCACCCGGTTCCCATGGAGCTCGTGGCGGTGCAGGATCGATTCGGCCGCTCGGGGAAGCAGGAAGAGCTCATGACCGCGTTCGGGATCAAGGCGCCGGACGTCGTGCGCGCCGCCGAACGGGCGCTTTCCCGCAAGCGCACGCGCTGATGCCGCGGGTCGCGCGGCGATTCCTCGCCGCGGCCGCGGCGATCCTGATCCTCTCGCCCCCGGGCGTTCACGCCGACACCACGCCGCTCGCCTCCTCCGCGTCTTCCTCGCCGGCCGGGTTTGCCATCGTCGCCGTGGACTCGATCCGCGGGGAGTGGGGCGCGGCCGCCGTCTCCCGCTGGATGGCGGTCGGATCGCGCTCGCTCGAGGCCCGCGCGGGCGCGGGGGCCTGGTGCGCGCTCGAGCTCCCGGATCCGCGGATGGGTGACACGCTTCTCGATCGAATGAGCCAGGGGATTCCGGCCTCGGCCGCGCTCGACAGCCTCCTCGCCCAGGACTTAAGGCGCGGCGAGCGCCAGATCGCGATCCTGGACCGCTCCGGGCGAGGGGCCGCCTTCACGGGAGATCGCTGCCCGCCGTGGTCCGGGCAGCGGATCGGAAGGAACTACGTCTGCCAGGGCGTGGGGCTGCGCGACGCCACGGCGCTCCTCGCCATGGGACAGGCCTTCGAGAAGGCCACCGGGACCCTGGCGGAGCGCTTGATCGCGGCCGTCGAGTCGGCGGAGTCGGTGTTCCCCGTGCGGGAGGAAGTGGAATCGGCGGCGCTCCTCGTGGTCCGGGCGGGTGGCGGCCTCAACGAAGGCTCGGACCGCCTCATCGATCTCAGGGTGGATGCCGCGCAGGAGGCGATCCCCGAGCTCCGGGGCGACTACGTGGCGCTCGCCGCGACGTTCCTGCCGGCCGCGTTCGCGCGGTTCGGGGACGAGGCGAAGCGGCGGGGGGATTCCATCTCCGCCGATTGGGAGTACGCGCGGGCCGAAGCGGGGTTTCGCGCGGCGATCGCGAAGAGGCCCAAGGATTCGGACGCCTGGAACGAGCTCGCGTGGTTCCTGGCCACCCACGACCTCGAGGTCGGGGAGGCGGTCCAGATCGCGAAGACGGCGGTGTCGATGAGGCCGCGGGATCCCATGTACCGCGATACGCTGGCGGAGGCGGAGTACCGGTCCGGCTCGCTGAACCTCGCGATCGAGGAGATGGAGCGGGCCGTCAAGTACTCCGGCGGCGGAGCGCGCTACACGGATCGCCTGGCGCGATGGACGCGCGAGCGCGCGGCCCTTCTCAGCCGGTGAAGGCGCCGGGCTCCGGGCGCGCGCTCCGGAGCAGCGCCTCCAGCGTCCGGAACCCGATCGGCTCGGTGGCGCGAAACGGCTCTCCATGGAGCACGCCGATCTGACTCCCGAAGTGGCGGGCCCGGGCCTCGATCCGCGTGAAGAACTCGGGATCGTTGAGCGGGGTGGCGCGGGAGTCGGCGCCACGGCTCAGCTGCGAACGGTGCGCCAGGACGGCGCGCCGCTTTTCCTCCCAGGTCGACGTGACATCCACGACGAACGTCGGCTCGAATCCGATCCGCGAAGCGAAATGATAGCGGCCCTCCGCGCGGTGCGGCGCCGCCTTTTGGTCCGGGTCGAATTGACGAAGCCCCGCCAGGTACCAGGCCCGGTCCACGATGCGCGATGCCTCCACATGATCGGGGTGGCGGTCCACCGGCGCGTGCGTGAGGAGAATCGAGGGGCGAAGGTCGCGGAGGATCCGCACGACGCTTCGCACCTGCGCCGGATCGAAGGGGTTGATCCCGCCGTCCGGGAGTCCCGCATTGGGCCGGACTCGGACGCCCAGGAACCCCGCGGCCTCGGCGGCCTCCGCCGCGCGCTCCTCCACGGTGCCGTTCGTCGAGAGCTCGCCGCGGGTCAGATCCAGGATGGCCACGGAATATCCCTGGCGCGCGGCCAACGCGAGCGTCCCGCCGCAGCTGATCTCCACGTCGTCGGGGTGCGCGCCGATGGCCAGGATCTGGAGCGGCGGGGTTTGGGCGAGGGCCACGGTCAGCTCAGGCGGTACGTGGGCTCGTGATCGAAGCGGTGCTGGGTGCGGATGGTGCGGATGGTCCCGGTCTGGAGGCGCATCACCAGGGAATGCGTGTCCGCCCCGTCCGCGCGGAAGCGCACGCCGGAGAGCAGGTCTCCGTCGGTGACCCCGGTCGTCGCGAAGACGATCCGGTCGCCCCGCGCGAGATCCCGCTCGGTGTAGACCTTGGCGTGATCCTCGATGCCCATCTTCCGGGCGCGCTCCTTCTCCTCGTCGCTCCGGAAGAGGAGCTTGCCCTGGAAGGCCCCGCCCAAACAGCGGAGCGCGGCCGCGGCGAGCACGCCCTCGGGGGCGCCGCCGATGCCCAGCAGAACGTCCACTCCGGTGGAATCGATCGCGGTCGCGATGGCCGCCGCGACGTCGCCGTCCGGAATCAGATGGATGCGGGCCCCGGCACGCCGGATGCGCTGGATCAGGGCCTCGTGGCGGGGCCGGTCCAGAACCACCACCGTGAGGTCCTCCAGCTCGTAGCCCTTCACCTTGGCGATCGCGGCGAGGTTCTCCTCGAGCGGGCGGTTGAGATCGATCGCGGAGGCCGCCTTCGGGCCGACCGCGATCTTCTCCATGTAGGTGTCGGGGGCGTGGAGGAGGCTTCCGCGCTCGGCGAGGGCGATGACCGACATGGCGTTGGGGCGCCCGTACGCGACCGAGTTGGTGCACTCGAGCGGATCGAGCGCGATGTCCACCTCGGGCCCCTTTCCGGACCCGACCGTCTCGCCGATGTAGAGCATCGGCGCTTCGTCCCGCTCGCCTTCGCCGATCACCACGGTGCCGCGGATGTCCACGATGTCGAAGACGCGCCGCATCGCGGTGACCGCCGCCTGGTCCGCCGCGTTCTTGTCCCCGCGCCCCATCCAGCGCGCGCAGGAGAGGGCCGCGGCTTCCGTGACGCGCACCAGCTCCAGTCCGAGATTGTGGTCCATGCGGGAGGTCAGCGGCTCGGAGGGTCGCCGAACGCGCTCGCGTCGATTTCTTCCCAGTCGCTCAGGGGATCGGACCAGCGGTAGAGGCGGATGCGGCTGGTGGTCTCGGTCTCGGAGTAGACGTACTCGATGAACGAGCCGCCGCCGGCGCGATTGGAGTAGTGGAGCTTCTTGTCCACCACGAGGGGCTTGGTCGTGCGGGTGAGCTTCATACGCCCCATGGGGCTCTTCCAGGCCACCGACTCGGCCACCGCGTGGGTCTCCTCGTCCTCGACCTCGTCGAATTCGAGATCGCCGAATTGCCGGTCCAGCCGGCGCAGGACTTCCTCCCAGCGCTGGTCGTTCATGCGTCTCCCGTCGGTTGGTTGACTTGCGTTCGAAGCCGACTATAGTAGCACACCCTGTGCGCCGCACAACCGCCCTCGGCTCCGAGGGATCCTTCATCCACCGTTCCGCGCTCGTCATCGGAGGCTCGCGCGGTCTGGGACGTGCCGTGGCGCTCGCGCTGGCCCGCGAGGGCGCGCGCGTTCTGGCCACCGGCCGGGACCGCGCAGCACTCGCCGAGCTCATGGCGATTGCGCGCGCCCGCGGGACGTCCCTCCTCACGCTCCGCTCGGATGCCGAGAGCAAGCGCCAGGTCGAGGCCGCGTTCCGGCGGGCCGCCACGAGCGTGGGCGGGCCGGATCTCCTGGTGCACGCGGTGGGGGACTACTGGGAGGGGCCCGTCTCCCGGCTGACGGGGGAGCGATGGGAGGCCCTCGCCCGCTCGAACGTGACGAGCGCCATCCACGCCATCCAGGGGGCGCTCCCCGGAATGCGGCGAAGGCGCTACGGGCGCATCCTGCTCTTCGGCGTCGCGGGCGGGGACGCGCCGCGGGCCGCGCCCCGGGCGCACGCGTACCGGGCGGCGAAGGTGGCGCTCCTTACCCTGGCGCGGAGCGTGGCGCACGAAGAGGCGGCGAACGGCATCACCGTGAACATGATCCTGCCCGGCGTGATCCGGACCGGGATCCCCACGCGCCGGGCGGCCCTCCTGGCCCGGCGCATACCGGCGAGGCGCCTGGGCACCCCCCAGGAGGTGGCGCGGGCCGCGCTGTTCCTCCTCGCCGACGAGTCCGGCTACATCACCGGCTCGGCGCTGACCCTGTCGGGCGGATATCTCCTCTAGCGGCAGCCGTTGACACTCGAAATTTCAAGATGTTAGGCTTGTAGGCAATCGTTCCCCTGCCCTGACCCTTACAGAAGGCTTCCAATTGCGCGCATCCACGCCCAAGGCCTGGGTGCTCCGGAGTCCGGCTGCCCCGGAGCACGCCCAGGAGCTTGCCGTTCAGCTGGGAATTTCGCACACGTACGCCACCCTGCTGGCCAACAGGGGCTTCACCTCTTCCAGCGACGTTCAGAGCTTCCTCGAGCCAAACCTGGATAAGCTGCTGGACGCATTCACGATGCGTGATATGGACCTTGCCGCGGCGCGCATCTGGAAAGCCATCGACGAGCGTGAGGCCATCCTGGTCTACGGGGACTACGACGTCGACGGAATCACGGCCACCAGCCTCCTGACCGCCGCCCTCATGAAGCTGGGGGCCAAGGTCTCCTATTTCATCCCGGATCGGATTCGGGACGGATACGGCTTCTCGGTCCGGGGCGTGGACGTCGCCAAGAAGCGGCGCATCCGTCTCGTCATCACCGCGGACTGCGGCATCACCGCGACCGCCGAGGTCAAGCTGGCCAAGCAGCACGGCATCGACGTGATCGTGACGGACCATCACGAGCCGCTGGGGGTCCTTCCCGAAGCGGACGCCGTCCTGAACCCGAAGCGGCGGGATTGCCCCTACGCGTTCAAGGAGCTGGCGGGGGTCGGGGTCGTGCTCAAGCTCGTCCAGGGGCTGGCCCAATACCGTCCGGGATCCTTGCCCGCGGGCTTCGTCGACGAACATCTGGATCTGGTCGCGCTCGGAACCATCGCGGACGTAGTCCCGCTCCGCGGCGAGAACCGCATCATCGCCAAGCTCGGGCTCGACCGGATCTGCCACTCGACGAAGCCCGGCATCATCGCCCTGAAAGAAGTGGCCGGCCTGAGGGCCAACCGGGTCGAGAGCGGGCACGTGGCCTACATCCTGGCGCCACGGATCAACGCCGCCGGAAGGCTCGGAAACGCCGAGAGCGGCGTGCGCCTTCTCCTGGCCACCGATGCGGGCGAGGCGATGACGATCGCGGAGAGCCTCGAGGAAGACAACACCATGCGGAAGAAGATCGACGAGTCCACCCTGGAGGAAGCGCTCGACCAGCTTCAGGCGCTGGGTCCCGATCTTCCGCCGGCCATCGTGCTCTGGTCGGACCGCTGGCACCCCGGCGTGCTCGGGATCGTGGCCTCGCGCCTCATGGAGCGCTACCACCGGCCGACCATCCTCATCGCCGCCGACCATGACGAGGGGAAGGGTTCCGGACGCAGCATCCCGGGGTTCGACGTCTGCCAGGCATTGCAAGAGTGCCGCGAGCACCTGATCGGATTCGGCGGACACAGCTATGCGGCGGGGCTCACCATCCGCTCCGAGAACCTCCAGGCGTTCCGGGAGCAGCTCTGCGGCGTGGTGGCCGGACGCCTCACGCCCGATGACTACGTGCCCAAGCTCTCGATCGACGGGCCGCTCCGCCTCGAGGAATGCAACGAGGCGCTGGTGCAGTTCCTGGACCGCCTCTCGCCGTTCGGGATCGGCAACACCGAGCCTCTCTTCGTCGCGGAGAACATCCAGATCGCCGGCGCGCCGATGGTGGTGAGCCGGAACCACCTCAAGCTGAACGTCCGTCAGAACGGACGCGAGCTCGAGTGCATCGGATTCGGCATGGGGCATCTCGCCGCACCGATCCAGAGCGAGCCCGGGCGGGTCTCGATCGCGTTCGTCCCCACCATCAACGTCTGGCAGAATCGCGCGCGGCTGCAGCTCAAGCTGCGCGACGTCCAGATCCGGTAGCCATGGGTCCGGTCCCCGCCGACATCCTGGGGCCGCTGCTCCAAACGCTCGAGCGGTCCAAGGCGCGCGCCGATCGAGGCCGGCTGGCCTCAGTCTTCGAGTTCGCCGCCAAGGCGCACGGCGCCCAGCTCCGGCTCACCGGCGAGCCGTACGTGACCCACTGCGTCGCGGTCGCCGTGATCCTCGCCGATCTCCTCGGACCCCGCGCGGACGAGACCATCCTCACCGCGGCGCTCCTCCACGACGTGGTGGAGGACACGGACGTGGATCTGGCCCAGGTGGAGGCCCGGTTCGGGCCCGAAGTCCAGGTGCTCGTGGACGGCGTCACCAAGATCGGGGGCCTGCACTTCGACCGGCCGGAGTGGGAGCAGGCCGAGAACTTCCGGAAGATGCTCCTCTCGATGGCGAAGGATCTCCGCGTCATCCTGATCAAGCTCGCCGACCGCCTCCACAACATGCGGACGCTCCATTCCCTCGACCTGGCGCGCGCCACGCGGATCGCGCGCGAGACGCGGGAAATCTACGCGCCGCTCGCGCACCGGCTCGGCATCGCCCGGTTCAAGTGGGAGCTGGAGGACCTCTGCCTCAAGTATCTGGACCCCGACGCGTTCGACGACCTGCGCCGCAAGGTGCAGCTGAAGCGCGAAGAGCGGGAGCGGATGATCGAGGAGGTGATGCGCCCGCTCCAAGAGCGGCTGGTGGAGCTCGAGATCAAGGCGGAGGTCACCGGAAGGCCCAAGCACCTCGATTCCATCTACCGCAAGATGGAGGCCCAGAATCGAAAATTCGAGGAGATCTTCGACCTTCTCGGGGTGCGCGTGATCACGCCGGACAAGGCCGACTGCTACCGCGTGCTCGGGATCGTCCACGACCTCTTCACGCCGGTTCACGAGCGCTTCAAGGACTACATCGCGACCCCGAAGAGCAACATGTACCAGTCGCTGCACACCACGGTCGTCGTTCCGGGCGGCACCATGGTCGAGTTCCAGATCCGGACGCTGGAGATGCACCAAACCGCCGAGCTGGGCGTGGCCGCGCACTACCGGTACAAGGAGGGAGGCCAGGGCCCCGACGGCGAGCTCTGGGCCAAGCTCCAGCCCGTTCTCCGGAACGTGGAATGGCAATCCACCACCAGCGATCCGGACGAGTTCATGGACTTCTTCAAGACCTCGCTCTACCAGGACGAGGTGTTCGTGTTCACGCCGCGCGGCGATCTGCGCCGGCTTCCCAGCGGCGCCACGCCGCTGGACTTCGCCTACCTGGTCCACACCGAGGTGGGGCATCGGTGCGTCGGCGCCAAGGTGAACGGCCGGATCGTGCCGCTGCGCTACGAGCTCCGGAGCGGCGATACGGTCCAGATCGTGACCTCGCCGCTGGGGAAGCCGAACCGCGATTGGCTCAAGCTCGTGAAGAGCCCGAACGCGCGGAGCAAGATCCGGCACTGGCTCAAGGCCTCCGAGCACGCGGACTCCGTCTCCCTGGGCAAGGAGATGCTCGAGCGCGAGCTGCGCCGCCGCAGGCTCCGGCCGCCGCCCGAGATGACCCTCGATCAGCTGGCGCAGGCGCTGGGCTACGGGGACGTGGATCAGCTCATGGGCGCTCTGGGACGCGGCAGCGTCTCGATCTCGCAGGTGATCCAGCGATGGTTCCCGCAGGGGGTCGGTCCGGTGCAGGCCTTCAAGGAGGCCTCGCTCGACACCCTCCGCGCGATCACGCGCCGGCCCGGACGCGGGGTCCGGATCCAGGGCGTGGACAATCTCATGATCACCTACGCGAAGTGCTGTCAGCCCGTGCCGGGCGATCCGGTGGTCGGCATCGTGACCCGCGGGCGGGGTGTGACCGTGCACCGGACGGACTGCCCGAACACGTTCGACGACCGCGTTCCCGCGGAGCGGCGCCTCCTGGTGGATTGGGACGCTGCTCCCGAGGACTCCTTCGTGGTGAAGCTGTCGGTGTACGGGGTGGATCGGAAGAGTCTCCTGGCGGACATCGCCAAGGCCATCTCCACCACGAACACCAACATCCGGACCGCCGGGATCAAGGCGCGCGACCGGAACGCGCAGGGCGCGTTCGTGGTGGAGGTACGCGACCTGAGCCACCTCCGGGTCGTCATGCGCGCCATGGAGCGGGTCGAAGGGGTGGAAGCCGTGGAGCGCGAGGAGATCTTCGGAAAGCCGCCTCGCTCGGGAGAAACGGACGCGGCCTCGTGAGAGCGCTGCTCCAGCGCGTGAGCCGGGCGGCCGTGCGCGTGGACGGGAACGAGATCGCGCGCATCGGCTCGGGGCTCCTCATCCTCCTCGGCGTGGCCTCGGCCGACACCCCGGATGCCACGGAGCGGCTGGCGTCCCGGTGCGCCGAGTTTCGAATCTTCGAGGACGAGCGGGGTAGAATGAATCGATCGGTCCGGGAGATCGGGGGCGAGGCGCTGGTCGTGCCGCAGTTCACGCTCGTGGCGGATGTGTCGCGCGGGCGGCGCCCCAGCTTCGATCCGGCGGCTTCGCCCGAGGAGGCCGAGCGGGCGTTCCAGGCGTTCTGCGAAGCGCTCTCCTCCCATCGGATCGAGACCCGGAAAGGGCAGTTCGGCGCCTCCATGGAAGTGGAGCTCACGAACACGGGTCCCGCGACCTTCCTGTTGGAGTCATGAGGTAACCCAAGGCACGATGCGAACCAACCTCCTCAATCCTCTGGGCCCCCTCATCGTCCTCGCCTCGCGGTCGGCGCGAAGACGCGAGCTTCTGACCCTGGTGGGCGCCCATTTCGAATGTGTTCCGGTGGACCTGGACGAAACGCCTCTCCCCATGGAGCGCGCGGAGGCGCACGTGCTGAGGCTGTCGGAGGCGAAGGCGCGCGCCGCGCTGGAGCAGGGGGGGGCGGAGCGCTATCCCGATCCCACCGTGCTCCTGGGCGCGGACACGGTGGTCTCGATCGATCGGGAGATCCTGGGCAAGCCCGCCCAAGCCGAGAACGCGGCGCGCATGCTCCGGCGGCTCTCCGGGCGGGTCCACGAGGTCTGGACCGGGCTCTCGCTCGTGCACGCGGCGGACGGACGATCGGTGACGCAGGCGGTGCGAAGCATCGTGAAATTCGCGTCTTTGGACGACTCGGAGATCGAGCGCTACGTCGCGACGGGGGAGCCCTTGGACAAGGCGGGGGGCTACGCCGTTCAGGGGCACGGCGCGCTCTACGTCGAGGCGATCGAGGGGTCCTACTCGAACGTGGTGGGGTTGCCCCTGTCGCATCTCAAGCATGCCATGCGCCTTCTCCTCGAAGCGCCGGCGCGGCACGAGGCCTGAGCAGGCACAAGTATCGCGCCCACAACGAGTTCGGAGGGGTGGCGTTGACAAACGCCCCCAAGTACGGGTAATCTTCATCGTTTACGCCATCCGGACACAGGCACAGAGGAGGTTCGATTCATGGGCACGTATTCCGTACGCGCCTCGGAGATCACGCACGATTGGTTCGTCGTGGACGCCGAGGGGCAGATCCTGGGCCGGCTCGCGAGCGAGATCGCGGGCGTGCTCAAGGGGAAGCGCAAGCCCACGTACTCCACCCATCTGGACGTCGGGGATCACGTGGTCGTGGTCAACGCGGAGAAGGTGCGGGTCACGGGGCGGAAGCGCGATGAGAAGATCTATTTCAGGCACTCGCTTTATCCGGGCGGGCACAAGCTCACCCGTTTCCGCGACGTGCAGGCCGACAAGCCGGAGGAGATCATCCGGCTCGCGGTGAAGGGCATGCTCCCCAAGAACAAGCTGGGGCGCGCCATGATCAAGAAGCTGAACGTCTACGCCGGGCCGGAGCATCCGCACGTGGCACAGTCGCCGCGGCCGCTCGCGATGCCCGGGTCCAAGTCCTAGGGAGGCGAATCCAACGCCATGAGTGATTTTCTGGGAACAGGTCGCCGTAAGACCTCGATCGCGCGGGTTCGCCTGCGGCCGGGCACGGGGAAGCGCCTGGTCAACGGGCGAGATCTCGATCAGTACTTCTCGCGCTTGGCACTGAGCCGGATCGCGACCATGCCGCTCGTCGCGAGCAACAACCTGGACAAGTACGATCTCGTCGCGAGTGTCCGCGGGGGCGGCTCGACGGGACAGGCGGGAGCGATCTCGCTGGGAGCGGCACGCGCGCTGCTGCGGGTCGATATCTCGCTCCGCGGGCTCCTGGGCAAGGAAGGGCTCCTCACGCGCGACGCGCGCATGAAGGAGCGGAAGAAGTACGGGCAGGCCGCGGCCCGCAAGCGGTTCCAGTTCTCGAAGCGGTAGCCGTTCCAGCGGGCGCTGCCCGCCATTCCACACGCTCCAGGCCGCGCGACCGGTCTCCCGTCTGCACGGGCGTCGCGCGATTCGAAGGAGCGGAGGCTAAGACCGGAGGATCCATTGGCTGAAATCGGTATGAAGGAGCTCCTCGAAGCGGGCGTCCACTTCGGGCATCAGACCCGGAGATGGAATCCCAAGATGAAGAAATTCATCTTCATCGAACGCAACGGCATCTACATCATCGATCTCCAGAAGACCCTCAAGTCGCTCGCCGACGCCCGCACCATGCTGGAAGGCGTGGGTCGTAAGGGCGGGACGGTGCTCTTCGTCGGCACGAAGAAGCAGGCGAAGGACGCGATCCAGGACGAGGCCCAGCGCTGCGGCATGCCGTACGTCAACGAGCGGTGGCTCGGGGGCATGCTGACCAACTTCAAGACCATCAAGTCGAACATCCGCCGCTTCAAGGAAATCGAGAAGATGGACGCCGACGGCACGCTGGAGAAGCTCTCCAAGAAGGAACAATCCCAGATCGACAAGGAACGAACGCGACTCTCGAAGATCTTCACCGGCATCAAAGAGATGTCCCAGCTTCCGGCCGCCATTTTCGTGATCGACACCAAGAAGGAGCGCATCGCGGTCGCCGAGACCAACCGGCTGGGCATTCCCGTGATCGGCGTGGTCGACACGAACTGCGACCCGGAGGTGGTGGACTTTCCGCTGCCGGGGAACGACGACGCGATCCGGTCGATCCGCCTCTTCGCACGCTTCGTGAGCGATACGCTCCTGAGCTCCCGCCAGGAGGCCCAAGAGGGCGCCGACGTGGCCGTGGTGCCTCCGGAGCGCGAGGCCCCGGTGCCTTCGGTTCCGGACGCCGTCGCGAGCGCGTAACCCTCTCGTTTCACCGACACCACCGAATCTCATGTACGGAAGGAGCACCCGATGACGATCACCGCCTCGCTCGTGAAGGACCTTCGCGAGCGGACGGGCGTGGGCATGATGGAGTGCAAGAAAGCCCTCGCCGAAGCCCAGGGAGACATCGAGAAGGCGATCGAGGTGCTGCGCAAGCAGGGCCTCTCGCGCGCGTCGGAGAAATCCGGCCGCGCGGCCAAGCAAGGGCTCGTCTACAGCTATATCCATCCGGGCGACCAGCTCGGCGTGCTGCTCGAGCTGGATTGCGAGACGGATTTCGTGGCGCGCACGGACGACTTCCGCGACTTGGCGAAGCACCTGGCGATGCAGGTGGCCGCCACCGGCGCGCAGGCGGTGGATCGCGCCAGCGTGGACCCGGCGATCATCGAGCGGGAGCGCGCCATCCTGATCGAGCAGGCCCGGAGCACCGGCAAGCCGGAGAACATCCTGGCCAAGATCGTGGACGGCAAGATCGACAAGTACTACGAGGAGATCTGCCTCCTGGAGCAACCGACCATCCGCGATCCGGACCGCAAGGTGAAGGACCTCGTGGACCAGGCGGTCGCGAAGCTGGGGTAGAACATCGTGGTCCGCCGCTTCGCCAAATTCCGGAGCGGGGAAAATTGAGGCCGTGACGCCCTCCCGTCGCCGCGTGCTCCTGAAGCTGAGCGGCGAGGTTCTTTCCGGCGACCAGGGCCACGGGATCCAGGCCAAGGCGCTGGCACGCCTCGCGGAGGAGATCCAGGAAGGGGTGCGGGACGGCACGGAGCTGGGGATCGTGATCGGCGGGGGCAACATCATCCGCGGCGCGACCCAGAGCACCGACGGTGTGGATCGGGCGGCCGCCGATTCGATGGGCATGCTCGCGACCGTGATCAACGCGATCGCGTTGCAAGATTCGCTGGAGCGCCGCGGGTTGGTGACGCGCGTCCTGAGCGCGATCGAGATGCGCGCGCTCGCCGAGCCCTACATCCGCCGGCGCGCCGTGCGCCACCTCGAGAAAGGCCGCGTGGTCCTCCTGGCGGCGGGCACGGGCCACCCGTATTTCACCACCGACACCGCCGCGGTGCTCCGCGCCGTGGAGATCGGGGCCGACGTCCTCCTCAAGGCCACCAAGGTGGACGGCGTGTTCTCCGAAGATCCGGTGCGCAATCCCGCCGCCGTGCGCTACGATTCCCTGAGCTATCCGGAGGCCATCGACCGCCGGCTCCAAGTCATGGACATGACGGCCTTCACCATGGGCATGGACAACCGGCTTCCGATCGTCGTGTTCAACGTCACCGTTCCCGGGAACCTGGCGCGCGCGTTGCGCGGGGAGATCGTGGGAACGCGCGTCCTCGTGGAGGTCTAGGATGGACCCGAGGGTCAAGAACGCCGAAGAGCGAATGAAGAAAGCCGTCGAGACGATCCGGCACGAGATCGCCAGCATCCGGACGAACAAGGCGACGACTTCGCTTCTCGACGGAATCAAGGTGGAGTACTACGGAAACCCCGTTCCGCTGCAGCAGGTGGCCAGCCTGAGCGTGCCGGAGCCCCGCCTGATCACCATCCAGCCCTGGGAGCGCGGCGTGCTTCCGGAGATCGTGAAGGCGATCCAGCGCTCGGATCTCGGCCTGAATCCCACCGACGACGGCGCGGTGGTGCGCCTGGTGCTGCCCCCGCTCACCGAGGAGCGCCGCAAGGACCTGGTCAAGCACCTGGGCAAGATCATCGAGGACGGACGCGTGCGCGTGAGGACGGTCCGGAGGGAGTCGAACGACGAGCTGAAAAAGCTGGAAAGGGAACACAAAATCTCGGAAGATGACTCCAAGAAGGCTCAGGCCGAGATCCAGAAGCTGACCGACCGCCACATCGCGATGCTGGATGAACTGTTCGGGAAAAAACAGGCCGAAGTCATGGAGGTCTAACCCCTGGATCCTCGCCGCGCCGGGCTCGACCGGCTACCGGACGCCGCGGGACGCAGTTCGATCAGGAACGGGCTAACGGACCCTGCGTCCGCGGGCCCTTTTTCTTTGCCATGCGTCTCGTTCCGATGAGCGCCGTGAAACCCGCATCGGTGAAGTCCGCGCCGACGCTCGAGCAGGTGCTCAAGCGCCCCGTTCCCTCGCACATCGCGATCATCATGGACGGAAACGGCCGCTGGGCGGAACGGCGGGGGCTGCCCCGGCTGATGGGGCACCGGGCCGGCCGCCGCTCGGTGCGCGAGGCGGTGGAGGGCGCGGTGGAGCTGGGCATCCGCGTGCTGACCCTCTACACCTTCTCCCTCGAGAATTGGGACCGCGGGGCGCGCGAAGTGAGCGGGCTCATGCGCATCCTGGAACAGGTGCTTCGCGAGGAACGCGCGGAGCTGAAGAAGAACAACGTCCGCCTCCGCACGATCGGCCGCGTGGATCTCCTGCCCGAGAGGAGCCGCAAGATTCTCGAGGACACGCGCGCGTATCTGGAGGGGAACGACGGCATGATCCTGGTCCTGGCGCTCTCCTACGGCGGACGCGCCGAGATCGTGGACGCGGTCCGCCGCATTCTGACCGAGGCGCGCGCGAACGGCGTGTCCCCGGAGCGGATCGACGAGGAGTTCTTCGCGCGGATGCTCGACACGGACGGGCTGCCCGATCCGGATCTTCTGATCCGGACGAGCGGCGAATTGCGCGTCTCCAACTTCCTGCTCTGGCAGCTGGCGTACGCGGAGTTCTGGGTGACCGACGTTCTCTGGCCCGATTTCAGACGCAAACACCTCTACCAGGCGGTCTATGACTTCCAACGCAGAAGCCGTCGCTTCGGCCGAACGCGCTGAGTCGCGGGGTGTCGTGAAGGCGATGGAGGCAAAGACGGCGGCTCGCCCGCGCGATCCCAGCTTCATCCTCCGCGTCGCGAGCGCGGTCATCTTCCTTCCCCTTCTGGTCCTGATGGCCCGCGTGGGCGGGCTCCTGTACCTGGGCTTCACGCTCCTGTTCATCGGACTCGCCCTCCGCGAGTTCTATCTCATGATGGCGGCCAAGGGACTCTCGCCGCACTGGAAGTCGGGGTTCCTGGCGGCGCTGCTCTTTCCGGTGGGGATCTACGCGCGGCTCCGGACCCACCGCACGGAGGAGTGGCACGTGGCGGGGCTCCTGACCGTCCTCCTCGTCGGCATGCTCCTGGCCGAGCTTCGCCGCGGGGCGAGCAAGCAGACTCTGGTCAACACCTCTTCCACCCTGCTCGGCGCCCTCTACATCGGATGGCTGGGGTCGCACGTCGTCGCCCTGAGGGAGCTGCCCGCCACGCTCCACCTGCCCTACGGGGTCGGGATGTCCTTCGCGCTTCTCCCGTTCTTCCTCGCCTGGACGTGCGACACCGTGGCCTACCTCGTGGGACGCGCCTGGGGACGGCACCGCTTGGCGCCCGGGGTGAGCCCGCAGAAGTCCGTGGAGGGGGCGGTGGGCGGACTTCTCGCCGCGGTCGTGGCGGCGGCGGCCGCGCGCCTCTGGTTCGCGTCGTATCTTTCCTGGGGCGCGGCGCTGGTCCTGGGGGTCCTGGTCGGCGTGTTCGCGCAGCTCGGCGACCTGGTGGAATCGCTCCTCAAGCGGGACGCGGAGACGAAGGAATCCTCGAGCTTGATTCCGGGGCACGGAGGCGTGCTGGACCGGTTCGACAGCCTCCTCTTCGCGGCGCCTCTCGTCTACTACTACCTGGTCGGAGCGGTGTTCGGACGATGACCCGGGTCGCGCTCCTCGGCGCCACAGGCTCGATCGGATCGGCGGCTCTGGACCTGGCCCGCGCGTTCCCGGATCGGATCCGGCTCGTGTCGCTGGCCGCCCGCAGCAACGACGCGGCGTTGATCCGCGCGGCCGAGGCGCTGGGCGTGCGCCGGATCGCGCTGGTGGATCCGGAGGCGGCCCGCAGGGCGCGCGCCGCATGGCGCGGCGAGGTGCTCGAAGGGGAAGAGGCGCTGGTCACGCTCTCGGAAGAGGACGGGGTGGACGTCGTGGTGAACGCGGTGGTGGGGAGCATCGGGCTCCTTCCCACCGTCGCGGCCCTCTCCCGCGGGAAGCGGGTGGCGCTCGCGAACAAGGAATCGGTGGTCCTGGCGGGCGAGCTCCTCACGGCGATCGCGAAGCGCTCCGGCGGGACCATGATCCCGGTGGATTCCGAGCACAGCGGGGTGTTCCAGTGCCTGGCGGGGCGCCCCGTATCCGACGTGCGGCGGGTGACGCTCACCGCCTCGGGCGGCCCCTTCCTGAGACGCGACCCGGCCACCATTCCGGGCGCCACGCCGGAGGAGGTGCTCCAGCACCCGACCTGGTCGATGGGGGAGCGCATCACCGTGGACTGCGCGACCCTGATCAACAAGGGGTTCGAGGTCATCGAGGCGCGCTGGCTCTTCGGGCTCCCGCCCGACCGGCTCGACGTGGTCATCCACCCGCAATCCATCGTGCACGCGCTCGTCGAGTTCACGGACGGCTCGGTCCTGGCCCAGCTCTCGACGCCGGACATGAGATTTCCCCTCCTCTACGCGCTGAGCCATCCGGAGCGCTGGACGTCGGACCTCCCGAGGCTCGACCTACCAGATTTGGCGGCGCTCTCCTTCGAGCGCCCCGATCCCGCGCGGTGCCCCGGGCTTCTGCTGGCGCGCCGGGCGCTCGACTCCGGGGGTGTGGCGCCCGCCGTCCTGAACGCGGCGGACGAGGAGGCGGTGCGGCTCTTCCTCGGCCGGAAGATCCGCTTCGGCGATCTCATGCCGCTCGTGGACGAGGTGCTGAGCGCGCACCGGCCCGGGACCGATCCGCTCACCCTCGAGTCGATCTTGCGCGCCGACGCGTGGGCCCGCGGGCGCCTTCACGAGGCGGCCGCGCCGATGACGCGCGGATGAGCGCCGCGCGCCGTCCCGTCCAGGCTCCGCCCTCGCGCGAGGCGCTCCTCGCCCTCGTCGACCGGTTCCTGCGGCGCAAGGTGGTGGTGATCGGAGACCTCGTGCTGGACGAATACTGGGTGGGGCGCTCGTCCCGGATCTCGCGCGAGGCGCCGGTTCTCATTCTCGAGCACGAGGGGGACCGCCACGTGCCCGGCGGCGCCGCGAACGCGGCCATGAACGTGCGCGCCCTGGGGGGATCGGCGCTCGTGGTCGGGCGGCTGGGCGGCGATCCCGCCGGGATCGCGCTGGCGCGCGCCCTGCGCAGGAACGGGCTCCCGACCACGTGGGTCTTCCGGGACAAGGGCGGCGGCACCATCGTGAAGACCCGCGTCCTCGCGGGCTCCAGCCACGCCGCGCGCCAGCAGATCGTCCGGTTGGATCGCGGGCGCCTGGAGCCGCTCTCGCGGGGGGCGGAGCGAGCGCTCACGAGCGCCGCGCGAACCGCGACGCGGCGGGCCGACGCGGTGCTCCTCTCCGACTACGGCTACGGCGTGCTGAGCCCCAGGTTGAGACGCGCGGCCCTCGCGAACGCGCGGCGCGCCGAAGTCCCGGTGGTGGTCGACTCCCGCTACGCCCTGACCTCGTATCGGGGCGCCACTCTGCTCACCCCGAACGAGCACGAGGTCGCGGAGGCGATGCATCTGACCTCCCTCCGGCCTTCCGCGCTGAAGCGCGCGGGAGAATCGCTGGTGAACGGCGGTGGCGTGAAATCGGTTTGGATCACGCGCGGGAGCGACGGGATGATGCTCTTCACGCGGGGGATTCGCCCGGTCGGGCTCTCCATCGTAGGCTCCTCGGACGTGGCGGACGTGACCGGAGCCGGCGACGCGGTCTCGGCGACCGCGGCTCTGGCGCTGGCCGCGGGCGCGACGCAGCTCGAGGCGGCGATGCTGGCCACCTACGCCGCCTCGGTCGTGGTCATGAAGCGCGGGACCGCGACCGTGAGCCGCGAGGAGCTGCGCTCGGCCATTCGCGCGCAGGCGGCCCCGCGGATCAGCGCGTGAAGCCGCCGGAGGAGAAGATCGTGGCGGTCGCGGCGCTGGAGGCGCGGCTCGCGCGGGCGCCGGGGAAGCGTCAGGGGCTCGTGCTCGCGAACGGCATCTTCGACCTCTTCCATGTCGGGCACGTGCGCTACCTCGAGGGCGCGAAGCGGGAGGGAACGAGCCTCCTCGTCGCGCTGAATTCCGACGCCTCGGCGCGGCGGCTGAAAGGGGAGGGCCGTCCCCTCCTGCCGCTCGCGGAGCGGATGGAGATCGTGGCCGCGCTTCAGTGCGTGGATTGGGTGACGTCCTTCGAGGAGGATTCCGTGGAGGCCCTGCTCGGCCGCATCCTCCCCGCGGCGCACGCCAAGGGGACCGACTACACGGTGGAGAGCGTGCCGGAGCGCGCCGCGGCGGCCTCGCTCGGGATCCGCACGGTGATCGTGGGTGATCCGAAGCGGCACGCCACGAGCGATCTCATCGATCGCATCCGGCGATGAATCCCACCCCTCCGCGCCGCGTGCTGGTCACCCGGCTCCGGCGGATCGGGGATGCGATCCTGTCGCTCCCGGTGCTCGACGCCCTGCGCGAGAGCTTCCCCGAGTGCTCGATCGATTTCCTGGCGGAGGAAGGCCCCGCGCAGGCGGCGCTGGGGCATCCCGCCGTCGATCAGGTGCTCGTGCTCCGCCCGACGCTTCGTTCGCTCCTGCCCGCGCCCCCCGGGATGCTCTGGAGGCTCAGGGGCCGGGGCTACGACTGGGTGATCGATCTCTACGGCAACCCGAGGAGCGCCCTCCTCGCGGCCTGGACCGGCGCCCCGGTCCGGGTCGGCCCCGCCCGGCGCGGACGGCGCCACCTGTACACGCATCCGGTGCCGTCCTCCGCCGAACCGCTCTCGGCGGTGGCGCACCATCTCCGCTCGCTCGAGACCCTGGGGCTCTCGCCCGGCCGCGGCGCGCCGCGCATCGCCCTCAGCGAGCTCGAGCGCGCCGAGGGGCGCGCCCGACTCGATCGAGCGCTTCCCCGAGGCACGCCGCGCGTGGGCCTCCATCCCGGGAACCGGTGGCCCGCGAAGCGCTGGCCCGAGGCGCGGTTCGTCGCGCTCGCGCGAGCGATCCGGCGTACCGACGCGCGGGTCGTGGTGCTCGGCGGGCCCGGCGAAGAGGGCCTCGCGCGCCGCGTCGCGTCGGGTGCCAAGGCGGGCGAAGACGCGCCCGTCCTGGCGGGCTTTCCGCTCCGCGAATCGTGGAGCGTGATCGCCGCGCTGGACGCGCTCGTCACGGTGGACGGGAGCCCGGTCCACGCGGGCCCGGCCGTGGGAACTCCGACGGTCGGAATCCTGGGTCCCACCGAGCCCGAGATCTGGTTTCCCTACGGCCCCGACGAGGGGCACCAGCTCCTCTCGCGCGAGATCTGGTGCCGTCCCTGCCATCGGCACGAGTGCGCCCGGATGGATTGCCTCGACTGGATCAGCGTGGGGGACGCCCTCCGGGCGGTGCGCCGCGCGCTGGCGCACGGAGGAGGTGTCCGTGCGACCGCCTGACGCGGTCGCGCCGGATTTGTCCTCGGTGCGGCGCGTGCTCGTCCTTCGTCATCGGGCCGCGGGGGACCTGCTCCTCGCCACGCCCGCGCTCCGCGCGCTCCGCGCGGGGTTGCCCCGGGCCGAGATCGACGTTCTGGTCTCGCGCGGCACCGAAGGGCTCCTTCGCGGCAATCCCGACGTGGACTCCGTCCTCACGCTGGACCGGCGCTCGATCTGGTCCCAGGGAGCGCGGTACGCGCGGCTCCTGCGCGGAGGCTACGACCTCGTGCTCGACATGGTCAGCAATCCTCGCAGCGCCCTGATGACCGCGATGACCCGCGCGCCCATCCGGGTGGGATTCGACATCCCGGGGCGGCGCCGCGCGTACACCGCTCGCGTTCCTCGTGAGCCGCTGGGCCCGGATGGCCCCGTGGTGCGCTACGCGCCCGAGGCCTCGCTCGACCTGGTGCGCGCGATCGGCCTGGCGCCCCGCGGGCTCTCGCTCACCCTTTCCGTGTCTCCGGAGGCGAGGGCGCGCATGGATGCCTGGCTTCGGGATTCCGCCCTCGGAGCGAGGCCCTTGGCCGCGTGCCTTCCCTCGGGAACGTGGCCCGCGAAGACCTGGCTCCCGGAGCGGTTCGCGGGGGTGATGGATTCCTTGCACGAGCGCGCCGACGCCCTGTGGCTCTGGGGGCCGGGCGAGGAGGCGCTCGCCAAGGAATGCGCCGCGCGCATGAAGAACCCATCGATCCTGGGTCCCCGCGCCGGCTGGGAGGACCTGGCGGCGCTCCTTTCGCGCTGCGCGCTCCTCGTGAGCAACGATTCCGGTCCCAAGCATCTCGCGGTCGCGCTCGGGGTTCCCACCGTGACGATCTTCGGGCCCACGCATCCCGGCGCCTGGCAGCCGCCCTCGGGACCGCACGCGGTGGTCGAGGCGCGCGGGCTCACGTGCCTGCACTGCAACCACACGGAGTGTCCGCTCCCGGGGGATCGCCGCATGCGATGCATGAGCGACGTCACGGTGGCGATGGTGGCCGAGGCCTGCCGGGCGCACCTGGGGGCGAAGGCCGGGAGCGCCGCGTGAGCGCACGCGAGCCCGTGAGCGCGCTGGTGACCACGAAGAACGAGGAGCGCACCCTCCGCGCCTGCCTCGAGTCGATCCGCTGGGCGGACGAGGTGGTGGTGGTGGACTCCGGGAGCACCGACGGGACCCTCGCGATCGCGCGCTCGATCGCCGACCGCGTGCTGGAGCACCCCTACGAGAACCCTGCGGCCCAGAAGAACTGGGCGCTGCCGCAGCTCGCGCACGTCTGGACCCTGATCCTGGACGCCGACGAGCGCGTCACGCCGGCCCTGCGCCACGAGATCGAATCGGTGCTGGCGGATCCCGGCCGGCGCGACGGGTACTGGATCCGGCGCGAGAACTACTTCTACGGAAAACCCATCCGGTCCGCGGGATGGCAGCGGGACCGGGTGCTCCGTCTCTTCGACCGGCGGAAAGGCGCCTACCGTCCCGTGCTCGTGCACGAGGAGGTGGAGCTCCGGGGGCGCGCGGACCGCCTCGAGGGAACCCTGGCGCACGAGCCCTACCGCGATCTGGACCAGTATTTCGAGAAATGGAGCCGGTACTCCCGCTGGTCCGCCGAGGAGCTGAGCCGCCGCGGGGTTCGGGGCTCGTGGCTCCGCCTCCTCGTCCGGCCGTGGCTTCGATTCGTCCGCATGTATGTCCTCGAGGGCGGATTCCGCGAGGGGCGGCGCGGCATCGTGCTCTGCTGGCTCGCGGCCTTCTCGGTGTTCACGAAGTACGCCCGACGCTGGGAGGGCGAGATGAGGGACGCGGGGCGGTGAGGGTCGCGCTCTTCGGCGCCTACGATCCGGGCTACCCGCGCACGCGGGTGCTCCAGGAGGGCCTGGAGGCGCGGGGCGCCGAGGTGCTCCCGATCCGCGCACGTCCGGGGGCGCCCCCCGGGATCCGCGAGCTCACGCTCTGTCTTCAATGGGTGCGGAACGCGCGCAAGCTCGACGCCGTGCTGGTGCCCTCCTTCGGCCATCGCGACATTCCGCTCGCCGGCCTGCTGGGGCGCGCGGCGGACTCCCCGGTGCTCTTCGACCCGCTCGTCTCTCGGTGGGACACTCAGGTCCTGGACATGGGCCGGGTCAAGAAGGGGAGCATGAGCGAGCGGCGCGTGCGCTGGAGCGACCGCATCGCGCTCTCGCTCGCGGACATGGTGCTCTGCGACACGTGGGAGCACGGGGATTTCTATTCGAGCGAGTTCGGAATCGCCCGGAAGAAGATGAGCCGCGTCCCGGTGGGCGCCGACCGGTTCGCGTTCGACCTCGGGGAGCGCCGGGCCAAGGCACCCCGGACGGGCCCGCTCGACGTCGTCTATCTGGGGGGCTACCTTCCGCTCCACGGGCTCCCCGCGATCGTGGACGCCGCGACGGAACTCCTGAGACAGTACGGGCCGCGTTTCGCGACCTTCACGCTGATCGGCGGCGGCATGATGCTCCCCCGCGTGGAGCGGGACGTGGCCGCCCGCGGATTGCAGAACGTCCGGCTCCTCCCGCGGATGCCCTACGACGAGGCGATGACGCGGCTCGCGCGCGCCGACATCGGTCTCGGAATCTTCGGCACCAGCGCCAAGTCGGGCCGCGTCGTGCCGCACAAGGTGTTTCAATCGATGGCCCTCGGCGTGCCCACGATCACGCGCCGGTCCGCCGCGATCGCCGAATTCTTCCGCGACGAGGAGCACCTGGTGCTGGTTCCCGCGGGCGATGGCCCGGCGCTCGCGCGCGCCATCGAGTCGCTGGCCGAGGATCCGGAGCGGCGGGAGCGGATCGGCGAGGGCGGGCGCGCGGCGGCCCTGGCGCAGGCCTCCCCGGCCCGGATCGGGGATCTCCTGGTGGAAGCCATCCATCGCTCCCGCGAGGCGACCGCGCCCGGCGCGCGCCGGTGATCCGGATCCTCCACGTCGATTCGGAGCGCCCCTGGCGGGGCGGACAAAACCAGGTCCTGCTCCTGATGCGCCGTCAGCGGGCGCGCGGCCAGGAGCCCCACCTCGCGGCGCCGCCCGACGGGGCGCTCTCGTCGCGCGCGGCCGCGGAAGGGTTCGCGGTCCATCCGGTGGCCATGCGCGGCACCTGGGACGTGGCCTCGGTGCTGGCGCTCGCGTCGCTCCTTCGCTCGCTCCGGCCCGAGGTCGTGCACTGGCACGCGGCGCGAGCCCACGCGATCGGCGCCATGGCCTCGCTCCTCGAGCCCGGCCCGGTCCGCGTGCTCTCCCGCCGGGTCGTGTTCCCGGTGCGCCGCTCGATCGGGAGCCGGCTCCTCTATGCGCTTCCCGTGGACCGCATCGCCGCGATCTCGGGCGCGGTTCGGGACGCGCTGGTCCAGAGCGGGGTGGATGTCCGGATTATCGACGTCGTGCCGAGCGGCATCGATCCCTCGCCGGACCCCGATGCGAAGAGCCGCTCGGAGCTGCGCCGGAGCCTCGGGTGCGGAGAGGAGGACGTGGTCGGGATCGCGGTCTCGGCCCTCGCCCCCGGGAAGGGCCACGAGGATCTGCTGCAGGCGGCGTCCGCCGCGGAACGAAGCCGCGGGCTCAAGCTCTGGCTCGCGGGCGAGGGTCCGCTCCTGGCCCCGCTCCGGGCGGAAGCGCGCGCGCTCGGCCTCGAACCCAGCATTCAGTTCCTGGGGTTTCGTACCGATATTCAATCGTTGCTCCACGCCGCGGATTTCTTCTGTCTGGCCACGCAATCCGAGGGACTTGGCTCCTCCATTCTCGAGGCGATGTCCGCCGGGTTGCCGGTCGTGGCAACGCGCGTGGGCGGCGTCCCCGAGATCGTGGAGGACGGGGTGACCGGGATCCTCGTTCCCGGGTCGGATCCTGCCGCCCTCGCCATCGCCATGGCGCGAATGGCGGCGGACAGGGGTTTGAGGGAGACGATGGGGTCCCGGGGGAGGGAACGGGCGACCCATTTCAGCGCCGAGCGCACCGCGGAACTGACCGATCGGGTCTATGAGGCGGGGCGGCGCCGGCGCGGGCGCGCGGAGGGCCCGGGCGCCGGTTGACCCTGTAAATTCAACCTGTTAGAGTCACGCATTCGAAGCGTAACCGGCCTCGATGGCCGCGAGAAAGGTCCCCGGTTCCCCTATGCACGATTTCTGGACGATCGCTCTCTACGGCGCCATGGTCCTGGGCGCGCTGGTGTTCTTTCACGAGCTCGGACATTTCCTGGTGGCCAAGTGGCTGGGGGTCCGCGTTCTCTCCTTCTCGATCGGGATGGGTCCCCGGCTCTTCGGTTTCCAGAAGGGCGGCACCGACTACCGGATCTCGATCCTCCCCCTGGGCGGCTTCGTACGCATGGCCGGGGACAGCCCGGACGCGACGGATCGCGAGGGCAAGGCGTACGAATTCCTCGAGAAGCCCTGGTGGGCGCGGGCGCTGATCACGGCGGCGGGTCCGTTCGCGAACCTGCTTCTCGCGTTCCTGATCAACATCGGCGTCTACATGATCGGGGTCCGGACCCCCGACTTTCCGTCGACCGTGGGCCACGTGGCGCCGGAGTCGATCGTGCAGCGCGTCGGGTTGAAAGAGTGGGACCGCATCGAATCCCTGGACGGCCGCCCCGCGCGGACCATGCGCCAGCTCGCCACGGCGGTGGACCGCGTGGTGGGGGGGAAGGGCCCGGAGCAGGTCTCGATCACCGTGTCGCGCGGCATTAAGCGCGTCGACCTCCGCGTTCCGCGCCGCGAGGCGGCCCGCTTCGCCGAGGAGCTGGACTGGAATACCGGGACCGTCATCGGACGGGTCTTCCTCGGGCTGCCCGCGTATCAGGCCGGGCTCCGCGAGGGGGACGAGATCCTGAGCGTGGACGGGAAGCGGGTGGACAACTGGACCGACCTCTCCACACGGATCCGCCGGAGTCCCGACACGGCGCTGGATCTCGAGGTGCGTCGCGGCGCCAAGGTATTCCCGGTCACCGTGAAATCCACTCCGGACAGCGTGATCGGGATCTCGCTGCCCGAGACCATCACCAGCGTGGAGCGCTTCCCGATCACCGAGGCGGTGCCCCTCGGCGTGCGGCAGACCCTCTACGCGGCGGGACAGATCTATCAGGGCCTCTGGGGATTCGTGACGAACCCGGTCAAGCTCAGCTCCAGCGTCGCCGGGCCGATCGCCATCGCCCAGGTCGCGCGCGACCAGGCGCGGAGCGGACTGGACCAGCTCCTCTCCTTTGCTTCCTTCATCAGCGTCGCGCTGATGGCGATGAACCTCCTGCCGATCCCGATCCTGGACGGCGGCCACGTGCTGTTCGCGCTCCTGGAAGGAATCCGGCGTCGACCCCTCTCCTTCCGGACGCAGGCTGCGTTCCAGCGGGTCGGTCTCGCCGTCCTCGGCGGTCTCGTCATTTTCTCCTTCGCCAACGACCTCACACGCGTATCGCAGCGAAGGCGCGCCGAAGCGGACATCAACCGCCGGCTGAACCACAACGCCCCCGCGGACTCGGTTCCCGTTCCGGACGGCCGTTGATTCCGCCGGATTGAGGCGGCGCGACCCCACGATGCGCGGCGGGTCCGTCGCGAGGGTTCTCGTCGTCTCGTCGCTCGTCCTGGCTCTCGGTCCCGCCGCGTTCTCCTCCGCGCAGAAGCCGCTGGAATTCGAGAAGACGCGGGAAGTCCATCGCGTCGAGATCCACGGCAACCGAGCCTTCTCCACCCGGAAGCTTCGTGGATTCCTGCGCACCCGGGGCGAGTCGTTCTGGCGCCCCTGGCGCCATTCCCCCTACCGCTCCGACTTTCTCCGGTTCGACGGGGCCGCGTTGCAATCGTACTACCGGCGTCGCGGGTACCTCTCGGCGGAGGTCGACAGCATCCAGACCCAGCCGGTCCCCGCCAGCGACACGAAGGTGGACGTGAGCTTCTATCTCACCGAAGGGCCCCTGTCCCGCCTGACCGGCGTGGCCCTCGAGGGAACGCCTCCGCTCCCGGAGCCCGAGGTGCGGAAGGTCCTGAAGCAGAAGCCGGGCGATCCCGTCGATATCGCGAAGCTGGAATTGGACCGGCTGGCGATCGAGGATCATTACGCGGACCTGGGGTACGCCGCGGTCCAGGTGCGTGACAGCCTCGAAGTGGACAGCGCCCGGGTCAACGTCGTCTATCGGATCGAGCCGGGGGTCGTGGCGCGGATGGGAAGGGTCGAGGTCGAGGGGCAGCGAAAGACCCGCGGGCGCGTGGTCACCCGCGAGCTGACCGTCCACTCCGGAGAGATCCTGTCTCGCAAGAAGCTCGCGGACAGCCAGCAGCGCATCTACGACACCGGGCTCTACAGCGACGTGGTGTTCGAGCGGGGCGACATCGACTCGGCGACGCATGTGGCGGACCTCCATCTCACCGTGCGCGAGCGCAAGATGGCGTGGGTCGACGCCGGGCTCGGCTACGGCACGCTGGATCAGCTGCGGCTCACCAGCGAGTGGGGCCACCGGAACATCGGCCGCGAGGGCATCCGCTTCATCGCGACCGGAAGAATGGGCGTCATCGTGAAGCCGATCCTGCCCGTGTCCGAATGGAAGCAGTGGAAGCTGGGCAATCGCCGCCTGGATGTCTCGGTGTCCCAACCCTGGATTCTCGGAACGCGCACCCAGACGACCCTGGGCGGCTACGCCGAGCAGGTGGTGCAGACCCAGACGGGAGACCGGCGCTTCCTCGAAATCCCCCTCAAGGCGTACGGGGCCGCGCTCGCCTTTCGAAGGGACCTCTCGCTGGTCACTCGGGGGACCCTCTCCTTCGAGCACCGGCACGTGATCTCGGACAGCGCCAGCCTTCCCCTCGCCGCGGGGGTCGCATCCAAGAGCTACACCACCCGGCGGGTGGGGCTCTCGGTGGAGCGGGACACCCGGGTGGATCCGTTCGATCCCAAAGGGGGCAGCGACCTTATCGGGAACATGGCGGTCGCCGGAGGGGTACTCAGTGGTAGCGCACGTTTCACGAAGTTCAGCGGCAGCGTGACGACCTACAGACCCATTCGCCACCGGTTCACGCTGGCGCTCCGGTTCCAGGGCGGATACGTGAATCCCTTCGGTCACTACGGAGCCCAGAGCGATACGCTCCACGAGCTCGACCTCATCCCCCTCGAGGATCGCTTCGAAACCGGAGGGGCGTCCAGCGTGCGGGGGTACTTCGAGAACGAGATAGGGTATCGCAGGGTCACGCCGGACTCCGCCGCCGCGCTTCGTGGGGGAGAAGTCCTCCTTCTGGCATCCATCGAGGCACGATTCCCGCTATTCTGGATCCTCAGGGGGGCCGTCTTCATGGACGCGGGAAACGTGTGGGAGCGGCCTGAGGACATCACCCTCCAGCGCCTCTTCACGCTCGCGGGTCCCGGAGCGGGGTATTCCGATATGCGGTACTCGGTGGGCGGTGGGATCCGCATCGGCACGCCGGTCGGGCCGGTCCGATTCGACTACGGCTGGAAGCTTCGCCGGGCGAAGCCGGAAGAGAGCGATCTGAGCGCGACCCGAGGCACCTTCCACTTCAGCTTGGGGCAGGCATTCTGACATGTTCGGCGGTGAGATCGAGAGACTTCAGGCCGAGAAGAGCCAGGGCCCCCCGGGTGGGCGGCGCGGTCCTGGCTGGATCGTGCGCGTTCTCTGGGGCGCCGCGGCCTTTTTCCTGGTCGCCTGCGTCTGCGCGGGAATCTTCGCCCTTCTCTTCGCCCGTGGCGATCCGGTCGTTTCCAGCCGCATCGTCAAGTTCATCAGCACCTCGATCGGGTCCGACTCCACGCGGCTCGAGTCCGACCGGATCCACGGCTCGGTCTTCGGCGGCGCGGTGCTCGAGCATCCGCGCCTGGTCGTTCTCACCAAGGATGGTCCGGTCACCTGGCTGAGCGCCGACCGCCTTCGGGCAGAATACGACACCTACCAATTGCTTTTCTCGAGGCGGCGCGCCCTCCGGGTCACCATCGACGCGCCGGTCCTTCCCCTGGTCCACGACCGACGGGGCAACCTCGTGGTTCCCCGATTCCGCGGATCCGGCCGGAACGCGCTGGACAAGACGGCGACCCGCATCGACGTCGAGTTCCACGGCGGGACGATCTCCCTGGACCGGGGCGGCGTGCGCTTCGGCAAGATCTCGGGCAACGCCATGGCGCTCCTCGAGCCCTCCAAGACCACGCTGCGGGTGAGCCGGCTTTCCGGCCAGAGCCTCATGCCGGGGAGACCGGGCTCGATCCGGGCGAACGGCGTCGCGACCGTGACCGGCGGGCGGCTCCGGTTCGACCCGCTGTATGTCACGCTGGACCGCTCGCGCATCCGCTCCGCCATCGACTGGGATCTGGAGCACGCGCGCGTGGTCTCTTCGCGAACCGGATTCGCCCCCCTCGACGTCGAGGAGGTCATGAAGCTCCTCGATCTCAGCCCCGTCACGAGGGGATCGCTCACCGGGGAGCTCGCCTTCGCCGGGGATCCCAGCTCGGGCAGCGCCACGATGCAGCTGTCGGGAACGGTCGAAGGGGAGCCCGTCGACACCGTCTTCGTCCGGGCCGCGCTCGTTCCCGGCGAGATCCACATCGACGAAGCCCGCGCCCGCGTGAAGCAGGCCGAGGTCGAGGGGCGCGCGGTCGTCGGGACACGGGGCGTCCTCACGGCCGAGGTGCACCTCAAGAACGTGGATCCGGCGCTCCTCCCCTGGTGGCGCCTTCCGCCGAACACGCCGCACGGGAGCCTGGCCGGGCTGGCCCGGATCCGCGCCGTTCGCGCCAAGCCCTTCCCGGTCGCGGCGGTCTCGGTCGCCCTGGAGCGCGGCTCGCTGGGGCGGCTCCAGATCGACCGCGGCAACGTGGCCATGCGGCTGGGACAGCGCGGGGACCTGGCGCTCGACACCGCGTGGGTGGACACGCCCGGCGCGCGGCTCCTGGGATCGGGAACCGTCGGCCCGGATACGAGCCTTTCGTTCACGTTCGAGGCTCTGGTCCGGAACATCGGCTCGATGGACGCGCTGCTCTCGCCCGTGGTCATGGACGCGGGGCAGGGCCGGATCACCGGATGGATCCGGGGAAAAGGCACCGCGCCGGACTATCAGCTCCAGGGGATCCTCACCTCGGGCCGCCTCTCGAACGGGATGGGCTTCGATTCGCTTCGCGTCTCCTCACGGGGCCGCCTGGGCTCGCCTCCCTCGGCGGCCGCGGATGTGGCGGTGGTCCGGTTGCGCGCGGGCGAGCGCTCGCTGGGCAATGTGGCCTCCACGTTCACGGTGACGGATCACATCTCGATCGACCGCTTCCGGGAAACGCTCGGCGACACCACGCTGACCCTGCGCGGGAACGTTCGCTTCCACGACAAGGCCGCGGAGGCCACCCTGGATTCGGTCTCGCTCGCCGTGGGCCCGCGCCAATGGAACAACGTGGGTCCCGTCCAGGCCACCCTGGAAGGGGACAAGCTCGGCGTGTCGCGTTTCTCCCTGGCCACCGACACCGGCCGGATCGACGCCGCGGGGGAGATCCGACTCGAGAAGAGCATCGTGAACGCGAGGGCGTCGCTTCAGCGCGTGGACCTGGGGCGGATCGTGGGGCGCCCGGATTCCCCGGACGGGCTGCGCGGGATCGCGGACGGAGACGTTCTCATCTCGGGCCCCCTGGCCGATCCCGACGTTCAGATGAATCTCCGGGTGGATCATCCGCGGCTCGCCGGCGTGGAGGGAGACACCCTGGCCGTCGTGTTCGGCTATGCGCCGGGGCAGGTCTCCGTATCGGAGATTCGCTGGGTCAAGGGCAAAGGGAGCGCCACGATCGCGGGCACCCTGCGCCCGAAGCTCTCATTGCAAGAATGGATGCGCGCGCTGAGCGCCAACGACCACGCCTGGACCTCGCGGGTCGATCTGGCGCTCGAGGTGTCCGCCGACCGGTTCGACCTCGCTTCCCTGGCGCCCCTGGACACCAGCCTGGGCAGCCTCCGCGGCTTCGCGACCGGGAAGATCCGCGTGACCGGGACCGCCGCGGCGCCGGTGCTGGCGGCGCGGGTGGCGGGCTCGACCTTCGCGTTCCACGGTGTGGAGGCGGAGTCGGTGGCGCTCGCGGCGGGGTACGCCAGCCGGAAGCTCACGCTCGAGCAGCTCGACTTCACGCGCGGCGGAGCGACCACCCACGTCGACGGCTACGTGCCGATCGATCTCTCCCTCTACGGAGGACACCGGCTGATGCGCGAGGACCCGGTGTCCCTCAAGCTGCGGATGGCGGACGCCGACTTCGGCATCGCCGCGCTCTTCGTCCCGGATTTCGCTTCCAGCGCGGGGAAGCTGAACGTGACGGCCGACCTCCATGGAACGCCGGCCCGGCCGATCGTCAGCGGGGCCCTTCGCCTTGTGGACGGGACCCTCCGCATCGCGGGCCGCGACGAGGTCCTGGAGGGCCTGGAGGTAGACGCCTCCTTCGACCAGCACCGCGTCAACGCGACCCGAATCGTCGCGCGCGAGGGGAAGCGCGGGAGAGTGACCGGGACGGGGTGGTGGCAATCGGCCGAGGGGAGGCACTGGGGAAATTTCGAGCTTCGCCTCCACGCGGCGGAATTCACGGCGACCGATCGCGAGACCTACCTGATGCGGTTCACGGGCGATTTTCTCGTCAAGGACGCCTTGAATCCGGACGGGGAGGAAACGTACCGGATCACGAGCGTCGCGCCCGTGGCCCTGGCGCGCGGCGAGCTCACCCTGGATTTGAGCCAGCCCCGGGAGGAGGAGGATGCCTCGGTGCCGTTCCTGTACGACGTCACGGTCGACGTGCCCCGCAATCTCTGGTACCGGAACCTGGATACCGAGGTGGAGCTCTCGAACGGTCAGCTCACGCTGCGGAATGAAGGGGTGCGGGACCAGATCCTCGGCGCGCTGGACGTGAAGGGGAAGTACTACATCTATTCGAACGAATTCAGGATCGTGAACGGCCAGATCAATTTCACAACCCTGGATCGCATCGATCCGGACATCTCGATCGAGGCGCAGACGACCGTGCCCGGGCAGGGGTCGCCCGGGCAGGCCGGAGAAGCCTACCCGATCTATCAAACCCTCTCCGGCCGCTCGAGCCAGCTCAAGGTTCATCTGCACGACGACGCGGGGCACAACGAGAGCTATCTCTGGAAGGTGCTCACCATCGGCCAGTTCACGGCGGTGGGGGCGGAGCAGCTGGCCACGCCGGGAGCGTCCGCGCCCGTTGTGGGTGGCGATGCGACCCTGCCGGTGCGCAACTATCTCTTCCGGAACGCGGAGCGCTGGCTCAGCGACGTGGGGTTCATCGACACGATCGATCTCAAGTCGGGGACGGCGAACGCGACCACCCCGGGCGCCTCCCCGATCGGCCTGGTGGGCATCGGAAAGTACGTGACCCCGGAACTCTATGTTAAGTATTCTCGCAACTTCTCCGGCACCGCCGAGCAGGCCCAGAGCGTCAGCGCCGAGTACCGGGTGACGCGGCATCTGCTGTTGCGGGGCGAGCAGGTTCGCCCGGGTCCCAACTCGACCCTGTCCACGCCACAAGGCGGCACCAAGCAGCAGTACAACCTCGATCTCAAGGTCAGACTCGAATACTAGGAGAAGCGTGGACTTGAACTCCGTGCAGCGCCAGGCGGTGGAACACCCGGGCGGTCCCCTTCTGATTCTGGCCGGCGCGGGGAGCGGCAAGACGCGCGTCCTGACCGGCCGCATCGCCAACCTGGTGCGCGAGCGCGGCATCCCCCAGGGCTCGATTCTCGCGTTCACCTTCACCAACAAGGCCGCGCGCGAGATGCGGGCGCGCGCGCAGGTCCTCCTCGGCCGCGAGGACCTCGGGGTCTGGCTGGGCACCTTCCACGCCACCTGCGTGCGGATCCTGAGACGCCACGCCGAGCTTCTGGGCTACCCCAAGAACTTCGTGATCTACGATACGGACGACCAGCGCTCCATTCTGCGCGATCTGCTCAAGGGGCCGGGGCCCGAGGACCGGAACCTGACTCCGGCGGCCACGGGATCCCGCATCTCGAGGTTGAAGAACGAGGGCGTGGGGCCGGAGGAGTTCGAGAAGACAGCGTTCACCATGGTCGATCGGCGCGTGGCCCAGGTCTACGGCTCCTACCAGAAGGCGCTCCGTGATCGCGGCGCCATGGACTTCGACGATCTCATCGGGCTCACCGTGCGTCTCTTCGAGCTGGACGAGGAGATCCACCGCGCCTACGCCACGCGATTCCTTCACGTCCTCGTGGACGAGTACCAGGACACGAACGGGATCCAGTTCCGCCTCATCGAGAGCCTCTCCCGGATCCATCGGAACCTGACCGTGGTGGGGGACGACGACCAGTCGATCTACGGCTGGCGCGGCGCCGACGTGGAGAACATCCTCTCCTTCGAGAAGACGTTCCCCGAGGCCACGGTGCTCCGCCTGACCCAGAACTATCGCTCGACCCAGACCATCCTCCGCGCCGCGAACGGCGTGGTGCGGAACAACGCCGCGCGGAAGGAGAAGGAGCTCTGGACCGAGAACGACGTGGGGGAGAAGATCCGCGTGCACCTGGCCGAGGACGAAGAGGCGGAGGGCGAGCAGATGGTCTCGATCCTCCTCGAGACCCGCCGCGCCCACTCCCTCAAGAATCGGGACTTCGTCGTCCTCTACCGCACGAACGCGCAATCGCGGGCGGTGGAGAACGCCCTTCGGCGCTCGGGCATTCCCTACCAGCTCACCGGGGGCATCTCCTTCTACGAGCGGCGCGAGGTCAAGGACGTCATCGCCTATGTCCGCACCATGGTGCAGCCGAAGGACACGGTCTCCTGGCTCCGGATCTTGAACGTGCCCCCGCGGGGCATCGGCCGCACCACGATCGACCGGTTCCGGAGCTTCGCGGAGAGCCGCGGCTTCACGATTCCGGAGGCGCTCGCGCACCCGGACCTTCTCGTCGCGGTGGGGCTCCCGGCCTTCAAGAAGCTGCAAGAGCTGGGACGTCTCCACACCTCGCTCACGTCCCTTCTCTCGCTCTCGCCCCCCGCGTTTCTGGCGGAGCTGATCGCGAAGATCCGCTACCGCGAGTATCTGGTGGAGGAGAACCCGGCCGAAGCGCCCGAGCGGATCGAGAACGTGGACGAGCTGATCGCGGGCGCCGAGGCCTATCTGCGCCGCGCGGAGGACCCCAGCGTCGACGGGTTCCTGGCCGAGGTGGCGTTGCTGACCGACGTGGACCTCTGGAACGACGAGGACGATACGGTGAACCTCATGACCATCCACTCGGCGAAGGGGCTCGAGTTCCCGGTGGTGTTCGTGATGGGTCTGGAGGAGGGGATCCTGCCGCACGCCTCCTCGCTGGACGACCCACCCCAGCTCGAGGAGGAGCGCCGCCTCTTCTATGTGGCGCTCACCCGGGCGCAGGAGCGGGTGCATCTCTTTCACGCCTCCTACCGGCGCGCCTGGAACTCGGTCGGCGGCGGCGCTTCGCGATTCCTGAGCGAGATCCCCGAGGACTGCGTCGTGTGGGCGGACGGCGGACGCATGGCGGCCCCGAAGCCGGTGGCGCGGCACCGCCGCCGGGAGGACGTGGCGCCGGCCGGAGGGCGCACGGCGGGAAGCCCGATCGGCGTGCGCGTGAGCCACCCCCAATTCGGAGAGGGGATCGTCGTGGCCTGCGAGGGACGGGGCGAGCGCGCCAAGCTCACGGTGGAATTCCGGCGGGCGGGGACGAAGAAGATTCTCGCGGCGTTCGCGGAGCTGAGCCATGCCGATTGACGCCCAGGTCGTCCACAAGGTCGCCGCCCTCTCGCGGCTCCAGGTGGATCCGGCCGAGGAGGGGCGGTTCGTGAAGGAGCTGCAATCGATCCTCGCCTACGTCGAGCAGCTCCAGGCGCTCGACGTGAGCGGCATCGAGCCGACGAGCCAGGTGGGCGCGGGCGCGGGAGCGCCGCTCCGCGAGGATCGCGTCCTGCCGTGCGACGTGCGCGAGGAAGCGCTGGCGCAGGCGCCCGATCGGGACGGCGATTACTTCCGCGTGCCCCGGGTGGTATGAAGCCTGAAGAGGCGCCTCGGGAGACAGCGGAATCGATCGGCCGCTCGGTCCAGAGCGGGGAGCGTTCGGCCGTCGAGGTGGCCAAGACCTTCCTCGCGCGCGCGGACCGCACCGCCGCGCGCCTGGGCACCTACCTCCACCGGGACGCCGCGCGCACCCTCGCGGCCGCGGGCGAGGTGGACACGCGAATCCTGGCGGGGGAGAAGCTCTCGCCCCTCGCGGGCGTGCCCGTGGCCCTCAAGGACAACCTCTGCACGCGGGGCATCCCCACCACCTGCGGCTCGCGAATCCTCGAGGGATACCTCCCGCCGTACGACGCCCACGTGGTGGAACGCCTCCACCGGGCGGGGGCCGTCTTCGCCGGCAAGACCAACTGCGACGAGTTCGCGATGGGCTCCTCGACGGAGAATTCAGCCTACTTCCCGACGCGAAATCCGTGGGACCCCGAGCGCGTGCCCGGGGGATCCAGCGGCGGGTCGGCCGCCACGGTGGCGGCCCTCGAGGCCCCGCTCAGCCTGGGATCGGACACCGGCGGCTCGGTGCGGCAGCCGGCGGCGTTCTGCGGCGTCTATGGATTGAAGCCTACGTACGGCGCGGTCTCGCGCTACGGGCTGGTGGCGTTCGCCTCCTCGCTCGACCAGATCGGACCCTTCGCCCGGACCGCGCGGGACACGGCCCTCCTCTACAACGCGATCTGCGGGCCCGACGAGCGCGACAGCACGAGCCGCGCCGAGGCGAAGCCGGTGGGCCTCGAGGACCTGGAGCGCGGGGTGCGGGGACTCAAGATCGGGATCCCGCGCGACCTCATCGCCGAGGGGGTGGACCCGGAAGTCCTGGCCTCGCTGGATCGGGTCGCGAGAACCCTCGAGAGCGAGGGCGCTTCCATCCTCGACGTCGCCCTCCCGCACGCCCGGTACTCCATCGCCACGTACTACCTCATCGCGCCGGCCGAGGCGTCCAGCAACCTCGCGCGCTATGACGGCGTCCGGTACGGGTTCCGCGCGAAGAACGCGTCGAATCTTCAAGAGATGTACGCGGCCACGCGGGGAACGGGATTCGGACGCGAGGTGAGGCGGCGAATCCTGCTCGGAACGTACGCGCTCTCGGCCGGCTACTACGACGCCTATTACCTGCGCGCCATGAAGGTTCGCACGCTGATCCGGAAGGATTTCTCGGAGGCGCTCGCGCAGGCCGACGCCATCCTGCTTCCCACCACCCCGACGCCTCCCTTCAAGCTGGGCGAGAAGGTGGACGATCCGCTGGCGATGTACCTGAACGACATCTTCTCCATCCCGGCCTCGCTGGCGGGGGCTCCGGCACTCTCCGTCCCGGCCGGGATGACCCGCGCCGGGCTCCCGATCGGCATGCAGCTGGTGGGGCGCCCCTTCGACGAGGGAACGCTGCTCCGGATCGCGCGGACCTGGGAGAAGCGGAACGAGGACGCGCTCCGGGTTCCTCCGATCGCCGCGGGCGGGCGCGCATGAGCGGGTACGAGACCGTCATCGGCCTCGAGGTCCACGCGCAGCTCAAGACCGAGTCCAAGATCTTCTGCGGTTGCAGCACGCGCTTCGGCGCGCGCCCGAACACCCAGGTCTGCCCCGTGTGTCTGGGGCTCCCCGGCGTTCTGCCTGTCTTGAACGAGCGCGCCGTGCGGTTCGCGGTCATGGCGGGGCTGGCCGTGGGTAGCGCGATCGAGGGGCGGAGTGTCTTCGCGCGCAAGAACTACTTCTATCCCGATCTTCCCAAGGGATACCAGATCTCGCAGTACGACCGCCCGCTCTGCTCCGGCGGGGGCGTGGACATCCAGGTGGACGGCGTCTGGAAGCGGATCGGGCTGGTGCGCATCCATCTCGAGGAGGACGCGGGCAAATCCATCCACCCCGAAGGGCGGGAGGGGGTGACGACCACGCTCGTGGACCTGAACCGGTCCGGCGTGCCGCTCATCGAGATCGTGTCCGAGCCCGAGATCCGGAGCGGCGCCGAGGCGTACGACTACCTGATCCGCCTCAAGCAGACCCTCATGTACCTCGACGTGTGCGACGGGAACATGGAGGAGGGAAGCCTTCGCTGCGACGCCAACGTCTCCGTCCGCCCGCTCGGGCAGGTCGAGTTCGGGACGAAGACCGAGGTCAAGAACATGAACTCCTTCCGGAACGTGGAACGCGCCATCGCCTTCGAGACCGAGCGCCAGATCCGCCTCCTCGAATCGGGCGGACGGGTGGTGCAGGAGACGCTGCTCTGGAATGCCGACAAGAACCAGGCCGAGCCGATGCGGAGCAAGGAAGAGGCGCACGACTACCGCTATTTCCCCGAGCCCGACCTCCTGCCGCTCGATCTCACGACAGCCTGGATCGAATCGGTGCGATCCAATCTGCCCGAGCTGCCGCATCAAGTGCGCGCGCGCCTCGAGCGCGAGCTCGAGATTCCCGCGTACGACGCCGAGGTGCTGACGGAGACCCGCGCGCTCGCGCGCTACTACGAGGAGACAGCACGGCGCGCCGGGAACGGGAAGCTGGCCTCCAACTGGATCATGACCGAGGTGAACGGAATCCGGAACAAGCAGGGCCAGTCGATCGAGGAATTCCCGATTCGCCCCGACCGGCTGGGAGCCCTGGTGAAGATGATCGCCGAGGAGCGGATCTCGGGGAAGATCGGGAAGCAGGTCTTCGAGCTGATGCTGACCCAGCCGGAGGGCCCGGAGGAGCTGGTGAACGCCAAGGGCCTTCTCCCGATCGACGACGAGAGCTCCCTCCGCGCGCTCGCGCGGGAGGTGATCGCGGCCAATCCCGGTCCCGTCGCGGAAGTGAAGGCGGGGAAGGAGCGCACGTTCGCCTTCCTCGTGGGCCAGGCGATGAAGCAATCGCGGGGGCGCGCGCATCCCGAGAAGATCCAGGACGCGCTCCGGAAGGAGCTCGCGGCATCGTGACCCCGCATCCCCGGATCCTGGTCGTGGGCGGCGGCGGCCGGGAGCACGCTCTCGTGTGCGCGCTCCACGATTCTCCGGAGCATCCCACCGTATACGCGGCCCCGGGGAATCCGGGGATGGAGCCCGAGGCAACACTGGTGCCCATCGCCGCGACGGATCTCACGGGTTTGACCGCGTGGGTCGCGCGCGAGAAGCCCGACCTGGTCGTCATCGGCCCGGACTCGGCCGTCGCGATGGGACTCGCCGACACGATCGCCAAGCTCGACATCCCCGTGCTCGGACCGGTTCGGGCCGCGGGGCGCCTGGAGTCGAGCAAGAGCTTCGCGAAGCAGCTGATGCAGGAGCTGAACCTACCCACCGCCCCCTACCGCCTGGCCCACAGCGCCGCCGAGGCGAAGCGCATCCTCGCGGGCGCGACGTATCCGATCGTGCTCAAGGCGGACGGCCTCGCCGCGGGCAAGGGCGTGGTGGTCGCGGAGCGCGAGGGCGAGGCGCTCGAGGTGATCGCGGCCTGGATGGAGCGCGGGGAGCTGGGGGAATCGGGCAAGGTCCTGGTTCTCGAGGATTTCCTGCGCGGCGAGGAAGCCTCGCTCCTGGTCCTCACCGATGGGGAGCGCTGGATGCTCTTTCCGCCGGCGCGGGATCACAAGCGCGCTTACGACGGAGACCAGGGCCCGAACACGGGCGGCATGGGCGCGAACGCGCCGGCCCGCGCCCCGAGCCGGGACGAAGCGGTCGCGATCGCGCGGCGGGTGGTGGACCCACTCCTGGAATCGCTCCGCGCGCGCGGCATCCCTTATCGCGGGATCCTCTACATCGGGCTCATGCTCACGCCCACGGGCCCGATGGTGCTCGAGATCAACGCGCGCTTC
>Ga0137398_10000007_pt1 | contig 59569 bp, 33 predicted proteins | sample czorhiz216metaG_FD_106659 | JGI IMG/M metagenome (GOLD analysis project Ga0137398, IMG submission 106659) | Vadose zone soil microbial communities from Angelo Coast Range Reserve, California, USA - czorhiz2.16 metaG | ecosystem: Environmental > Terrestrial > Soil > Vadose zone | place: USA...
CATTTATCATCATAATTACAAATAAGAACAATACTGTAATAGCTCCAATATATACTATTATATAACTTATTCCTATAAAATTTAAGCCTATAAATATTAAATAAATAGCAGCACTTAAGAATAGCAGGGAACATACAAAAATAATTTTAATTTTTATTTTTTATTAATATATTCTTTTATTTATTGCCTTATCTTATATTTTTTAATAATCCTCTGCTAAGTTTTTAAATAAAATTAATTAATATATTTTCTTAATTAATTAATATTTGCAACTTCATAGAATAAATTTTTTAGTTTGAGAATTAAAATTTTATTTATTACATATTTTATTATATATTATTTAGATTGCGCTTGAGGGCATAAAATTATACAACAGGGAAGTAAGACCTAAGGGACTTGAACCCTTATCTAACCCATTATGAGCGAGGTGCATTAACCAATTATGCTAAAGTCTTTTTTCAAATTTGAATTAATAATTTATATTTAAATATTTAATTTATAGCAGTAAATAACTTGTAGTTTTTTAATTTAATCTAAATTTATTATTAATTTAATATACAATTATTATAAATTTATTCTACAATTATTATAAAAATTAAATATCTTATTAACTTTAATTTTATTTTTAAAAAACACTTTTTAATTTTAATCACAATTTTAATTAAAATTTTACTTTAAAAAACACTTTTTATTTTTATTTTTATTTTTTAATATAAGTAAAATTTTCTAATATAATAAAATTTTCTAATATAATAAAATTTTCTAATAAAGTGATAATTTAAAGACAAATACCTTATATTCTTAATTAAATAATTTTAACTTTTAAATTGAGGCTGAGTGGCTTTCTTGGCCTGTTCGATTAAAAAAGGGGAAAATTTATTTGCTAAAGCTACCGACCAAACTATAAATAAATAAAGCATAAAATTTATTTATTCTTTTACTTTTTATTTTGCATATTTCTCTTTTTTATTATAATTTAATTTTATTAAAATTTTATATTTAATTACAATTTCGGGCCTTATCAGATTCGAACTGACATCTTCATAAATGACAATTATGTACTTTACCTATTAAGTTAAAGGCTCTATTATTATCTGGTCTTTCTTTTTTGTCTGTGTTTTAAGGTTTAACTACACAAATTTTAGGTAAAAAACCTAAAGTAAAGGGGAGGTAAGGAAATAAAATTAAAAAAATGTTTATTATAGTCCAGTTTTAAATTCTTATTTCAAGAACTAGGTGATTCGAACACCTACTTATGATTTTGGAGATCACTATACTACCCTTATACGAAGTTCTTTTTTAAATTAAAGGAGTTCCAGATTTGGTAATTAAAGATGTAAAATTGATAAGTAGAAAAGGTAGTATTATAAATTTTTAATTTTTATTTTTATTTTTTATTTTTAAACAGATATTTTTATTTGTTTATATCAATACTAGAATTATTACAAAAAGGTTTTAATGTGCAAATAAAATAAAAAAGCATTAACGTCTTTTAGGAGGAAGATAGCAGTAAACTTATAATTTTAAGAATTATGAATAGAAAAAGTTATTTATTAATTAAAAAGTTTTTTGTATTATTTAGGATTTTAATAATTATTTTTTTAATTTTATTTAAAATTTAAGTTATATTTTATACCATAGATATTTATTCTTTTCATATATTTACAAACGAGTATATAAAATTTTAATTACAAACGAGAATATTATTTAGTTATTAGCTTTAGTTATTAGTTTAATTTTTAATTTAAGATTAATAAAATATGTAAAATTTATTAAAATGCGACTAATATAAAGGGTAAAATCAGAGATTCGAACTCTGAACCACCGTCGCCACAAGACGTTATTTTACCTATTAAACTAATTCTACCTCTTTTAGAAAATAGTTTTATAATCTTAAATATTTGTTCTTATCCATTCATTAAAAATAAAAAAAATAATTAGGATCATATGCTGGTGCTTCAATAAGACTAATATTAGGCAAATTTTCTAACTATAATAAAAAAAAATAAAATTTAAATGATCATTTAAACTTATAATAAAGCTTCTTTATTTTATAATTTAAAAGCTTCTTTACTTATAAATATAAAAATTTAAATTAAAATTAGCTATAATTTAAAATTAAGGCAGAAGACCCTAATTTAAAGTAGACTCATTTATAATTTATTAAAGGATATTTATTTAAAATTGATATCTTAAAATTTAAACAAATTTTAATCCCATTTATTATGATAACAATTGTATTTTCATTTGTTCTTTATTAATAGAAACTATATTATAAAAATTTTATTAATTTTTTGTAATATCTCAAGGCAAGATTATCACTTGCAAACTAATTTATAGTTAAAATTAGTTTTTTTTCATCTAGAATTAGGACTAGAACTAGAACTAGAACTAGAACTAGAGCTAGAACTAGATTTATTTTCTGAGCTTGTTTTAATTATAATTTAAAATATTATCCTTTCCATTCGTTAATTAGGATATCAAAGATTAATGGTATTCCTTTCACCATTATTATTATTTACCTAATTAAATTTTCTTGTTTGATTGGGCAACATTAAAATTCTTGAATACATTAAATTTAAAAAATACTTGAATACATTAAATTTAAATTTCTTGGCTTTGGTGTGGTATTTCTATCCAGACTATCCAGAAAAAGTGTTATCTAGTTTAAATAAAAGCACCTTTGATATATGAATATGTTAATAATTAAAAAAAACGTTTCTTGACAAGCTTCTTCCCCTGGAGGTAATTAATTTAAATAAATAGATATTACTTAGAATAATTAAAATTTGTCTGTCCTGTCTTTTTTTCTTTCCATCTGCCTTGCTTCTCTATAGACAGATCCATTCTTTATATAGTCTATAGACTATATAAAGGCGGAGAAAGAGATAGGCCACATAAGAGGAATCCCTCAAATGGCTAATGGAGACACACAGAAAAAGCAGAAAAAAAGACACAAAATATCTAAATTTATCCTCTTTTTAATATAAAATGAAGTTAATATTACTAAGAGACTTTTACACACTAGTAAAGAATAAACAATTTTTCTTTCCATCTATAAACAAATATTTCTCACTTTCAAAAGGATAAATATAATCTAATTTACGTACCAACCTGGACTTTAAAAAGGGGAAAATTTTTAATAATATTAAAAAATTTTTTTTTAATTTAAGTCTATCAAATTTTAGTAAATTATTATTAATAAACTAAAAATCGTTAAATTTGTTTGAACCTTAAATTAGATTAAAATTTAAACCTTTCCGACTTAAACAAATTTAAAGACTCAAAAAAGGGTAATAAATAAATTTTTTTTGCATAGATGATTATGTGGATTATCTTGTTGTATAAATAACTTTTAAAATTAAAAAAAAAAGAGAATAAAAAATTTTCTTCTTCTTTTAAAATATTTATTAAACTTAGGATAAAATAAATTTTATAATATTTAAATTTAAATATATCTCACTTTTTAAAGGATAAATATTATTATCATTAACTTACAACTTTTATATATAAAAAAGGAAAATCTTTATTTATATTCTTTTTAAGAAATGTAATAGGAAAATAGTACTTTATTAAAAATAAATTTTGTTCGATGATCGAAGATCATTAAAATTTGAAGTAATAGTTATTAAGTTATTTATTTCTTCTTGAGTTAAATGAGCCTTTTTATTAATTTTTCCTAAACCTAAAAATTTTTACACAGTCTAAAATTTTAGCACCTAAAAACTGAATAAAATATAATAGAATAAAATATAATAAAATATTTCCGATTTTTTTTAACATCTCAAAGACTCAAATTTATATAATAAGAAGCATTATTATCTATTTTCTGTTTTTTTACATTACCTATTTGGAAGAAATCATTTAATTTTCCAATTTTATAATACTCTCATTTTGGGGAGTAATTGAAAATAATACCTCATTTTATTTTAAATTTTATATCTTTGATTGTAGTTAAATTTAAATACATTTTACTTGTAAAATATATCCGTAGAACTGGTATTGTATATTAATTGGGAAACATCTGAATGTAAAGGTTCTAAAATTATATTAGGGAATATACCAAAGGTTATACTTAGTGCTAGTAAAGGTAATAATAAGTAAAATTCTAATCGATCTAAATCTCCTAATTTTAAATTTTTATTAAGCGGAGTAACTTCAGCTTTAAGGTAAGGACTAAATCCTAGAAATGCTATTCTATTAAATAGAAAAATTGAATATATTGCTGAAAATACTATACCTGTTGAACCTAAAATTCCAGCTAAAGGAGAAGACTGAAATACCCCAGCCAAACTTAAGAATTCACCAACAAAATTTAAAGAAAGAGGAGCGGATGCGTTAAATATAATAAAAATAAACAATACAACAGAAAACAATGGCATCTTTACTGTCATCCCTCTATAGTAATTAATAACTCTAGTATGATATCGAGGATATAAAACTCCACCTACTAATATAAATAAAGCAGATGACACGAATCCATGTCCTAAGCTTAGTAGAATACCACCTTCTATACCAATCACAGTATTGGAGAAAATCCCTAAGATAGCAACTGCCATATGTGCTACACTACTATAGGCTATAATAGCTTTTATATCTGTTTGTCTTATAGTTACTAAAGAAGAATATATAAGTGTAATAATAGCTAAAGTTTGTATTAAAAATAAATTGTTATTTGTAAAATCAGGAAAAATTGGCAATAAAACTCTTAGAAAACCATATGTAGCGAATTTTAATATAATTGCAGCCAATAATACTGAACCTGCAGTACTACTTTCACTGTGAGCTCTAAATAATCATAAATGGAATGGATAAGTAGGACTTTTAACTGCAAAAGCGAGCAAAAAAGCAAATCCTAACCACATCTGTAGTTCATAACTTATATTATACATAGAAATAAATTCAAAGTTAGTTGAACCTAAATTGTAAAAAATAAATAAAATTGCTAAAAGCATAGGTAAACTACCAGCTAAAGTATACAAAAATAACAAAAATGCTGATCTTATTCTATTTGACCCACTACCTCAAATACCTATAACCATAAATAAAGGTATTAAAACGCTTTCAAAATAGATATAAAATAATAATAAATCTGTTACCAGAAAAAATGAAATTTGAAGAGTCTCTAATAATAAAAAAGAAAATACAAAATACTTTCTTTTAATTGTAATATCTCTTCAATTAGATAATAAACAAATAGGTGTAATAAAAGCGGTAAGTAAAATATAATATAAAGAAATACTATCTATATTTTCTAATTCATTTATTGAAGAAGAATTAAGTATTCCAAATTGTATACTATTATCACTGTTAGGATAAATATTTATTAATTTTGTCAAACTTTCTAATTCATTAGATAAATTAGGTAAAATTAAAGAACTTTTACTAAAAATATAAATAGTGAAAAATAATACAATTAAAGAAGTACTTAATCCTATTTGTTTAATAATGGAATTATTTTTTTGTTGAATATTAATGGGAGCTTGTTCATTTATATTAATAAATAAAAAAGAACCAACCAAAGGTAAAATTGTAATTAAGGTTATCATTTGTTAAAATGTTTAAATCTGTACCCTTTTCTTTTTTTATTTCTTTATTGATGCATTAGATAAAATTAAAATTTATAATAAAATTAAAATATAATCTTAAAATAAATTTAACTATAAAAAAAATATGCGCTATAGCCCAATAAAACTTAAAAAAAAATAAAAAGGGTATTATAATTTAATAATAAAATTTAAATCAATGCTCCACCTTTTAATTAAATTCTGCTTCCCTTACTTTTTGTAATAATAATAAAAAAGGGAAGAATAAAGATTTATTATTTAAATAACACAATAAAATTTTAATATAAAAAAAACAAATATTTAAATTTAAACTTACTTTAATTACTTAATTAAAATCTTTGATAAAAAGTAATTATTTTAATTAAGGTTTAGATAAAAAGTAAGAGTAAGAAAATTTATTTATAAAGTATAAATTTGTCTCCATTGGACCTATTTCTGCCTATTTATAGACAAAAGGAATTATATATGGAAAGAAAATTTACTATAGGAGAATCCTTTATAATTTATACTATTTTTATTTAATTTAAATTATAACCTATTGTTAATTATATTTTTAAACCTTTTTATAGTTATTGTTATTTTAATTTAAAAACAATTTAAAAAAAGGGGATTGAAAAATATTAAATATTTTTGTGTAAACTAATTTAAATTTAAATTTAAATTTTAATATATTTACACATACCTCTAAACTACTTATAATTCATTTATAATAAAATTTATTATAAACCTGTTTAATTATGTAGTATTTAATAAAATATAAGAAAAATAAATAAGAAATATATTTATTTAATCGAAATTTAATTCAATAACAATTTAAGTTAAATTAAAATTTTATGCTAAAAATTAGCCAGTTTTATTTTTTTTTATGGCACAATTCTTCGCTTAAATTAAAACCTATAATAATATAAGTAAAATAATTTTTTTTATTTTTATTAATAAATAATATTATTATTAAAGACTTTATTTTTAATTTATATATTTTTTTTTTAATTTAATCTAAAGGAAAAATTTTTAGATATGTTTAAGTTTTAAATTATTAATTAGATTTTTTATTCTGGGAAATAAATAAATACCTGAAATTATTCTTTTTATTTAGGTTTAATTTTTTTTTTAATAATAAAAAAAATAAAGATTAATTTTTTATTGAACTTAAATAATTTTATTTTGTATTTAAATTAAAGATAAAGTAATAAAAAAATAAAAAGAATAAAATTTTTATCTTTCTTATATAAAAATCTAAATAAAATTTTTTATTAATATTTAAAATAATAAAAGTGTTAATCTTGAAATTTTGTATTAGTTTATAAATTATAAAATTTTCATTTTAATTAGTTCTAAGTATAATTTAAATTTTAATGTTTATAATTGAAACCTTTTTTATAGTTAATTAGACTCTGTCTGCACAGGTAGGTCATTGAAACTATGAAAAGGTGAAGGAGTTGCAATAACTCATTCTAAACTATTAGAATAGTTAGATATGTTTTTATATTGGTTTAAAGAAGTAAAATATGAAGGAACCTGTCATGGATTATTATTAACAACCTTCCCTTCAGTAAACAATTTATAAACTATATAGATAAATAAAACAGTAGCTACTACTGATACTATTGAACCGAAACTTGATATAGCATTTCAGCCTGCAAAGGCATCGGCATAATCAGGAATTCTTCTAGGCATCAATTATGTTAAGATTAAGTTAAAACTTAATCTCTTAATCTTACGATTAAGTTCAGACTATATCATTCAATAATAAATTTTATTATTGATAAGGCGCTTCTATTTTTAAATTGTTATAATAGTTATAGGTTTATAGTTAGTACTACTCACCTAATTAGTCGTTGAACGTTCATAAAAAAATATTTTTTAATTTATGCTTCGCTGCAAATTGACCTTTATTAAAGGTTGTTTTTGCAATTCACCTTATTTTCTATTAAATTTTTACACTTAAAGAGGCATTTATTAATATTATTTCTGTAATTTTATTCTGGAATAAAAATTTTATTTAAAAGGTAAACCTAATTTTAAATATTTAGATAAAGTCCCTTTCCCTAATTTTAAAGTTTTAGCGCATTCAGCAGTAGGATATGATCCTATATAACTCATATCTTCAAAATTGTAGACATAAACTAGTTTAATAATTTTACCTAAAGTAATTGTTGATTTTTTTACCATATTTAGGATTATTCTTACCAGTTTTATCTTTTTTTTGCATATGTAAAAATTAAGAAGAAAAGATTTTTCCTTACATAGGGTTAAAAGAACCTGATCTACTTAAACCAAAATCAGCCTTATGTATAAACCTAAAGTAGATCCAGCCGTAGGAGAATAGTTAAAAATAGAATTAGGAAAGTATTTAAATATAATGTCTAAATAATATTATTATCTAGATAACATGAAGTCTTTTGTAACAAAACCTGCTTTTCCTAAATCTTCAAGAATTATTAACATAAAATTATTATGGTTATATTTAATTAAACTTTTGTAAATAGGTAAATTTCTTTTTAAAACACTAGCTGTTCAATAAGACAACAATCTATTTGAACCATTTCATGCACTACCTACATAAAATTTACCATTAATTAAATTAATTCATTGATAAATAATTGTTCTATTTTTATTTTCTATTCCTATTCTATTTCTATCTAATTTAGGTTTATATATTCTAACTGGTTTGGTTAAAAAATTAGGTGAAATATGAGGTCCAAATATTATTGGTATCATATTTAAAGTAAAAAAAATATTTGTTGAATAGACAAAATTATTTTAGTCTACATTTAAATTAAAATTTAATAATATAAGCATACCGGCTAGACCTAAAAAATGTTGAGGGAAGAATGTTATATTACTTTAAATAAAAAACTAAACCCAAAATATTAAAAGTAAAATTTTACTTAAAATTATTATTTAATTATAATTAAATTAAACAAATTTGGTGTTTTGATTTAATTCGGACTATATCTTAAAATTTTGATTCTATTTAATAAAGGTTATCAAAAATTCAATTTTATTTAGTCTCTGAGGGGTTTAAACTCCCAGCTGATTAATTATTTTTATTTAGTCTTGAGTCTTTAGATTAAAAATAAAAAGAAATACTCCCAGCTTATAAAATTTTAATTAAGGGCTAATATATTTCCCTTTTCCCTTTATAAAATTTAAAATTTTGTCAAATTTTTAATTCTTTAAATTTTTTATTCATCAATTATTTTTTATGTGATAAAAAATTCAGTTTGTGTCTTTTATAGCTACAAACTTACCTGTATCTATATTTTAAGATATTTTTGTAAACCTAAATTTAAAATGCTGTCGAGCTCCATTAATAGAAGGAAAATTTAAATAATTCTTTTGAGAATCATAACAATGAACAGATTTGCCACCTATCCCATATTGGTAAGATAATGCTCCCCTTTTTCCTTTACTAATATGAGTATGGGTTTTGTAATACTCTTTCAATTTTAAACCTGTTAAGTCTCGTTGTTCTTGACTATAGATAGTTTAAAATCTAGGGTGAATTTTACCTGAATGCTTAATTTGAAGTTTTAATATTGTTTCAGGATTATGTTTAAATCCATGTGAAGATCCAGCTATCTTTAAAACATTATACTCAGGATCAAAATTTTATATATACTTCTGTTCTAAAGCTATATCTTTTTCATAATCGGCTTCGCAATATTCTAAAATTAAATAAGTTAAATTATTAAAATCATCATTTCTAATTGCTCTATAGAGGGCTAGTTTAAAAGCTTTAGGTAAGTTTATATGAGCCCTGAATCTTCGATTTAAATTAACAGAACTACCAATATATTTATTGTTATTAATATTATTATAGAACATATAAACACCAGATTTATTTTTAATTTAAGATCTTATTAAAGTATCTTCTTTGACAACAGATTTAAAACTAGATTGAATAGAATCTAGATCTAAATAATAATATAATATTTTAAATTTTAAAGAAAACAAATATTTATTAAACAAAAAATTTAAATAAATAAAGGTTAATAAAAAATAGTTAACACAACTAACCCCAATGAACATACATCAGAAGTGTATTTTACCTAAAAGGTCATTGTATGTTTTTCCAATGATTTTTGGGGCTCAGTAATAGAAACCAGCAAATAAAGCAAATACAGCTCCCATTGATAAAACATAATGGAAGTGTGCTACTACATAATAAGTCTTTGTAGTTTTTTTTCATTCAGCTTAGGTTTCCCTAAGGATCGGACTATAACTTATCTACTCTTTTAACTAAATAAATTTTCGATTGCCACGTTTAGTCTCTACAGATCCTACTCATTATTTTATTTTAATTTAAAATAATTTTGGTTTCCACGGTATTATCATTATTTTTTTTTAAGTTTACTGCGTAATAAACTAATAAAGACTTCACCGTTAGCAAAATATAAAATTATTTTACCGAAAAAAATAGGAATGAGTTTTTTTCATGGTGGCAAGACCACACGACACTTATTTTAACTTAAATTTTGTATTGAATTTTTTTAATGATTCTGCTTTTTCTCCTAGCAGAGGATAATTATTAAAGTGATTTATTATATTTTTTAATGTTTCTTTTCTATATATTTCTATAGAATAAAATTTACGACTTGGATTTCTAACTTCGTTTAAAGCTCCAAAAAATTGCTTAATTGCATATATTAAATAAAGGTCATCATTTTGGCCTATAGAAAAAGAATCATTGTTATTTTTTCTAATTGAAAAACAACCTTCACTTTCTATAAAACCTGACAATCACGCTTTAAAATAATAAGGAATACCACTTTTTAAAGGATTTGAATTTATAATATAATCTTGATTATTATACTTATTATTTCTAGTAGCCAAATAATTCTTTACAGAATTTTCTAATAAATATTTTTTTAAAAATTCAAGTTGACAGATTTTTTTTGAAGTTAGAAGAGGGTAAGAATTAAAATTTTTTATTATTTCTTGTATAGTTTCTTTTTTATTTACAACTCAAATAACATCTTTATTTCTTCCAGTTATTCTTACACTACCTCCAATGACTGTAGCAATTTTTACTAACATATTGTAGTTTGAGGGTAAATTAGATAACTTTATTACAAGTCTAAATTGCAATGACTGTTTTCGACAATGATTAACTTGTATACTACCGTCACCTTCCATCAAACCTACCCAAAACATTTTAATATATTCTTCATCACTTTTTTTATTATCATTAGTTTCAATACTTATTGATGCTGTTAGATTTACCATATTATAGTTAACACTAAGCAAAGTATCGTGGAATGCAATATCCATTGATGCATTAGCTAATACAACTCCTGTTAATCCTCCAATAGTGAATAGAGCAATAAAACCTAATACATACAACATAGGAGTAGTATATCTTAAAGATCCACCGTAAGCTGTAGCTAACCAGCTGAATATTTTAATTCCTGTTGGAACTGCAATTACCATTGTTGCTGCAGTGAAGTATGCCCTAGTATCAACATCAAGACCAACAGCATACATATGGTGAGATCATACTATAAAACCTAATATACCAATTGAGAACATAGCGTATACCATACCAAGATAACCAAAAATAGGTTTTCCAGAGAACGTTGAAATTATATGTGATACAATACCAAATCCAGGAATAATTAAAATATAAACTTCAGGGTGACCAAAAAATCAAAAAAGATGTTGATATAGTACTGGATCACCTCCTCCTGCAGGATCATAGAAACTAGTATTAAAATTTCTATCACATAGTAACATAGTTATAGCACCTGCTAGAACAGGCAATGCAAGTAATAATAAAATAGCAGTAACAAAGATTGCCCATGAGAATAAACTAATTTTATGTAGATTTAAACCACCAGCTCTCATATTTAAAACAGTACTAATAAAATTAATAGCCTTTAAAATTTTTAAATAGAACAAATTTAGTTAATTAAATTTAATTGGGAATAGTTTTAAATTTTTGTTTCATTTTAAGACTAGTTATTAAGACTAGTTAAATTTTAATTACCAAGATTTTTATAGAAATAAAATTTTAATAATTAATTAAATCTTTTGTTTTTGCTTATTTTATAACTAGAGAAAGGGATCAAATAAGGTGAAATTAAATTAATTAATTTCGGCATAGAGTCAGCTTTAAATTAAATTATATAATATTTAACACCTCTAGGATCAGTTAGTGTATGTATTGAACAATTTAGATCAAATTTAATTAATAAAATATTAATCAACAAAACAACTTATTTAAAAGTAAAACTATCTGTACAAAGTCTTAAACCATACTTATTAGATACACCATCTGACATTATTCAATAAGCTAAACCAAACCATCAATATAATTAAATAATTCAGGTTTAATACATTTTTTATTTTTTAATATAAATAAATCATATAAAAATTTAAAAACAGGGTAAGCTCTAGTATAAAAAGATATTTTACCTTAATTTTACCTTTTACTGTAGAAAATTAAAAGTGAGGAGGAAAATTTTAAGTATAATGTGATAAGTTAATATAAACAGTCCAAAAAAAGGGAAATTTAATAATAGATTGTTTTAATCTTATCCTAGGATTTGTACCATTTGTTTGAATACTTATACTACCCTCCCCTAATAAAATATATCTAAATTTTTCTAATGTAAATTTATTTAAATAAGTTAAACCTCTTAAATATTTAGTAATATTAATATTTCAAGTATTATTTAAATAGGTAGGTAAACTAACTAAACTATTACAATTAGTAGGTTTAAAAATATTTTTATCGATTTTATTTAACTTTTTCAAAGTAGGTAAAGTCGAATTTTGAACAGAAAAAAAAAGATAAACTTAATAAACTAAAATTATTTAGTATAAAAATTTTATCTTGCGAAGATTAAGTAAACAAGTAATTAAAAAAATTGTCTAAGAGGACTTTATTTTTAAAGGTATATTAAAATAATTTAATTTTACCTAAATTAAACGTATAGTCTCTGAAATATTCTAATTTAATATTTGCTTATTTATTAGTAAAATTTAAATATAAAAATTTTTTAAGCATTTAGTTTAATTATTAGTTTTTAATTAGAACTTTGAGCGCTAATCTTTTTAATACTGTTTACCCAATAAACTAGATACACCAGATAAGTGTAATGAGAAAATAGCTAAATCAACAGAACCACCAGAATGAGATTGGATTCCAGCTAAAGGAGGATAAACTGTCCAACCTGTACCGGCACCTTGCTCAACTAAGGCACTTAATAATAATAAAATTAAAGAAGGTGGTAATAATCAAAATGAAATATTATTTAATCTAGGAAATGCCATATCAGGAGCTCCTACCATTACAGGTACTAAATAATTACCAAATCCACCTACTAAACTCGGCATAACCAAAAAGAAAATCATTAAAAAAGCATGTGCTGTAATTATAACATTAAATAATTGGTGATCTCCTTGTAAGAATTGAACACCTGGTGCAGATAATTCAAGTCTTATAAGAACAGAGAAAGCAGTACCTAACATACCAGAAAATATGGCAAAAATTAGATAAAGTGTACCAATATCTTTCGCATTAGTAGAAAAAAGCCATCTACTCAATTTATAACTAATTTCTATTTTTATCTGTAATTTACCAAATAAAAATTTACCTAAATATTAAAATTTATTAATACGTTATCTCTTAACTAACTCCTTAAAATGCCTCAAATAAATATGAAAAAGGGCTTAAAATAAAATGCAAATTTTATATAAAAATTTATATAATTATTGCACTTCTTTTATAAAATTTAAAGGATATCTAATCTATAAAAATTTAGAATAAAATTAATTAGAATTTTTTTTTATAATTAATTTAAATTAAAACAATCCAAATATTAAATAGAATTAAATTATTAAATAAAATAAAATAATATCAATTTAAAATTATTAGTCTTTATAACTAACAAGAACTAGGTGATTCGAACACCTACTTATGATTTTGAAGATCACTATACTACCCTTATACGAAGTTCTTTTTTATTACTTTATATAAAATTTATTACCTTAAATACTGTTTTTTATTAATTTATATACTGTTTTTATTTTTATTTTTATTCTTAATTTTAATCTTATTCTTAAATTTAAGATAGAAAAATTTTACAATATGTAATATAACATTTACATAATTTATATAATATGAATAATTTATGAATTAAATATTTTAATAAAAACTTAAATTTGTCTTGCATCTTTCTTATTAAATAATTGTGTCTTATTAAATAAGACAATAAGACAAAAAGACAGACTCTGCCTGGTCAATATAAATAAATTAATAGGAAAAATTTTTATGCCCTGAGACTGAATCGAACAGACTTTTAAATTTAATTTTGTTTTAATTATAATAAATCTATTATTACTTTAATAACTCTATTTTTACTTTAAACAAAAAGAATTAATAATTTATAATATCATCAATGGGGAAAATTAAATTAAAATATTTATACCAAGAGTTAAACTTAGGGAGATAATTATTTTTATTTATTTTTTTTTAAATTTATTAGTAATATTTATTTTGCAAGTTGACTATTAATAAGATTATTAAATAATATTTTAATTTATTTTTTTTAAGATTTCAAGATTAACCCTTTAAATTTAATCCCAACCCCTTTTTCCTTATTCTTTTTTTTGCATTCTTTATTTAAAAGTTGTAAGTTAATGATGGTATTACCTATCCTAAATTTGTGAGACAAAATTTGTTCTTAGTTTTAAATTTTACAATACCTAAACACTTTAATTACATTTCCTTTTTGTAAATAATATTTATAAATAATTACTTAAACATCTCTTTTTCAATTATTTTCCTTATCTGTTTCATCAAGTATTTTTATTTATTTTTTTTTTAATTATTTTTTTTAATAAAATTGATTTTTTGGACTATATCTTTATTATATTTATTTTTTTTTAAATTTTAATATTTAGTATCTGAGGATTTCATTTTTTAATTTAAATTGTAAATTTAAAATTTAACTTAAAACATTGATAAAATATTTAGTATCTTTCCCACTAACCCTCCCATATTAAAATAAGTTTTAATATAACCTTAAAGAGTGGGGTTGATCTTGATTAAAAGTTACTATGATGACGTGTTTTTCTTCTTTAAATAATCTAAAATGTAATCTTGTAGAGCCTAGAACCTATTAAAGTTGTAGCAGCTACCATAAATTATTATAATCCTAGGTTCCAGAATAGTTGTAGTAACCATACTGTTCTGATAAATTCATGTAATAATCGGTATATCTATCAATATATTCATTAAAGCCAGGTGAATTACTTATGTGACCTGCTTCTAAAGCAGCATATTTACCTTGTCATTTAAAAAAATAATAATTGACTTCTTTGCTCTGTTGGATTGGGTTTTGATTTAATCAGTTATAATAGTTCGGATTATCAAATTTCATATCTGCTAAGATTCAATTTACTATCTCTTGTTTAGGACGATTAGCCAAATATATGTCATGTTCTGTTGCTCCTGTAGGTTCTGTAAATTCTTTAGGTTCAACAGGTCCTATATTTGTAGGTTCTGTTGCTCCTGTTGGTTCTGTTGTTTCTGAATTTGGATTATCAAAATACAAAGAGCTATCTGAAGGAAAATTTAAAACATCTAAAGAAAAAATATTATTTAAAATACCATATATTAAAATACCAAATTTTAAAATACCAAATATTCTAAATAAACAGTTTAATTTGTTTATTGTGGAAAATCCCACAATTGAAATAAAATAAAATATTTTAGAAAATAAAAATTTTATCATATATATTTGTTTGTAAAAAATTTATTTAAAGTTGAAATAATTAAACTAACTATCACTTTTATTAATAAAAGTAAAGATCCTTCCTAGATATGGTTTATTTTTAACAACATTAATAATAAAAATAAGCATCTGAAAGGAAACCCCAAATTTATTTTAAATAAAAATAAACAGAGGAATTATAATATGCAAGCAACTTAATTTATTTTAATTCTCTTTTTTTTCAATAAAATTATTGTTGTATTAAGTTCACTTTTAAATAAGTTTATGTATTTTTTATAAATAATTTTATAAAATAGCATACAAAGAAAAAAATTTTTAGTTTTTGCAATAAATCTAAAAAAAAACATGTCTTATTACTTATTACTTATTAATTTTTATTTATTATTTATTAAAAAATTAAATTTATAATAATAGACAAACAATTTAATAATTTTAAAAATTATTATTAAAAAAAAATAGTCTTAGTCCTATGTGTTTAAATTTAAATTATATATTTTTATTTTATTTAAAATAAATTTCAATCCGCAAGTTTTTATTATTAATTATTATTAACGACTATATAACAAATCCTTAAATTTTAATATAAAATTAAAAAAAAATCTGACCTTTTATAAATAAAACTAAATGATAGAGTCTTTCTTTCAAAGGATAACTTGATTGACATTAAATATTTAGCACCTGTTGTATAGGAGGCAGATAACTACCTATATTAATTTAAAATTACTCCACCTTTACAGAGAAAATACCTCTAATAAATATGATAGAGGACTTATATAAACGATTTTCTTATTTAAGAAAAAAAAAAGATTAATAATAAAAAAATTTCTTATCTGTTATTCTTTTTAACAGAGATATAAATAATAATCCTTTAAAATTTAAATTTTTGCAATTCAATCTCAGTTTTTTTTAACTAAGTTAAATCCTTGCTAAATTATAAAAGATTTTTTTTGGAAAATAAAAATAATATTAACAATTAGAGAATTTATACAAAAAAATTTTTTTTATGAAAATTTGTAATCTTTTTTATAAAATAAAAGACCATAATAATTTCAACATTACTTTAATAATTATAGAATAAATTTAAATTTATTAATTCTTTATTGTTAAATACCTACCATTATCTTGATCTTAATAATTTAATAATTATTTGAACTTATAGTAATTTAATTAAAATAAATTAAAGACTTCATGAATTGAACTTGTATACTTATTCTTGATCCACTTGAGCCAATATTAACAACTAAAAATTTTTTTAAACTAGAAATTTGAATAAATTAGTGAATTAAATTATGACTCTTATTTTATTAAAATTGATATCCTCTTTTATAAAATTAATAAAAAAAAAAATAAACATAAAACTTAATTTATTTTTATGTTTATCTTTTATTTTTATTTTTTATTCATAAGTTTATAAGGGTGGGTTATAGGGTCACTTTAAATTTATAAAGTTAAAAGATATAAATTTAAATTATTCTTTCCTTTCCTATAGGCCAGGCACTAAACAAGTTTATTCTATAAACACTAATTTTCCGATCATTTAAATTTTTGTTTGTTTAATTAATACTTTTTCTTGGATATAATTTAAATTTAAATTATTATTTATTGCTGTGATGAAGTTTTGTATATCTCTCCAAACCAAAGTATAAAATCATGATTACTTTTCAGATTTAAATAAATTTACTAATTTTTCTAATCCTTTAAAATAAAAGTTAAAATTGGTTTTTTGATCATAAAAATAAAAATAAAAGATAAACATAAAAATAGTATTACAGTTCCATTATTATTATCTTGAATAATTGTAAATTTAAATTATTATTCTTATTCTTCTGAATTAGATCATTTTTGTAAGTACAGCTTTTTTTATGAATAAATTTAAGCTACTTTTAATTTCAAAATTATTAAAAAATTAAACAAAAAATAACTATTTTCTTTACTGTGCTTTTTTTCCATAGACCAGACAAATTTTATTAACTATTTATTTTGTCAATTTTTATAAATTTTACTTTATATATGGATTATTAATTATTAATTATTAATTATTAATTATTAATTATTAATTATTAATTATTAATTATTAATTATTAGTTATTAATTATTCATTATTCATTATTCATTATTCATTATATCTAAGGGTATAAATTTTTTATAATAAAAACAATTGTTTTTATTTATTTTTTATTTCTTTTTTTAATTTACCAGGTTTAAAAAGTAAAATAAAATTTAAATCTTTTAATTTATTTTTTGTTATGAATTAAAACTAATTGATCTCTAGTTAAACTTCTATCATTTTCAAGTTTTTGTTTAATTTCTTTTAATGATAAAGTAAATTTATTAACTATAGGTAAATCAGAATCCAAAAATTTTATTTTTATTTTTATTTTTATTTTTATTTTTATTTTTATCTTTTTTTTTATTTTCTTTTAAGATTTCTTTTAATATTAATTAACATTATACTTTTATTTGGGGTTTTATTTTTTAATTCCTTCTCTCCAATTTACAAATTTTTATTTGTGATTTTAGTTTAAAATTAATAATGTGAAGTTAAACATATTAATTATAGGCTTCTAAAGTTAGAGATTAAATTTTATAAATTAAATATCAGCCTTATTTTGGAACATAAAACTAAATAAAAAAAAATAACTCAATATCAAAATGAGTTATTTTATAGTTCATCTGAGATGATAAAATTTTTAAATTATTTAAACCTTTTTTAATTAAATGTTCCTTTTTATTAATAATTTCAATACCTAAACAAAATCTAAATAATCTAGAGCTTTAGCTCCTAATAATTGAGCTTCTTTAAAATTTGCGATAAAATTATTAATATTTGTTAAATAACTTATTTTATAATCACATGTTTGATCTGGTCTATTATATATTTGACCAAAACCAAAAAATGTTTTAATTTGTTCTAAAACTATTTTACTTTTAATATTTTGATAAATATGTACAGATGGTATACAAGTTTCACCTAATAAATGAGTTTCTTTTTTGCAAACATATAAAGTAAACCCACCATCACTATTTATAAAACCTGCAATTCAAAATATATTAATTACAGTTAAATTAGGTGTATAATCAGGTAGAATAACTGGCTCATAATTTGGAAAAGAATGTATTAATAAATTAGATAAATCTTTTGGAAAATGTGATTTATAAGCAATAATTTGTAATAACCCTTATCAAGTTAAATGTTTTTTAGCTAACATTAAATCTATAATAAGGCATCACAATTTAAAATAAACTAATTTATAAGTAAATAAAGGATATTTTAAAAAATGTTATCTAATTATTAAACAATTATTAAGTCCATGTATTTCTAATCTTAAAACATTAGAAGAATTATCAATTATAATTCTACCGATATTGTTAAAAAATAAAATTATTTTTTCTAACATTATTTTATTTGCTTTATTAATTTCAGCTGTAGATCAAATGATTAACTATAATAAAACCAATTTGAGAGAGTCAGGATTAAATAAACCTAAAAGTGTTCCTTCAGCTGTTTATATTGCTGCAGCTATCTCCTCATATGCAAGGATAATAATAAACGAATATAAAAATATAATTTCCTCTTACGCAAGAATAATAATAAATGAATATAAGAATATACCAGGTAATCCTTGCATTATGAGTGATACGGATTCTGCCGTATTACCCTACCCTTTACCTCAACATTTAGTGGGTAAGGAAATAGGACAAATGAAGCTAGAACAAGTAATTACAGAAGGTATATTCATTAAGAAAAAATTATATTATATTAAAAATTCTAATAACCAAGAAATAATTAAAGCTAGTGGTATTGATTCTTCTAATTTAAATTATAGTTTAATAAATAAATTATTACAAGGAGAAACAATAACTATTGAAAGAACTAATTTCAATGTAGAATGAGATAAATTTAAAATTAATGTCGTAAGTTCCGATATAGTAATGAATGGATTAAAAGAAAATATTAAAACTCTTTATAATACACCAGATTCTAATTTTAAGTTTATATCATTCCCTATTAAATACAACTTAATTGTTCATCCTTTATATCCAAATGCAGATAACTTTAAATTAAAAAAAGAAAATATAAGAATAAATAAAAATATATCTGAGTTCTCATATTTAGATATCTTTACTTACTCTGTTTTTATTTTATCTTACTTAACATTAATAACATTTTTCCTAAATAAGATATATAATATTTAATTTTATTATATTAAATAACTACCAGGTTTGGTATTTTCCCTATTATAAAAATTTATCACATCATAGCAACTGTAATCAACAACAACCCCTTTTCCAATACTATTCCTATATAAATAGTAGCTTTTAATTGTTTTTTATTATTTTTTTTTATAAAAATAAATAAGTATAAACACAATACTACATAATTAATGTATTTTTAATAAAATAAAACTAATTATAAGTAGTTTAGAGGTTGCCCTATTGGTTAGAAATTTCTACAAATAGTTAGTTTTTATTTTATAGTTAAAAATAAAAGTAATTATAAAATTGGGGCAGTAGAAAATAACCAATCAAGGATTAAATTAATTTTTTTATTTTATTTTAATTAATTTAATTAATTTATTTAATTTATTTAATTTAATTTATTTAATTTTTATTAAATAAAAATTAAATTGGTAAATTTAATTTAAATCCGCATAAATTTAACTGTCCAAGTGACAATAAAAAAATAATTATTTTAACAATGATAAAATTCCTAACATTTAGAGTATTAAGATTTAGTATAAGAAATACTTTACCTAAAATAAGTGGCAGATTATATAAAAAAATATTTTCTTTGTCATATAAATTTTTTATTTATTTAAAGCCATCCCAAATTTGGGTTATTGTATTGGCTTTATTAAATAATTTTGAGTTTAAAATTTAATTACTATACCTTCAATGTTTATGTTATTTAGTTCTATTTTTTCTGATCCTAATGGTCCAGATTTAGATAAAGTTACTATACTAGGTAAACTTGAGGCTAACAAATTAACTGATCCTGATAATAAGTGGGAAAGTTTCTTCTGAATAGTAATAGTTTTAGCTATAATTAGAAGATTTATTGGAATAATATTTAAATTATTATGAATACCTTTTAAATTAGCTTTTATATTTTATTTATTAAAATATTTAGGTTACGATTTCTCTTCTATTTTTAACCTTTTAAATAATTTAAGTTTAGGAGTTATTGATTGATTTTATAAAAAAATAATTAAATTTTTTAATCTTTTTAATAATAATGATAATCCGAATAATTAACCATATTTTTAATTACTTTATCTGACGTTTTATATTCAATTCTCTAGACAGAATTAATTTTTTAAATTTAATTAATATTTTTAGAGTCCAACTCTTGACCTTGTCTCCTTTAAATATCTTTAGGATTTTAAGAGATTTAGTTCTTAATACAATAACAAATAATAGTTTTTTCAGAATATTCGCTATAACAGCGGGAGTAAACGTTAGAACCTTAACTGATACTAGATCCAAAAAGGTATTTTGATTAAGTTTTATTTCAACTTTATTACTGTATAGCCAATATATTTTATTTAAAAAATTTATACTGTGACCATTTAAACTAGGAATTTACTCATTTGTTTATTCTTTATTAGGAATAGATATGAGTTGAATATTAAACTGATTTAATAATTTTTCTTTTAATAGACCTAAATGAGTATATGTCCAATATATTAATCTTTATATTAATTGGTTAGATTGGTGGAAAGGTACAGTTAAAATAAGTAATTTAAGTACAGAATCAATTCCTTCAATTTATAATAATAGCGATTCAATGGAGGGAACATCAGGTGAAAACTCTAGTAACAAATGAATAAATAAAAAAAATATTATTATTGGTGTTACTGTTATCGCTTTAATTGGAGTTGGTATTTGGTATCTTTATTATAGTGGATCCGGAAATGGTAATGGTGGAGCTGGTAATGGTGGAACAGGTAACGTAAATCCAGTATTTGTTCCTAATCCTCCAACTCCTAATCCTAATTCTATTCCACATCAAATCTCTGTAATTGATAATCAAACTCCTGATCCGGTACCTGTAAATCAGTCTAACCCTTTATTAAATTCTAATCTGGAAGACTATAATCCAGAAAGATTAAACCAAACCGAGCTAGATAGGGTTAGACAGGCAAGAATAGAACACTTAAGACAAGATAGAGTAGAAACTATATTAAATCAAGAAAGACTTAATACTCCTTCTACTTCTACTCCTAATGTTTCTTCCTCAAGTATAAATACTCTCATTCCCTCAATAAATACTAATGATCATCCTTCAACTTAAATTAATAATAATATTGAAAGCAATTTTCCAGCTAATCGTTCTTCTAGATTAAATAGGGCATTAGATAGATATTTTCCAATAAATGGAGATAATTCTTCATTTAATCCTGTTACAAACGATAATTATTCAGCATCAGGTTCAAATAATAATGTACCCTCATCTTCCTTAGATAATATTAGTGAAGGTCCTATTGCTGGAGATTCTAATCTTAATACATCAACTACAGAAGCTATTCCTGAAAGTCCAGCTGAAGGTACAACGATTACAGTAACACCTGCATCTCCTGTTGATTATGATCCTATTGAAGCATTTAATCAACCAACTAGGCCAGCTAGTCCAACAGGATCTACAGATTCATCCGAAACTATTACACCGTTTACATACGGAGATCCTGGTGAAAGACCAAGAGTAGCATTACCTAGACGACCATTCGATTAAATAATAAACAAAAATAAATTTAATACTAAATATTGTCATATTAGTATTTTTATTTTTTATTTATTATTTTCTGTTTTATCAGTAATCTAATTGTAACACTAAACCTAACATTTAAAATTAATAAAATATTTCAATCCAATCCCTTTATTAATTCTTTACGTTGATTATAATTAACAGTTATAGTTTAACCATAAGTATAAAAGTTGTAAGAGAATGATAATAATCCTTATCTTTTTTTTATTTTGTGTGAATAAATTATTATTATTCCTAAGTTTAAATTTTTGCTTATCTTTTTACTCTTAAACCTTTAAAGTATTAATTATAGTTAATACCGATTTCAATTTAACCCCTTTTTATTTTATTTTAAATTTATTCCCTTAATAAAAGGTATTTTATCTTAAAAGAGCCTTTTCCCTAGTATACAGTTAAAACCCCGTAGAATAAACTTTTAAACAGGCTTTTTATGCTAAATATTTTATAATTTAAGTTTAATTATTTATTTTTTATTTATTTTTATTTATTAAATAGTTAAATAAAAAAATAATATATTATTTATATGTTTGCCCTGAGACTGAATCGAACAGACGAATCCCTATTACTTCACAATAGTGCTTTAACCAACTAAGCTACCAAGGCGATTTAAATGTTTTATTTAGATCATTAAAATTTATAATAGCAATAACCAAATTGTAAAATTAAATTTAAATTCTATTTTTATTTATATTTTTATTTTTTAATTTTTATTTTTTAATTCGTGTTAAAATCGAAATCTCTTTTAACAAGAGTTAAAATTTAAAAAAAATATAGAGAAAAATTTAAATCTTCCAAAATTTTAAACCTTTAAACTTATGTAATTGAATTTAAAAAGACTAAAAATATTTCTACGTCCTATCCACTTTTAAATTTTCGTTTAGTTAAAGGTCTTCTTTAAGTTTATTACCATTTTCATTGATTTTAAATTCTAATTGGTTGTTTAAAGTGTAAACAATTATTAATTCTCATAAAGTTTTATATTTTTTAAATTCTTCTTTTTAAATCATTATATTAAATTTATTTGTTATAATTACTTTAGTTTTTAATATTTACTAAATATCTCTTTAACAACACCTGACTTGAATCCTTAGCAGGTTTATAAACTATTAACTTTCTTATTTTTGATATTTAATATATTTAGAAGAATCCTCTAATTTTAACAAATCGGATAACATTTATTTTAAATTTTTTATAAGACCATTTTTCTTTCCATATTTCATTCCTCTTCTAAATCTAGATTCAATTTAACTTATTTTTTTTTATTTTCTACTATTTTTGAATTGTAATAAATATTATTTATTTTTTCTGTGTGTCTTATCTGGCCTATAGGAAAATTAAAGACAAATACATACCCATTCCTTCTTTTTTTATAGGCAAGGCCTGACGGAGATAAAATATATTTATTTATTCCTGTCGTAGCTGCTATACAAGCATCTTCACTTTAATTACCTCTTGTACTTCAAGTATAATACCTTGGCTTCCAATTTCTTTAGTTATTTATTTTCATTTATATTTCTAAATAAAAAGATTTTAACCTCTTCAGTTAAATACTATCACATTTTTATATCTCTTAATAAAAAGTTTTTTTCCTCCCAAATAAGGAATATTAGGAATCAAACCATCAGAAGTTACAAATATTATTAAACCCTCCTAATATTTGAATATTGTTAATCAATTCACTTATTAAACATTTTACAAAAGCAGTAATCCACACACCTATAATTGGATTTGAAAACTCACCTGCAGGAAAATTTTCCATTCTTTGTGAAAGGGTATTAATTTTTTGTATTGCACATTCCTTTAGTCACCAAAACCATAAATACAATTACCAATTAAATTTAATTATTAAAACTTTAATTTTGATTTAAAGATCTATTGGCTTTAAATTTTTAATTAATTTAATAAAAATTTTACTTTATTTAGTACTCATTACATATTCATCTTTTTTAATTTTATTTTTAATTTTTTTATAGACAACCCAACCTTGAATTTTTGCATTTTAATATTATAAACCCTAATAAAAAATTTACCTTCTAATGGATATTTAAAATCTCCTAATAAAATAAAATAAAATAATTAGAAAACCAATCTTGTTTCTTTATAATCATCTAATTAATTAGAGGGATTTATAAGTAAGTATTATAACTAGGAGTTAAATTTGAAGACATTATTGTGGTATACCCACTTACTAAAACATAATCATATCAAAAAATTTTTTAATCTTATCCATACACAAAACCCTCATTCCGACCACCTTTATAACCTGCTATATAAATAAGTAAATAACTTACTTATTCTCGATAGAAATAAATATTTTTTGGAATTTGTAATTATGAAACATCATCTAATAAAGCCTCACTTCCTAAGATTTAATATTCTTCTTAACCAATTAAACCTCAATAATGTAGTATGAATTTTTTTTAGATAAAGTGTAAGTAGTTAAAGTAATAAACTTTTTCCTTATTCTTTTAGAAAATAATTCCATTTGTAAATAATAAAATAGAGTTATTTGAAAATCTCTAACAGCTAAACAATAAAATAAACTCAGTAGGTTTTTGCAAATAAAAATTTTCATGATTTTATTAATTCCTTCAGATATATTAATATTATAATTTCACTTAAACTTTTTAATGATTTGTGAGAAGGAGGTGCTAATAGCATATTATCCTTTATATACACATTAACACATCCTATTCGTATTGAACCATTTAAAGTAACATAACTTTATTCAATTTTCTGCTGCCTCCATTGGCTTTTGGCCCTTAGTCTTATTTAGAGACAGATGGAAAGGAAAGCATAGACAGAAATAAAATGTTTTATAATATTAAAACCTTTAAAATTACATAAATCAGCCGTAATTATTTTACCTATAATAAAATATTATTAGTATAATTAATAAATAATATTTAAATTTTCGGTTGTAAATTGATGAATATTGAAAATTGGAAACGACTCCTTATTGGAATTGAAAATAATTTATCATATTATAAAAATAAATCATATGTCTGTCTAACTATCTATAATTCTCCGCCTTTCTTGCAATAAACAGCAAGACTAGGCCAGAAAAGACAAACAGAAAAGAAAGACACACAGATAAAAATAAATAGGCAGAAATAAAATTTTACTTTCTGATATTTTTAAATAAAAAATTTTAAGTTTCAATCATACTCTCTCCTTTTTGGGTTTTGCCATTTAAAATTTTCTAATAATTCAAGACTTTTTGATTTATAAATTTTGGATATTTAAATATTAAAATTTACTTCTTGGGGAATTTCTTGTAATAAATGAAATATTTTTAGGAAGGAATCGTCAAAAAATTTAAACGAAGCTTTCGAAAATTTACCAATTAAATCTTTAAAACTAATTTAACTATTTATTAAATATTTTTAATTCTGAATAAGGGAAAATAAATTTATTATTTTTTTTACTTAAATTAAATTGATAATGAATTGATAAAATTTTAATATATTAAAAAAAAAGATTTTAATTTTATTTAATAAGTATTAGTTAAATAATCATGTATTAAATAAAAATTTTATTAAGAAAGTCGATTGAAGTTATATCTTTATTAGGCAATAAAACTGTATAAAATTTTAATTTTTTTTAGTCTCTGTATTCAAAACACTTAAACAAAACACTTAAATTATACTAAAAATTTAAAGGAATATATAAATTATCTTGTGTAGTTAAGCTTAATTACACTTAAATTAATTTAATTTCTTTATAAAAATTTATATCTGTTCAGTATCATAACCAACATACAAAATTTTATTAATGTTTATATAATTTATTTTAATTTATTCTTAACTGTAGGATTTATTTTAGTCTAAACTTCTTTTAAATTTATTTTAGTCTCTAAATATCTAAGATAAAAACTTAAAATTTTCTGTCTGTCCTGTCTTTCTTTCATAAATATTTAAAGAACAGAGAATATAATAAATTTGAATTTTATAATCTACTAGAATTATTTTGGTTAATAATATAAATTAATTTGATTCAATAATAGATTTTGTGACTTATATCTTTTTTATTAATTGTAATTAAAATTTTTTTTGTCTATATAATAAATTATAAATATTCCTTTTTTATTATTAAATTGTAAGTAGGGATTAATTTTGAAAATTTTTTATTTAATTATATAATAATAAATTATCCATAAACATAATTTTGGCTATAACACACATACAAAATTATAAGATAAAATGAGCGCTATAGCAAGAAAAGGATAAATTTAATACTTTTAATTTGTCTTCTCCTTCCTAAAGATCTAGGACGCTGTGTGATATATTACTTAGTTTATGTTACAATAAAGCACAATAAATATTTAGTATTCTACAAGAGGAAGAATAACTAAATTTCAATTAATTAAAAACTTATAAAATAAGAAATAAATAATAATACAAAAAGACTAATTATAATATTTATTACATAAGTTGTAATTAAACTATTATCCAATTTTGATAATTTATTACTTATTGAGCTTAAAAGTAAACTTATACCAAAAGGACCACAGAATTCAAAGACACCTCGATCTAGTATTTTGCTTAAAATATAACCTAAATTTAGTCCTGATCTAATTAGATATCTATTATAAATTACATCTAAAAGATATTTACCATTTAAGAAAACATATAAACTTCTACCAAATTTATTCTCAGTTAATTCAAATAAAAATAAAGAATAGTTATTATATAATATAATTGCAGATAAGGCACCTAATATTGTTAAAATAGCTGGTAATAATTTTATTAAAATAGGCAGACTAAATTCGGCTTCAACTAAAGTAATATTATTAGGGTGTTGGAATAAACTTGCACCCATTAAATCAGAACCTAAACCTATATATAAATCATTGGCAAAATATCCAAAAAATATACTAAATAAAGATAAAAAAACTAGAGGAATTATAACATATATATCAGCTTCATGCACATTATTATAAATTTTTCTTGCTGAATTAGGGTAACCTAAAAAGGTAAATGAAATTAATCTAAAAGAATAAAATGCTGTAAACATAGCTGTTATTGTACCTAAAATTCAAGCTAAATAACCTTTAAATTCATATTGAGCAAAAGCTAATTCAAGAATTAAATCTTTTGAATAAAAACCTGTTAACCAAGGTAACGCCATTAAACTTAATGAACCAATCAAAATAGCCGTATAGGTAAATGGTAAAAAGTTAATTAAACCACCGTATCTTCTAAGATCTTGATTATCAGACATTGAGTGTATTATACTACCTGCTGAAAGGAATAACAAAGCTTTAAAGAACGCATGATTCATCAAGTGGAATAAAGCTACATTATATTGACTAAGACCAATTGCCATTACCATATAACCCAGTTGACTGATTGTACTCATAGCAATTATTCTTTTAATATCATTTTGTAATAAACCTGTGGAAGCTGCAAAAAATGATGTTAAAGATCCTATAATTGTTATTATAAATAAAGCTGTAGAGCTATATTCTAAAATAGGAGAAGATCTCATAAGTAAATATAAACCTGCAGTAACAAGAGTAGCAGCGTGAATTAAAGAGGATACAGGAGTAGGACCTTCCATCGAGCCAGGTAGTCAATTGTGTAAAAATATTTGAGAAGATTTAGCCATAGCACCTACTAATAAGAGTAAACTAATAATAGTTATAGATGAACTATTCATATAGGGAGCAATACTGAAAATAGTATCGAAATCCAAAGTACCAAATAAAAAAATCATAGCAAAAAACCCTAAACTTAAACACATATCACCTAATCTATTTTGAGTAAAGGCTAAGATAGCTGCTTTATTTGCGGCTAATCTAGTATATCAAAAATTGATTAATAAGAAGGATACAACACCAATTCCTTCCCACAGTTAAAATTAATATTTTAAAGATTTTATTAAAATCTTTATTTTATTTGCCAAGTATAGTTCTCCGCCTGTCTCATTTAAATTATACCTCCTTTGGCCCCTAGTCTTATCTACAAACAGAAGGAAAGCAAGCATAGGTCTGTCTAGAGATAAAAAGAAATAGGCAGAAAGTTTTTTTTTAATCTTTAAAATATTTTATTGGACACTATCATAAATTTTTAATTAATATTTAAAAAATTTTATTATTTTGTGTCTCTGAGGTTACAAAACATAAAAAAAATATTTTATATACCTGCTGATTACCTTTTTTTAAGTGTTCCAGCAAATGATAATATTCTAGTTTAGTTTTAAATTAAAACGTACTAGGGCCGGGTTCAACCAATGAACATAATTAGGTAGTTACCACCTGTTACCAAAATAATCATAAAAAAAGTGAATAATGATAAATAAGAAAAGAATCTTTGATTATGGGGATCGCCTTTCATGTAAGACACAGAAAAAATATGAACAACTGTTGAAATATATAAAACAGGTAAAAGCATACTTACTGTTAATTGATCAAACATAAACTCCCAATAAATATTTAAATATTCAGATTCTATCCAACTAGTTAAGTATATTGTAACTGGATTTGAACAAAGAGCTACTTCATAAAAAGCGAAAGTAGTTAAAATAGAAGTTAAAATAAGACAAAATATAGTTATAAAATGAGATCCAGTTATTCCTAATTTTCTACCTAAAAATCCAGAAAAAATAGAACCTAGTAAAGGTAATAATAATAAAGTTAAATACATTTTATTATAGCTTATTCCATATATTTGGAATTTGTTAAGGAGATATGTCCATTTAATCGATAATAAGCAACTAATATACTTAAACCAATAGCAGATTCGGCACCAGCTAAAGCTATAATAAATATTCCAAATATTTGACCAATACTGTCATCAAAATGTAAAGAATTTAGTAAAATTAAAATTGTAATTGATAATAACATAATTTCAATTGAAATTAACATAAGAATTATATTTTTTCTATTTAATATAAAACCTATGAATCCTATAATAAATAAAGTTAAAGATCAGATCATTTTTTCATTAATAAATAAGACCAGAGAGGTATATTAATTTCTAGTTATTAACCTTTTTCTAGTGGAAAACCTATTACAATATAAAATATAAATATAATTAATAGTTATATTTATATGGAGGATACAAAGAAATGTATTCTACTTTTTTAATCACCTGTGCTGTTTTTCTTTCCTGTCTGTCTATATATTATATAAAGAAAGGCCAGACCAAGAAAGAAAATTTTTATGATTTCTAAATAATTAAATAATTAAATAATTAAATTATACAAAAATCATAATAAAAAGTCTCTGATTAGTATAAATAAAAAAGAAAAATTAAATAAAATTTTAATAATAAAGACCTACACCCAGTTTAAATTATAAAAAAAATACCTTTAACATCTAAAAAAATAATTTTTTTTTTAAAATTTTATTTTTAATTAAAATTAAATATTCTTTTTTTAATTATTTAATTTTATTACCCACAATAAAACTAAAGACTCTGAGAATGAAATAAGATATTATTTAGAATAAATTGAAGTTCTAGTTGAATTTATACCTGCTGCTAATATTTTAAGTTAATTTAAACCTTCTTCTTTTAAAGATTCCTTATTAAATATAATTTAATTATATTTACAAAAGTCTTTAAATTGATCGATAAATTTATTAATTGCACTTAGACTAATTGCTAATTATTCTTAAATAAGATAAAGTTGAAATTTTAGCTTAAATATTCCTTAAATTAAAAAGTATTTTTTTAAAACAGCCTAACTTTATTATAATTAGTATACTTTTCAAACTAAGGTTATTTATTTTTTTTTGATCTTAAAATAAAATTTAAAAATAAAACTGAATTGTTCATCTGCGTTAAATAAACCTGCAAGTCAGTGTATTTTAATAAGCGAAAACTTTGGTTTATAAACAGGTGCTTTTACTACAAAATAAGAAAATTGTTTATTTAATATTAAAGGAACAATTTAAAGGTAAAAGATTTTAAGGATAATATAAAAACCGGAACTATTTAAGAGTTCTTTTGGAAAATTAATTACAAAGCCTAAAATAAAATTTTACTTTAAATAAATAAAAATTTAAGTAAAAATAGGAAATTTATCGACTCTATAATTTATAATCTATAATATAATAAATTTATTAGTAATATCAATTATATTTAAACCTACTCATAAATATTCTTTAATTAAGTTTAACATTTTATTAGCAGAATTATTTTAAGTTATTAAAGAATAAAGTCAAGCTAACACTTCACCCTAATTTTAATTTATTATTTTTTCTAATATTATTATATATTCTAGACTTCCCATCACTAAAACTTTTAATTAATAAATATAAAATTAAAAATATAAATAAAAAGAAAAAAAAAGGAAATTAAAATTTAAGGGTATTTCTGATAATAAATTTAAATTTCCATATTTCTTCATTGTATTAAATTTATAATAAAATAATCTTTACCTTTGCCTATTGGAAAAACTTTTACAATAACAATTCTTATATTGTTATAAAAAAATTAGTGTTCAAATTTTATTAAAGTTTGTATAATTCAATAAAAAAAATTTTTAATATAATAAAATTTAAATTTAAAGAAAAATTTAACCCTATTTAAATTACATATTATAATAAAAACGGAATAGGTGCGATTCGAACGCACAAGAGTAAAACTCGAACAATTAGCAATTGTCTTAACTTGCCAAATGTAAACTAATCCTTTTAATCTTCCCTTTTAAAATAATAATAAAATTAATATTAACATTAAAGTTAAATTTTCCCTTTTTATTTAATAAATATACTCTTTATTTATTATTATTTATTAAATAATAAATATAAAACATAATAAAAATAAAAAAAAAGAATGTTTTAATAAGTATAAAATATCATAAATTAAAAAAAATAAAAAGGTTATTTTAGAATTTTCTTTATAATTTTGATTTTTTATTAATAAATTTAATTATTATTATTAAGGATATAACTAAATTATAAGTCAATAAAATTTTAAATTTTATAATTAGTTAATATTAATAATATTTAAAAATTAAATTTTAATTTAATAATATAAAATAATAATTTATGTTTTAATTTATATTAAAATTTATTTTTATATTATTGATTAAATAATTGATTAATTTTATTTTTTATTATTATTATTTAAATTAAAAAGTAGAAAGCTAAACTGCAAATTTTAATTCTTTAAATTACAAAAAATTAATAAATATAAAACTTATTATGTTTTTATTTTTATGTTTACCTAACCTATGTTTTTTGATAATAATAAATTTTAGATTTAAATTTATACTTAATTATATGTTTTTATTTTATATTAAGAAAGGTTTTATTTAAGGTGTACTCTATACTTTTAAGTAAAATAAAAATTTAAGTTTAATAGACATGAAAACCAAAATTTGAAAAAAAAAATAAGATAGTGTATCACAGCACACAGCAAAAAAAATAAATTTTAAATATAAGTTATATCGAAAGTGGGGTTTATTTAATAATAAAGTGTTTTATTTTTCAGCAGCACCTTCCGGTACGGCTACCCTGCTATGACTTTTGAGATGTTATTTAAATGGCTTAATCAACATTATTTGAGTTTTTATATATTTGTAATAATTTTAATAAAATTTTTACTAAATATTTTTTTTTAATATTAATTTTTTAATATTATAAAATTAAACTAATTTTCTTATTTTAAATTAAATAGAAAAAGCTAAAATAAAATGTGCTTTATATTATTCACGGCAAAATCTGTTATTTTCCACCAAATTAAACTTCTTCCCAGCGACAGACAGTTAGTTCATTCCGAATTTTAATTTCACCGTTGCATCTACTTATCAACGATTACTCGAAATTCCTTCTTCATGGTACCGAATTTCAGGTACCAATCCTTAAATTTGACTTCTTTTATGTGATTAGCTCTTTTTTTTTAATTTGCGTCACTTTGTAGAAGTCTTTGCAGCACATTTGTAGCCCAATTCATGTGGGTCATAAAGACTTGTCATAGCCTCCCGATATTGTAACTATCTCAGAAACAACCTGTTAAGTAAAAATTAACAATGGAGATCGCGTTCGTTAAGTGGAATTAACCTCAGCCCTCACGATACGAACTGACGACAGCCATGCAGCACCTGTTTTTAGTTAATTTATTAATTAAGTATAAAAAAATTTTTACATAAAATTAAAATAAACCAAAAATGCAAGAATTGGTAAGATTTTACGCGGACTATCGTATTAAACAACATGCTTCACTTCGTTTGCTTCGGAACCGACTAATTTTTTTGATTTCACTTTTGCAAGTGTACTCGCAAGGCGGAATGGTTAACGTTTTAACATCGTTACAAGTGTAAATTCGAACACTTACAACTACCATTCATCGTTTACAGTGATGAATACGAGGGTATCTAATCCTATTTTCTGTCATCACCTTCGTACCTCAACGTCAATCTTTCTTGGAAAATTGCCTTCGCCATTAGCCTTCAACAGATAGATTTACATATATCATCCCTACTTACCGAATTCCACTTTCCTACATTAAGATTCTATCTTCAATTGCATCTTTCCAACAAAGGATTTCCTTGAAGTTTTTGAAAGAGAGTAATTAAATTTTATAATTATAAAAAATTTACCTTGAAGTTGTCTACTTACCCTTTAAGCCTTATTAAGATGGCTAACGTTAGCGTCGCTGGCCTTACCGAGTCTTCTGGCACCAGGTTTGGACGACACTATAAGTAAAGAAGTCATTGTCTGCTTTACTATATCTAAGAACTCAATCCTTGAATCCAGTTAGCTCGTTCACTCTATTTAGAGCATTGACAAATATTCTCAGCTGCTGGTTTAAAATTCGACTAGGGATATTTCATTCCCAATGTGGCCATTTAATCTTTCGGATATGGCTATTGATTGTTGGCTTGGTAGGCTGTTACCCTACCAACTACCTAATCACATAAATTGAATCTATAAGCGGAAAATTTCCTTTTTATTATTCTTAATTTAAAAAAACTTAAAGGTATCTAATTTACTATTACTCACCCCTACACCCTATTAACATTAATTAATAGCGATTTGCATGCCTTAAAACTACTGGATAACGTTCAACCCGAACCAAAATTAAATTCATTCACTGAAACTTAAATAAAATTTAAACTGTCTTTTATTAAACAAAAAAGAACAATACAAAAAATTTAATAAAATTTAAATTACATATTTATTATTAAAAATTTTTTTTTATAATTTATCTTATAATATTCGTTAAAACCGATTTTTAAAAACTAATATCTCTTTTATGTAATAATTTTTTTTAATTACTTATTTTTTTAAATTTAAAACCTTTTATTTTTTTAGATATAACTAAAATTTAAACCCAACTAAAAATTTAATTATATTTTAATTCTAAATTAAATGTATTCATTTAAACAAAATATAACAGTATTCATTTAAACAAAATATAACAATATTTATAAAACTTTAAATTAATAAATAATCAGACTTATTAATTTTAGATTAATCTAAATTTCCTTGTTTAGGTGCTAATCATAAATAAAAATATGGTTTAAGTTGGGATGTAATAAGGCTAAATTAGAAATAATAATCTTTTAAATTATTAATTTTACTTTATTTTCTTTAATACCTACTTCAGGGTAAATTTTATAATTTTCTAAAATAGCTAGTAAATCTGAATTAAAAAATTTTCTAAATATAAATTCTGATTTAGAATATAAAATATTCTTTCTTTTCTTTGTGTCTTTCCTGTCTTTTATTTTTTTGCTTTCCTTTCCATCTGTTTGTATATAAAACTAGGGGCCAAAGCCAAAGGAGGCAGCCAAAAAGACACAAAGAAAGACAGGACAAACAGAAACACAGACTAGGCAGATAAATTCCCTTTTACTAATGATTATAAATCAATCATATTATTAGGTAAAATAAATTTAAATTTAATTATGTTCCTTTTTTCAATTAATTTATAGTATTAGAATTTTTATTTGTAAAAAATTCAACATCAACTATAGACAAGTCGGATTCAATTTCATCTATATTCTTATTTTAAACTATTTCATTTATAATTTTAATTAAATCCGCAACTGAATCAAAACTATTTTTTAATGATGTTAATAAATTATCAACTGGAATTAAAATTTTATTTTGTAGTATTTCAGCTTTTTCAAATATTGACAATTCATAGTCATAGTTAAAATCTTTAATATTTTTATATTTACTATCATCTAATATATAAAAAAATTTAGCAACTTAAGATATTTTCCAACATGTTAACTTTAGAAAATCCACTTAAAATTTTTAATTTTGCTACTTTTACTTTAAATTTTATGTATGTTAGAGTCTGGTGGGTAGTATAAAAAAAGGAAAGGAGTTAGGAAAAATTTTAAAATAATAAATTTTCTTATACAAGATCTCATAAAATAATTTAATATAAAATTTAAAAATAATAAAAAAAAACGTCCCATACCCCAAAAGAAATTATATATTAATATAAAGATAATTGAGAATAAAATTTAGTAGTAAATCGATTTTTATTCTCTCTAATAGGATACGTCCCTAAAAACTAAAATTTTACTATTAAATTTAAACTATATTTGTATTTTTTCTTTTGAAGTTTTTAAAGATTATTGTAATTATTATTTAAATTTATAGTTCATTATTAAGTTTAAATTTTATTTTTATTACTTTATAATTAAATTAAAAAAATATAATTTGTATTTTTTGTTTTAGGGTTTTATAAAATAATTTTAAATTTATTAAAAAAAAATAAATCGAAAATTAATAAAATTTTCTTCTCAAATATCTTATAAGATAAATTTATTAAAATATCCAAAATAATTAACAATTTAAGAAGCAGTAGTGGGCAAAATAAAAAATAGTTTAATTCAAATTTCTAATATTATAATTTATATAAGATAATACATAATTTTGTTTTCTTCCATCTTGTTGTTTAGTTTAATAAAACAAAATATGCTAATTAAAAAAAATTATTTCTTCCTATGTTTAGCTTTCTGGTCTTGCTTGGCCTTACTCCGCCTGTCTCCAATGGGGCCTATGACTTTCTAATTCTAATTTTAATTTTAAATTTAAATAAGCAGAGTCTTTTCTGCTGCCTCCATTGGCCTTTGGCCCCTAGTTTTAACTACAAACAGATGAAAGATAGACAGGCGGAGAAAAGGAAGTAAGATGGAAAAGAAAGACAGTCCAGAAATTAGATTAATAAAGGGGTTAAATTTGAAAATTTATATTAAAAATAAAATTTAAATAAAAAAATAATAAAAACAAGTGCAATCTTCTTATTTTTTTTTTTCATATAAAAAATTTTTAATTACACTAAATTATACATAATTTTGTAACTATAAATGGCTTTTTCCATCTGTGTGTGTAGGTATACCTTCAAACAAAGACTATGGCAGACAAATTAATTTCCTCTTAGTATTTTTATATTTTACCTATAATTTAAATTTATTTTTAGATTATTTAAAATAAATTAATAAGTAAATTTATTTTTATAAACTAGCAATAAATTTACTTATTATAAAATAGCAATAAATTTTATAAACTAAATTATTATTTAAATATAAATAAATTTAAAAGGTTTAAACTAAAATAATTACTAACCACTTATTATGTTATTTAAAAGATTATTAAGTTATAATTTTGGATAATTTAATAAAATGGTAGAACATTTAAATTGTCTGCCTTTTTCTTTTTATATACAAACTATAGGACAGGAAGGAAAGAATAAAATATTAGAATAAAATTTATAAAATAATTTAAATTTAATAATATATTTTAATTTAAATACAATAAAAAGAACTTAAATTTTATATATAATTAATTAGCAACCTCAATAGTAAACACAAATAAATAAAAAGATCCATACAACATCTACAAAATGTCAGTATAGTATAGCTGCTTCATAACCTAGATGATGGCTATCTGTTAAATGGTAATTTATTATTCTAATAAATCCTACAAGAATAAATATTGTACCTACTATTACATGCATTCCATGTAATCCGGTAGAAGCAAAGAATACAGTTCCAAATACAGAATCGGCAAAAGAAAAGCTTGATTCTAAATATTCAAAAGCTTGAAAACCTGTAAATATTATGGCAAGTACTAAAGTTAAGAATGTCCCTAATATAACACTTTTTCGGTTACCTTGAATTAAAGCATGATGAGCTCAAGTTATAAATGCACCACTAGAAAGAAGTAAAATTGTATTTAATAAAGGGATAGTGAAAGGATCTGGTGTTATAATTCCCATTGGTGGTCATGATGCAATTTCAATTGCAGGCGCTAAACTTGAATGGAAATAAGCTCAAAAAACAGAAAAGAAAGCTAAGCACTCAGATACAATAAATAGAATAACTCCTAAATTAAGTCCAGCTTGAACTTGACTTGTATGGTCTCCCAAATAGGTCAATTATTTATATTTATAATTATATTTTTAAAAATTATAAACAAAAAATTTATTTTAGTAAATAATTATCTATATCCTTTAAGTAATTATAAATATAGCCTGCTCCCTGCCTCAAATTTAAATTGCAGGTAATTTTATTAATAGATCAAACGCAAGCGTTAATAAAACTAAAAAAAATATATATTATAAAAATTTGGGCTATATCTTAATTAAAATTTTCTTCTTGTTCTCTTTGACTAAATTAATAAATATCTTATTTATTAATAATGAAAAAAGATGCTTATTATCAAGTTTAAAATTAATTAATAAAGTGTAACCTCGGAGAAGTATTAAAAAAATATAAAATACTTCTGCTGATAATTTGTAGAAATCTTATAAAAATTGCATCCTAAAAAACTGCTTTACTTAGCCTTTAACAATTATTTCGAAGTCCTTTTGTGAAAAGTTAAAGTTAATTTAGACTTGCTAAAATAAGATCTTTTTACTTAAATTAAGCTCAAGAAAACATTAGTTTTAATTGAAACGTTTTAGATTAGAAAACATTAAATCTCCCAGCATATATTTATTTTTAAAGAAGGCACCTATTTTCCCTTCTATTTTATACTTTTAAAAAATCGCAAGATAAAATAGAAGGGAAAGTTTTATTTTGTTATTAAGAAAAATAAATTATTATATCAATTATACTTTACTAAGATTTTATTTTAGTCTTTTAAATTATATTTAATTTTTTTAAGTTATAATTGAAATGTAGAAAATATAATTATATTTAATTTTTAATTTCAATTATATTTGAGGTAGCAGTTTCTTTCTAGTATAACATTAATTCAATATAGAGCAGAAAATTTCTTATTAAAATTTAATTAAGAAATAAATAATAAAAAAAATTATTTAAATTTAAAGTTCAAATTGTGCATTGATAATTTAAACCCATAATTTAAAAATTAGTTATATAAGAGTTCATACCCTTTAAATTTTACTTCTGCCTTGTCTTTTTTTACTTTCCTTCTGTCTTGTCTATAACCAGACACGAGAAGGAGAGAAAAGACATAGGCAAGGCCAGACAGAAAAGATGGCAAGACCTGTGATAAAACAAGGCTAAATATTATTTATTTATTTATTATTAGATAAAGTAGAATAATTTGAACCTTACCTAAAATAAAAAATTAATTGAACAAATTAAAAACACAAATTTAGAATCTAAATTTCCATTTAAACTAAACCTAAATGTCATTTAGAAAAATTTTAACTACTTTAAAATTTAAGAAATATTATAAAAAAGGATAAAAACCAAATAAAATAATTGATTGTAAATTTAAATTTTTTGTACCTTCTATAACGCAATCTCTAAACCATAGAGCCATAGCACTAGCGGTTAAAACAAAACCTAAAGATAAAAGTTCTCCACCTAAGAAAAAACCTTGAAAATATAATACAGCTGAGCTAGCCATAAGGAATAATGTAAAACTTGTAAGTATTGGTCAAGGTGATTGTTCTACTAAATGAAAAGGAAAGGATTGGAATTTATATCTTTCAACTCCTAATGTTTTTTCAATAGCCAAATTTGAATGTAAATTAGAAACTACATCTCCTTTTCCTATTGAATTAGAAGAGTAAATAGGGAAAGAAGAAGAAAAAAATTTAACACCATTAAAATTTAAGTCAAAATTAGAAGAATTAAATCTATTATTATAAATAAAAAAATTTTTAGTTAATCCTAATTTTGTGTTATTAAAACTTAAATAAGAAGGTTTTATATTTTTGAATAGATTAACAAATTTAATATTAATTAAATTATAGTTATCTTTAAATTTAAAATTTTGTATCATTTGTTTATTTGCTTTGTTCCCACTGTAAGGAACAAATTTACATTTAAAGTTTAAATAAAACAGAAAACATAATTCTAATCAAATTAATAATATATTAAAAAACAAAAAATAGAAAAAGATGATTTTTTTTATTTTTTTATTTTTATTTAATTATTTTTATTTATTTTTTTATTTATTTTTTTATATATTTTTCTACCAATTAAGTCTATATTTTATTTTTTGCTATATCATATAAAATAAAAAATTTTCTCCGCCTTTGTGTGTTTCTTTTCATCTGTCTGTAAATAAGACATAGGCTAGACACAAACACAGGAAAGAAAGAATATAAAAATAAATAAAATTATATAAATTTTATTTGATTAAAGATTAGAAAATGTTTGTTTTAAGCTTAAAAAATAAATTCTAGTATTAATATATCAATATTCTACCTTAATTAGAATTGAAATTTTAATAAATTTAAAAACTAGATTAAAAAATAGAATTTACACTAAAACATAATTTTGAAGAATCTTAGTAATATTTAAAATTTAATTTTAATATTCTTCAATTTCATAGATTTAAATATATTTTTATATAATTATAAAATTTATTTAGCTAGACTGGCTGATTTTCGCTGTTATATAAAGCTGGGTCTGAACCAAACCAAAGTACACATCTTCTTAATATTAAATACTAAATTATTAGTAATTATTATTAGTACTATTATTAAGTTTCATTCTATTTAACATTTATTTTTAAATAAATAATTAGAAAGTTATTGCTTAATTTTACAAGAATTTAAAACTATAAATATATCATAATAAATTTGTCTATAGATAAAAATATTAGATTTAATATAAATTTAAATATAGCCCAAATATAGTTATAGTAAATATAACTAAATTAAAATATAATTATAGTAAAATAAAAAAAAGGATAATAATTGAAAATTTAGTTATAGTTAAAATGATCTAATATTATATAAATCATAATATACAATTTATCAATAATAAAAACCTTGATAAATATTGATTTATAAACTTAAAATTTTTCTATTAGTATTATTTACTTTTTAAGTTAATTTAGTAAATTTTATTATTTAAATTTTATGAGTGCCTTGAAGTTTAGGTTTTATTTATAAAGATTAAAAAAATAAATATACTGGGTTGGTGTGCTATAGCCTTTAGCACAGGAATAATAAAATTAAAATTTAAATTAGAAACATATATGCCTCTTGGTTAGCCAAATCTTTTTTTAATAAAAAAATGTTATTTAATTTTTTATAATGCTTAGGTTGTTTATTCAACCTTTATCTAACCCTCAACAATTTAAAAAAAAAATTAAGATAATAGATAATAAAATATTTTTATTTTTAGAACTTATTATAGGATAATTTATACAAAATGTTTAGCATCATTAGTTTTGATTGGAGCTGACATTTGAAGAAGTTATTTTGGATTGATGTAATGCTATATCAAATAAACTATTTTCAATTATTCCTATACTTGGAACTAAAAATAAAAATCAAGAAAAATAAATTAGAGTAGCAAATTGACCAACTTCAACAAATGGAGAATTAGGATGTTCACTACCTATCCACAATAGAATAAAGAAGTCAACAACTAGTAATCAAAAGAAGAATTTCATTATTGGCCTAAATGTAAGTCCTCTTATTCTGGAAGTATCAGTTATAGGAAGAACTAATAATATTAATAAAGAGGCAAACATAGCTAAAACTCCTAATAATTTATTAGGAATAGATCTAAGTATAGTATAGAAAGGTAAAAGGTCATTAGTTTTAAAGTCCTAATTTATATTTCATAGATGGAACAAAATGTTCTTCAACTAAAGTCTTAAAATATTTGTTAATGCTTTATTAATATATATTATAGCTCCTTTATTTGTATTATGCAAAGAACAAAATTATTAAATTTATTAGTTAAAGCACTAACTAATAATCTACATCAGAAGTTGAGAAAGAGTAAAAACTAAGATGTAAACCTTCATTGTGTTTACTTACGTCACCCATAAAGAAATGTGCTAAGGCAATAGGTGTTAGTAAAATATTATTATTAAATGGAACTATTTTAACTTTAGCTAAGTATTAAATAGACCTTAACTCAGTAAAACAGGGTAAATTTATAGTAATTAAAGATATATTTCTATATTCAACTTTATGCCTTTAATCTTTTCAAATTTAGAATAAGGAACATAACCTATTGTACAAAAAAGTAATATAAAGGATAAAATTAAATTAAAATATTCATTTTTTCAGATTGTGAAAAAACAAATCTAGTGTTACTCTTAGCTGATCTTTGGTAAATATGACCATCACTTAACATCATGCCAGTTAAGGCTTCAGATGTATTATGATCTATTTTTAGTTTATCTTTTTCCTTTTTAGAAAGTCGCTTAATACCTTTTGTAGTTTTAGCGGAAAAAAAAAATAAAATACATGCTGAAATAAATTTAAATAAGGCAAAATTGGGCTATATATTTAGTTATTTGGGGATAAAAATTAACATACTGTGTTATAGTCTCTGAACAATATTCTTAATTATTTTTTTACTTTCACATGAAAAGTAAATTTAAAAATTGTTGCTTATTTTTAAATAAATAGACATTTTAACTTAGTTTAAATTTCAATTATAATAAAATACAATAAAATATAATTAAAAAGTAATCTATTTAAAGTTTAAACTCCAAGCATTTAGCACAGTTTTAGAATGACACCTATTATTTATTTTTATATCATTCTGGAACAATTGAAGCAGGCGTAGACATAGGATTAGCTGGAATATAGTTATCACTGTGACCAAGTAAATTAGGATATTGAGTAACAATAATAGCTAAAACTAAAAAGAACAGATAAATGGTTACAAGATCTTTGAATATAAAATAAGGATGCATTGCTGTTTTATCTAAATTACTTGAAATACCTAAAGGATTAGAAGATCCGTGATCGTGAAGTGTAAGCATATGAATAATTGCTAAAGCAGCTAATACAAAAGGTAATAGATAATGTAAAGAGAAAAATCTATTTATTGTAGCATTACCTACTGCAAAACCTCCTCAAACGAATTCAACAAAATCAACACCAATCCAAGGAATAGCAGATAATAAATTAGTAATAACAGTTGCACCTCACAAACTCATTTGACCGTAAGGTAAAACATACAATTTATCTCCTAATTATTAATATCGAATAAAATTTTTATATTTAATTTTATAAAAAAATAACTAATAATTTAAATTTTAATAAATATAGTAATTATTATATAAATTTTTTATTTAAAATTTTATTTTTGTAATAATTATTATATTTATTAATTTGAAGAGATAATCGACTGCACATTAAGCACCATTTCAGGTTACCCACAAGTGGACCAGTCTGTTACAAAAGTGTATACAATTGACAGTCTTAATACTTTTAAAGTATCTTTAACTGTTTTCACTCATGTCACCATAAAAAATATCTTGTTTATATAAAACATAAATAAGTTATTTCTACTTTTTTTAATTACCTATTTTCTATACAGATTGCTAGGTAAAATTGTAAGTAGGATTATATTTGAAAATTTATAATAAATTTTAAGTATTATTTTTAATTATTTATTTTTATTTATTTTAGTTACAATTCACTGACCTTTAATTATACCTTTAGATTTTAAGGCACGTCTAACTGTTTTTCGTTACAGTTACAATCTTAAGCCACAGCATTGATTGTACGAATATCAATGGATAAGTTTTATTTTTATATATAAAAAAGCTCTCTATTTACTTTGGTTAATTTAAAAAGATGTGCAATAGTTGAATTAGCTGATATCTTTGCACGCACTTGATCTGACATAAATTTTCTAGAAAGGGCAGCTTGTCGCATTAATTTTCTAGTTAATTTTCTAGTAGCAAGAGAAAGGTTTTACCCTCTATTAAGAGAGGCTATAGTTTCACGCCTTTCTGAAGAATAATTAAGTTTCATTTTTTCTTTGTGTTTTCAGAATGCTTATAACCTAAAGTATTTCCTGCCTTGGGTGCTAAATTATATTCTGGTTTTAATAATTTAATATAGTTATTTTCTAAGTCAATCAAAATTTTATTATCCTTATAGGTAAAATTATTTATTTTTTCCAAATTTAAAAATGCAAAATTATCTAAACCATAAATTTTAACAGCTTTTCAAACTAATTGACTTCCTTTACCACTAAAAAGATGTTTATGAAAACGCATAGGAATTCGACCTACGGTTCCACTTCCTACGTACATCTTCCCATTATCTAAATTTATAATTAGATATATACCTGCAAAAGCTGCAAAAGATTTTATTTAAGAGTATACTATTTTATGGGCTTTTTGAAGATCTTCCCAAACTGCAACAGGCTTAATTTTATGTTTTAATAAGATACATTTAAGTCGTGAAGAACAAATAATAGGAATTGACGCTGCAATTAAATAATTATCATCAAAAAATATTAAATTTAAAAAATATTTTTGGCTATGTAAATAACCAAGGAAAGCTGTAGCTATCATAAGAACTAAAATAATAACTCCTATTGACCAAGGAGCTACTCTTGGACTTCTATAAGAGTTATAATAAAGTCCTCTTCCAATATGAGCATATACAAAAATAAAAAAAAAGGAAGCAACGTTGGCATGTGTATATCTTATTAGCCAACCATAGTTTACTTCACGCATAATATGTTCAACAGAATTAAAAGCTAAGTCAACAGTGGGGGCGTAATGCATAACTAAAAATATTCCTGTTACTATTTGAATTCCTAAACATAAAGCTAATAAAGAACCAAAATTTCACATATAAGAAATATTAGAAGGTTGAGGCGAATCTACTAAATAGGAGTTAAAAAGCCTTAATAAAGAATTTTGTTTTAAAATTCTCATATATTTATTTATTAAAATAAGATTTAAATTAAATAATCTAACAAACTTAATAGTTAATGGTTTTCGCAATTCTTCTTAAAATTTTAAAGTTATATGAATTTAAGTTAATGAACTATTTAAAATTTTAAGAGAAAATAGAAAAGTAACATTATCCTTATCTTTACAGAAGAGGTAGAAAATTTACTTTTATTCCTTTTCCAAAAGAATAAAGAACAGGAACGTTTTGCATTAAAAAATACCTTAAACAAAAATTCTTCTAATTAATATAAAAAAGTTTTTTAATTCTATACCAAAAAAGTACAGATTAATAATTTTAATAAAGAATTAAGTTATTATTATTTTAGTTAAATATGATTGTTTGAATACTATTTATACTTTATTAAATTAAATAATTTTTTTTAATATAAATAGTTTAACAATAAATTATTCAGTTATGAAAAATAAAACAAATTAATGATTTTGTATAGATAATAAAGTATTAATTGTAAATTTTACTGCAAATGTTAGCAGTATAGAAGTATATAAATAATTTCAAATAAAAATCTGTATATTGTGCTATATACTAAATAAAATTTACCTATTTTAAGGTATCTATTTGTCGAAAAAAATAGTCTTAGTCCTATTTATTATCTATTATTTATTATTTAAGTATTTTATAAATAGAAAATTAAATTTAAATTTAATAAAAAAAATTAAGATAGCATAAAATTAATAAAATAATAATAAAAAATAATAATAATAAAATTAAAATGCTGCTGTATCACAGCAAATTAAAAAAAGCGGGAGGTTGTGATTAACCACCATAACCGTAAAAAAATAAATTTTATTTTTTTAATCTCTTAAAAAAAGTATAAAAATAAATATAATTATAAAAGTATAAAAATAAATATAATTATAAAAGAATAAAAATAAAATTAGTATTTTATAGTACTAATTTATTTTATAATTTGTATAAAAACTTACTTCTCTTTTAATAAAATTACCCAAAAAATAATAATAATAACAATAAATAAATAAACATTAAACTAATACAAAGTATTACATTCTGTCTGCCTTTTCTTTAGTGTCTTTCTGGCCTATAGGAAAAGTAAAGACAAATACATCCCCATTCTTTCTTGTCCTATAGGCAAGGCCTGACGGAGACAGACAAAGTATATTTAATACAAATTAAATAAAAAATAATTAACAATCTAATATATAATAGAAATTATTATAAATATAGTTAAAATAAAAAAATAAAATACTAATAAATAAAACGTCTGTAGAAAGGAAAGTAAATAAAGAAAGGCGGAGGCAAACAATAAAATTATAATTCCCCTTTTTAAAATTAAAGGTTATATATTTAGGAAGAAAAAATAGAAAAATTTTAAAATTAAAGAGCGGCTGGTTGCGGTGATTAACCACAACCACCATAACCGTAAAATAAGAATAAACATAAAATTAAAACTAACTTTTTAAATTAAAAATTTATAATTACGTTTCAACTTTGAAATAAATTTAAATATATAATTAAAATTTTAATTTATAAGATTTAAAATTATAAATTAAAATTTTAATATTATATATTTTGTTATAATTTATTTTTATATTTGGGAAAGTCTATTTTTTATCTCTATGTGTAAAGTCTAAATTTTTATGTTCTAATTCATAAACAAAACCTAAAATTAGAACTATAAAGAATTCAAGAAAATTACTAAAACCTTAGTAAAATTAAAAGATTTTTTTTTAATATTCTGTTAAGGGAACAAGATAGAAATTTTATAAATAAAAATTTAAAACTTAAATATCAAAGAGAGAGTATTAAATAATAAAAAATATTTATTTTTATTAAAATTTTAAACTAGGAAAATAAAAGTTTATTTTTCAATAAACTTTGTATATGTTTTAAAGTCAAATTTACGTACCAACTTTTATATAACTTTTTTGTTTATTATCTTTAATAAATTTACTTTTACTTTTATTTCCTTTTATAATAATTTATTTTTCTAAATCAGAATTGAGGTAAATAACTTCAGGAGAATATTTATGGGTTTTAGAAGAAGTAGAATAAGATCTAGAAAAAATTAAATTAGGTTTTATAGAAGAAGAAGTATTTTTACTTTATTAATTTGTTGAAGGGTAGAAGACTTATTTCCTAGAAGATCCACTGTTATAATTTTACTAAAGTCTAATACTTTAATACCTAACCCAATAATGTTACTTATTAATGATGTACTTAAAACAATACTTAAACAAATCAGTCTAATTAGACTTAAATTTGATAAATTGTGTTTAAACCTAGGTAATAAATTACGCAATATACTTATAAAGACACTTAAGATGATCATTTACGTACCAACTTTTATATAAAAATTTTAATTACTAATTAAATTGCAATTAAAATATTTTTTTAAATTTTAATATTAAAAAAGATTAAATGTTTTTAACCTATAATTTTGTTATGTGTCGAACTATTTGGTTGACTAGAAGAAGAAACTTTATTTGTAAAATCCAGAACTTTATGGCCTAATTCATAAACAAACCCTATAGTTAGTATTACGAAGAAAATTACAAAAATTGAAAATCCATAAAGAGATATTTTATTTAACGAAACTGTTAAAGGAAACAAATAGAAGATCTCAAGATCGAAAATTAGAAATAAAATTGCAACTAAATAAAATTGGATATGAAATGGATTTCTAGTTTGTCCGTAAATCGGGCTGAAGCCACATTCGAAAGTTGTAGTTTTTTCAGAATCAGGATTAAAAGTAGCTAATAACAAGTTTAAACCTAATAAAATTAATATTAAAACAGGTAAAATTATAAAGAGTGTTATTATTGTAGGATTTATAATAGGATAACTCATCTTGGTTAAATATTAAGTATAAAAAATATTTAGAGCTAAAATGTGAGTGCTATTTAATAATAAATTAGGTTTAATTATAAATAGAGTTATAATTAAGGTTAATAATGAAATTAAATAAGTAATTCCATTAGAAAGAATTTCTGTTTCTAGGCTAGCGGAGCAGGAACCTATATTTAAATAATTTTCTTTATTTTCTTTGGTTAATTCTAAATTGTTTAGATCTTTTATAATAGCATGATTAATAAATAAAGATAAGAACTCTTTAAATTTTATATCAGATACATTCTCAAAATGTGAAACTTTTATAACTTTAAGATAGTAGTAAGCACTTATAACACTCATTATAATAGCTACAAAAGACAAGAATATAAATTCAGAAGATATTGAGGCATAAAGGACCTGTTGTTTTGCAAAGAAACCAAGTAGAGGAGGAACTCCACCAAGTGAGAAAAGACATATAGCTAATGATAAACTTAAAATAGGATTTACATTAAATACTCCCTTTAATTCAGAAATTAAATTAATGTCTTTCGCTAACCCTTCACTATTATTTTTATTTAAATTTAATTCTAATTCAGAGTAAGGAAGTGTAGTGTTTGCTCCCTTATCATTATTTTGTTTATTATAATTAATAGTATTATTTGGATCTAATTTAATAATATTTGTTAATGAACCTTTAACATAAGATAAAGGATCTAATATAACACCAAAAGACAATAGTATTAAAAAAATATTAAGATTTGTTAATGTATATTGAATTAAATAGAAGAAAAAAGATTCAATTGAAATTTCTGTATTTATAGATAAAGATAAAAGTAAAAACCCTATATGAGAAATAGCACTAAAAGCTAGAAGTCGTTTTATTCTAATTTGTGATAGTCCTAATAAAGCACCTATAATCAAAGAAATTAAAGAACTTAAAATTAAAAAATTTTGTGGTAAATAAAAATTTTCAGAAGAAGTAAATTTCAATATATCCTTTGTAATTGAAATTGATTCTGGAGTAAAATGATTAAAACTATCTATTATAGTTGTGCCTTTTTCTGGTAACAAATGTTGAGTTCCAAATAAATAAGATTCAAATGTAGATACAGATTCATGTAGTAGTAAAGAATAATCAGAAAAGGATCTACCTGATATTATAAAAATATTAAATAATTCAAATAATAAAATAAATATAGATAATTTAGGAATTAAAACTAATCAAACTGTTACTTTTGTAGGCACTTTATCGTATACATCAGGAGCTCATTGATGGAAAGGTGCAGAACCTAACTTAATAAATAAACCTGCTACAATAAATATTATACCACTTTCTATTCATAACTTAAATTTTGATTGACTAAATATTAAATTTAAATCGAAAGAATTATAATTAGGAAAGGCTAACATAGATAAAGAATCAAATTGAGTAAGTCCTGTAGAACTATAAATTAAACCTATACCTAGTAAAATAAAACAAGAAGCTAATCCACCTATTAAAAAATACTTTAAACCTGCTCCAGTAGCTGAAATAGAATTTTTATTTAAACTTGAAAGTATATAAAGAGAGAAAGATTGTAATTCAATAGAAATATATAAAAACAATAAATCAGAAGAAGTTATTAAACAAGAAGCTCCTAATAAATTAAATAAAATAATTAAAGGGTAGTTAAATAATCAACCAGTTTGTATAACTAAATAATTAATAATTTCAGGTCTTTCGTTATCATTTAATTTTATTTTATTTGGAAGTAAGGAAATTAGAATTAATGAACCTATAAAGTATATAAACATTTCTATTATTTGATTATAATAAGAAATATTTAAAAACCCATTATAAATACTTATCCCTGTTCCAATATTTTTTATATTTACCATGTTACCAATTAAAAAAATACTAAAAAAAATACTTAAACAACTCAGTCTAATAAAACTTAAATTTGATAAATTAATTTTAAACCAAGGTAAAGACTTACACAATATACTTAAAAGGATCCAAAAGATGATCATTTATTTTAATCTTTTAAAATAAGAAAAACTATAATTATACTTTTAATTTTTATTTTTTTTAAGTTTAATTTTAATTTTAATTAAAGCAAAACAAAAGCAAATTAAAAAAATAAGAAAAAATAAAAATAAACAGATTCATAAAATAAGAAAATTAAAATATAAAAGATAGTCCGAAATTTATAAACTGTAAACCCTAATTTTAAATAAAATGCAAAGTATAAGTATAGTAAAAGTAAATTTTAATGTATACTAAAAAAAAAATTAAAAAAAGTTTTGATGCTAATGATTATTAAAACTCTAATAAAAATTTAAATATTAATTAAAATTTTTTTCTAATCATAAAAACTAAAAGTTAATAATAAAATTATAATAAATATTACAATATTTAAAAATAAATTTAAAATAAAAAATTTTAATAGACTCTTATTTTGCCTTATGGTAAGGTAAGGAAAAGCACCTTTAGTTTAAAGTAAATTTTATTTATTTTACTTTAAATTAAAAAGAAAGAAGGTATACCTGAAAATACAATTATTTAAGGTTAATTGCTAATTTAAACTAACTATAGACAAAAAAACCTAAAATAAATAAGAATAAGGGCTTAAATTAAATTTTTATTAAATTTGGAAGATAAAAGTATTAAATAAAATTAAAAAAAAAGAAATAAAAATAAAATTAAAAATAAATAAAAAGAAAATTTCTCCTCTTTTATAAAAAAGATTATTTTCTTTAATATTATTATATAAAAATTTATTTATTTAAGGGAAAACCTATTAAAAATAAACAAAAAAGGGGATTGGTTTAAAGTAAGTGGCTTTTATGGTTTAAGATTAAATTTTTAACTAAAGGCTAAAGGAAAACTATTTACTTTTAAATTAAAAGTTTATTTATTTAATTAAATTTAGTTCTTTTGGTGTTCATTTTATTATAAATTTTTTATTTTTTCATCTTTAAGACCTTTAAGGTAAAATGTTCTTTGTTAGTTATTAACTCAATACTTTTATTAAGTCTTCTTAGTCCAAGGCTTTATAGCCTATAAAAATAGTTCCATCTAGAAGTTTAATAAAATTATTAATTTTTTTAGAGAGGAAATTCTTATTCTATAAGCATTTTTATATTAAATTTTGGTAATAGAACCAAACCCTATAAATTTTACTATTTGTTCCAAATTTATTAAATTAATTTTATGTTGAAAAATATTAATTTCAATTGTCAACCTTTTCTTTTAGTTTTGTGTCTTGAAGTTTTCTAGTTAATAAAGAAAAACTTCCATCAGCATTTATAAACCCATATAATCAATTAATATTAATTAAATTTAATTTAGGTTTGTAAACAGGAGTTTATATAAGTGTAATTTCAGGAAAATTAATATTTAAAAATTTAAAATTAAAATTTAAGAAAAACCCAAACTTAAAGTGGGCTTTTAGATTTATAAAAATTTTTATTATAAAACTTCTTGTCAATCTTATTAATTATTGTGCTTTTTTTAAGAGCTAAATCTAAAGCACTTGATCATAAATTAAAATTAAAATTAAAATTAAAATTAAAATTAAAATTAAACTACTTTATAAGTTAATAAAGGATTTTTTAAATTGATATTTTATTCCTAAACAAAATTTAAGACCTTTAAACCTAAAGGTAATATTAAATTAACTATTTTTTATATTAATACCTATTCCTCCTAAATCATTATTAATTTGGTTCTTAAAATTTAAATTTGCTGAATTCCCAGCTGCAGTAATATTAAATTTTATTATTGCATCTCAATTTATTTTTTTATTAGTAGATCTAGTCTTGTAAATAGAATAAAGTTAAATTTACCTTCTCCATCTTAAATACCAATAATATCTCAAGGGTTTATTTAATAAATTTTGAATTTGTGCTTAATTTTCTTGGATGTTTTAAATTATAAATTGAATTAACATTTTAAAAAAGTAAATAATTAAATTGAATATTAATAAAAAAAATAAATTAATGTAAGTAGATAGCACCTTTGATATAAGAACATGTTAAAAGTATAAAAACATAAGCTTGAATTACTGAAACTGAAACTTCTAACATTATTATTGCTAAGAATAATAAAAATGGAACTAATGTTATAATGAAAAATATTAAACCACTACTAAATGCTTTAAAAAAGAAATTAGATAAAATAGCTAAAAGAACGTGTCCTGCAGTCATATTACTGAAAAGTCTTACTCCTAAGGAAATTGCTCTAGAACAATAAGAAGCTAGTTCGATTAAAACTAAAAGTGGAACTAAAGGCAATGGACATCCTTCAGGAATAAATGTACTGAAAAAGTTGAATTTATGTATTGAAATAGATAAAATTGTAAATCCTAAAAAAATAATTACACTTAAACCTAAAGTTAATATAACTGAAGTAGTAATTGTAAACGAATAGGTAATATTTCCTACTAAATTAGAAATTAAAATAAAAAAGAATAATGAATATATTAAAGGTAAATATATTTCATGGTTAGATCCTATTTGGCTCTTTACCATTGATAAAACAGTAACATATATACTTTCAAAAAAAATAGAGAATTTTGAAGGTATAAGCGAATTTTCATTATTACTTAAAATATGTAAACCTATAACAATAAATAAAATTATTAAAGAATATAAACCAAAATTAGTTAATGAAATATGAAAATTTCCAATTAAAGCAGAAGTAAACCCTAAAAGACTTACAACTTCAAATTGGTCTAAAGGAGAATGAATGAACATCATAATATGAATAAAGATATAACTTTTTATTTTATAATACCTTAAAGGCCAATTAAATTTATATTATAAAATAAATATAGTAATTAAATTTGTCTGCCTTTCTGTGTATACAAAGACAGGAAAGAAAAATAGTATATAAAACTTTATTAATTTAATTAAAGTTTTAATTCTATTTAAAATCCAAAAAAAAATTCTTTAATTTGTTTATATTTGTTTATATTTTATTACTTAAATTATTTAATATTGAATAAGTTAGAAAAATTATACTTTATAAAATTTATTCTTTATTTGTGTTTATCTTTCCTTTCTTACTCTCTGGCCTGTCTTTCTTCTTTTTCTTTCTTTCCTTAAAAAGTGTGTAGGTAAACCTTAAAACAAAGACAGAAACAAAGAAAAGAAAGAAAAAAAGACAGGAATAAAAGGCAGACAAAGAAATAATTTAAATTAATAAAAATTATAAAACAAGAAAAATATACTTGGTAACAATTATTTGCGTAGTGTATTTGTATTTTATTTTTATTTTTAATTTAGAATAAATTATTTAAATCAATATTAAATTAAAAATAAAATTATGATTAACTTTTATTTAAGTTAAATTTAATTTAAATTTAAAATAAAGCAAAAGCAAAGTGGATATAAATTAAGATATTTTACTTAATTTAATTATATACATCCGTACAACTTGTTGAAAAGTAAATAAAGGTAAAATAAATTTAGAGAAAATAAAAATTAAAACAATTAAAACGAATATAGAAAATGATAATTGATTTAAAAAGTAATAAGGAAGAAGTTGAGGCATAGTTTATAATAATAAATTTAAAATTTAGGTTATATAAAACCTATTAGCTCTTTTTTCAATAAAATTTAATACATAAAGCAATAAATTTAAAATATATTAATTAATATACTTTAAATTTATAATTAAAGGGTATAATTTTTTTATATAAAAATGTTCCTTTTGTATTATTTAAGAGTAAACCCTCTATTATTACATTAAAATATAAATTTAATTATATTTTTTTTAATTTTCAATACTGAAAATAAAAATGAGGATTGGAGATTAAATTTGTCTATATAATAAATTATTATTGTCCTTGTCCTTTAATTTAAAAAAGAAAGAGGAAGAAGAAAAATTTTAATCTAAATTTAGATTGAAAATAAATTTTATTGTTAAGTTTTTATAATGATATGTTTGCGTAGATTTTTTTTGTACTATAGTGAAGGTGGTGGTTTTAGGTTTTCTGGATGTTATAATCACCAGACCAAAACATATTTTGTTTAAATTAATAATAAAAGTGTTTTATATGGCTTTTTGGTTACTTAAATTTAAATAACTAGACAAAAGTTTTTTAATAACTTTAAAGAGAAGCAAGCATTTTTTTATTAAAAAAAAATTAATAAATAAAAATTTTAAAGAAATAAAAATAAAAAAAATAATAATATAAATTAAAAAAATTAAAAAAAAATTACACAGTTACATATAAATGTTACATTTATTTAGGATTATAAGTATTTAGTATAATTTATAAAGATAAACCTTAATTTTAAATTTTAAATTTTAAATTTTATTATTGTAATATATAAGCTCAAGAAGATTCGAACTTCTACAGATTCCTTATCAAGAAATTATTCTACCCTTAAATCATGAGCTTTACTTAAATTTTAAATGCATTATATGTTTATATACTTTAATAATTGCAAATTATGTTTATATGCTTTATTTTTTTAAGATGAAATATATTTCTCCTACCAAAGCACAATATTTTAATATTATTAAATAATAATTTGACAATAGCTAATCAAAAAGTTTTATTTATAAATTTAATATTAAATATTTGTCTACGGCTACTTTAATTAATTGAATTAGATTGATGTTGTGCTTTTTTTATTTTTATTTAAATTGCAAATAAATTAAAAATTTATATTTTATTTATATTTAAATACTATTTTTTTTACATTTAAATTAAATTGTTATATAATCCGGACATAGTGAGATTCGAACTCACGACTTATTAAGTAATCGTTTTCAAGACGATCGTATTAAACCAACTCTACCACACGTCCTCTTTTTATTTTCTAATTTTCTAATTGTCTAATTGTCTATTAATTAAATAATTATGAGAACTATAAGAATTATTGGAAATTTAAAAAAAGAAAACAAGATATTAATTTTGTGCTATGGTTGTGCCCTCTTTTATTCCTCTTCTATCCTTTTTAAAATAAATTAAAATTAAAATTAAAATTAAAATTAAAATAAAGTGGGCTTGAAGTTATTATGGCCTGTCCTATAACCTTTACCTATTAATTAATTAAAAAAGGAAAAAATGCATAACGAAAGGGATGAAAATCCAATAAAATATATTTTTCTTAATTTTAAGAATTTTGTGTTTTGTTTTATTTATTAAATTTTATTACAAGAAATTTCACTTTCTTTTAGATTATTTTTTTTATAATTAATAATAATAATTTAATTTTCTGGTTAGCCCCTATCATACCTAATATATTTAGTTCCCCAAAATATATTTCTTCTGTCTTAAATAAAATAAAAATAATATATATTTAAAATTAAATTACTGGTTTGCTTTAATTTTTTATTCTTTTAAAAATTAATTACTTTTTAATTTTTTGTTAAATAAACGTTTGTATTATAATAATTATAACAATTATAACAATAACAATAAAATTTGTTTTTATGAGCTGTAAAGGAATCGAACCTCTCCTGATCAATATGATCAATTATTTTACAGATAATCCCCTTTACCATTCAGGCAACAGCCCTTTAAATTTAATACAATAAAAATAAATCTAAAAAATAAAAATTTTAGATTAAATAAAAATTATATAATTTTTTTTAATTTTCTTTTTATTTTTAGTTAAATTTATATTATTAAAATTATTATTAAAAATTTTGGATTTGGGTTTTACTTTCTATTATTTATTTAAATAATTTAAAATTTAAAAGGTTTTCTTTTTACTAATTATAAGTAAAAAATTTAATTGTTTGTGTTAATTTTTTTTATTATGTAATATTGGATATCTGAAAATTTAATTTTATAATTAAATAAAATTTGTCTGGGTGGTGCGGTTAACCTAACCCCAACCGGTCTTCTCTCAATTGGCCTATAAAAGAAAAGAAAGGAAGAACAGACAATTTTATCTTAATTTTACATAATTTTTATTAAAATTTTTATAATGTGAATGTTAATTTAGAGTTTTAAAATTTAAATTATAATATAATGTTATTTTTTTTTATATTTTTATTTATTAAATTTTATTCTTTCCTGTCTATAGAAATGGCTGACAGTATTTATTTATTATTTTATATTTAAATTAAAAATATCTCCTTATCTTTACCTTATTATTTATTTATTTATTTATTATTTTATTGTTAATCTGTACTCTAACTTTTAGAATAAATTATTTATTTTTTTTAATTCTTCCACTTTTATTCTGGATACTTTTATATATTAATATAATAATAAAAAATAATATAATAAAATTTAATAATATAAAAATAAAATATAAATTTTTATTAAAAATATAATTAAAGATATAAGAAATAATTATATTATTTAATTTAATTGTAATAAGATATTTTTTAGTTTTCTATATTTAATAAAAATAAAATTTAATAATACTTAAAATTAATATATTACAATTTTTATTTTTTATTAATTAATTAAATGATCATCCAATGTTAACATTATAATGCTAAATAATTAAATAAAATTTACCTAATATTTCAATCCAGTCCCCTTTTTTATTTTTTACGTTGGTTACATTAAAATAATGTAATTAATAGTAATATTAAATGTTTGTAAGTTAATGATAATAATCCTTATCCTAATGTATTGTGGTAAATAAATAATTATTTATCCTAAGTTTAACACTATTATACCGAATCCTTCTAATTAAAAGGAAAATCCTCCTTAAAATGAGCTAAATATGTATAATATCCAGGCTATCCATACTTATAAGTCCGCACAAAACACGCTCATTTTCGCACATATTATAAGGGGGGACCCTTTTTATGTTTTTTATTTTTTTTTTATGTTTATTTTTATTTTTTATTTTTTAATTTTTCACCCTTCTAAATACCCCTATATTTTTTTATTTTTAACTATTATAATTATTTTTATTTTATAAACTAATAAATATAGCTATATATACCCCTAAAATAATAATATTAATTTTTATTAAAAATATAATTAAAGATATAAGAAATAATTATATTATTTAATTTAATCTTTTTTTTAATTTTTTTTATATAATAATTTTTGTTTAAATTTTTTTTTAAAATTAATTATTTTGTTTAATTTTTATTAAATAATTTTATTTTTTAATTTTTATTAATTAAAATAATAATTAATAACTCTTCTTTTATAAATTTAATAATATAAAAATAAAATATAAATTTTTATTAAAAATTAAACAAAATATTATAAGAAAGTATTATAATTATAAAATAAATAAAGCCTATTATTGATAAGGAAAAAAATAAAAAAAAAGAAAATAAAAAACAACCAAAAAAAGTAAAAATAATTGTGTTACTAAATATTAAGAGCTAAAACAGTAAAAATGAGAGTAAAATATCACTTATAAATTATATCTGATATTAGAGAATTAAAAAAAAAACTATAAAATAATTAAGTTAATTAAATTACCAAATATTAAGAGTATTAAAGTAGCTAATAATACACCAGCATTTAAATATAAAATTTAACAAAAAGATTAAAACACAAATAAATAATTAAGCAATAACAGATATAATATTTTCTCCCTCCCCCGCCCCTAAAATATTATAAAAAAATAAATAAATATTTATATAGTAATAAAAAGATCATTAATTTAAGTTTAATAGGAGAAAAACAATAAAAAAACTATAAAAATTATAAATTTAAAGGATAATATTAGAAGGTAAAAAAGTGTAAATTGGTACGGATACATATAGAGAGAATAAATCTTTTTAATTTCGGTGTTAATTACCTTTTTGTTGGTAATTATATTAAAAATATAGTTAACCGAATGTAAAATAAAAATAAAACTCTATAAATTCTAAAAGCTAGACTTGAAATTGTAGGAGTATTTGAAATATCTACTTCGAATTTAAGATAAATTAATTTTTAAAATTCTTTTATAGAATAATATAAAGTCTTACAATCTTGTTCACAATATTTTATAGTTTCCTTTCTAAGATCTCATTTATATTTAATGTTAGAGATAAATCTTTGGTAGTCTTGTAAAGTAAATTTATCATAGTATTTAAATTCTGGTATATTACCTATATAATTATAATTTACTCAGGGTTAATTTACAAATCGATAAGGAAAAGGTAGTTTTGTTTCTAATTTACCCCTATTTATAGCAAAGGAATTACCTAGGTTTTCTAAAGAGGTGGTTAATAATAAATAAGAGTATCTAAACTCAACATAATACTTATGATTAATTTTAGAATAAAAATCTACTCTTAAATTTATTATTCGACCATCTCTAATAACGGGTTTAACTTTATTGGATCCTGTAATGGAAACTATTTCTTTCATTAAAAAGATCCCGTCAAAGTAGGAAAAATTGTGTAAATAAACTCTATTTTTATTATATTTTATTTTTAATATAAATTGAATTGAAGCTTTAAGCATATCTTCTGAGGAATTAAAATCTGTAATATAAAATGAATAAGCTTTTTTTCCGTCATAAATAGAAACGCAATAGGGAGTTAAATTACCATTAATATTTTTTGTTTCAAGGTCCATTGTAATAAAGTTTTGAGTTAAAGATTTATTTTTTTTTACAGGTGTAAAATATTTTACTTTCTTTCTTTTCTGAACTAATACTCTAACACCATTATGATATACTTCCTGAGTATTTCCATATATTCTAACGAAACTATCTGGAGTAATAGGGTTGTAATTAATATCTATAAAATTAAAGTATACTGTTTTAAACATTTTATCTGTTACTTTTACTCTTTGTATTATTATTTTTTTATTATCAATGATTGTCCCTTTAATTGAAACTATATAATTATATAAATCAGAAGATGCATTAATAATTAATTTTGTTTTTTTTGACTTAATTTGATAAGGATAATACCCTTCAATTACTTTCATACCTCCCCATTTACTTAAGTGTGTGGTTAAAGGTAATTTTTTTAAAGCTAAATTTAATTTTATTTTATTAAGTTTCATATTATTTTTTGTTTGAGTTTTAATAAAATTATTAAATATTTTTTTGCTAATGTCAATATTATTAATAACACTATCTTCATGACATATGTTATAAGTTAAAATTACATCTACTGCAGGAAAAGTAAGATAATTATCAGTTTGTTCAGATAAATGGTACTCAAAATAACATAAAGCTTCATAAAAATTCTTTGTGTTATAAATATTAACTGATCCAATAGATCTTATTGTAGGTGTACCTTTATACTTAGAATCTGTAATAGTATTTTTATTTGAATCTTCAATTGATAAAGAAAATTTTATTTTTAATTGTAATTTAAATATTGTATTTATTCTTAGGTTTTTAATAATATCCCTTCAAAAGAATAATAAAATTAATCTCATTCTATCATAGGCTAAAGTTTCAGTTGAAAATACCCTTAATGAATTAGTATCCGAATTAAAATACTTAGTTGTAAAGACAAAATCTACCCATTTATCTCTTTCTTGATAATGTTTAGGTTGTAATTCTTGTAAACTTCTATCAAAAGATGATCGATATTTTATGTTTGTGTCCCAATTACCAGATATAAACTCAATTTTTATATTATTTATTTTTCTAATTTGATGTAAAACTCTATCTAAAGCAGCTTTATAGTAATTATCTGGATTTATATTATATAAGATTATATTTGTATTTGCCATTTTAATTTTTTTTATTTTTATTGTTTAATTAATAATAAGAGGTTTACTAAACCTAGAGAACTTTATATTTAATAAGATAAATTTTCTAACAACCGTAAATAATAATGTATAGAAGAAAACTGAAAACAAGAATTGAAATTATTAACATTATAGTAGCAAGTATACCTTGTATTATAAGTTTAAATTTAATTTTATAGTTATTTTTAATGTTATCTTTGAATATTTCTTCTCCGCAAAGATAATAGAGAATTAAATCTATGGTTAATTTTTTATTCTTAGGTTTTTTTTATCTAAATTTGCCATAAATTCAGTGTTTAAATCTACCAAGTCATAATCTCAGAAGTCACTAAATTATTTTTCTATTAAAGAATCATATGATTCTAGGAAATTACTTGTTTTATTGGTATCTATTAAAAATAATTTTAAGTGAGCTATTGGAAAATAGTTTATATCAGATGGTTCTAATATTTTAATACATTGGTATTTTACTTTTTCTATCTCACCATTTTCATAGCATTCTGATATTGATTTTATATTAAATGGGTCTGGGTGATTAATAATATTTAAGTTAAAGTAATCTACTAATTCCTTATGAGTAAAAATATTATTTTTATAGTTGTATAAATATACTTCGTTTAAGAAAAGTTTTACTAATTGCTTAAATACGTAGTAAGTATAAGAGTTACCTGAATAATTAGAAAATATTGATCTATATAATTGTAACTCCTCGTAATAATAATTCATATTATCACATTCTCGAGCTTCTATATCAAACGAACATCTAATATTATGGATATCCGTTCTAGATAAATCTGTTATATTTTTATAATTATCCTGTTTAATACCGAATACTACAGATATTGGATAGTTATTTATTATTTTTTGAGAGATATTTTGGAAGAATAAATCTATTAGTATATTGTTATATTTGTTTTTATCCTTAGAAATACCTTCAGTTAAGTTGAATTTATCACAGCCTAATGAGTCGTGAATATAGTCATGAGCTGTTATATATTTATAGATATCGAATTCATTTAACTTATATTCTTTGCTATATAAATTTTGGATTTCTGATTCACTTAAATTTTGTGAAAGTAAATCTCCATTTAAATCTAATATTTCTAAGAAATCTAAGTAATGTCTTGATAGAATTGAGTTGTTTGTAAATTGCATAATTGTGTGTTTTAATTTTGTTAAATTTATTTAATAAAAAGAGACTTTTAGTCTATTCTTAATAAGAATAACGTAAATGTAAATAGAAAATATTCTTATTAACTTTATAAAAGTTTATATATTACTTTATTTTGTAGTAAATCATAAATAAAAATAGGCAAATAAATTAATATATTCCCTAGATTAAATTAAAGGTTAATTTAGTTAAAATTTATTATTAAATTAACAGTTATAGTTTAAGGTTTGTAACTCCCTATTAGATAATTAAAAAATAGAGACAAATTTAAAATTAGTATAAAAGAATTGCAAATTTAATCTCCTTAAATATTAAAGGGCTTTTAACTTAACTGGTAAAGTACATAATTGTCATTTATGAAGATATCAGTTCGAATCTGATAAAGCTCGAATTTATATAGGTCTTTTAGTATAAGGGTAGTACTGGAGCTCTTCACGCTTAAAGTACCAGTTCGAATCTGGTAAAGATCAAATTAAGGTATATATAGTTTATTTTCCACCCATTAAAAAATATTAAAATAAAATAATACCCCCTAAATTAGTATTATTTTATTTTAATATTTTTATACTAATTTAGGGGGTATAAGCATATGCAATTATTTAAAAATGATAAATAAGGAAAATAAAATAAAATTATAAAAAAAAAAAAAAATAAGAAAAAAAAAAAAAAATAAAAAAAAAAAAAAAAATTAAATAAAAAAAAAAAAAAAAAAAAAACACACAACCACATCCACAACAAGACCAACAATGACTAATAGAACGGCCCAGTGCGGAAACTACATAAAAACATAGGCACCACCCCATCTATCGTCACAAACAA
>Ga0137398_10000008_pt1 | contig 57581 bp, 54 predicted proteins | sample czorhiz216metaG_FD_106659 | JGI IMG/M metagenome (GOLD analysis project Ga0137398, IMG submission 106659) | Vadose zone soil microbial communities from Angelo Coast Range Reserve, California, USA - czorhiz2.16 metaG | ecosystem: Environmental > Terrestrial > Soil > Vadose zone | place: USA...
CCATCAACTCCGCCGTCAACCCCACCGTCGCTGCTGAGAAGAGGCGAGCAGCGGACCCAGACTTCCGCCGCCCAGCGACGGTACTGCCGCATGTTGTGCTCCAGATCCAGCCCGCCATCCACATCGAGGCAGATGGCGAACTGGGCAGGGCACGAACTGTCCGTGATGCCGTGGACCGGCCGCTCCTTCGGAGGTGGCTCGGTGAGGCAGTTCTCCCTCGACGGGAGGTAGATCACCTCAGCCGGGCGTTTCGGACAGGAGCTCGCCGAGACGAGCACGAACAGCAGCAGGGTCTTTGTTCTGAGCAAGGTGTTCCTCCATCTTTGCGAGCTCGGTCTTGAGGTCCTTGATGACCTGCTCCCTCTTGAGAAGCTCGACGTTCGCCGAGTCGCCGAGCTCCTTCTTCTCTTTCACCAGCTTGGCGTTGTCTTCCTTCAGCCGGTCCACGTCCTTGTGGGTCGACTTCAGAGCAGAGGCAGTCGCCGCAGCGATGGTCGAAGCCACCCCTGCGACGATTGCCAGAACGAGAGCGACGTACTCCACTTACGCCCCCGGAGCGGGTGCTGGCGGAGCAGGAGGCGGTGGGTCTTTTGGCTTCTCCAGCAGAGGCTGAAGGGCACCGACCCAGCCGGCGACCACGGTGGCCCAGTTCTTCTGGCCTTCCGTCTTCGGGTAGAAGTGTTCGAGGGTGTTCTTCAGGAGCGACCAGCCACCCGCCGCCATGATGCCTGCCTGGAGAGCGAGCCACAGATCGGACATCTGGAGCTTCTCGCCTGCTGGCCAGGTCGTGCCGAGTGCGGCTGCGCCTGCCCAGAAGAAGGCCAGGATGGGTGCTCCCAGCTTGCCACTGAAGAAGGGAATCTTGGGGGCGAGAACCTTGCGGCAGAACACGACGAGAGCCGTGATGATGAGGAACACCATCCGACCCCAGTCCTTGTTCACCACCGTCGACTTGATCTCCTTGGCGGCGATCACGAACCAGCCGAGGTCCGTACCTGCGGCTGGGTCGACCGTGGTCTTGAGGGGAGAGACGACGGGAGTGCCAGACTCGACGACCACGACACTGCCGGCGTCGGCCACCATCCCCGCGTCATCTGCGAAGACTGGAACTGCTGAGATGAAGACTGCAAGAGCGAGTACTTTGAACATGGTGCTGCCTCCTTTAGGCCGAGAGAGTGAAGTTGGCGGGGCCGAGGTTCAGAGATGGATCTCCCCGACCATATGTCGCTCCTAGCACACCAGCCGAGCGGAACATCAAGTTGCCGACGAGGAACATGTTCGACGTGTTGTCCGCTTTGACGTGGTACGTGACGATCAGGTGCGTTGTGACGGTGGCCGTGTTCGGCTTTTCGAGGATGTTCCCCTCGATCACGATCCTGTCTGCTGGTCCGGTTCCGATGAGGATGTTCACCAGCACCAGGTCCGTCGTGTAGGTGGCGGACAGGGCCTGGATCGTAAGCTTGTTGCCGGTGAAGAAGAGGTTGTTCGACTCGCCGTCGATGCGGACGTTGAAGGCGGCGAAGTTCACACCGCCGACACCGCCGTTGTCGGCGATCATCACGTTGTCGGTGACGTGGCAGCTTGCGGAGCACGCACCGATCGCCAGGTTCGCCGTGACGTTGTTGAAGTGATAGATGTAGTTGCGGTCGAACCACCCATCACTGAGACCTGCATCTTGGGTGACTCGGCCGAAGATGCGGTTCCCCGTCATCCACACCTTGCCGAGAGCCGAGGTGTGGGTGAGGGTGATGATCGTGTTCTGGTTGGACCCAGTCGAGTTGGCAGTGGCGAAGATGTAGTTGTAGTCGAAGACGATCTGCTCGCCACCGATGGTCGGTGCGACCCCGTTGGTCGGCGTGAGGCGATTGCTCGTGACGTGCGTCACCTCACCTTTGGCCGACCACGTAGAGATGGTCGTCGCGTCGAAGAAGTTGCCGTGAACGATCAGCTCTCTGAACAGGTAGACACCGGTGTCGATGGTGTTCGCCTGGAAGACGCTTCCCTTGAGCCGATTGTACGCGATGGTGCAGGCACCTGCGATGGCACCGAGACCGGTAGGCCTGGAGCAGACGAAGTCCCCACCGACGTAGTTGCTGTTGATCTCCAGGGTCTCGGAGTGCGCCGTGAAGTTGTCGTGGACATGGTTCCCGACAATCAGCGCCCGGCTTGCAGCTCCAGGGGCGTTGCCATCATCGACCGTCAGGTCGGAAGCGATGACATTCCCTTCGCACTCCACCACGCCTGCTGACACGACGGCAGTCGAAGAGTACGTCCGGTTCGTGGAGAACATGGCCGTCGACGCAGGAGACGCAGACTGCAAGCTGATGTTGAACGAGTCAGCCTCGTTTCCGGTCACCACGGCCGCAACCGGTACGGTTGAGACGATGCCGACAGATCCAGTGCACTGGTTGCCGGAGTAGGTGACGTGAGGAACGAAGCCGACGACGAAGGAGAAGCTGATGTCGACGTTCCCCTCGATGTCGTTCCCGGAGATCTCCAGCTTCGTCCAGTTCGGGCCGTTGGTGTTGGCGTCGAAGTTCCCGCTGACGTAGTTGCCAGTGAAGACGAAGTTCGTGAGTCCGAACCCGCCGAGGCCATTGTCCAGCACCACCGTCGTGTAGAAGTGGTTGTTGGAGTAGGAGCCGTAGCCGCACTTCACCCCGTTTGCGGCGTTCGAAGCCTTGAAGCGGTTCCCGGTCACCACTCCGCCGATGTACTGAGCGTGCCCGCCGCTGATGACGTTGGCCGTGGTCGAGACGAACTCGTTGTCGGAGATGACGCAGTTGTCTGGGACAGACGAGGTCGTGATGCTCCTGCCGTAGGACTCGATGAAGTTCCCTGAGCAGATGCCGGTGGAGGGAGTCCAGAAGAGGCCACGGAAGTCTTGGGTGGTTGAGCCGGTCAGGATGACGACGTTCCCTACGCAGGTCTGCTCGGTCCCAGAGACGGTGAGCCCAGAGATGTTCTGGGTGGCCGCAGCCGTGCCAGTGGTCGTCATCGAGACGAGGTTGTCGTTGGTGATGCCTCCGGCTCCACCGTTGGCGATGCCCTGGGCAGTGAAGCTCGCTGTCGTCGGGCTCGGGAAGTAGACCTTGTTCCCGATGAGGGAGACTCGATTCGGGCTGGCGACGATGCCGTTGAGTCCGTTCAGTGTCGAAGCGCTCGTGGCCCAGACGACGATGTTCCCCTGAACCAAGCACCCCTGGCCACCCGACACCACGTCGATGCCGGTGACAGGCGTACCGTTCGTCATCTTGAACTGATCGATACGGTTGTTGAGAACCTGGACGTCCGCCGTCGACACTCGAATGGCCGTGTTGAAGGGTCCTGAGAGAGAGCACTCCGAGACGAAGCCCAGTGTCACAGGGCTGATGCCGAACCCAGAGCCACCGCCCGTCGTATCGGTGTGGGTGAGGGTGCAGTTGGCGAAGGTGTGCCCAGTCAGGGCCGAGATTCCAGTAGCGGGGCAGCACCGGAAGTCGCTGTTGTAGACCCTCACGTTGACGCTGTTCTGGGAGTCGATGACTCTCTGGAGCGATCCAGAAGTCATCACGAACCCGTCCATGAACAGAGAAGGGTTGGACGGGTTGAGCTTGATCAGGACGTTGTTGTTTGCCGAGGTGAAGCCACCGAGGCTGAACTTGACGTTCCTGAAGAACATCGTTGCCGTGGCCACGTTGTTCGCCACGAGGATGGCGGCGGAGTCAGCCGTGACACCACCGAACGAGTTGAGGAACTCGGTGTCCTCGACCACCAGCATGTTGCCGTCCCAGTCTGGGGTCGCATCGTTCTTCTGGAAGATGTGCGGCACCACGGCGCCGGTCGGGTCGTAGGTGAGCTTGCAGTTCTTGACGATGCAGTTGGCGACGCCGAGGGTCGGGGTGAACGCCGAAGAGATGCCCTGCTTGATCCGGAAAGACGAGTCCCTCATCCAGAGGTCCTTCATCGAGTTGCCGGACGTGCCGACGATCTCCGTGAGCGAGTTGCCGTCGGAAGCGATGTGCTGCACGTTCTGAATGCTGATCCGGTCGACTGCGACACCGATGCCGATTGCCTTCGCACCCGTAGCGACGAGCTTGAAGTCTCTGAACTCGGCGACCTTCCCCAAGACGTTGAAGAAGCCGGTACCGAGGTTGAGCTGCACGTTCGGATTGATGCCTCGAACGACGCAGCCTGGGTTCGGGAGGACCGGGTTCTGGTTGGTGGTCGTGGTGTCGTTGAGAAGGACGAACTCGAAGTGTGGGTACGAACCAGTCGAGGTCGAACCTTCTGCATAGGTGACGTCGAGCGCTCTCGCCCAGAGAGTCGCCTGGATGAGGTCTGGGAACTGACCGCCGGTTCCGACGGTGATCGAGATGGCCTTCTCGCCACGAAGACGAGTCATCGGCAAGACGGAGGTGAGAACGCCACCACCCTTTGAGACGAAGGCGATTGCGTGTCCCTTGGTGCCGCTGGCCGGGTCGAGCACCTGGTAGAAGCCAGCCGTCGTTGCGGCGATGACGTAGTTGCCGGTCGCCTCGTCCCAGAAGACGTAGTTGCTGCCGTTGGCGAAGTCAGCCGGCAGGAAGGTCTGAGCAGGGAGGTTGTAGACCCTTCCGTGCCACACGATGTTCGCTGCGGTGATGTTGCAGTTGCCGCCGCCCAGCGTTGCCACGGCTCCAGAGAGCGTCCAGTTGGCCACTGGGTCCAGGTCCGAGACGAACTCTCGGAAGGGTGCTCCAGACGACCTCTGGTCGTCGTACACCGTCTTGGCCCGGTTCGAGATCGGCTGTGAGGCGAAGAGCTGGTAGGTGGCGCCAGTTGGGATGGGTGGGGAGACCACCACGCTGATGCCGACGCCGATGCCGGCGCAGTACGTGCCGGTCTTGATGGTGAGGGTACCGAAGGACTCCAGGGACTGGAGGTTGTCGTTGAGCTCGACGATCGGCTGGACCTCGGTCGGAGTGACACCGACCTGGGCCAGTTCGCTCTTCGACATGGGGCGCAGGACGAGAGTCGTGGTGCTGAGCACCTCTTCGACCACCCACCGCTGCCCATTGTTGCTGAACGGAGTGAGGTTCGTCGCACCGGTGATGCTGGCGAAGTCGCCAGGCTGCACGTCGGAGAAGTTCGCAGCTCCGCACTCGACGACCCGACCACCAACGATCGAGTTGATGGTGGCCGCAGCGATCTTGTCCAGGCTGACGCCGAGGATGTTGCCGGCTGATCCGCCACCAGACCATGCCGAGGCGTTGGCGAAAGGAGGACTGCCACCGGGGGCCCCACGAACGACGGCGACCACTCTGCTCTTGGCAGGCTGCTTGGTGACCGTGTCGATCAGATAGAAGTACTGAGCCAGCTCTTCCTTCGTGGAAGCGTTGGTCAGCAGACCGAGACCGGTGAAGATCTCATCCGTCGAAGTCGTGATCTGAAGACGAGAGCCGTCGACGTTGGTGAACGCGAGCTGGCGAACGACCACGTCGTTTCGTGCCGCCTCGGAGAAGAGGACGTCCGAGTTCGAAGCCAGACGGGCCAGACCACGCTGAACCGACTCTGCGTGGAAGTCCTCGCCTCTCGACAAGAACCCGGTGCCGAAGGCGTTGCCCCGACGAGCTTCTGGAGAGCTCTGAATCTCTCCGCTGAACGACTTGAACTTGTTCTTCTTGAGGTCGAAGCCGAGAGCGACTGCGGCAGTTCCGCCGGTCACTTCGATCGAACCAGTCGCCCCGGCAGTTGCCGTCCTGATGGCGATGGTCCCATCCGCATCGAATGCGACTCCGGTGATCCCGAGCGCAGTGTTGATGTCGGCGAGGACGTTGTTGATGCCGCCAGGAGGCGTACCGGACATCGTGGCGGTGACTGGGCCTGCCCCATCGACGCTGATCAGCAGGGTCTGAGTGGCGGAGACACCTGGGAAGTACGGAACGGTCGAGGTGCCGTCGACATCCGTGCGGCGAACATCTCCACGAACGGACCCGTAGGTCTGACGAGAGAGGGTGTGCCCCGCCAGAACCGGCCTACGGAAGTAGTCCATCACTGCCATCTAGCGTCTCCTCAGAACCTGATTTCCCAGGACACTTCGAGAGAAAGGGAGTCCTTCTTCCCGATCGGCTCGAAGGACTTGTAGGCGGCAGGTGACTGGTTGGTGGCTTGCGCCAAGGTGGTGTCTCGAAGACCGACGGCATAGTCCGACTGCCTGCCGTTTGTGAAGAGACCCATCTCGCTGATGTTCACGGTCGAGCCGGGCGAGAGAGTGATCTGGTCTTCGGCGAAGATGCGGTGGTAACGCACCGTCGTCCGAGTCGGGGTGAGAGGGAACGTCGGAGGGATGTCGAGACCTGCCAAGAACTGGCCGGTGGTGTACGCCACTGGCGTGACGAGACGAAGAACGTTGGCCTCTTCGAGCTGAGCTCCAGTCCCGACTCCGAGGTAGGCGATCTTGTCGTTGCGGAACCCGGTTGAAGGGCCCGTGGCGATGCTCATCAGGAGGGCCAGGTACTCACGGCCCGTGTTGGTCCAGATGTTGTGACCCTCACGCCGAGAGCCGGGAACGATCTTGCCCCTCTCCCTCATGAGCAGCTTCACCCAGCCTTGCACCTCGACGACGCTCTGCTCCTCGCCCCACCTGCGTCCACCGATGATGCCTGCGGTCTTGGACCTGAGGGAGGCGAAACCCCGATCCATGACCCTGACGATGTCACCAACTGTTCTGGCCATCAGCGTCTCCGAACAATCTTCCAAGAGTCCGATTCAGTGCTCCCCAAGGTCTTGGAGAGTTGGACGTTCGTCGAGGATACCGCAACGATTGGGTATACCCCAGGACCGTACCCTACATCTACAGCGCCGTTTGCCCCACTCGTAAGAGTGAGAAGGTCACCGGGACGTACACCTGCGGCCTGAGGATCCCAAGCGACCGGGCCCGAAGTCGGGGCAGTGGTCCTCTCCACCTGGAGGGTCACAAGAGCAGACGCAGCAGTGCAGGCGGCAAGAGACTGCGTCTCGACCACGGCTACTTCGAGTGCATCGATCGGATCGTACTTCTCGACGTGATCCCACCCGATGGCAGACTCCGGACGGCCCTTCTTGAGAATGGTGGTGTTGTTGTGGGGACCAGCGGAAAGAACCGGTGTGACGTAGATCTGGTTGGTCGCCCGGTTGTAGAGCGGGTCCAAGATGGTGAAGCGCCTCTTGTCTGGCGTGTCGAGGATGAGCTCGTCCCCAATCTCAAGAGCGGCCTGAAGGTTCCCGCCTGAAGAGATGGTGGCGATGTTCGTACCAGCGCCGGTGAAGTCGAGCGTCAGCTCCGAGAAGAGGGGCGGCCTGAAAACACGTGTGACGGCGCTTCCTGAAGTGAACGCAGCGTTCGGAGTGACTGTGAGGGTGTTCCAGTTCCCGTTGCCGAGAACGCTCTCCTTCACCTCTTTGATGAGGTGAAGGTAGCTCACCAGTCCGTTGGCGATGACGATCCAGTCCCCAGGAGCAACGCCATTCACACGAAGAGGACCGTCTGAACTGGTCCAAGTCATCGTGGGGCTACCACTCGTGCAGGCTACGTTTCCGGACGCCTGGGACTCTGAGACCGGCCGGACGATCATGAAGCGAATGCCAGTCTCGGCTGGGAAGCCGAAGGCCGGGCATGAGACTTCGAGGTCCGTATCGCTCACGACGTTGGCGATGTCGTAGATGCCAACGCTCTGCCCACTGATGACGACGAGCTTGTCTTGGGTAGTCGTGAGGGGCGACTGGAAGACTTCATTCACCTTGGGGTTGATGAAGCCACCGGCTGCCGAGGTCACGTGGCAGAGGTTGACGCCGCTCGTTCCAGAAGTTGTGACGAGGTCACTGCCCACTCTGCGGATCCACTGCGTCTGCTCCCAGATCATCTGCCGCAGCCCGTCTGCGCTACGGGAGTTGTACATCAGGGTCGGAGCGATACGCAGGGAGGCGTTGTCGACGAAAGTGTCCTCTCCGGTCCGAAGAGCCTCGAAGAGAAGGTCTTGGATGTTCACGACGTCGGCGAACTCGCTCGCCATGGAGAGCGTGAAAGCGATGTATGAGGGCGTGATCTTCCGGAGGAAGTCCGAGACGAGAGCGAGCTCATCGAGGCTGAAGATGTTGTCGTTCGCCCGGAGTCTGACCGTGTGGTACTTCTGAAGCTGGGCAGCGGCAGAGAAGTTCGAGTCGAGTGGGTTCGAGACGTAGTCGATGATCTCGACGCCCTTGCTCAACGGAGCGAAGAGCTCGACGGTGTCTCCCACTACGTACGTCTTGCCGGTCGCAGGGTTGATGTCGACGCCTGCCAGTGCTGACACCAGGTCGATCGGGTACGTGTAGATGCGGAGTGTGCCGAGGGCCTTGCCGGTCGAGTCGAGGTCTTCGATCAGCAGGCGGCCCAAGATGGGGACCCCGTTGACGTCAAGACGGTAGTCCTCTTCGATCGAACGGATGATGCCCTTGTGTTCGGCGAACGGCAGGCCCAAGAGAATCTGAGCTCCCAACCGAACCGAGTCCATCTCGGAACCGCTGGTGAAGGCGAACATCAGGCCGGAGACAGCCTGGCGGTAGTTGATGTCCCGAGAGACCAGTTCCAGAGTCTCCTTCTTGAGCCCGACGAGGATGCCGAAGTTGTTCTCGATGTTGGGGTCGTTGTCGAAGAACGACACCTCGGCCCAGAGACGATCTGGAGCCGGGTTCTGGGCAGTGAACTGACCGGGCACGAACCTCAGGAAGTGGCCCTTCTTCTTCCTCTTCAGGTTCACCTTGGCCGTGGCGAAGGGACCGAGAACGTAGGCAGGTACAGGACGGTTGAGCTGGACCTCGTTGTTCGAGAGGACCTTCTTGATGATGTAGGTCCCGGCGAGCGTCAGTGGGTGCTCGATGATGAACTCGTCTCCGGCTGCCATGCTCCGGTCTGCGAAGTCGGCGTCATCAGCAGTGATGACGTCAGAGCCAGTGTTGATGATCATCTGGCCGACGAAAGCGAACTCGTCGTCGACGATGTACTCCAGGTTCTCAGTGAGGACGACGGGCCGGTGAGAGACCTCGAACTCCTTCCCACGCACGACCTGGAAGAGCTTCCCGTTCCTCTCTGAGATAGTCGGCTGGACGATCCACTCCTGGAGAGTTGGCACCGACCGGAGGTCCGCATCGACAGGGAGAAGTCTGTTCCTGATGACGAACGAGGGGCGGATCTGGAAGTCCGGGTTGACCGAGATGATCGAATCCGGCGTGAGAGGAATATTCCAGTACTTCCTCTTGAACTGTCCAGAGTTGATGATGTCGAAGAAGGTCTTCGCCGTGCCAGTCAGAAGGAGTGAGCCGTCTTGAGCAACGGCGATACCATCGACTCCGAAGTCGGTGGCCACCTTCTGAATGGTCTTGATCGGGATAGTCGGCACTTCCCCTGCTGCCAGAGCCCCATCTGTGAAGACGAGACCGAAGGCATTCCCACGCACTCCGACAACCTGGCCAACGATGGTCGAGACAAGGTCAGAGCCCTTGAGAACGACATCGACACCGAGAAGGTCTCCGGTGGCGAGGCCCAGGTCCTCAAACTCTTGAGACGTAGAGATGGCAGTGGCCGGAGCTCTCCAGGTCAGGTTTCGAAGACCAGCCAGAAGGTCATCCCCGTCGACCGTCACGATGACACTCGGAACAAGCTGGTTCATGTCCACGATGCTGCGGACGATGATGTGAGCTTGCCCGTTGACCACCACGAGGCGACCAGGAGCCAAGACGCTGATGTCGTTTGCCCCTGGAGTGTAGGGGACTGAGAAGGTGTTGGTGGCTGCCTGGGCCGGCTGCGTGACCTTGAACCCAACCGGGCGGTAGACCTTCGACAGGGGGATGGACAGGTCGGTCGAGAAGCTCGGAGGAGCGTGATCCACCGTGACGAAGCTGCCCGCCTTCTCGATGATGCGGTAGAAGCCGGCGTTCGGCCCCGTCGGGTAGTGGATGACGTCACCCTTCTTGATGTCGCCGGCGGATCCTCCGCCTCCACCTGGGTGGCTGAAGAAGGGCAACAGCGAGTCTTCGAGAGGCGTACGCTCAGTGTAGAGGGTTGCGAACTCGGTGGAAGTGCTCCCAGTGGTGCCGACGAGCTCCCAGTGCACGGAGCCGATCGGGAACTTCCACTGCAAGTCTTCAGCGATGCGGTCGTTGACCGGATCCAGGTCCGGCGAGACCAGCTTGTACCCGGTCCTCGTTCCGTTGAGTCCCTGGAGCTGGTAGCTCCCGTTGTTCGCTCCACCGATGCTGAAGAGAACCGTGAACGTCTCGCCGGAGACGTTCTGAAGACGGGTGCCGAGAACGACGACGATCTCGTCTTCCGAGAGGATGATGGCCTGTCCTTCGAGGCCCAGGTTGATGGTCGAGGCGTTCTCCCCGGTGCAGTGGTTGCCCAGGTAGAAGGTCAGTGGGTTCGGGCTGTGGGCGATGTTGTCGAGCAGCAGCTTCGGCTCGTACGACAGCCACCGACGCTGGTAGCGATCCTGAACGTCCCTGATGCTCTTGTTGAAGTCGACCTGGTACAGCTTCAGGAGCTCGCCACCGACGATCTGAATGAGTGCCGACCAGAGCGTCTCGAAGAACTCTCTCCCTTCGACCTGAGACCAGACGTCTCGGATGAAGGACCAGATGAACTTGCCATCGGGGATGATGCCCTGACCATGGGGAATCAGGATGGCCCGAATGGTGATGTTCTGCGTCACCTCTTCGCTCTCGAAGACTCCGTTCGAGACCTTCAGGCCAAGAACGTACTGACCCACAATGTCTGGCGAGAAGGAGACCTGCGAGGGAGAGTTCGTGTCCGAGTCGGTGTCGAGAGTACGGAAGCCTTCTCCCTGCACCTGCGAACCAATGGGCACCGAGACGAACCGCCACGTGTACAGCAGTGGCTTCTGGTCTGGGTCCGAACTCAGTCTCCCGTCCAGCTTCACCACCGAGCCGACGACACCGAAAGCCGGATTCGGGACGAACGCAGCCTTCGGCAGTTGGGCTGCCGAGACGACCGGGGCAAGGATGAATGTGGTGAGCGGCATCAGGCCTCGTCGAACACGCTCTTGATGAGCGCCCTACCCCCAAAGAGGTACTTGGGGTAGCCGTCTGGATACTCCTGCTGAAGGGCGATGTCGAAGCCGTTCGACAGTCCCCAGCGCAAGAAGGCCCACTTCGACTTGCTGGAGGTCGACTCGTAGGAGTGACCGAAGACGATGCGAGGGGTGCTCACGCTCGGCGGCAGGTCGAAGCCGTCTGTGTCTTCCTGCCAGGGAATGACGATGGAAGGCGGGTTGGTCTTCGCCCCGATGATCAGCTCGATGCGATCGTGACCTTTCACCACCAACCGGAAGTCCGTCATCTCGGTCCAGTCGAGAGAGGCTGAGACGGTTCTCCCGAGTCCGGTCTGATTGATGATGTCGTTGATGTCCCCGGTGACCGGGAGAATGGCCACCATCCTGCCGAAGGGGCCACAGTCGTAGAACCCGACTTCGACCTTCTTCGTGCCGAGGTAGATGGTGAGGGTCACGCCGGTCGGAGAGTTCTGTGCGAACTGGAAGCCTCCGGCGTCGGCGTACTCCTCGACCTGAGCACGGAAGTCGATCTGCATTCCGTCGACTTCGCCGAAGCTCTGGTTCCGGACGAAGGTGTTCTTGGTGCCACCGGTCGTACCGGTCTTCTCGATCTCGACCGTATCGCCCGTCATCACCTGAGTCCCGCCACCGGACTTGTCGAGAGTGAAGATCACACCGCTGTCGAGGCCGGCATCATCTGGAAGAAGGGCATCGACACCTTCCCAGGCCAGGTACCGAGGCAGGTAGTTCATCATCGCCATCTTGATGCGGCTGGTGGCGGCGATGAGACCGAGCTGACCCAGCTTGATGAGACCGGTCGGAGAAGAGGAAGGAGGGAAGGTGTCGGCTGAGAGGTCCGTCGTCAACGTGAGCTCTTCGTCGACGTAGAGCTGGGCCTTGCCTCCGCCGATGCCGGCGGGACGTCGCCTGTCGATCACCAACCTCACCAACTTCATGCTGGTGAAGTCCTGGTCAGTCGCCGGAACATGGTAGCCGAGGGCGGCGATGTTCAGGTTCACCAGGTCCTTGGCGATGGCGTAGAACTTCCTCTGTGGGTTGCCCACCATCATGACCTGGTAGAGCTTCGAGCCGTCTTCGATGGCGAAGCCCATGCCCGTGCCGTCTCCCACAGGCGAGATGACGTCGCCAGAGATGAAGGCCTCCACCATGATGCCGTCTTGAAGCTGCTCGAACCTTGGCTCGGTCCTGTGGATCCCTGAGAGACCTGGGATCGTCTTCGGAAGAAGAACGTGAGCCGCCTGTCCACGTCTTCCAGGCTGGAAGACCATCTGTGGTGCCGCAGGAACTCCACTGGAGTCCGGGAACCAACGCTCGGGGATGAGCTCGAACGGAGTCTTGTTGTTAGACGCTCGGTACTCTACCGGAGCATCCGGGCGGGCGATGAGGTTGTGGTTCGGTCGCTCATGCCCTTCGTACACAGCGAGACGGAAGTCCGGGAAGAACATCCAGTCGTCGATCTGCAAGACGTCGGAGCCACCGGTGCGAGCGATGTTGCCGAAGAAGATGGTGGCCGTCTCACTGGTACCAAGACGGGAGTTCGTGAACGGGGGGTTCGCCAAAGACGAAGGGAAGGTCCCGAGGCTGCCGACTGGGATGTACGCCTGAACCACCGGCGCCGTGTCGGTCGGCAGCTTGGTCCACACCTCGACGAGAGGCACGTTGGTCGGCACACCACCTGTTGGCGCTGTCTCGTAGCCTGCCGAGTTGAAGAAGATGTAGACCTCGACGATCGAGTTGTTCGGCGCCGACTTCCACGGGAAGCCTGGAGTGATGCCGTGCGGAACACCGGCGACGATCTCCAACTGACCAGGGCGGACGGTGTTGTACGCCTGAAGTGGGCCACCGACCACGAGTGTGCCGGTGCCGACGTTGGCCCTCAAGAAAGCGTAGAGAGCCGTGTTGTACGTCCCATGCTCCAGGCCGAAGTACATGCCGGTCATGTTCGAGAGCGTCATCCAGTCGACGCTCGAAAGAGTCCAGGCCGTCTTCGTGCGGAACTTGAAGTACGCCAAGCAGGAAGCTCCCTGCTTGATGGGCATCTGCACCTCGTAGATGCCCTGCTCGTTGACCGCCATCGTGCTCTTGGTGATGAGAAGGCTCCCACCAGAGATGCTCCGAGGAGTCACGCCTGCAACAGGCCTCCGACGTTCCGAAGTCTCCAAGACCACCGTTGCGCCCACGGCAGGAAGAGCCGTATCGTCTTCCGGCAAGATGGAGTGGTGGGTGACGTTGGTCAGACCCGTCGCCAAGAGGGTCGAAGCCAGAGGGACCTTGAGGGTCTCCGACTTCAGATCCATGAGAGAGAACTGGCCGGGCTTGACGGCACTCGTGCTCTCGCCAGGAGATGTGTTGACGAGTCGGAGTCCCACTCAACCCTCGCTTGAAGACGTTGTAGTATAGAGGCTCAAAACCCCGTACGGAACTACCGAATGACCAAGTCCTTTCACGAACTGGATCCCGATGCGGTCAGGAAACTCCTTGAGGGGCACGAGAACGTCATAAAGCCAGCGGTGGAGAGAGAACTGTCCTTCTTCCGCTCCATACCATGTCCTGCCTGCCAGGGTACGGAGACGGAGGCGAGAATCAACCCCAAGAGGCCATTCGTCAAAGGGTCGATCCTTCCGAACAAGTTGCTCCACTGCCTTCACTGCGGTGCCGAGTTCGAACCCGACACCAAGCTCATCTCGAAGCCGCCTACAATCTCGTCAGGTTGATGCGCTCTCCAGTCGGGAGAGGACTCTGACCCGAGACGTCTGGGCCCGGCGTGAAGTACGAGACTCTCGGAGTGCCGTGGTACGGGACCTTGGTCTCGACGCCACCGACCTCGTTCTCACTGAACTCGGCCCACATCTTCCGGTCCCAGTCGTGAAGAACGATGATGACCTTGGTCGGAGTGACGGGGTTCCCGCCACGCTGCTCGATGAGTTTCTCGATCTCTGACACGTCTGCCGGCTGCTCCACTGGGAGAGTGTCGATGTACTTGAAGATGTCTTCGGCGACGACGCTCGGAGCTGAGCCACCTGCATAGGTGGCATCGTACGAGACGTACGAAGGCAGGAAGTGGCGAGCCAGCATGTTGGCCGACGTGACACGGTCTTGGGGCGAGTTCAGGAACTCGTCGATGCGTTGAACGATGTCAGCCCTCTCGTACGCAACCTCGACGGGCGACCCCACCAGAGAGATGAAGTTGTCGGGGCTGTCTGCGTTCTCCAACGGCAAGATGCTGGTGGGGATGATCAGCTTCCCTGTCTCCAGCATCGAGTACGTCAAGGTGAAGTCGTCCACTGCATGGCGGTAGCCGAACGCCTTGTACGTCCCGCTCTTGAGCGTGAGGTAGGACTCCTGACCGATGTTCGCAGCGTCCTGTGGCTCCAGCGAGATGATCTCGGTGTCGAAGTAGAAGAGAGCTCCGCTCGCCTTCGAGTCCATCTCGGTCGGTGTCACCCGGCGGATGTTCTTGCGGTAGATGCGGAACGGCTGGTTGAAGCCGTCTTTGCCCGTCCCAGTGAAGCCGACACGAGAGAGCGTCGGGCTCGGGGTGATCGAGGTGATCGTGAACTCGGTCGGAACGTCGTCGTACATCCTGATGGGGCGGAGGCCGTAGAGCTCGGTTCCGTTCCCAGAGGCGTTGGCCTGCGGCGGGGTGGGCGGCGCCTCGGTGATGATGAAGTGGGCATCCGACTCGAACACCAACGCTGGAAAGTCTGGCGTCTTGGTGACGTAGGCAACCCCGATGGCGAATGCCGTCGCGATCTCGTACGAGCCCTGCCACTGGAAGTCGACCCCATAGAGGGTGAGGAACTTGCCGACGTAAGGCGTGAAGTCGATCGGTGTTGTGTTGATCACGTCATCGGGACCGACGTGACCGTAGGAGATCACCGTTCCTTGCGCCAAGATGGTCGGAGTCGTCTTGGTGAGAGGCTTGTCGAGGATGAGGGTCTTGCCATCGACGAACGTCGTCACCCGGTAACCACCGAGGTCATCACCTTCCTCGATGAAGACGAGGTTGCCCTCCATCTCTTTGGTGAAGATGTTGCCCGTAGTCGTGGGGACGGTGACCTGCGGAGAACCTGCGACGGTCTGAATGGCCGTCTGACGAACCTTCGAGTTGCCCTGGAAGAAGAACTCCTCGTGCATGTCGAGGATGTCTCCCACCTGAACTTCGATGTTGAACATCGTCATTCGAGCAGGGTCTGAGAACGTTGCCTGGTTCGGGGTGCTGAAGTCCGAGTCCCGAGGATAGTCGACGAGCTCAGCGTCCGAGAGCAGCCGGGCTGGTACCAGCTCCTGCTTGTTGTGGCGGAACGGAGCTGGGCGGTAGTGAAGGGAGTCTCCGCTGCCCGTCTTGAAGAGGTAGGTCGTTGGGTTGTCGTGGTCGTTGGTCTGCTGCTCGAAGAGCGTGGGCTCGACGAAGTACGACCGAAGGACGCCACGAGCTGGATCGCCCCACTCGTAGTCGTACTGAGTGAGCTGGTCGATGGCCGCTTGGAGAGCTGAGGCACCGGGTGACGTCGCACCGTAGAAGGTGAGAGCGATGTGCAGCTTCGCACCGAGGCCGGCCCTCGTCGTATTGAAGAAGTCCGGGTAGAGGATCGTGCCTGCGCCGTTCGTGATCTTGGTCACGCCTGCGCCAGCGGCACCTGCCGTCTGAGCCGCATCGAGGAACGTGATGAGCTCCCGGAAGACGTCTACAGGGAACGTTCCGTAGATCTTGATGAAGTACGACCAGACGTCACGAGCTGGGGATGTCAGCTTGTGCTTGAACTTCACCACGTCCTTGATGAGGTAGCTGCCCTTGTTCGGGCCGTTCTTAATGGTGAGGTTCTCACCAGGACGAGGGTCGACTGGCGGGAAGTTGGTGGGGTCTTCAGTGCTCTCAGCGACGGCCAAGAAGTACGTGCAGGCACCGTTGCCGTCAGCTCTGAAGTCGAACTCTGCGACGCTGCCATCCGGGAACAGCATCGCCTTGTAGGATCCAGTGAACGGGTCGAACCCGAGGGAGTACCGACGATCCCCTGAGAGAGCCGCCACGTTGCCACCGGAGACGTAGCCCGTGAAGTCGGGGAGAACGTACCCACTGCTCTGCTGGCTGCCTCCACGAACCCGAGCCGAGGTGAAGTCGCCAGTCGGAACGACTGCCACAGGCTCTGCCGGTGGGATGGTGATGCCCGTCGACTGCTTCGCCGAGTCGAGGAGCAAGAGCTGCTTGAGACGAACCAACGGCAGCAGGAGAGGGTCGAGAGCGGTGAAGACCTCGTACTGCACGTTAGGGTTCGAGGCTCCTGCCGGACGATCAGCAATGACCCCTCGGCCACCGAGAACGGTGTCGAAGCCGAGGATCGTGAAGTCGCCGGCGTCAGCCCCAGTGAGGATGCGGAAGGTGTCTCCGACATTCGCCCCGAAGTTGATGATGTCGGTTCCGAGGACGAAGAGGTTCGACCCGATGGTCGTCACCAGGTCGGTGGCGCTCAGGTCACCGAATGGGAACTTCTGAATCTTCGGTGCGAACGGGTTGATGCCGATGTTGCGGATGATGCGGTACCTGAGGCTGCTGGTCGCATCGGTCGTGGTCAGGTTCGCGTTCAGGTAGACCTGGCCCGGAAGGCCGGCCACGACTTTCTTGACGGTGTACGTACCGGCATCGTTGCCCGTCTCGATGACCATCTTGTCTTCGACCTGCACGCCAGAGGCTGCGAAGTCGTAGGTGTCGTCGGTGACGATGTTCGACGTCGCCGTCGTCTTGAGAGTCAGTCTCTCGGTGTACGACTTCTCATCACTAAGGCACGTGAGAACGGCCTTCGAGACAGTCTGAAGAATGGGGCGGACGTACACATCCGTGTGGCCGTAGACGTGAACTTCCTGGTTCGGAACCGACAACGAGGTCGGGCCGGTGTCAGCGAGAGAGCTGATCCGAACCACACCCTTCTTCGAGAACCCGCCAGCCAGGACAGCAGGGTCAGGAAGGGTGATGCCGATCGGGAGTTCTCCGGACCACCGCACGAGGTACGAGCACCGGAACGGGGAGCTCTCCTCCATCCGAGTGGTCAGAACTTCCTCGACCGTGAAGCGGAGGAAGCGAGACTCCTCTGGAAGACCCGCCCAGGTCGCCGTGTAGCTGTAGCGATCGAGGTAGACGTAGAGCTGATCACCGGGAACTGGGATGTCGTCGATCTGTCCGTCCACCGTCTTGCACTGAACGTAGGCAAGCTTGTCCGTCAGGTTGACCGTGCCGGTGAGCCAGGCATGCCCTGGTGACGCAGCGACGACGATGTCCCGCTGCATCTCGACGTCCTTGGCTCCGATGACCTGGATGGCCCGAACGTCTGTCTGGAACTCCTGGTTGAGGCGAGCACTTGCCCCACGCCGAGTGTTGAGGGACCGCTCGGTGAGGGACTCCTGCGTCTTGGCGACGAAGCTCGGAGTGTCGAGCTTGGCGTTGCCGTCGGAGAAGTCCCGAAGGTTCGTGACCCGGAGAGCTCCGAATATCCCCTCGACACCAGACAACGTGTTCGGCGGGATGTTGTACTCGGCACCCTCTTGCTCAGCCTGGAGGGGCACATCCATGTAGAAGAGGTTGTTCTGCTTCTGGAAGACCATCTGCTCGGCCGTGATGCCCTGAGGAGTGGTCGGGAAGAAGCCCAGGTTGTCAGCCGTGAAGAACCGAGTGGTGATGTCGATCTGCTGGTTCGTAGGCTGCGAGAAGAGGATGCGGCCGACGCCAGATGCCAGGCCTCCGGAATCCCGCTCTGCGAAGACGTTCGCCGCCAGGGCGTCTGCATCTTCGTCTGAGAGAAGGCTCGGGTCCTTCAGCGACTGGTTCGTCTTGATGGTCTGGATCTCCCTCTTGAGAGGCTGCAAGAGGGTGATGAGGGGGTTGATGAAAAGGCTTCGAACCGCCCCAGGGTCCTGCGAGTAGATGTCGGGGAACTCTTGTGCGAACCGATCAGTGATGAACTGATCGATGTTCGTCTCCATCGGATCAGTTCCCAGCTTGGTCAGCAGCGGCTGGATGAACTGAATCTGAGCCGGTGAACCCGGAGACACATCGATGGTCGGGAAGACGGCAACAAGCCGGTCCTCGATGTAGGTCTGGAGATTTGCGCTGGCCATGTCTTACCCCAGGGAAACTTCGGCTGCGTTTCCTAGCATGTTCTGAACTAGAACCCTCGCCGAAAGGACGGTCGAGGAGGCATCGTACTCTACCTTGTCGAGGGAGCTCGACAGGAGCTTCTCGCTCGGAGGGACGGACTGGTTCGAAGACTGAATTCGAAGAAGCTCGTTCTTCGTCTTCTCGATGGCCATGGCGAGGTCTGCGGAGACGCCCTTTCCGGACTTGTTGGTAGGGCGACCGATGATCGACATCGCTCCCCCTCCACTGTTCGGGGAGAAGATGTCAGACCCAGGAGTGGTCAAGAAGATGATGACCCAGTTCTGAACGAGCCTGTCGATACCTGAGATGGTCTTCGGTGGGGTCGTGAGGCCCAGGGTGATGATGGCGTCTTGCTTGGCGGCCGAGACGGGTGACAGGACTTTGATGTCCCTGAACGGCTTGCCGAGCTGAGAAGGGGGTACTCGGACGATGAGCCGAGTGGAGGAGGCGACAGCGAACTCATCCGCCTGCACACCGTTGTACTGGACCTCCGTGGCTCGATCGAACTTCTCGCCCGTCACCAACACTGAGGTGGGTACGAAGCCACGGATCGGTGCCACGGAGAAGGTCCGCAGGATTGCTTTGGCGTTCACAACCCGAAGGTCAAGCATCGTCCGCCACCGGTTCGACTTCGAAGATTCCGAGCTCTCTGAGCTTGCCGGCGTCCTTGCCAGCCTTCTTCACTGCCTTCACCACCGCCTCGATGTCCTTCTGGAGCGTATCAAGGTCGTCGAGCTTCGACGTCCTCTTTCCGATGTCCTTGCCTGCGGCGTCAAGAATGTCCCTGGTCGAGCTCTGCTTGACGGTGTCGATCTGCTCTTGGATGAGATGGTCCAGGGTCAGGGCCGAAGAAGCCTTGTTGACCTCGACACTACGGACGAAGGTGTAGGCCGAGTGAAGAACCTTCCTGAGGGTCTGGTCGGAGCTCATGCCTGTGGCTCCTTGATGACGCCCTTGAAGCCGCTGTCCTCATCCAACTGAGTGTTCGGGAACTTGATGTCGGTCGTGGCGAAGTTCGACATCGTCTTGAGAAGGTTCCCTCCGTAGGAGGCAGTATCTCCGGTCATCTCGAAGAACTCTTGAACCTGAAGGTGAAGAAGGAGTGCCAGAGCTCGGTCGTACTTTCTCTCGGTGAGGGTGTTGATGATGCCGCTTACCACCCCTCGCTCGACCGTGCCCATGCTGGTGGACACTGGGCCGATCGACAGGATGGTGGCCAGAGCCAAGACGTTGTTCTTCAGGTCGGTGAGGAGATCCTGAACAGCCTGACGGGTAGCAGGGGTCTGCTTCCCTGTGAGAGCAGCGATTGCCCGGTCAAGGGTTGTCAGGTCCTTCGAGAACTTGGACTTCAGCCATGTGGAGAGAAACGACTGCACTCCCTTGTCCAGGGCTGCAATCTGTGCGGCCAGCGCACTGTTGACCGTGATGTCTCCGTTGAACGTCCGAAGAGCTGTGTCGAGGAGGATTCTCGTGGCCGTAAGACCTTGGATGGTCGCTGAACCTGTGGGCCCAATGAACAGGTCCTGCACATCCACCAATGGACCTGGGTCAACAGGAGTGGGGACATCGCCTGGAACTGCATCGGGCTCTTTCCCGTTGACGGTGCCGTACAGCTTGATGCTGTTCGAGAAGGCGAAGAAGTTCCCGTTAGCTAACAAGGCTACCGGCAAAGCAGGGGTCAGAGTGACGCCTGGGGTGTCGAGAATCGTCTCGATCAAGACGGCCTGAGTCTCGGTCGGCGTCGCTGCGATGAGCGTGCTGAAGTAGCGATTCAGGGCATCGACGACGATGCCGATGGGGGTCGATCCGGACGTGCCTACGTCGAAGAGGGTGAAGCCCACGATGGCGTGAGCACTCTGGTTGTAGACGACTGGATCACCAAGAGTGCTTGAGCCCGTTTCCTGGACCTGCCCGGCCACCTGTAGAGAGGTCAGAGCAGCATCACCGATGATGATGATTCGACCGGTGCCGGCTTCCAGGTACTCCGCCGCCGTCGCATCTGCTCCGAGAGTTGCGTTCAGATCGGTGAGGGTCTGGGCGAGAGTGCGAGGCCCGGCCGTGAAGGGAACTCGCACCTGCTTCAGGTAGGTCCCATCCGCCTGCAACACGAACCCGCCGGCGGCAGTGGCTCGCCGAAGGTGCAGAAAGAGGTACGTCCCGGACGGCACCGTGATGGGGAAAACGATGCCAGGGACCGAGACCACGAATGCCCGGTTGTCGAGATGGATCGCAGTCTGTGGAAAGTGGGTCTTGGTGATGGTCGTTGAGTTGACTGTGATCGCCGCCGTAGCTGAAGCAGCGAACACCCATGGCCCGACAGCAGTCGTCGCAACCGCCTTCGCCGGATCCGACATCGCCTTCAAGGCGTAGCCAGCAGGGAACTCGGAAGACGTGTTGAGCAGAAGGCCGCTGAGCTCTGGAAGGCCACCCAAGCTCTTCAGAGCCGCTCGGTCCCCGATGAGCCGAATGGCGATGTCCCGTGTCTGGTTTCCGGAGTCGCCGGCATCGATGATGTTGATGATGTCCTCGATGTCGAGACGGGCTCGGTACGCCGTCGAGAGACCCAGGATGGTTCCCAGAGGCGAGGACGAGAAGTTCTCGATGCCGACCGACAGTGCGTAGAGCCTCTGGTTGAGGTCTGCATGGAGGTCGGTCAGAGAGGTGAAATCCGTAGAGAGATCGACGGCCGCTTCGGTGTCGGGCCGGATCAGATCCGTGCTGCCCTTCTGGCGAACACTCTTGGAGAGGGTCTTGTCCAGGAAGTCGTTGATCGAAGAGTTGAACCGTTGGAAGTCGTTCCCCTTGACGTCAACCTTCTCCAGGGTCTCCATCTGAAGAAGAGCCGTCTTGGCTCTGTCCAGGTGAAGCGTGCTACTCGGCAGGAAGGTGGCGTTGGCCGTGTCGGAGACCGTCTTCACCAAGGTGTCGATGGCGGCGAGCTCTTGGGTGACGACGTTCGTCAGACCGTTGCGAGCGAGGTTGGCCAGATACATCACAGCCCTGGGCTGCAAGAGCAGGTTCAGGGCGATGCTTTCGAGTACAGCTCTCGCCTCGATGTCGGACGCATTCGTCCCGACAATCTTCTGCTCAGCGACCGTGCGACCGATGAGCGACTGAACATGGTCCTGAAGGGACCGAGGAGGCATGCATCAACCCCCTCCAGCAGCGAGAAGACGGACCTCTCCCTTGAACTTCTTCTGCCACTCGCTCTCTGTGATCGGTACGAGAATGGAGTCGAGACGTCGACCGGACCTCTCGATGTGTTCCGCCTTGAGGACCTCTTCCTTGGTGAAGGCCCGAGCTCGATTGCGGATGGCCTCTGGGTCGACGTCGAGAAGATGGCAGACGTTGTCGAAGCCGTTGAAGAGAATGCTGGGCTTGAAGAGCCAGACCTCGGCGAGCTCCGCCTGCTTCTTCTTGTCGAGCTTCGAGGAATCTCTCCAGGCCACCCAGTCGTAGATGGCCCGCTGGATCACTCGGAACCAGAGCTTTCGGAAACCGGCATACCTGTCGCCAGGACCTGCATAGGGAGTATTGGTTTGGAGCATGGATCAGGTCACGGTGACCGTCAGAGCAGGAGCAGTGACTGTCGGCACTGGCCACCGGTTCGGAACGAGGCCCGTCTTCAAGGTTGGGGTTTGGGTTGTGGCTCCAGGAGCAACGCCTTTCAAGACCAGGACTCCCCGGTCTGAGACGTAGGTCGACTCCACCTTGCTTCCATCGGAGTTCATGACGTCGAAGAAGGTCTCCAGGAACGTCCCTCTCTCGGTGAAGTCTGAGAAGAAGACGTTGATCGGCACCTCGACCAGAGCACCGACTGCGACGCTCACTGCATCTCCAGGAGCGATCGTGTCGTCCCAGTCCCAGAGAAGTGGGAAGGGGTGGATGAGGTCGATGAGGTTGGCGGCAGACTCGTCGGGGACCGTGACGCTCCAGACCGTGTCGTCATCCCCAGCGAAGGTGACCCAGAAGAGTCCGGTGCGAACGAGGTCGACGGAGACCCGCCCGTTGACGTCCGTTTTGACCTCCAAAGTGTCTGGGGCCACCATCCTAGAAGGGGTGTTCCAGACCTTCGGCTTCTTGTCGATGTCGTTGGCCTGAGCCACGAAGCGAACGGTTCTGTTGGCGAGAGGCTGGCCAGAGAGGTTGACGAAGACTCCGGTGCAGCGGCAGGTGTACGGGCTGCCAGAGACGGGGAGAAGGTTCGTGTCGGCCCCGGTGTGATCGAACTTGTTGGGGTTGCCCGACGTCGGAGGGTCCAAGATCTGGATGAGTCGAAGGCCGTGGAAGTTCACTCCGAGCTTGTAGAAGCGAGCCTCGTAGCTGGTTCCAGGAGTCACCGAACCGACCAACGAGAAGGAAGCCTTCCCGTTCACATCGGTGGTGGCTCCTGCGACGAAGTTGTGCGTGCCGACATCGTAGATGCCAACCTCGACGCCGGGCATGACCACGGGCGCCGGAGACTCGTCCTTGACGAAGATGTCGACCGGCACTGCCATTTACACGCTCCTCCGAATGAGCTGGGGAGGTGTCGTCTGGACGACGAAGGGGTCGACAGCCGTGGCCATGACGGCCATGAGATCGAAAGAGGCGGCGTTCGGTACGACGAACTCTCGGATGAAGCTCGTACCCAGGATGGCGATCCGGACCTTGATGCCTCGGACCAAGGTCAACTGCAAGAAGCCCTCGTTGTCGCTCTCGGCCCTCGTTGACGATCCCTTTGTGACGGTCCCGCCCGCGATTGCCTGGGGGCTGGAATCCATGCCGACGAGGACCTTGGTCTTCACCGGCTGCCCTGCTGAGTCGTAGAACCGTGCGGTTCCAACGGAGAGGTTCCCAGCGGTGATGATCGGGGCGACGGCGCCGCTGACCACGGCCGAGAAGTCGGAGATGGGGTTCGATCCGTTGGCGGAGAACCTCCACTTGTATCGGTCGGTGTCCTTACCGGCCACGTCCGGGAAGCTGTAGATGTAGGTCCCGTTGACGAGAGTGATGCGAGCAGCCTTCCCGTACTTGATGCCAGCAGAGAAGAGATCCTCCGCATCGCTGTAGGTGATCTCGACGGAGCTGGAACGACCTGCCGTGGTGGACGTCAGGCGAACCTTCGTGTCTTCGAACACCGAGGCCAGCCCAGAAACGACCTCGTTGATGCGGTTGACGACCTGAGCGGTGGTCCAGAGAGGGACGAGATCGCTAAACTCGATCGACTGCTCGACCCCTCCGTCCACCTTCAACTTCAACAGCCTCCCGCCCATCCGAAACGTGGTGAGGGCTGGGAGCGAATCGAATACGGCCGAGGAGATGACCGGGGCTGTGATCTCTTGGAAAGAGTTCCCCTGGTCCGTCGACTGGTAGACCTCGATACGGGTGTAGCCAAGACCGATGAGGTCGTTGGCATTGCCCACCAGAATCGTAAGTTGGACCACCATCTAGGCCTCCAGCGGGGGACGAACAGGCTGCACTATTACTACCACGAACTCAAGCCTTCCGGAGCCGCAGGACCACTCCAGAGGCCTCGTTGCAACTCTCCTGGACCTTTTTGGCCTGCTCCTTCAACTGCCTCTTCTCTTGGATGGCCTTGTCGAGCTCTTGCAGAGTGTTCTGCACGATCTCTTGTGTCTCGGTGGTAATCGACCTCGGCCGGCTCTTGGGCGGAGGAGGCGCTTTGTTTCTCTTGGCGAACTCCTGCTCCTCCCGAAGCTGCTCTTCGGTAGGCTCTGGCTGCTTCGAATCACTCTTCCTGAAGAACATGTTTCCTCCTTAGCGTCGTGGTGGGGCAGTGATGACCTTCATCAGCAGATCACGAACCTGATCGAGAACGATGTTCGTCTCTTTGTTGAGACCGGCCTGCTCCCCAACCAGCTCCAACATCCTATCGGACATGGCCTTGGCATCGTTCACACGAGCCTCTTGCACCTTGGAGACCTGGTCGTGGAGCTTGACGTTGTTCTTCCAAACGTAGCCCAGCATGACGAACGGGCTGAGCATGATGAGGCCAGCGATGCCGTAGGTCTTGGCGATGAGCTGTACGAGTTCGTCCACGGGTCACGTTCCCTTCAAGTATGCAGACAAGTCCGACTGAGCGACGGCTTGGACCACCGCCACACTGTTCGCCTGGATACCCGCCCCAGCGGTACGACCCTTTAGTACCGCTTCGAGTACTTTCACCTCATTCTCAAGGCGCTTCTTCTCCGTCTTCACGTAGTCCTTCGTTGCGTCTTGTAGATCTTGCAGTCGAGACGAACGGGACATGATCAACCCAGGTGTGGTTCCATCTTCTTCCAGATGGAGGTTCTCAGCTTTGCGACCTTCGAGTTGTCCATCTTCAACTTCTTGGCGATGGCACCGGGAGCCAGTTTCGGCTTCCCGTTCAGCCCGAAGGTGTACTCGTGGACCGCCAGCTCAGGAATCGAGAGCTGAGGGACGACGAGGTGGATCACTTCGTTGTCCGGCGAGGACACCACGGCACTCTGTACGTCGTCTAGGCCACCCTGTCCCGAGATGTAGCTCTTCCGAATCTCCTTGTTGAGGCGCTTGATGTCCTTCATGGAGAACTTCATCGTCGGGTGCTTCAACAGCTCCTCGTGAAGAGTGTTGTCGTCGGGTGAATGCCCCAGCCTCTCCGTGAGGTCGGACTTGGCAGCGTTGTACGCACCGATCTTCTGCGCCAGCGGCTCCGTGATGCGAGCCAGGTTCTGGGTGTTGTGGATGAAACGAGAGACCTTCCGCAGGTGGTGGGTCACCCAGGTAGAGAGCGAGGCCCCTTTCTTCGGGTCCCACTCCTTGAGGGCCTTCACTGCCCATTTCTTGTGCTCGAAGTCGATGGCAGCAGACGGCACCTCGACTCGACCCTTGCCGGACAACAGCGCCCGCTTCTGGATGAGCGGGTTGAGGGACTTCATCAAGGGTTCGAGGTGGACCGGCTTGAAGCCGCTCTTCTTCCACGTCTTCCAGAGTTCGAGCTCGGAGGCTCTCTTGACTGAGAGGTCTTGCTGCTTCTTCTTCTCTTCTGGGGTGAGCTTGGGCGCAGGAGGGGCCTTGACCTTCTTGGCCGCTCCCATCTTTTCAAGGATCCACTCTACGGATCCTGTTGTGTCTTCGATCTCGTACATCCGTCACTGCTGATCGCCGCTGAGGATGGGCTTCACTGGAGTGGCGCCGGCCGGCTTCTTCGACAGCGGCATCACCCTCTGAGTGTCGGTGGCTCCGACCTTCAGGAGCTCTGGGAACAGACACTGGGCCGTCGACAGGTAGGCCCGCTTCTCGAAGAACTCGGTGACGTTCTTCGCCACCGCTTCCTTCTGCATGAACGGACGCTGGTTCTGCGAGGCCGGAGCCTGGATGAAGAGTCGGTTGGTGGTCTTCACCGCCTCCTTGCGAGCAGCCTCCGCACCCGTGAAGAGGGCATCGACCACACTCTTCGACCGCCCTCGGCTGAGGATCATGCCCTTGACCCTGGTGAGGGTCTCGTCATCCGACACGGCTTCCTTGGTCTTCGACATGAATGCCTCCTACTGCGGTGGAAGAGTGCCCTTCCGACCGATGAGTGAACCACGAATCTCTTCTTTGATCCCTGGGCCCTTCTTTGCCCTGGTCGTAACCGGGACCCCGACCTTCTGGCTGGCCCGGAGCTGCATCGCCGGAGAGCTCACCGAAGCCTCCTTCTTGGAGGCTGCCAGGTCGAGAATCGCCATGGCCTTCTGGGAACCCGGAGTTTCCATCGGCTCCGGCTGCTTCTGGCTGAGAATCGTCTCAGGGGACAGCCCGCTCAGGCTGACCTCGGCGATCTTCCGGAGTTCGTCGAAGAACCCCTTCTTGAGAGCCGGAGAGAACACGGCTCAGTACCCCATGCCCTGCCGCTGTTGCATCTCCACCTGGAAGCCCAGGTCGTGCCGGCGCTTCGCCTGCTGCGCCTTGTGCAGGCCGTAGGCACCGATGCCAAGGAGACCCAGCGTCTTGGCATCTGGGGTCACCTTCGAGGCGAGAGTCTTGCCCACGGCTGCGCCACCACTGAGCTTGGTGAGATCCGCCAGCTTCTTCCGATTCGCCTTGCCGTCTTCCTTCTCCTTGTCGAGAAGGGTCTCAGCGGTCAACGGACGTCGGCCGCTCCGAACATGGCCCTGTAGCGAGCCGGCGATCTTCTGAAGCTCGTCGTCGAAAGCTTTCTTCACAACGTCGAAGAGCATCATTCCTCCAAGAAAAGGCAATGTACAACGGTGCGGCGAATGGTGGGAACTAGCCTCTGAACCCAGGTCCCAGGCCCAGAGCTGCGATGTACTGGCGAACACGATCCTTCTTCGCCTTGCGAATGTCGTACTCGGGAGGGATCGGCTCTGACTTCCCCGTGTTGTTGATGCGTTGCACTTGTAGGTCCGGCTCGGTCAGTAGGCCAGCCAGGTTCCCCTGGTCTACCACCTTCGGGTGAACCGCCAAGGAGTGGAAGCCGATTCTCGGGGTCCTCGTGGTGCCGTCCGCGTTCGTGATCTTCTTGGCCGTGGCTGCTCCGTCAGAGCCGATGTCGAGATCCAAGTCCGGGTCTCCGAGCATCTGAGGAAGGGTGGCGATCGGACGGGTGGCGTACTGCCGGATGAAGTCGTCGACGTCCAGACCCTTCACCTTCACCAGTCCGTAGACGTAGCTGATGAAGTTCACGGAGCGTTCGATCGAGAGCTTGGCGGCAGCATCGCCCTTCGAAGCGAGCTCGCTGACCAGAGCATCCACGTCTTCATCTGCCTTCCGAGTCTCACCCTCGCTGTTACTGGCGGGAGGGTTGGAGCCGGCTGTGGCTGTTCCCAGCCCATCGAAGCCGGCCTCGTCGATGATGGAAGGAACGCCGAAGAACTGCTGGTAGATCTTCTTCCCGATGTTGGCGTTCGAGTAGGAGTCGGAGAACCACTTCGGACGAATGACCTCCTCCACAGGAGTCGTCACCTGGGCCGGCACGTCGACCTCTTCGTAGAGGATGACTTCCTTGTAGACCTGACCCTTGACGGTCTTCGCCGCCTTTGTGTTCTTGGCCGTGACGGACGCTGGGGTCTTCTGCGTCGGATCCTTTGGTGTGACGGGACCAGACGCAGTTGAGCCCGTCTTCACAGTGGTAAAGTTCACCACGCTGCTCAACTGAACGACCGAGGCGTCGATGACCTCGACTCCGATGATGGTCCCGAAGACGCCCTTGCCATTCGTGGACAGCTTGCCAGCAGGGTTCGGCACCAAGAGGTCACGGCCGATCTTGTCGATCCGGCCGATCTTGGTGAGCGGAGGAGGACCTGCCGGAACGGAGGTCAGGTTGTTCTCGCTCGTGACCTGGAACGTGTTGAGGAAGTCTTCTGTGATCTTCTTCTGAGTCGCAACATCGACCCTGGTCTTTGGACGGGAAGAGGTCTTCGAAGACAGGCCCCTCTTCGTGGCGCCACTGTTCGCCGTCGGGCTCGTCTGAGGGGTGACCTTCAGCAGGATCTCCCTCAAGGACTGCTTGGACGACAGAGCTACGTCGTCGGCCGTGAGGCGCACACGGATCCTCACCTTCGTGGTCCCCTTCGACGCCAGCAAGACGCCGAGGAACTCGTCGTCGATTCCCAGGTGCTGTCGAACGTGGTTCATCGACACGCTCGTAGAGCCACCGTTTTGGTCGATGGAGTGAGACAGGCCACCGATCATCCCCACAAGCTGGGACGGAGCCTTTGCGGTGTTGCTCGCAGTCTGAGAGGTGCCGAGAACCTTCTCGATGACATCCGAGTCCGAGGACTTCTCGCTCTGGGAGATACCAGGGACGATGAACGGTCGAGTGATGACGAGAGCCGGGAAGCCACAGACCAGGTAGGGGTTGAACCTCCCACCGATGCTCGCCGCCCGTGGGCCGAAGCGGTACTTGAAGAAGTGGAAGAGAGCAATCTTCCGGGCCCAGCCTGCTCTCTCGTCCTTGATCGAGTCCTTGTTCGGGTCGGTCTTCGCCGAAGAGAACGAAGACGTGTTCGGCAGCCACTCGCTTCTCGGGATGATGCCCGTGTGAAGCTCGTGCTTCATCAGAGCTCTGTAGCCCTCTTTGCCTGGCTTCACGGCCAAGAGCTCAGTGTCGACACCCACGCTCGGGGCCAGGATGCGATCTGCGAGCAGAGCGTCTTTCCCGACCAGCGTGTTGTACGCCAGCACCAACGACCGAGTGACCTCGGACAGGAACATGCGGTCGTACGAGAGCTGGGTGTACTGCTCCGGGAAGATGACGTTGCAGCGGGGAGGTGGAGAGAAGAAGCAGTCCGGCCGGATGATCTGTGCCCTGAGACGCTGCGTCGTTGCCGTGGTCGTGGTCGACGATGACGTCGTGACCCTGGCCTTCGAGTTCGTGATCGACTTCACCGTTGCATCGATGGCGTTGTTGACCTTCAGGATGAAGCCGGAGTCCTTTGGCTTCGGGTTCGACTCCAAGATGTTGATGGCCTTGGCGAGCTCTGCCCTGGTCTTCTTCACATCAGAGCTGATGCTCTTCTTGGCGCCCTGAAGCTGCAACAGATTGGCATCGACTTCCTTCAACTGCCCCTTGTAGATGGAAGACGCAGTCGCCAGTTCTTCGCCGACCGAGACCGGGATGTACGTGCTCAGGCTGGTCTTGATGGCCCCCAGGTCAGCTACAGCCCTCTTGGCCTGTGGGTGCTGGTTGAACGGAGCCGTCGTGGTCTGAGTCGAGGTCGACCCCTGAGTCGTTGGGTCGAACTTCGCAGCCGGGTTCGGCACCACCTCGTAGTGGACGTAGCCGAACAGGAGCTTGAGCATGTCCCGGAAGGAGATCTGCTGGCCGATGTTCTGGAGGCCGTTGCGGATCCACTCGTCGAAGACACTGACCTTGAGGAGGTTGGCAGCCGTCGAGTCGTTCTCTTCAGCCGCGATCTGCTCCAGGATTCGGCACCTGAGCTGGGCGATGGTGAAGAAGTCGTTGACGCCTCGGTGGTACTTGGGAACACCGCCCATCATCTCCAAGACCCGGATGACGCCACCGGCGAGACCTGAGACGCTCTTCAGGCCCTCGGTGAGAGGCTTCTCGGAGATCCACCGAACGAGCTGGTCCGAAGTCGTGTTGACGATGTCGTCAAAGAGACCAGTGTTGCTTCCCCGTAGAGCTCCCTGATGGGTGAAGGCGTTGCCGTTCGGGCCGTACTCGATGGCCGTCGCATGTGCCGTGTCCCAGTAGCTGGAGAAGTCCAGACACTGCATGACCACCGCACGAGAGCTCTGAGTCTCGGAGAACTGGAAGCCGATGAACTCTCCAGAGAAGAGCAGCTTGTAGTTGTCGAGGAAGGGGATGTTGAGGCGGTCCTCTTCCTTCCTGCTCCCAGCCTCGGTCGGCGTCGCCCTGACATCGAAGCTGTCGAGGAAGAAGAGGTGGATCATCGTCCGAGGCTTCATGCTGAGCGCCTCGTCCAGAGGGACGATCTGAATCGAAGCTGCGGCTGGAGCTCCAATGCTGATGCTCACCTGGGCGGCGATCACCGGTACTTCCTCCCCCTCCAAGAAGAGGCGGAGCTTTAGAGGCTTTCCAACTGGCATTTACCCCTCGATCAAGCCTGGGCCTTTGGGGACCCGAATAGGAGATGGGCTGGCGATACCACCGGTGGGGTCTGGGAGCGAGCTCCTCCATGCCGCATTCGACCCAACTGCCGAAAGACCGAAGCCGTCTTTCACCATGAGCCCTGCCACCGCTGCTGCATCTGCTGGTGGGACCTGGAAGCCAGCTTGAGCCCAGATGGAAGTCGCCTGAATCACCATCTGCTGGTTCCGGGTGAGCTCCGTCATTCCTGAACTCGTGTCGACCCTCACCACGCCGTTCTGCCGAATCGCTGAGCCGTACTGATCGGAGGTGCCGACGTACTCGTCGAAGTTCTGATCGAAGGTCGAGTACTTGATGACGCCAGCTCCAGTGACTTCCCGAAGAGTCGTGACGTCGACCTGGCCGTCGAACTCCATGGCTCCTGAGAAGCCGATCGGCACCCTGAGGATGGTCCCGTTGGTCAGGTCCGAGAGGTGTCTGATGGTCGATTCGGCCTGCGCTCTGAGGGTCTGGAAGGTCTGAGAGATGCGGTTGATCTGCGTGGCGAGACCATCGGCCAAGCTGAAACCCGAGGCCACGTTCGAGGCGATGCCGCTGGCCAGGAGCCTGGTTCCGAAGTTCCCGGTCTGCGTGTCGGTGTCGATGATGGAAGGACGGAAGGGTGCGAGGTCCGCCGCATCTCTCTGCTCGGTGACGGATAGGAGCTCACCATCTGGCACGATGCCGGGGATGGCATTCGGGTTGCCGATGCGAGAGAAGTTCGTGTTGCTGGTCAGGAACATCTGGAACTGGAAGTTCACCCAGTTCTTCTCCTGGGCGTTCTTCGTCGCCGCAGTGGCCATGATGTACCCGGTGACCAGGGTCTCATCGAAGGCCAGGAAGACTCGGGCATCGTTCTCGACGCACCGAGTTCCACGCAGGTAGTTGTCGTAGTTCCACCACCACTCGGCTTCCCAGTTGAAGTCGAAGGTGTTGAGCAGGATGCCGGAGAACGTGATGATCTGCGCCCGCTGTCCGAAGAAGAAAATGAAGGGCTCCCCGAACGTCTCCAGGATCTGCTGCTTCTCGGCCCGTTCCTCGGTGATGGTCTGGAGGAAGAAGTTCGAGTAGATGTCGGTGGCCCTCTTGCCGTTGACCTCGAAGATCTTGTTCTTGTCGTCGGTACGCCTGGATCCGGCGTCGATGATGGGAACGGCCTGACCGCTTCCTGCCACGACACGCATGGTGGCGAAGCTGTCTTCCTTGAGCTGAGTTCCTCGAACCGGGCGGCGGATGAAGTTCGAGTTCGTCGTCTGCCCCGGAGAGAGCCCTCCGAGAACGTTCTTCTCTCGAACCTTGAAGCGGTCTGGGACTACCGAGATGACTGGCATCAGCGCTCCACTCCGAGACGGATGAGGAAGTCTCGCACGCCTCGCTCCACCCGTCTCCCGTCATCGAGAGGCCCGTTCTCGATCTCGGAGGCCGTCATCCGCATCTCGTTGATGAGCACGTCGTCGATGAGGGGGTTCGAGATCACCTTGTAGATGACCGGTCTCCCATCAACGATGAGCCTGACTTCGGATTCCTGTCGCTGAGTGCTCATGGCTTACCCGCTCTTCGGTACGCTGTTCGAAGACGTCTTCGGTGCTGACCCCGTCTCGTTCAAGGCTGCAAGGGCCCGCTCCTTGGTCTCCTTGGTGATGCCAGAGCCCCAACCGCTTGCCGCAAGAGTGAGGGCAGCCGTGTTCTTGTCGAGGGTCTTGTCGATCTTCCCGAGGGTGTCGAGAAGCTTCTGCTCTCCGGTCTCTGCGGCGCCGGACTCGACTTGGTCCTTCCGGGCGATGACTCCACTGGTCTTGAAGGCTGCGACCTTCTTGGTGAGGGCCTGGATGTCGACGTTCGAAGCTCCCATGCCGCCCGTCTCTGGGGCGAACTTCAGGACGTCTTCTTTGCTCAGGCCGAAGGCCTTGGCGATTTCCTCGTTGGTCAGGCGGCCCTTCTTCTTGCGAAGACCCTTGCCCTGTTCGACGGTGTCCTGAATCATCGAGCCGATGTCGCCAGTGGCCGAGACCAGTCCGGCTGCACCTGCTCCACCAGCGGAGATCTTGTCGGTCAGAGACCCTACGCTCTCTCGTAGCGCATCGAGGTTGGCCTCTGAGAGGTTGTCTCCGAATGCATCCAGCTTCGCCTGCACTGCCTTGGCTGCGGCTCGGGACTCTGGGCTCAGGCCTTCCGTGCTCTCGATGGCGAATGCGATGTCCTTCGCCTTGTTCTTCGCAGCCGAGGAGATGGCAGCGTAGTTGTTGGAGGCGTCGCCCTTCTCGTAGGCCAGGATCGCTCCCTGAATGACTCCGGCCGCACCGGAGTCGCCCTTGTCCTGCACCTTCTTCATGGCGTCGATGTCGCTGGCCTTCACGGCGTAGCCCAGCTTGTTGAGGGCCTTTGCCGCAGACTCTGCATCGGGAATGTCGAGGGCCGCACGTACAGCAGCGGACTTCGAGCTCGCCGGATTGAGAGACTCCTTGAGAGCTTTTCGTGCTTCGGGATTCGAAGAGATGACACCGGCCTCTCCTTCACTGAGACCGGCAGCTCCTGTCAGAGCCGACATCGCCGACTTCATCTCCTTCGCCGACTGGGCGATCATGTTCTTGACGTCGACATCGCCTCCGAGCCGAAGAGCCTTGGTGATGTTGATCTGCGACTCCCCACCCTCGAACTTGCCTTGGGTGGCGGCGATGATGCCGGTGAGAGTGTCGGCGGCTCCTGCCTTCTGCGCAGCGAGACCGGTTCTAAGCAGCCTCGCCGCATCACGAGCACTCGGGTCGTCAGAAGACTCCATCTTGCTGATGGCCTCCTGAAGACCTCCCTTGATGCCGAGACCTTTGAGGTACTGATCAGCAGAGCCTTGTCCTTCTGTGGAGAGAAGGCGAACGACCTCTTCGGTGTGCTCGCTGACGAGACCGATCTTCGACGCACCCTTGTTGATGTGCGACTGAATCGAGCTCCGGAGTTCGACCAGCTTCCGCTCGTCATCCATGCCACGGAAGTTGCTGATCTCGGCACGGAGTCTTCGAACGACACTTCCGGCCCCACCTGCATCGCCACCGAGACCGGAGTTCAGGAGATTGCCTTGGCGAGTTCTGGCCGCATCCGTCATCCCGCCACCGCCGGTGATGGACTTGGTGAACTCGAACTGGGACTCCATACTGCGGCCCGTATCCGAGTCGCCTCTCATCAAGAAGGCAGCGACATCGGTGTTGCGGAAAGACTTGGCGAGCTTCGAGGCCAGACTCATCTGGCCGCCGATGCCACCGATGCCTGCACCGAGTACGTCGGCACCTCCGATAGAGGCCCCTGCGGTGCCACGTTCCTTCAGGCCTGACGCCTGGGCGATGATCCTCTTGAGGTCTTCCTTCGAACCTCCAGCCATCGCCTTGGCCAAGCTGTCGGAACCGTCTTTGGTGACGGTCGCAACGGCACGACCCAGGAACTCGTCCACCACAGAGTCGTAGGACTTGCCGATCTCGGAGTAGATCTTGGCGCCTGCTCCTTCGATCTGGCCGATGGTCGAAGAGTGCATCCTGGTCTTCAACCTCTGCATGATGGCACTCGGGTCTGTGCGATCCTTGAAGTTGGCCTGACGAGCTCTCATCTTGCCCATCTGTCCGACTTCAGCGTCGCTGCCTCCGACCTGGCCCAGGCCCATCATCATGTCGATGTCCTGCTCGTTGCCTCCGGTGTAGCGCTGGAGAACGAGAGCAGCGGCATCCTTGCCCTTGCTGCCGACCAGCCCCTGCATCATGTGGCCGGCGTCGAGAGATCCTGCGAGCTGAGAGCCGAGGCTTCCCTGAGCTCTGAAGGCGAAGCTGATCTTGTCGTCGTTGGAGAGGCCCGAGGCACGACGCTTCAGGTCTTCGATGCCGAGAGCTCCAGTGTTGAACTTCCGAATGACGCTCTCATCGAGAACGACCTTGCCGCTCTCGTCTCTCTTCATCGCACCGGCCATGACGAGACGACCAGCAGCAGTGTTCCTCATGTTCAACATGAGGCCGTACATGCGCTCGGCCGCTCCCTGAACGCCGAGAGCTCCTCCCTGGCCCGAGACGTCTTGAATCATCTCTTCCGAGATGCGACCAGCCTGGCGACCAGCTTCGAGGCGCTGGGCGATGCTGGTGATGGCGCTCGCTCCCTGAGATCCTCGGCCGCCGACAGAGCGGGACATACCAGCCCCGGTCGACTGCATCTGCATGACCTGGCCGACGTCCATGCCGGTCTGGGCAGCAGTGAACTGAGCGTTCAGGGCATTGCGAAGCTGAGCTCCTCTTCCGACGAAGCCCATCGAACGGCTCTGGGAGAAGAACTGCTCCGCCTCTTCCATCGTCGAGCCCAAGACCTTCGACATGTCTCGGATGGTGGTGACGGCTTCCTTGAAGCGCTGAGAGAACTCTGCTGCGGAGCGAACTCCCTGCATCACCCCTGACTGCTTGAGACGGGGCATCATCCGAGTGAGCTCGTCCATCGAGCTCATCATCTCGGGGATGTGAGAGAGGGCACGTACTGAGTCTCCGATGCCCTTCGCATCGTCTCGGCTGAAGCCTTGCCCACTTCTCGAAGACCCGTTCATGAACTGGAACGAGTTCAGGTTCTGGGCGACGGCTGCCTGCTGCTGGCCGCCACGCATGAGCCCACCGATGCCGGCCTGGGCAGCCATGGCGAGTGGGATCATCGGGGCTGCGGCCATCATGCCCCCACCGAGAGCGGCTCCGATGCCGCCTCTGGCAAGACCACCGGCCGCACCGCCCAAGAAGGCACCGAACGGATCAAGAGCCATTCCGGCTCCGACCGAAGCAGCCCCTCCCATCGCCGACATCACTCCACCGGCGAAACGGTTGCCTGCCCCTGGCCCTCCACCTGAGAAGCCACCAGGAGCGACACCGATCTGCTGAGCGTATGCGTTCTGCCCCATGAACATCTGGTTCTGGGCAGCAAACATCTGGGTGACGTCATTCGTGTACATCATGGCGGATGAGCACCGATCCTAGCTGTCAGGGAGTCGCAAGGTACCATCACTGCGACCGCAATCCTACGGTTGTCAAGGGCATAAGGGGAGAGTCGTAGAAACCAACTTCTCTAGGAGGCGTTCATGGTGGCGTTCATCTTGCCCATCACCTGGGCTCTTACCGGCGCTACGGCTCTGGGGACAATCAACACGATAGGTCAGTGGCTCGGTCTTTGGGGACTGGTCGCTGATGACTGGAAGCTGAGGAAGTGCCAAGCGCTCGGTATTGACCCCGAGAGCATCAGCCAGATTCTCACCCGAGATGATGCCCGGCGTCTCGAAGCAATGCTCATGATCGGGGCCTACCGGCACATGGGCAAGAAGCACATCTTCCCGTTGGACGACGAGTGGTCTCGCCAGAAAGGCCTCGCTGGGAAGTACTGCCTGCTCGATCGAGAGATGACCGGCTTCCTTGACGGGGTGCGGCATTTGGAGCTGCGTGAAGGTGTCGGTACTTCGGCAGAGCTCCTGAAGGAGCTCATCAGTGGGACGAACCTGCGTTACGAGGAGTTCTCGTTCCTCTGGGAGGGCTTCGACTGTGACTTCCCAAGGCTGCGGAAACTCAGCGAAGAGAGGCTCGCAGAGCCTGAGCTGTTCGAGGCGGCTCGCTGGTTGATGGAGAGGCGCATTTCAAAAGTCTGAACGGGCACGAGATAAGGGACCTATCGCCACATGGCATCTAGCCCTGTGGCGGTGGGTTCCGTTGTATTCCCTTCGGAACTCTTAGCCCTCGGTCTGGATGCACGGATCCTGTTGTACCTCTCAGCGTGACGGTCGTATAACGGCCGAACCTCATCGCCCTGCAAGGTGGTGAGACTCACCGCTCGGGGACTACTCGTGCTCTATCCCGCCGCACTCCACGCCTCGGGCATTTCCTCACCAACCCGTTTCATCTGACGAAACACCCGACCTCTCCTCATGAGAGACGGGCACCTCTGTCTTCGAAGGAGCACCATGAGAGTTGTCGACATCGACCTTCCCATCGCCTTGGAGGAGCTCAAGACCGAAAGAATCCCTTGGGGACCCATCGGAGAGACAGTCTTCAAGAGGACGTACAGCCAGAACAAGGAAGATGGGACCAAGGAGATCTGGCCAGAGACGACCATCCGAGCCATCGAGGGGAACCTGGCTCTGGTCGACAAGAAGTTCATCGAGCCGGATGAGCGGGAGAAGCTGATCAGGCTGCTCTTCCCCTTCGGCATTCTTCCCGGTGGCCGGCACCTCAACGCCTCGGGCATGAAGGGTCGGCAGTTCCTCTTCAACTGCCACGCCTCGGGATGGGACAATGCGGAGCCCTGGGCACACTTCACGTTCCTCTTCGACGCTCTCATGCAGGGAGGTGGAGTCGGAGCGAACTACTCGAACCGCTACCTGGAGAAGCTGCCGCCGATTCAAAGGCAGATCGACATCCACATCGTGTGCAAGGAGGACCACCCTGACCTGCACGAGTTCCACGCTCTCCTCTGCCCGGTGACGAAGGGAGATCGTAAGGCTCACAGCGATGCGTTCCTCGTTCCCGACAGCCGTGAAGGCTGGGTGGAGGCGGTCGAGAGGCTGATGATGATGGCCTGGGCCGACTCGGACGAGCTCGGTCCCGAGCAGCGCTTCGTCATCGACGTCTCGGACATTCGCCGGCGTGGGTCGCCTCTGAAAACCTCAGGTGGTATCGCCTGCGGTCCTGGCCCTCTGGTGAAGATGCTGTCGAATCTCGTGAAGCAGCTCAACTCCTGCTTCGGTCGGCAGCTCACTTCTCTCGATGCGATGACCATCGATCACATCCAGGCTGACTGCGTGGTGGCTGGAGGGAAGAGGCGGTCGTCTCGCATGTCGGTGAAGAACTGGCTGGATGCCGACATCTTCGAGTTCATCAACTGCAAGAGGACCGACGGAGCTCACTGGACCACGAACATCTCGGTCGAGATCGACAAGAAGTTCCGGGAGGCCTACGACAACTTCGGAAGCCCCGACCACGACCACGCCAAGGCCGTGATGAGGGCCATCGTCCTCGGTATGCGGACCAATGGTGAGCCTGGCTTCTGGGACATCGATCTGTCTCGTGTCGGGGAGCGTGAGCCAGAGCTCATGTACTGCCCGAACCCATGCGGAGAGATCTGCCTCCACATGTGGGAGAACTGCAACCTCGGCCACATCAACATGGAGTTCTTCGCCAGCAAGCCTCCGACGCAGATGATGGAGGCGTACCGGCTGATGACTCGGTGGCTGATCAGGGCCACCAACGGGGACATCCCGAACAAGCGGCAGCGTGCTGTGGTGAACAAGAACCGTCGCATCAGCGTCGGCTTCTTGGGTCTCCATGGCTACCTCGCTCTTCAAGGGGTGAGGTACTCCGAGGCGTGGAAGGACGAGAGGGTCAAGAAGACCCTTCGGCAAGCGGCGAACGTCGTCGACCGAGAAGCAGAGTACTACTCGGTGGCGATGGGGCAGCCGATTCCGGTGAAGAACACGGGACTCGCTCCGACAGGAAGCGTGGCTCCAATGGCCGGTACCTCGACCAGCGGACAGACGATCGAGTTCCCCTACTGCAAGCGTCGGGTTCGGTACGCCAACGGAGATGCCGAGCTCATCTCGAAGATCAAGGAAGGCCACATCCACTACCCCGACGACGATGCGCAGAACACGACCATCGTCGAGTACTGGTGCGAGAACCCGCTCATCAGCAAGGTGAAGGTGAACGGCGGAGACCCGGACATCGTCGAAGGACAGGGCGAGGTCTCGGTCGAGAACTACCTCCAGACGCAGGCGATGCTTCAGGAGCAGTACGTCAACAACGCCATCTCGTTCACCATCCCTCTCTCGGAGAAGAACACGCCGACCGAGGATGAGATGGAGAAGTCCATCGTAGCAGTGCTGGGTCGGGTGAAGGGCTGCACGATGTTCCCGGACCGCAGCAGGAAGAACGCTCCATTCGAGGCTCTCACTCGTGAGCAGTTCGAGAAGTACGAGGGTCGGAAGGAGATCATGCAGGTCGAGCAGGAGTGCAAGGGTGGTTGCCCGACCTAGAGCTTCATTCGCTTAGCCCAGAGGCCGGTCCTTCACGGGGCCGGCCTCTTTCTTTTGGAGAAGACATGCCCCTCAGCCACAGGACGTGGTTGGTGCAGCGCCTCAAGGTGCCGTTCGAGAAGAAGTTCCCCGAGAAGCCGTTTGAGGTCGACGAGAAGGGGAAGATCACAGAGGACTCCATCGACCGTAGGCAGGGCATCTGCCGATACGACTACATGGGATCGTCGGAGTTCGAGGCCGGCTCCCTTCAGGATGCGTTCAAGGCGTTCTACGCAGACCGAGAGAAGCTGAACCACTTCTCGTTCCTCATCAAGGCCGAGGACATCGAGGCCGATCGCTTCAACAAGAAGACGAAACACCAGGACACGACCTTCTACGTCATCTGCCGAACTGGTGACGAAGAAGAGGTCATGAAGAGGGTTCGAGTCATCGCCTCAGGCTCGATGCCTCTTCAAGAGAATGCCTACATCCGCTACGTCAACGACCACGACTCATTGAAGGTGATGGGCTGGTTCGAGCTCGACAACGGGTACTGGTTCTTCGCCGACAAAGACATGTTCGAGGGGATGTACTTCATGTTCACCGGAAGAAGGCCATGAACAACCGTCCGCTCAACTGCGACGGAAAGCACCAGTGGCCTCGCCAGTACGAGACTCGCACGTCTGCTGGAGACGGAGATCGAGAGATCTGGACCTGCAACGCATGTCTCGCCACGAAAGTAGTCATCACCACCTACCAACCAGACGACAAAGTCGACCGAGTCGAACAAGTCGTTGAGCCTGCCCCGAGGAAGCCATGAACGAGTTGGAAACGCTGTCCGTTGTCTGCAAGCAGAGACAAGCCGAGTGGGACCCCGATCAGCAGATCGATCTCTCGTACCGAGGCAATGAGCTCGCCGGTGAGACGGGCGAGGCTTGCAACGTCATCAAGAAGCTCGAACGAGAACGCCTCGGGATCCGTGGCAGTCGGGCCACGAAGGAGCAGCTCGCAGAAGAGCTGGCCGATGTCATCATCTGCGCCACTCTCATCTCGAATGCCACCGGCATCGACCTGTGGGACGCAGTGGTGGCGAAGTTCAACAAGACGTCGAGGGCGAACAACCTCAGCACTCTGATTCCGGAAGCGAAGCCCTGAGAAAGAACGACCCGGACCCCCTGCAAGAGGTCCGGGTCAGACTCAAGAAGCCGGGGACAGCTTCGAGTCTTAGAGCAGTGATCCTACGACTTCTTCATGGTGGCTGCCTGCGAGTGGGGCTTCGGAGGCGAGTAGTCTGGAGCTGCGGAGACTGGCGGAGCTTGATTGCCTGACAGTACAGGACCGAGTTTCTGAGTCAACTCACGTTCCCATTGCGAGAGCTCTTCCAGATGCCGTTCGACCGTACCCTTGCAGTACGAACAGAGGTCTCCGTATACCAACTCCTTCCCGGCGTATCTAGCCACGAAGGTGGGCTCTGTCCGTGGAGTGGGCAGTGGAGCCTGCAATTCCACACGCTTGCACCGGTCGCACTGCACTTGTTCTACAGCCTGCCGAGCCATCAGGGCACCTCGTCGATCTTCCCGCTCAGCTTCTGAACGAGGTAGGTCTTGATGAGGGCCCTCTCGGGTCCGCACAAGGGACCACTGGCTCTCGTGTCTGGAAGCTGAGTGAGCCACTTCGAGTAGCGCTCGACTTCTCGATCGAGAGCTTCGTTCTGGGCTGTCTTGTCTTTGGTCTCAAGATCTTCTGCCCAGGCCATCTTGACGTCCATCGAATCCTCCATGTCGCGAGGTATAAGAGACTAGGCGTCAAGGAATCAACTTACAAGGAGCTTCAATGTCTTTCGCAGATAGAAACTCTGCCTGGAAGGGTGGCACTTCTCGTGAGTTCCGTCAGCTCCAATCACGGAGTGGGACTCCAAGAGTGTGGGCGATTCGTGTTCTTGGTCGAGAGATCCACACCACGTGGGGTCAGCTCGGCGGTGCCATGCAAGAGGCCAAAGAGATCATGAACGGGGTCAACATCGGGAAGTCGAACGAGAAGAGCCCCGAGCAGTACGCAGTCGAAAGAGCGAGGGAGATGTGCAGGAAGAAGGACTGGGAAGGGTACCGAGAGTTCAAGGGCGGAGAGCCTCTCGATCCTCCGGCGACGACGAACATCAACTTCGACGACCTTCCTCTGAACCTCTGCTTCTACAAGCCCGACAACACCATGGGCGCTGGCATGACGAAGAAGGCCAACGAGCGGAAGGTCATCTACACCAGGAAGAGAAACGGGCTGGCCTTCGTCCTGGCTCGTGGCGTTGAACATCCACGCCTCTACTCTCGGAAGATGCTTCGCCAGCACGATGATGAAGTCGGTGGGGCTCTGACGTGGAACGATCGCTTCGCTCATCTCATCGAGGCGGCTTCGAAGTTCATGCCCGAGAACAGCATCATCCTCGGGGAGCTCATCGTGAACCGGCCTGCCCACCCATCGGGCAAGGACGACTTCAAGGCCATCCAGAGCTACACGAAGAGTCTTACAGCCCAGGCCCTGGAGGATCAGAAGACTGGAGGCTTCGCCAGCTTCTACGTCTGGGACATCGCCTTCTGGGGTGGAGAAGACTTGGTACGGACAATTCCGATGGGAGAGCGCATCGCACGTATCCATGAGATCGAGACAGGCCCGCTCTTCATACCCATCGAGTCGTTCTCGTCCGAGCTCGCTTTCATGTACACGCCGGAGAGTGCGGTGCAGTACGCCAAGGACATGGACTGGGAAGGCTTCGTCGTCATCGACCCAGAGGGCATCTACGGAGACAAGGCGTACAACTTCAAGGGCAAGCCTGATCGTCCTGGGAGCGTCTGCGCCAAGCTCAAGCCCACCTACGAGGATGACTTCGTGGCGTACTGGGATCCTTCGAAGGGCTGGGGCGAGCAGAGCACCAAGGCTCGCAACAACCAGGGCATCAAGAGCGTGGCGCTCTTCCAGTACAACAAGGAAGGGCAGCTCGTTCCCATCTCGCAGGTGAGCTCAGGTCTCACTGACGAGCAGAAGAAGAACTGGGCCGTGACCACTCGTTGGCCGCAGGTCTGGAAGGTTGAATACAAGGACCGCCGGTACACGGCAGATGGAGAAGACACGAATGCTCTCGACTTCGCCGCCTTCGTTGAAGAACGAAGCGACAAGAAGCCAGAGGAGTGCATCAACCCGCGACTCTAAGTTGACGTTCAGGGCCGCTCGGGAGCACATGATCGAAGCCCTCAGAGAGACGGCGAGAAGGCCATGCAACAGACGGAACTGCGGAACCGTCTGCTTGTGTGGCCCTTGCCACTCTCGGAAGGCGCTCACCTACTACGACCCTGACTGGAGACCATGATGAGAACGCTGATGGCATTTGGGCCGCCGCACGCAGCATCGGACATCGAGACGTGCCCAGTGCCTGTCGGCGAGACATGCATCTGGTGCAATGAGCAGTTCATCGAAGGAGACAAGGGCTTCGTCGATGCCGGAGGAACTCCGCAACACAGGGAGTGCTGGTTCCGGTCCATCTTCGGATCGGTCGGGCATCAGAAGAGGACCTGCTCCTGCTTCGGAGGGTCGGAAGACGATCCGCCGGGCATGAGCAAAAGACAGGCGGCGATTGCTGCTTGCGAGTTCAACGAAACGCTTCGGAGGGGCGAATGGCACCATGGCTCAATGATCACCGTCCAGGGTACTTCGGACGGCGCAGAGACAAGATCGTCAACGAGTACAACTCCCTCTACGGCAAAGAGGGGTGGAGACTTCGCTGGGTAGTGGCGGACACCGTCTTCACCTTCGAAGAGGCATGCGTCCAGTTCTACGAGAAGAGCTACTACAACTTCTTGAAGGACAAGCCCGAAGAGGTGAACTTCATCTGCTCTCACGGCGAGTGCATGGACAACGACATCTCGAACATCAAGAGCGGCTGCGACTACACCAAGCAGGAAGCCTACTCGACGCACATCCAGGACATCGCCGTTCGAAACGTTCTGTCCGGTCTCGGTCGGAAGTTCGAGGGACCCGCAGACAAGGTCCTCGTCATCCGCAGCGCCGACTCGAACGGCTACAAGTTCGGGCCCGGCAACATCCCCTGCTTCAACACGTCCATCATCACGCAGCCGTCCCTTGCCCCCACGTGGGCCGGCCGTGGATCAGTTGAAGACTTCTGGCAGTCGAACAAGTGGGTCCAGGTTCTCCAACGATGAACGTTCGCTTCCGTTCGAAGTGGGGAGAGATCCGAAGTGGAGAGGCGAAGTTCAGCAACGGCAGAGGAAAGAAGACGATCTGTGTCGTCTTCCTACCGACCGAGCCTCTCATCCTCGGATGCCCGACGATGGGGCAAAGGTCCAACTGCGAAGAGTTCAATCTCCTCACCGGCCAGAGGTACGTCTGGGGCCAGGGCACTGGGATTGACATCGACGATTGGACGATGTTCGAAGAAGACAGAACGCACATCTTGGATACTGGCGGAGGTTGAATGAAGAAGTTCGCTCGATGGTTTCTGCATCTCGCTGAAGTCGTCTACCTCGAAGTGCATGGGTGGAAGCCGTCCACGAGAGTCGGCACCACCTACTGGACTCCTCCCGACGACTACTTCTGGAGCAAGAAGCGTGGTGAAGAGCACGATCACGGTCATGCCGTGAACTCCCAGAAGTCAGCAATCGGGAACGAGAAGTACCAACAGGACCTACGGAATGCGGGCCTACGGAAGGAGTAGAGGAGACATGATCATCATGGCGAAGTCGCCGAACTGGGAACCACCGGCGGACTTTCGAGGGATCGTTCTCTACCCCGACTCTCCCAGCGGTGAGCCGCAAGAGCTCAAGACGGGCCCCAAGCCAGGAGTCGGTTGGTGCAGCGAGTACGCTGTGTTCTGCAAGGACCCGAGCTGCGACAAGAACCACTTCATCCTGGAGACCATCGGCGTATGAAAGAGGCCCGTGTAGACCTCTTCAAGATTCTCGGGAAGGTCGACTGGGCATGCATCACGACGAACGGCCAGGTTCGTTACGGGAAGGCCGTGATGGGGCGAGGGGTCGCCGAGCAAGTAAAGACTCGGTGGCCCCTCATCGCAGATGCCTTGGCGATGCAGCTTCAGAAGAACGGGAACGTGCCCAGCCACATCGGCTACGTCGACACCAGCCTTAGGTGGAGTCTCACCGATTCCAGTCTTAAGACCCGACTCTTTAGCTTCCCGACGAAGTACCACTGGCGAGAGCCCTCAGACATGGGGCTCATCCTTCAGTCAGCCTGGCTCATGATGCAGGAAGCGAAGGACTTCGATATCGACATAGCCATTCCTCGCCCCGGCTGCGGTAACGGAGGCTTAGAGTGGGAAGATGTTCGAGCAGACCTGAAGAAGGTTCTCGATGACCGTTTCACCATCATCACCAACTAGGAGAAGAACATGGCCAACAAGATCATCTACGAAGTCACCCTCCATGAGATGTGGAAGTCGAACATCAACAGGAGGAAGTTCCCGACCGACGGGAGCTACAACATCGTCTCGGATCGAGGAGCGGAGTTCGCCATCATGAAGGCCAAGTCCTTCGCTCTGAAGCAGAGACTGAAGGGCGTTCAAGGTCCCGAGGAGAAGGCGTACGACGATTCCTGCGTCGAGGTCGAGCTCTCCGGAGTGAAGCCTGTCCTTGAGGTGGACTGCTGATGATCACCCTCGAACTCAGAGAGGCAACAGAGATCGTGGTCGTGGATGCAGCGAACCTGAGCCAGTACCTGGGCGACATGGTCTACGGCTTACACGGTCGAGGGTGGAAGCTCATCGCAGTGCTCGAAGAGGAGAAGCTGGAGCACTACAACGAGACTCAGCCCAACCCTGCGTTCAAGCAAGATCAAGGCGAGTACGGGAGCAACGTCAGGCTTCATCAGCTCCAGAAGGTCCAGAAGCTCAAGACCCACAAGTACGTCCTCGGCAAGACGAGAGACGAAGTCCTCGAAGAGATGGGACAGAAAGTCTCTTCGGCGACAAGCCGAGCCTCTCAGTTGGAGCACGACAAGCAGTTGGTCGAGAAGACTCTGACAGAGCTCGAAACCAAGCTGGACAAGCTGGCGAAAGAGAAGACCAGCGTCGAGCGAGACCTCGAATGCACCTACAAGGAGCTCAACGAGAAGAGGAAGGCCTTCCAGGACATGGAGAAGGACATCGCCAAGGTCCGTACGGCTGTCGGCGCAGACCGCATGAAAGAGATCGTCGGCCGATGAACTACTTCCTCGACACAGAGTTCTGGGAGGCAGGGCACTACCTGCCGATCGACCTCATCAGCATCGGCATCGTCTCCGAGGACAACAGGGAGCTCTACATCGAGAACGGAGATGCGAATCTCAAGTCTGCGGTGAGAGACAATCCGTGGCTTCTGGAGAACGTCGTCCCTCATCTCACCTGGCCGGTCATGACAGAGAGGTGGGGAGGCCGAGAAGAGATCATCACGGATCACCTTCAGAGACCGCCAGGAACTCCATCGAAGGTGGGGCACATGCTGATGCCGCACATCAAGATCGGAGCTGAGATCCTGAAGTTCATCGGGGAGGATCCGAAGCCGAAGTTCTGGGGCTACTTCTCCGACTACGACTGGGTCGTCTTCTGCCAGATCTTCGGCAAGATGGTCGACTTGCCAGGCAAGTTCCCCAACTTCTGCCGGGACGTGAAGCAGGAGATGTGCAGGCTCGGAGTCGAAAAGTCCTCGATTCCGTTCAGTGGGACGAAGCACAATGCACTCGATGACGCTCGGTGGACCCAGTCGGTCTTCTGCTACCTGGTCAACGTTCACAAGATGACCCCATTCTGAGAAGGAGGGTCGATGATCTGCGCAGTAACGGGCCATCGGCCCAACAAGCTCGGCGGGTACAACACTCGAAACAACCCCCACTACAACAGCATCATGGAGGGCCTGGACCGGGCCCTCCTTGAGCTGCGTCCCGAGAGAGTCATAGTCGGCATGGCCCTCGGCGTTGATCAGTGGATGGCCGAACTCTGCCTCTGGAACGGCATCCCCTTCGTCGCAGCGATCCCCTTCGAGGGATTCGAGGTCGGCGGGCACTGGTACGAGAGCAACATCAGGAAGTACCGAGACCTCCTCGCCAAGGCGGCACAAGTCGTTCCTGTCAGCAGCCCTCCATACACTCCCTGGAAGATGCAGCTCAGGAACGAGTGGATGGTGGATCACTGTGATGTCCTCCTTGCCGTCTTCGACGGAACACCTGGAGGAACGGCAAACTGCGTCAGCTACGCCCAGCAGGTGAGAAGGACGATTCGTCGCATCGAGTACTTTAGGCCTCCTCCCGTCGTAAATCGGGAGAGGGCCGAGAGACCTCGACTGGTCATCACCGACGCACCTGCGGTGCAACCTCCGCAGCCTCAGCGACCTGCGACTCCTGAACAGGTCGTAGATGCGTTCTTGCAGTCCCGGAACGAACGCCCAACCGAAGGACAGATCGCTGCCCAGCGGCGAGCTCGACGTGAGCAGGAACAAGAGGCACGGAGAGCTGAGCGCCAGAGGCAGATCGAACAGCAGCGTGCGGAGGCTCGGGCAAGAAGAGAGGCCCAGGATCGACTGCTGGCCGAGATCTCAGAGCTCCAGAGTCGCCCAGCACCTGAAGAAGTGGAGACGAAGGTTGAAGTGGTTCGAGATTTCGGTAGATTCGTAGACCTCGATGTGTAAAGGAATGCCTAGACATGGAAGCTTCAACGCTGTTCCACAGACTCGGGAAACCGCACTCGTTCTTCGCTACCGGAAACCCGTTCACGTTCGGAGCAAGCGGGTGGGTCTTGTCCGAAGAGGCCACGAAGCTCTTGGCTCCCATCTTCAGCTTCGAACCCATGGGGGCTGCGGAATACGAAGGGAATGCCGTACCGACAGCTCTTCACCGCATCGCAAAGGACTCGAAGGACTTCGTCGGCTTCATGATGGAGTTCCCTCAGAAGGAAGTCGCCAGACACTGGAGAGAAGAGATCCAGCGTCGAGGAAAGCCCGGAAGGCCTCCGAAGATTCCTCTGAAGCCGGAGAAGGTGTTCCCAGACCAGGCCCGACTCTTCGTGTTCTGCCACAAGGACGAGAAGGCATCGGTCGAGAACATCGCCTCGTTGCTGGTCAGCAACCGCTACAAGCTCACCAGGGACAGTCTCTTCTTGCACTGCGCCCTTCGTCCACAGGATGAGTCCGACAACAAGGTCGGATGGCTGGAGCTCAACAACGGCTACTTCATCTTCGTCAGCCACGAGGCATGGAAGAAGACCGTCACGCTTTTCAAGGGAGAGAACGATGCCGACGTACGCCAAGTCGACGACAGTCTCAGTCGCCAAGTCCAAGACGGAGATCGAAAAGACACTCCTCCGCTTCGGAGCAAGCGGCTTCGCCCAGGGGTGGAAGGATCAAAGGGCGTCGGTCGAGTTCGAACTCAACGATCGTAGAGTACGGTTCCTTCTGCCACTGCCTTCGAAGGAAGATCCGGCCATCACCCACAACTACGGCGGCAAGCACGAACGATCGAAAGCTGAAGTGGAAGTCGCCTGGGAACAGGCATGTCGTCAGCGCTGGAGGGCGCTGAACCTCGCCATCTTGGCGAAACTCGAAGCGGTGGAAGCAGGCATCACCACCTTCGAGGAAGAGTTTCTCGCTCACCTCGTGCTGCCGAACGGAAAGACCGTCGGGCAGTGGGCAGTTCCTGCTGTTGGGAAGGCGCTGAGTGATGGCAAGATGCCACCGCTCTTGTCACTTCCTTCAGGCCCGGAGGCCTAATGAGCGCAGTGGTTTTCCCGAAGTGCGGTCAAGCAAGTCACCTGATGGACATCGACTCGATCGAGGGGTGTCCGCAGGTGCATGTTCACTTTCTGACCGATGACCTGGAGTACAGCTACATCGGGTTCTCGAAGGTGGAGATCTGCTGCCACGGCTGTGGTGAGGCAGTGCTGGTCTACTACGACGCCCCAGGAAAGGATGACACCAGACACATCGAGCTCCGTGATTCGTTCGTGAAGAAGCACAAGCTCTGCCCCAATAGGGGCTACGACGAGCTCTGCCCCAATGCTCGTTCGAAGATGGAGGTAGTTGACTTGAGGGATGCACCTCCTCGAAGAAGAGGGTTCCGTGGGTCACGTACTGCAAGAAAAGGAACTGGACCTGTTCCAACCCCTGGGCCGAGTGTGGTCGGGGATGGTCGTCGTACAGTCCGGAAAGAGGCGCCTAAGGGTTGACGGTAAGATTCCCGTCACACCCTTCACGTGTTTCGTCCCGCTCCCCGGAGATGTCACCGTCTTCGGGGCAGACGGGAAAGAAGTGCTGCCGACAGGGATGAAGAGGTTCTTCATCTCGGTGACCACGATCGATCCCCACATCGTCGTCGAAGCGTGGAATCTACCGATGGCTCCAGCAGAAAGTGTCGGCTGAAAGATTCTCGTCAGCAACCGGCTTGACTTCTCGTAGAGAACCCCTTACCGTTCGCTTCATCAACTTTGGGAGCAAGTCGATGACACTCAGGCATCCAGAATGGCAGGAAGGGCAAACGGCGAAAGCCGCCATTGCCGCCGCCTATCTGCGTTCCGAGTGCGGTCGAATCCCAGGCAAGCCGCAGTTCAATCTCGTCGATTCGCACCCACCCGGCCCCTAAAGTTCCCAGCAGTCATGGACTTTCGGAGCCGGGTGACCAAAAGGTCCCCGGCTCTTTTCGTTTGGAGGAGAGCAGACCGAAGGCGAACGACGACATAGGCGAGGTGCTGGGCACTGACGGGCCTCCAAAACCTGTCTCCGAGAGTTCGATTCTCTCTTCGCCTGTAGATGCTTCTGAGGTTCCTTAGGAGGAACACCAGTTTCGTAAACTGGCCGCAGTCGGTTCGAATCCGACCAGAAGCTTGAAGTGATGCGGCTATCGCCTATTGGTTAGGTCCCAGGTTGCCAGCCTGGTCAAGTGGGTTCGATTCCCACTAGCCGCTCTACATAGAAGTCCACCATGGAGATGGTGAGGGTGAGGCTACCCACGCTGACTGTAAATCAGCCGTCCTTGTGAACAACTTGGTTCAAGTCCAAGCATCTCCACTGCGGTACCCGAAGACGGAAACCTTCGGCGTCTCTTTGACATCGCGAATAGAAGAGAAAGAGGGGCCGACACGCTCGACGTACTGTCGTGCTTGGCCCCATCTGGGTTCGTAGCTCAATTGGTAGAGCAGCCGCCTCTTAAGCGGAAGGTTGGGGGTTCAATTCCCCCCGTTCCCACTGAAGTACCCAACGAAAGGAGATGATGATCATGGAACAACGACGGTTGAAACGGGGCGTGTCGTTCTAAGTTGAATGACACGCTTCCGTAGCTCAAAGGTAGAGCACTCGCCTTTTAAGCGATGAGGTCTCGGTTCGATCCCGAGCGGAAGTACTCGCCGAAGAAAGATCTCATAGTGGGGCAACCTACTAGGACGGTCCACGACTCGGCATCGCAGTGAGTCCTGTTGTGGGACTCCTGCCTTGCGGTCTTCGCCCATTGGTTGGGCTCCGGCTTCCCAAGCCGGCCAAACGGGTTCGATTCCCGTAGACCGCTCTCACTCGCAGCACCGAAAGGAAGTGCACCGATGGCAACGACCATGGAAGTAGGTCCCACCGCAGTGGTGTAACAGCGAGCCGGCAAGACCGGCCCGGAGCTCGGCTCCGATCATAAGCACACAGCGCACGAGCCTGCTGTCTTCAAAGGACGGCTCACCGAAAGGTGATAGGCAAGGAGGGTTGCACCCTCTGTCGAAAGTGCGAGCGGAGGAGAAGGATCGCTTCCTTCCTCGGTGGGACGGATCTTCTCGGTGGCTGCCTCGGGAAGACCGTAGTCGGTGAGAGCCGACACGAAGATTCAAGAAGTCAGGTCGCCAAGCGGGTGTAGCTCAAAGGTAGAGCCGCTGCCTTCCAAGCAGAAGACGAGGGTTCGATTCCCTCTATCCGCTCTTCACAGTCTTCTCTGTTGTCGCGTAGTCGTCTAACGGTAGGACTCCGGCACGGAAGCCGGGTATGCGGGTTCGAAACCCGTCTACGGGACGAAAACAGAGAGCGGTCGTTCGTGAGGACGATCACCGTGCATCAAAGTTCGTAGGAGAGCAGCCCGGAAAGCCCCCATGCGAGGGGTCCAACGGAGAAGACCAAGAACGGTCCCCAAATCTTGGATGCTATGAACGCCTTTCACTCTTTCCCGCTGATCAGCGGCGCATCATTGGGGAATCGTCCAACGGTAGGACTCCAGACTCTGACTCTGGCTATCTAGGTTCGAGTCCTAGTTCCCCAGCTACATTGCGGTGTCTCTTGGAGAGAAGCTGGCCTCTGAAGTCAGCCGAGAGGGTTCAAATCCTTCCGCCGCAGCATTGGGGTGACTCAAGGTGAGTAGCAGACCTTTGAAGCCTGTGATGAGGGTTCGATTCCTTCCGCCCCAGTTTGCCGGTACAGCTACCCAGGGGTGCATCCGCCTTGTAAGCGGCGAGGGGCAGGTTCGAGTCCTGCTGCCGGCTCTGACCTGTAGATCAAAGGAAGATCGTCCTCCCTATAAGAGGAAGACCTCAGTTCGAGCCTGAGCAGGTCTAAGAAGATGTGCCCTGAGCTGGTCTGGTGAACGTAGCGGGGGCCCGTTAAGCCTCTTGTGCTCGGTTCGATTCCGAGAGGGTACGCAGAAGTCATTCCCGAATGGCTCAATGGCAGAGCGGCCGGCTGTTAACCGGTAGGTTGCAGGTTCGAGTCCTGCTTCGGGAGCTACACGCCGATCCGCCTGGGGAGCTCGCAAGAGCTCAGGGACGAGCAGGCCGGGCTCAATGCCCGTCAAGGCGTCGCTAGTCGTGGCGGCTGCTCGGTCTGCAAAACCGATGGAAAGGGTTCGATTCCCTTCGACGCCTCTGAAGTAAAGAATGGCCCCGTCTTACTAGCGGTCAGGTGGTCGCCCTCTCAAGGCGAAGGCAGGGGTTCGAATCCCCTCGGGGTCACTATGAAAGCTGAAGTGCTGTACTTCCCGAAGAAGTGCATTCACGGGGAGCCGATGAGAGTAGTGGAGAAGGGTCTTCGAAAGCAGTACTGGTGGTACGAGACGATCGACTGCTCCAAGTGCAAAGAAGAAGACCTGGCCGAGGAGAGGGAGTACGAGAGGAAAACTGAAGCCTTTCTCAAACGGCTCAAGAAGAGAAGGGAAGTGAATGGCCCCGTCGTCTAAAGGCAGGACCTGCGCCTTTCAAGCGTAGTGACCGGGTTCGAATCCCGGCGGGGTCACAACGAGCATTAGCGAAGCCTGGTATCGCACCTGCTTTGGGAGCAGGGGACCGTCAGTTCGAATCTGACATGCTCGACTGTAGAAGTAGAGACGGGGTGTGGCTCAACTTGGTAGAGCGCTCGCTTGGGGTGCGAGAGGCTGCTGGTTCGAATCCAGTCACTCCGACATCGCTCTGCGGCTGATGCACTCTTGGATTCCTTGGGTGCATTGTTCGGTGGCAGCACCGAGGCGACCAGTACAGCTCTGGAATAGAGTCAGCCGGCATAGGGTAATAGCGAAGTCTGGTATCGCGCTTGCTTCGGGAGCAAGAGATCGCCGGTTCGAGTCCGGCTTACCCTACTGAAGTTGATGTAGACGAGAACTGCCCTTCTTCCAATGGCCAGGAAAGTCGCCCGATAAGCGACGAATGAGTGTTCGATTCACTCAGGGCGGACTGCGACATTAGCTCATTGGTTACGAGCGCTGGGATGTGACCCCGGAGATACGAGTTCGATTCTCGTATGTCGCCTGCTTCACCCGGCCGAAGAGGCCCTACACGCCAAATTCCAGGTTCGACTCCTGGATTCCCCGTTCATATGGGGAATCCGCCCTCGGTGGGCACCGCTCTATTAAAGCGAACAAACTGGCTTCTACACTCGGGTGAGGCAACTGTTGGTCCGTTACGCATCTGGTGAGGCGACCGCCCTGTCACGGCGGCGAGGAGGGTTCGATTCCCTTACGGGCCGCTCGGCAAAATGTCAGACCCCGGAGGTACAAGGAGAAGGAAGAGAGCATTCAGCTTTCTTCTTACCCTTGAGAGGGGTCACACAATGGCAGAGACGCCGCAGTCAGCACGGACGAAGTCGGGGCAGTTCATCAAGAAGGGTGAGGAGTCGTTGGCGAAGGCCAAGACGCTCAGCAAGGAGTCGGTGCTGGAGACAGGCGCCAAGGACCGGGCGGCAGTCGACACCCAGTTCGCCAAGATCGCCGAGCTCAAGCAGGAGCGCATCGCCGAGCTGGAGATCGTGACGGAGGCAGTCGACTTCCAGAAGGGGGAGATCGAACGTCTCCGTGGAGTCGAGGTCGCAGCTCTCGCGATCGAGGAAGCGAACCTCAAGCTGGAGGCGACGAAGGCCGAGAACGCTCGCAAGCTCGGTGAGCACCAGAAGGACTTCGCCTCGAAGCTCGAAGAGGCTCGCATCGAGAACACCCAGAAGGTGCAGCAGTTCTCGACCGAGCGGCTCCAGGTCCAGACGGCCTGGAACTACACCTTCGAGCAGACCAAGAAGGCCGCCAACGATCGGCTCAACGAAGAGATCCGGGTGGCGCAGCAGGCCGAGAAGGTCCGCCACGAAGACCTGACGCGGAGCTGGGATCTGCGAGAGCAGGAGCTCAAGAGCCAGGAGAAGGAGGTCTTCGATCTCCGTGCCCAGGTCGAGAGCTTCCCCGGTCTCCTGAAGACCGAGGCAGAGGCTGCCAAGGCTCAGGCCTTCAGCATCTCCAAGAAGGACAAGGACCACGAGATCGCCATCCTCAACAGCCAGAACACGGCTCAGCGCACGGTCGATCAGAGCACGATCGCCAACCTGAACGGCAAGCTCGCCGACAAGGACAAGGTGATCGAGCAGCTCACGATTCAGCTCGCCGCTGCCAACCTGGCGCAGAAGGAGATCGCCACCAAGGCGCTCGACACCGCCGGCAACGTCAAGGCGCTCGCCGATCTTCAGGCAGCGACCCAGGCCAACAACAGCAACGGCCAGAAGCGGGCGTAGTTCAGATGGACTGGGGTGCTCTCTTAGGCCCCAGCAGTATGCCGACTTAGCAATGGTGGTTCATGCACTCCGCTGAAGACGGAGACATCTTGGTTCGATCCCAAGAGTCGGCACTGATGGGCTCATCGTAGCAATGGGAAGACGCCGCCATCGCAAGGCGGAGATCTGGGTTCGACTCCCAGTGGGTCCACTAGTAGAAAGGAAGTCATGGAACCGTTCAGACCAGAAGGCGTGAATCTTCCGAACGTGATGACACCAGGAGCCTGGGCTCTCGTCATCGGCATCATCGCAGCCATCCTCAGCGGCTTCGGGTTCATGTTCTTCAAGTACTGGACGAAGATTCGAGTCCCTTGGAACACGCTCGGCGGCTACTACTCGGCGAAGTTCTACATCGAGCCAGGCAACACGACATTCATCGCCGTGAAGCTGGTCCTCGCTCTCCAGAAGGCCGAGGCCCTGCTTCAGAAGCACACGAAGTGGACTGCGGTTCAGCTCAAGACCTCGTTCGAGAAGATCTGCGTCTACGTGAAGAAGGACAACGCCTGGGTCGACTACTGGGGCCGGAAGGTCGCTGGAGAGGACCCGAGTGGGAAGCCGGTGGTGATCGGAGCCGACTTCGCAGCACTGCTTCACGAGATGGCTCACCAGGCGGAAGAGAAGGTCGACAAGGCCATCGACGAAGGACATGTTCACTGGGTCGAGAAGGGCATCAGAGCAGCAGAAGACGAGTACATCACGTGGTTGAAGACAGTCCCGTAGCTCAAAGGTAGAGCGCTGGTTCGACACACCAGATACGGAGGTTCGATACCTCTCGGGACTAAGTTGGGGTCATCGTCTAATGGGCGGACACGACAATGGCATTGTCGGAATCAGGGTTCGATTCCCTGTGACTCCACAACCGATAAGTCACTGGGTTCTCGTCTAGAACGAGGACAGTGACACCTGGTCCAATAAGCCAGGAGGGGAAGGTTCGATTCCTTCATCGGCGTAGTAGGGGTGGGGACGGGTTCGAAACCGTCTTCGCCTTTAGCTCTGGGCTGGGTATCGGGATACAGAGACGCCTTGCACGCGACTCCCAATGGGTTCAACTCCCATCCGGTCCACTGTAGAATGCTCCTGTAGCTCGAAGGTCGAGCACTCCCTTGGTAAGGGAGCGGCGAGGGTTCGATTCCCTCTCGGAGCACATGCCCCCTCCAGCGGATCCGGCGCCGAGACTACGAATCTTGGTTGCGGAGGTTCAACTCCTCCAGGGGGCACAGAGGTGAAACATGAAGGCACGGTTCGTTCAGATCGTGAACTACGGGGTCGCTCTTCAGAAGTGCTGGGGAGACAACGTTTGTCCCCAGGATCCCTCGAAGTGTCATCGAGCGGTCCTCTCCCTGGCTACAACGTCGAATCGAGAAGAGGCGGACAAGCTCTACCGTCTCCACACCGACGACGAGACACACCAGAAGGATCCGAAGCTCCAGGTCTGTAGCTGGTGCGGTGCGGCAGCTCCGGAAGAGAAGGCCTCTGGGATGATCCGCTCGATCTACGACACGGCCTCAGAAAGACCGGAGCCAGGAGACCTGTACTGGGCCGACTGGTACCGCTGCCAAGAGCGTGGGTACTGCATCTACGGGTGGACCAACTGCGACGGTCGCCACCTCATGTCGATTCTCCCGAACGGGTACCACTGGGACATCGACTCTCGTGCCTCGAACTGCACGATGCGAGAGGACAAGATTCATCGCTGCTGGGTTCGTCACGGGGAGCCACCGAACATCCACGTCGACAAGAGCGGGCTCACCTGTGCGGCGGGAGCTGGCAGCATCGCAGTGCCTGGCTACCACGGCTTCTTGCACAACGGACACTTCACGTAGTTGTTGGTCTCATGCTTGAAATGGACATCATCCGGCCCTCCGAAGGCTGAGTTCCCGGTTCGAATCCGGGTGAGACCGCTGTAGATGCTCTCGTAGTCTAAAGGATAGGCACCCGTTTCCTAAACGGGCCCCATGCTGGTTCGAGTCCAGCCGAGAGCGTTGCGGGCGAGTGGAACGGAATGACAGACCACGCTGGGCTCATAACCCACGAGATACCAGGTTCGACTCCTGGGCTCCGCAACATGCTGGGTACTCGACGATTCGAGGCTCGCTCTCATAAGGCGACGCAAGTGGGTTTGACTCCCTCACCCAGCACCATGGGCAGCTAGTTCTCTGGTGAGAACACTTGCTTCACACGCAAGACCAGCAGGGTTCAATTCCCTGGCTGCCCACTGATGGTCCGCAGCCCACCTGGTGGTGATGCCTCTCTTACACGGAGGATGCGCAGAGTTCGATTCTCTGGCGGACTACATGACTTGCACAGCCCACAGACACAGTTCCATGAGGTCGGCAGAGCGCTGCTTCATGAAGACGATGGAGAGGCGCATCAAGATCAAGACGAAGAGCTTCCAGGAGTGCCAGGTGATGATGGTTCGTCACGATCCGCCCAGAGAAGTCGTCAGAGGCCCAGTGAAGCTGTTCATCTTCATCGAGGACGGGAACTCTCCGTACTGAACATGACCGACACGAACCATCGAAGGACTTCGAAGCCGAACCAAACCAGGTTGATGGAGATGGCGAAGCACTCCAGGAACCAGTCTCGCTGCGACGATCAGGCGAGGTCGAAGTGGAAGAAGCTGTCGAGTAGAAGCGCAAGACGGAAGGACCGGTACCACGAGAAGCAGATTCCGGAGAAGGTCCGGAGCGGTATCGGGTGGCAGAGAAAGACACGCTGAGGTAGCCCAACTGGTAGGAGGCACTGGTCTCAGAATCCAGGCAGTGAGGGTTCGAATCCCTTCCTCAGCACAAGAGAGCAGAAGAGCAGAAGGCCCTGAAATCGATCCTGAGTAGGGGCTATGAGCCCAGCAGAGAGTCCGCCTGCCGGTCCTTGATCAAGGCGAGAGGCGATCTCGCCAAGTGGGACCTGTGTTGGTACCCAATCCAACTTCTCTTAGTACATGGCGTCGTAGCCCAACGGTAGGAGGCATTCGCTTGAGGTGCGAAGCAGTGTGGGTTCGAATCCCATCGACGCTACAAGGAGAAGTTCATGAAAGCCTACGGAGTTCTCCGTCGTATCCGTTGCTGTCCGGGACATGATGCCGACAGCAAGAAGTTCGACCGAGCGGCTGGCTCTCAGTTCAGGCCCTCAGCCGGTCAGAAGGCCATCTACCGAGAGCAGAAGCGAAGAGCTCGAAGAGAGGGCAAGAAGGAAGTTGAGAACGGGCCAGTGGAGTAACGGTAGCCTCGCCAGCCTTAGAAGCTGGTGTCCCCTGGACGTGAGAGTTCGACTCTCTCCTGGCCCACTCTTGAAGCTGTTGTACACTCGCCCCTGTAGACCAAAGGCAGGAGTCGCCTCACTCAAAACGAGGACAGTGACGGTTCGAATCCGTCCAGGGGTATCAACGAAAGGAGGCTGTCGTGGACACGCTGGTTCTGTCGAAGACGTGGGAGCCTTACGACCAGGTCTCCTGGCAAGAGGCATTCAAGTACATCTGCGGTGGCGATGACGGCAGCAAGAAGGTCGAAGTCATCGAGTACCACGAGGACCGGAAGGTTCACTCGGGCTCTGGGTCGGGCGCCTTGAAGGAGTGGAAGGTCCCCTCCGTCATCAGGTTCATCGACGCAGTCACCCCTGAGATCAAGGTCGTGAAGTTCTCTCGCGAGAACATCTACGCCCGAGACCATGGGAAGTGCCAGTACTGCGGCACGAAGGTCTCGCTCTCGGAGTTCGAGTACGAGCACGTCATCCCACGGTGCCAGGGTGGCAAGACCATCTGGGAGAACATCGTCGTCGCCTGCACAACCTGCAACCAGAAGAAGGGCAACAAGACGCCCATGCAGGCAGGGATGAGACTCCTCGCTGTGCCCCGGAAGCCCGACAGGAACTCCCGGAAGCGTCGGATCGTGATCACCTGGAGGAAGGGCATGCCTGAAGCTTGGAAGAGCTACATGCGTGACATGACCTACTGGAAGAGCGAGCTCGACAACGACAACGGGTGAAGAAGTTTGGAGAGTGAACTGACCGAGCGGTCAGCGCCGCCTTGAAAGCGGATGGAACCCTCACGGGTTTGGGGATCAAGACCTCCGCTCTCCGCTGTTTCTCTTAGCTCACGAACTGGCGACAGCTAGGGGCTAGGAAGCCAACAGGCCCCAGTGGGCCACCGACTGTGACCGGTGGCGACTTTCTCTTCTGTTCGCGGTGTTGGAGACGCCTGCCCTTGGAGTCGGACCAAGAGTCTTCCCGTTAACAACACGGCTGCTCTACCGTTGAGCTAGACAGGCACTTCAGCGCTCCCTTCTGGATTCGAACCAGAGGCCTCCAGGGTCATTACGCCTGGCGCTCTACCAACTGAGCTAAGGAAGCATCTTCAAGACCTCGACGGGATTCGAACCCGCTTCCTCCCGGTTCATTACTCCGGTTGCTCACCGATGAGCTACGAGGCCAAGTGGTAGGGGGAGGATTCGAACCTCCGACCTCCGACTCTTGCGAGCCGGCGCTCTAACAGACCGCTGAGCTACCCCACCGTATGTCATTTCAGAAGAGGGAGATTCGAGAGGTGTCTCCTAAGCTGAGAGCGAGGTCGAGGCAAGACCCCAATGGCCATGAGCTGGCCGTTGAACGGCGGATCCGGTTCGTGGATGAGCTTGAACTCGATGCCGGCGTGGTCGAGTTTGATGGCGAGCTCGTGGAGCTCAGCCTCGTCTCGAACAGTCAGGGCGATGGCGAAGGTGCTCTTCGGCAGGTTGCCAGGGGAAGATTCACCGGCAGCGTGGATGAGCTGAGCAGCCTGAGCTCCTAGAGGGAGGTCTCGGCGCACAATGCAGTAGTGAGTGAGGGGGTCCTGCGGAACGACTGTGGGCTCGCAACGAGCTGCCTCAATGGTTCAAGAGCATGAACGCATCATAGTCTGGTCGAAGAGTCTGTCAAGTGAGAGGATGAAGAACATGAACGTCAGCCGCAGGCAGGCCATCTTCGGAAGCATCGCAACGGCCTTCGCTGGTCCTGGGCTTGTTGCATCCGTCGAAGCAGCAGAGCTCAGGGCAAAGATGGAGCCCCTCCTGAAGTGGCTCAACGAGCATCAGCACCACGTCACGGGCATCTTCGGTCCGACGTCGCCTCACCAGACGTATATCGCTGGGAAGGCCCAGTTCGTCGGCACCATGAAGATGCGGTTGCCAGAGGACGAGTTCAAGTTCAAAGTAGAGTTCTGAAGTACGGAGAGTGAAAGGTCTAGGTGACCTGCCCGGCTGGAAACCGGTGCGATCCGCAAGGGTTGAGTTTCGAGTACTCCGCTCTCCGCTGTGCCCTCGTAGCTAACCGGTAAAGCGCTCCGCTTAAGACGGAGGTCGATGCAGGTTCGAGTCCTGTCGAGGGTACTACCGGCCCTTCAGCTTCTTGAGGTCGATGGTGATGATCTTCGGGTACGTCGGCTTAGCTCCGATGAACTGCGTCACCGATGCCCCCGGAGCAAGAAGCTGTGGAACGTGAGCGAGGTGAAGGATCGCGTGCTCAAGTTCCTCAGAGAACGGCACCGTCTCGTTCAAGAAGAACTGGAAGTGGGCCGAGGCACGAATGCTCTCGCTCCATGGAACCGTCTCCGCCAGTGACTCGAAGCCATGCCCTGGAGGGAAGACCATAATGAACGAATCGAAGGGCACCGTGTCGAGCAGTGAGACGATATGCCTCGCCAAGTCGAACCTGGCCTCTGAGAGAGGCACAGACTCGGATAGCGCCGCTGTCATCCTTCGAGAGGCGATGAGAGCCTCGGAGAAGG
>Ga0137398_10000009_pt1 | contig 56239 bp, 50 predicted proteins | sample czorhiz216metaG_FD_106659 | JGI IMG/M metagenome (GOLD analysis project Ga0137398, IMG submission 106659) | Vadose zone soil microbial communities from Angelo Coast Range Reserve, California, USA - czorhiz2.16 metaG | ecosystem: Environmental > Terrestrial > Soil > Vadose zone | place: USA...
CACAGCGACGGGAAGCACGAGTACCTGCTCGCCCGCATCGCCCTCGATGCCGATCTGTTCGTCAATCTGCCCAAGCTCAAGACCCATAAGAAGGTGGGTCTCACGCTCAGCCTCAAGAACCTCGTCGGGATCAACGGCGACAAGAATTACCTGCCGCACTTCTCCATGGGAACCCCTCGCAACGGCGGAGACGAGCTTCCCGGCGACGGGTTCGGATCGGGCCTGCAGGCCCGAGGCATCCACGCGTTCAAGCGTGTCCTGAGCGCGGCGCCAGGCGTCGGTGTGCTTCTCGGGCCGGCCGCGAAGCGGATTGGAACCGCGGTCTTCGGCGCCACCGAGGACGTCGTGCGCAGCGGAAACTGGTACGGCAATGACACCGCCTGGCGAATGGTTCACGACCTGAACAAGATTCTCTTTCATTACGGCGGAGACGGGGAGAGAAGGAGCCGGCCGCTCCGATACCTCTCCATCGCTGATGGGATCATCGCGGGCGAGGGCAACGGTCCCATGGAGGCCGACGCGCTCGCTTGCGGCGTTCTGCTCGCGGGCACCAATCCCGTCGCGGTGGACTGGACCGCGGCCGCGCTCATGGGGTTCGACTGGGAAAAGATCCCCATGATCCGAGAGGCCTTTGCGCCCTCCGAGCTTCCCATCACGACGTTCCGGCCGGAGTCGATCGAGATCCTCCCCGAGCTGGGCGCGCCGTTTCGCTTCCGCCCTCACTTCGGTTGGGCCGGGCAGGTCGAGGCGGGCCTATGAGACGTCTCCTCGTCATCGGGCCGGTCCCGCCTCCCTACCATGGGTGCAGCGTCGCGACCGAGCTCCTGCTTCGTTCCAGCCTGAAACGCTCGTTCGAGGTCCAGCATCTCGATACTTCCGATCGAAGGGATCTGGACAATCTGGGCACATGGGATGTTCGAAACATGGGCCTCGCGCTGGGAACGATCGCTCAGGCGGCGGGGATCGCGCTCCGCCAGCGGCCCGAGGTCGTGTACATCCCCATTTCACAGAATCCAGCGGGGTACTTGCGCGACGGATGTCTCATTCTGGCCTTCGCGTGGCTCGGCCGTTCCTCCGTGGTGGTGCATCTTCACGGCTCCAGCTTCACCCGCTTCTACAATGGATCCGGCGCGCTTCTTCGCTGGTTCATCGATCTCTCGATGCGAAGGGCAGCCCGCGGGATCGTGCTTGGCGAGAATCTGAGATCGCAGTTGGAGCGATGGTTTCCGGGGGATCGCCTCGCGGTCGTGCCGAACGGCACCGAGCTGGCCGGCCGGGTCGCTTCCGTCGCTTCCAGCGGCGCGGTCGGCAACGGGGTTGGGGGGTCGGTCACGGTGCTCTTCCTGGGCAATCTTCTCCTCTTCAAGGGCGTCGGGGACGTCATCGACGCGGCCGTGTCGCTCCTGCCTCGACTGCCGGGACTTCGATTCCGGTTCGCGGGCCGCTGGACGAGAGATCCGATGTTCGGCGTCTCGGGCGAGGACACGCGCGCCGAGTGCATGCGCCGGATCGCGGAGTCCGGCCGGGAAGAGGCATTCGAATTCCTGGGCGAGGTCGATCGAGCCTCGGTGGCGCGGCTTCTGGCCGAGGCCGATATGCTCGTGCTGCCGAGCCGGGACGAGGGGCTCCCGCTCGTGCTGATCGAGGCGATGGCCGCGGGCATCCCCACGATCGCCTCGGCCGGGGTGGGGGCCATTCCCGAAGTCGTGGTCGACGGAGAGACGGGCTTTCTCGTTCCCCCTGGCGACGTCGAGGCACTCGCCCGGGCGATCGAGACCCTCGTGCTGGATCGGACGTTGCGATGCCGGATGGGAGCCGCCGCGCGCGCCCGGTGCGAACGGCGCTATTCCCTCGCCTCCTGGTCGGAGAGCCTGGAGCGCGTCCTGAGCGGTGCGGAGGCGGGAGCGTGAGCTTCTTGAGGCGCGCCTACGACGCCGTCCCGACGCCCCTCCAAGGGCTGGCGGTCGGGATGGTGGGGCGATGGAACTACCCGAAGAAGTTCGGTCCCGCGTTTCGGAGCGCCACGAACAGGATCCAGGAGAACGAGACGCGGTCCGCGGAGGAGATGGGGCAGGTCGCCGCCACCGAGCTCCGCCGGCTCCTTCGGTACGCATGCGAAGAAATCCCCTTCTACCGGGCGCTCTCCCCGGGCGCGGAGGATCTTTCCTCGTGGCCCATACTCGAGAAGAGCCGGATTCAGGAGCAGCCGCTTCAATTCCTTCCGGGCGGAAGAGTGGATCCGCGGTTCCTGCGTCTTCAGAGCAGCGGCACGACGGGTGCGCCTCTCACGGTCTACTGCTCGGCCGAGGCCTATCAGACCGAAATGGCATTCCGATGGAGGCACAAAGCCTGGGCGGGCCTTTCCTTCGGCGCGCGGGGCGCCTACGTTGCGGGCCACGCAGTCGTCTCACCCGGACGCCGGAAGCCGCCCTTCTGGGTCCACGACCCCGCGGAGAACCGGCTTCTCCTGTCCTCCTACCACATCAGCGATGAGACGGCTCCGTCCTATCTCCGCGCGCTCGAGACGTTCGCTCCGGAGTTCCTCCACGGCTACCCCTCGTCGCTCCACCTGCTCGCGCTCGCAGCCGCGCGCCACGGAGCCGCCATCCGGCCGCGGGCGGTGTTCACCGCGAGCGAGACGCTGCTCGTCGCCCAGCGGGAGGCGATTCGCCGTGGGTTCGGCGCGAGGGTATTCAACTGGTATGGGCAAACGGAGCTCACGTGCAACATCGTGGAGTGTGAGCACGGCCGGCTTCACGCCCGCACCGATTACGGGTTCCTCGAAGTCCTGGAGGATGGATCGATGGTCTGCACGGGCCTCAACAACCTGGCCATGCCCCTGATCCGTTACCGGACCGGCGACCGCGTCCGGCGGGGCGGGGGAGCCTGCTCGTGCGGACGTCCGTTCCCCGTCGTCGAGGAGATCCAAGGCAGGGTCGAGGACTATGTCGTGACCCCCGAGGGTTACCTCGTGGGGCGGCTCGACCATCTCTTCAAGGGGGTCGTCGGAGTGCGCGAGGCGCAGGTCGTCCAGCGCGAGCGGAGCACTTTGGTGCTGCGCATCGTGCGCGAGGATGCCTACTCCGAGCGAAGCGAGGAGCACATTCGCGAGGAGGCGAGAAAACGCGTGGGGCCCCTCATGCGCGTCGTGTTCGAGTATCCGGCGCGGATCGAGAGAGGCGCCGGCGGGAAGTTTCGCTTTGTGGTGAGCGAATGCTCCCCAGAGCGCGATGCGGACTCCGGAGATCTTCTGGCACCTGCGGTCCACGCGATGTCGCGCGCCACCACGGAGGTCCCGTGAAACAGCTCACACTCGATCCGGATACCGGCGCTCTGGCGCTCGTCGAGGTCCCGGTGCCTGCGGTCGCGCCGGGCCGGGTGCTCGTGCGGGTCGCCCGCTCCGTCGTCTCCACCGGCACCGAGCTCTCCAAGCTCCACACCGCGAAGCAGCCTCTCTGGGAGAAGGCGAGGAGCCGGCCGGACCAGGTCGCGCAAGTCCTGGCCTCCGTCCGGACCGAGGGTGTGCTGGCCACGGCGCAGAAGGTGCGCGAGCGCTTGGCCACGCCGCAGCCGCTCGGCTACTCGCTCGCGGGCATCGTCGCGGGTTGCGGCGAGGATTGCGGGGACCTCGAGTCGGGCGCGTCCGTGGCCTGCGCGGGCGCCACGGCCTCTCACGCCGAGTACGTGCTCGTGCCCAAGAACCTCGCGGTGCGCGTGCCCGCGGGCGTGCGCCTGGAGGACGCGGCGTTCACCACCATCGGCGCCATCGCGATGCACGGGCTTCGCACGGGCGGCCTGGCCCTGGGCGACCGCGTGCTGATCGTCGGTCTGGGGCTCCTGGGGCAGATCGCCGTCCGGCTCTGCGCCGCGGCGGGCGCGCACGTGTTCGGCGTGGATCCGCGCGCGGACCGCGGGCGGCTCGCGCTCGATTCAGGCGCCGAGATCGCGGAGAGCGCCCTGGACCGGGCGACGGCGCAGGCCGTGCTCGCATGGAGCGGGGGGCGCGGCGCGGACCTGATTCTCGTCACCGCGGGGGGCGCCGACAATTCGCCGCTGGTCCTCGCGGGGGAGGCCGCGCGCGATCGCGCCCGGGTGGTCGTGGTGGGGCTGGTGGATCTCGACGTCCCGCGCGAGCTCTACTACCACAAGGAGCTCTCGCTCGTGATCTCGCGGTCCTACGGACCGGGACGATACGATCCCGAATTCGAGGAGAAAGGGTTCGCCTACCCGCCGGGCTTCGTGCCGTGGGACGAGCGGCGCAACATGGCGGAAGTTCTCGACCTGATCGCCTCGGGGCGGATGAGCATGACCGGCTTGCACGGCCTGTCGGTCCCCTTCGACCGGGCGCCGGAGGGCTACGCGCTCTTGGCGGAGAAGGACGGACCGGCCCCGATCTCGCTCGTGCTGGAGTACCCGGTCGGAGCCGGCGAGCCTCGCCTCACCACGCCGCGGCGCGTCACCACGCCACGGCGCGCCACCACGCCGCCTCCCGCCGCGTCGGCCTTCGCCCCGCGTCCGCTCCGCGTGAGCATGGTGGGCGTCGGGAACTTCGCCACCGCCACGCTCCTTCCCGCGATCCGGGACGTGGGCGGCGTGTCCCTAGTGCGCGCGGTGGCCTCGACCCCGCTCCGCGCGGAGGCCGTGCGCCGCCGATGGAAGTTCGCCTCGGCCGGAGCGGTGGCCGGGGAGGCCTTGTCCTCGCCCGAGTCCGACGTCGTCTTCATCGCGACCCGCCACGATTCGCACGCGCGCCTCGCCGAGGCCGCGCTGCGCGCCGGGCGCGCCGTGTTCGTGGAGAAGCCGCTCGCCTTGGACGAGCCGGGTCTCGAGCGGGTGGAGACCGTGCTGCGCGCCACGGCGGGGCGGCTCATGGTCGGCTTCAACCGGCGATTCGCGCCCTCGCTTCGCTGGGCGCTGGACGCGCTCGGCGAGCATCGCGCGGGGCTCCGATTCCTCTGCCGCGTGAACGCGGGAGCGCTGCCGGAGCACCACTGGCTCCTGGATCCCGAGATCGGGGGAGGCCGCCTTCTGGGCGAGGTCTGCCATTTCCTGGATCTGGCGCGCTACGTTGCGGCGAGCGAGCCGGCCGAGATCGAGGCCCGCGGCCTGGACGGGGTGGAGCACGCGCACGCGGGCGCCGGCCCCCAGAGCTACCGGATCGAGGTGAGGTTCGAGAACGGCGCCTCGGCGGGCATCGAGTATCTCTCGGGAGGGGATGCCTCACTGCCCAAGGAGCGAATCGAGATCCACCGGACCGGGGTCTCGATCGTGCTCGATGACTTCCAGGCCGCGTCCATCCACCGCGGCGGAACGCGCCGCGTGAAACGCTGGGCGGCGCGCGACAAGGGACACCGGGCCCTGGTCCGGGCCTTTCTGGACGCGGTGCGCGCGGGCGCCCCGACCCCCATTCCCGAGGAGGAGAGCCTGACGAGCACCGCGATGACTCTCGCGGCCGCGCGATCCCTTCGAGAGAGCCGACCGCTGCGCCGGGAGGAGTGGTGACCCACGCCGACGCGCTCGATGCCGTGCTGCGCCGCGCGCAGAGCCAGGGCTGGGCGGGGCCCGATCCCTACGACGGCCTTCTCGCCCCGCTGGGGAGAATGGGGATCTCGCTGGGTCCCGCCGCGCGCATGGCGTTCACGCAGGCGGCCCTCCGCTCGTCCACATTCCGTGCGCTCGTCCGCCCTCCCGCGTCCATCAATCCGAAAGGACTCGGCCTTTTCCTGGGGGCCGTGCTCCGGGGCCGCGGCTCGCTCGGACCCGAGCGCGCGGCTTCGCTGGGGAGGGAGCTTCTCGGCGTGCTCCGCGCGCTCGCCGTACGCGAGGGGAGACGGGCGGCGTGGGGCTACCCCTTCCCCTGGCAGTCCCGCTTCCTGTGGGCTCCGGCGGGCACCCCGAACGCGGTGGTGACCGCCACGGTCGGCTGGCACCTGATGGCATGGGCGGACCAGGGGCGCGCGCCGCGGGAGGAGGAATCGCTCGCTCGCGAGCTGGCGTGCGGGGCGGCCCTCTACCTCTCGGAGAAGCTGAATCACGCGCCGACCGGCTCTCGCGGGAGCGCGATCTCCTACACCGCCGGCGATTCCTCGCGCATCGTCAACGTCTCGATGCTGGCCGGACGCCTCCTCGCGCGCGTCTCGCGTTCGCCCTCGGGACGCGCGGGATCGTGTGTCTCGCCGGCGGAGGCGGCCCGAATGGGGGAGCAGGCCACGCGCCTTCTCCAGTTCGCGCTCTCGTCGCAGCGGCCCGACGGAACGTGGCCCTACTCCGAGGAGGCGCGCGGCGCCTGGGTGGATTCCTTTCACACGGGGTTCGTTCTCGAGGCGCTGCTCGATCTGCGCGAGTGGGGCTGGATGGTTCCCGACAAGACCCTTCGCCTCGGGTTCGAGGCCTATGAGGGTTTTTTCGACCCCGACGGGGGTGCTAGGTTGTTCCGCCCCATGGGCAGCCCCTACGATGCGCACTCCGCCGCGCAGGGAATCGTGAGCTACGCGGCGATGGCGGCCGGAGGGAGCGTGCCCGAGCCCGACCGTCGGGCCGCGGGCGACCGTGCGCTTCAGATCGCGCGCCAGAGCCTCGAGCGGCTCTGGATCGAGGGCCGCGGCTACTTCGCCTACCGAATCGAGAAGGGAAGGAGGAACGAACAGGAATACACGCGTTGGGTCCAGGCATGGATGGCACTGGGGATGAGCGCGGCACTCACGCTGGGGAGGGTTCCGGAACCGGCGAGGGTGTGATGCACGTGGCGGACCAGGGATGGGGGGTGGATGGTGGCTCACGGTGGTGCGGTCTGGTTTGACTTCGAAAACACGCCTCATGTGTTGTTCCTCGAACCCATACGTCGAGAGCTGGAGCGGACAGGCTGGACCACGGTCTGCACCGCGAAGCCTCAGTCTCAGACTCTGGAGCTGGCGGAACGTCGCGGGATTCCCGTGGACGTGGTCGGGGGCGGCAACCTCAAGGGCAGGCTCCGGAAGATCGTCTTCGGGCTCGGACGCGCGGCCCAGCTGGCGGGGTGGGCCCTGCGCAAGGGACGCCCGCGCCTTCTCATCTCCAGCTCACGGAGCGCCTGCGTCGCGGCGCACTGGCTGGGAATCCCCGCGATCGGCCTCCTCGACTACGAGCACGCCGAGCACCGCCCCTTCGCGCTGGCCTGCCGTCCGCTCCTCCTTCCCGACCTCCTCTGCGGCGCCGAGCTTCCCGCCCCGATGCGGGAGGTGGCGCACTTCTTCGAGGGCCTCAAGGAAAACCTCTACATCGACGGGCAGGATCTGGACCGGGATGCCGCGCGCGCCTCGCTCCGTGTCTCCAACGGCTCCTACGTGGTCGTGGCGAGGCCCCCGGCCCACAACGCCCATTACGCCAAGCGGGTGGACGAGAGCTCCGATCTCTGGCTCCGCATCGTTCGGGATATAGAACTGGGCGAGGACAGCCGAATATTCCTGTTGCCACGGGACCGTGAGCAATTCGAGTGGCTGCACGAGCTCTTCTCGGGGCGGCCGCGGGTGCATCTCTATCCGACCGTGCTGGACGGTCCCGCCATCGTGGCCGCGGCGGATCTCGTCGTGAGCGGCGGGGGCACGATGAACCGCGAAGCCGCGGTGCTGGGCGTGCCGGCGTGGAGCGTGTTCACCGGTCCCACGCCCCACATCGACCAGCGGCTGGCCCAGGAGGGAAGACTGCGGTGGATCCGCTCCGAGTCGGAATACGAATCCGCGCTCGCGGATCCGGTGCCGGGTCTCCTCGCGCGGCGTTCGCCCTATCCCCGAGGGATGGAGGCCATCATGAAGACCATCCAGGGGCGCCTCGAGAGCGCGGCTCCACAGCCCGTGCGCAAGGCGCGGCCGGAGCCCGCCCAGGTCCTGGACTGAACGGAGGCTCGAGCTGAACCCCGAAGAAGCGACCACGGAAACCTCCTGGAGCCCGCTCCCGGGGCTGACGTACCTCGAGCGTCCCGCTGGGTGGACCCGGCCTGAGCCGGTCGCGGTAGGCGCCCACCGGCTCCTCCTCGGCCTCGCGATCGCGGGCGACATGGCGGCGGTGGTTCTCGGAACGTTCCTTCCGGCGCTTCTCCGCTACCCCGCCGTGGACTTCGCGCGCATGGCCGGCTCTTCCGGCGGCGCCGTTTTCCTCGCGTGCTCGGCCGGGGTATGGATCGCCTCGCTGAGCGGACGCGGCGCCTATTGGCCCAACGTCACCACCTCCCGCGCGGCGCAGCTCTTCCGCGTGGGCACGGCGGCGCTCCTGGCTTGGGCCATCGTTCAGGCGCTCGCGTTCTGGCTCAAGCAGCCGGTGCCTTTCGACAGCCGCCTCGTCGCGGGCCTTTCCCTTCCGGCCACGATCGCCGTGCTCGCGGCGTTTCGGCTCCTCCTGGTCCGGCCGATCGCGCGGCGCGTCTACCCGAGGCTGGGGAAGGGACTCCTGCTCGTGCGGGGGGACACGCCGCGGTCCATGCGTCTGGCGGGCGACCTCCAGAAGAACGACAGGCCCGGAGCGCGCCCGGTGGTCCACTACCTGCTCTCCACCCTCGATCGGGACCGCGCGGCCGCGATCGTGGAGGACCTCGAGGTGGGCGAGGTGATCCTGGATCCCGATGGACGCTCGGGCTCCGAGATGATGGATCTCGCCTTCGCCTGCTTCGACGCCGGGGCGCAGGTGCGGCTCCATTCGGCCGACCCGCGCATGATCGTCCGCCGTCCTGAGAGCGGGGGCGTGGGGGGCTTTCCGCCGATGCGACTCCGCCATTTCGACCTGGCCGGCCCCGAGACGCTGGTGAAGCGCCTCGTGGACCTGGCGGGCGCCGCGGCGGGTCTCGTGCTCCTGGCGCCGGTATTCGCGGTCCTGGCGATCGCGGTGAGGATCACGTCACCGGGCCCCGTCATCTATCGATCCGAGCGGGTCGGCCGTCGCGGCCGCCGGTTCCGCATGTACAAGTTCCGGACGATGCGGGACGGGAACGACGCGAGCGAGCACCAGGAGTATCTTCGCGCGCACATTCGGGAGGGCCGGCCGGCCGAGATCACCGCGACCGGCGATCGAATCTACAAGCCTCGCAAGGACCCGCGCGTGACCCCGCTGGGGACATGGCTTCGAAAGCTCTCCCTGGACGAGCTGCCGCAGCTCTACAACGTGCTGCGCGGGGAGATGAGCCTGGTGGGGCCGCGGCCGTGTCTGCCGTACGAGTGGGAGCTCTATCTGCCCTGGCAGCGGCGGCGGCTGGACGTGAAGCCAGGCTGCACGGGGCTATGGCAGGTCACGGGGCGAAGCCGGGTCCGCTTCGAGGACATGGTGATGCTCGACCTGGTCTACGCGCACAACAGCACCCTCTTCGGCGACCTCAAGCTGATCGCGCAGACCCTTCCCGTCATGGCCCAGGGAAAGGGCGCCTACTAGCTCACCAGGCGACCGTCGCCTCCAGCCGGAACGGCGCGGTCCGGTCGGTTCCGTCCGGGACGTGCCCGCGATTCTTGATCTCGCTCGCCCCCGCGGTCCCCTCGAGCCTGAGCCACCGCCGGGGCGTCACGATCAGGGAGCCCGCTACACGGGTCTCGCGCTCCACCACGCCCTCGAACCGGGCCGCGTCCACGGTCCCGCCCGCGACCTTGTTGTAGAAGTCGCCGATCCTGCCCTCGCCCTTCTTCCGCCATTCCGCGCGGAGCCTCAGCTCGAACACGTCGCTGTGCTCGTACGACAGCTCCCCCGAGAGGGAGGCCACGTCGGGCCCCAGGACGAATCCCAGGGGAAACCCGTTCGAGTCGAAGTCGTGGCCGTGCCAGGCCGAGTAGGTGAAGTTGTTCACGCGGTTGTACTCGAGCGAAGCGCCCAGCATGCTCGCCCGCGCCCGATCGCCCGCGCCGTGCAGCCCCACGCGCCGTCGCGTCTCGAGCCCGGCCTGGTACCCGACCATGTCGGGCTTGTAGTCCCGGCTGAACGAGATGTCGTCCACCATGAGCTCGCCCCAGAGCCTTAATCCGCGCCGCGGGATCCAGGAGGCGTCCGCGGACCAGAGCACGTTGTTCTTGGAGAACGCCACGCTCGTCGTGTCTCCCGGAATGACGCCCGCGGGGGCCGATTTCGGCCGCTTCTCCCAGAAGGAATAGGGCACCAGGGGAATGAAGTAGAGAGGCGCCTGGCTCGTCCCGTCGAAACGCGCCAGCTCGGTCGCGCCCACCGTGACGCAGGGCGACGGGGACCACTCGAGGCGGTGCCCCGCGAGGTAGGTCTGGGCGCCGGGATCGAGGATGGCCGCGAACCACTGGAACCGCCAGGCGTGAAAGAACCCGACCTCCGCGCGCGCGAGATCCAGCGGGGGCGCGGCATCGGAGAGGGCGAGCGTGCCGTCGCGCCCGGGTCCCCAGCGCAGCGACGTGTGTCCTCCCAGGATGCGAACTCTGCCGGCCCGGAACTCGAGGTAGGCCTCCTCCATCCAGGTGTTCACGTCCACGCCCTCGATGAGGGCGTTTCCCGTCCCGAAGTTGGGCGTGCCGCGTCCTCCCTGAGAGGCGGTGCCCGCGTACCCGTCCAGCACGAAGACCGAGCCGGAATCGGGTGCTACGGCCAGGCGCCCTCCCGCCCGGTAGTCTCGGTTCACGTCGGGGCGGTTGCGCGGGTCGTCCTCGTACCGGATGGAGACGTAGGGGGAGAAGGAGACCTGCTCGTCTCCCTCGGCGCGGTGGATGAGGGGTTGCGTGGCTTCGCTCCAATCCGCGCTCAGCTCCCGCCGCGCGCGGTGGTAGGCGGGATCGGACGCGGCGCCGGGATTCGCGGCGGCGAGGGCATCGAGGAAGGCCGCGGCCTCGGCCACCCGGAGCGGGCGCATGGAGAGGAACTGGGGCGCGCTTCCGAACGTGTCGGCGAGGTGCTCGAGATCCCGGTACACGGGGCTCGACGTGGGAATGCGCTCGGATCCGACGTAGGTGGCGCGCGCGGGGCGGGGAACGAGAGCGAGAAGGGCCAGTGCGAGTACGGCGAATGAGCGCATGGCCGCGCAGTGTAGCCTAGTTCATCACGGCCTGCAGCCGGTCCCTCAAGTCCAGAAGCTTCGGGCGCTCGGCCTCGCGCATCTCGCGCAACCTCGAGGTGGCGGCGCCGCGCACCACGACGCAGGTCGAGCCAGGGTGGACGCGGGTCATGGAGCCCCGGTGGGGGCGGACGTGCGTGACGCCCTCGAGCACACAGACGCTGGTGCCGGTGGACTCCGCGATCACGGCGAGGGTGGTGCCGGTGACGTGGACGGTGGCCTCGGGAGTCCGGATCGCGAGGCGCGCGCCGCCGAAGCGCCGCCCGGTGGTCACGCGCAGGAGGCCGCGGTCCACGCTGGCGCTCCCGGTGCGTCCGAACCAGCGTCCGGGGGGCGAGGGCAGGACCATCTCCGTTCCGGGCGAGAGCTGCATGGCCAGGAGGCCGGAGCTGACCAGATCCAGGTCCTGGCTGCTCTGGAGCAGGACACGCGAGCCGGGCTTGAGGCGCCGCGTCAGCTCGTCGGTGTCGCCCACCGAGAGGGACACGCCGTTCACCACCAGGTTGCCCGATCCGGCGCTGGGGAGCGCCGTCCAGCGCGGGGCCTGATTGAGCGCCGCGGCGACGATCGCGACGGTGGCGGCCGCGGCGAATCCAACCACCCACCGCGCGCGGTGTCTTCGGCGCCGGGGTAGTGCCACCACGACGGCCCGCTCCGGAAACTCGCCGGAGATGAAGTCGCGCCTCAGCCGCTCGCGGAACGCGGGGTTCGCCAAAAGCGGCGGCGCCGCTCGGAGCATCTCCACGACTCTGGCCTCTTCCGGGCTCGGTTTGTATTCCGCTCCGTGCATCACACCGTCGCCTTCTCGAGAAGTCTTCCCAGCTCCGCCAGCGCGCGCGAGTAGCGTTTTCGAGCCGCCACGGGCGTCGTTCCGGTCAGCTCCGCGATCCGCTCGTAGCTCAACCCCTGATACTCCCGAAGCACCACCACGGCTCGGAGGGGATCATGAAGCGCTCCGATCGCCTGCTGCACGATGCCCCTCCGTTCGGCGGCGATGAGCGCCTGCTCCGGGTCATCGGCGCGCGAGGTGAGCGGTGTGTCTCCGTGCTCCGGATCGTCGATCGAGACCGCCTGCCGCGTGAGCCGGTACGCGCCCGACCTCCAGAGATCGCGACAGACGTTGTACGCGATGGTGGTGATCCAGGGCTCGGGGTCCCGGCTCGGGTCCAAGGTGTGGGCGGCCCGATGAACTTTGAGGAACACCTCCTGCGTCGCGTCCTGGGCCGAGTGCCGATCGCCGAGAAGCCGGAAGACGAGCCCATAGACACGATCGAAGTGCTGCTCGAAAAGCGCGGCGAGGGCCTGGGGATCGCGTCGACGGACACCCGCCAAATCCAGTACGGATGAGCCCGGCTCTTGTGCCCGATCGCGAACGTGACTCGTCACGCAGTCTCCATGGGGACGTAAATATACGCAGGAGCCGGTGCCTGGGGCAGGACTTTGATGAATGGGCTCCCGTAAGTAACGCGGGGCAAGGCTCTTAGGAGACGTCGGCTCCGGCGCCAAGCTCCCAAAGCTCATGGAGCTCGGCGCGCGTGATCCGCACCTCGGGCTCCAACCGATCCAGCACGCCCCGGACGCCCAGAAGAAGCTCTCGGTCCGCACGCGGGATCGTGCGCGCGTAACGCCGCACCTGGCGAAGCAGGGTCGCCGCGTCCTGGTGCTCCCCCAGCTTGTCCTGGATCCGCGCGAGCTGCTTGGCGCGCTGGTGCGCGCCCTGGCCCTCGGACGCGGTGAAATACTCCACGGCGTAGCGCGCGTGCTTCACCGCGATCCGGAGCGCGTGGACGTTCGCCGGAGTCGACTTCCGCTCGGCCTCCTGGCAGGCGTCGCGCATCCGGTTGTCCCACTCCGCCACGATCCGGGGCCCCACCATGTACGCGGGCGCCAGGGCGGGCGATACCGGCGCGGCCCCCGGATCCGCGGTCTCGGCCGTCGTGGCGGAGGCGACGAAATCCGGAATGCCGACGATCCACTTGTGCGCGCGCTCGCGGAACGCCTCGAACCGCTTCGAATCGAGCCGGCGCAGGAGCCTTCTCCGCCGGCGCGCCCGCTTGATCTCGAGATATCGGGCCAACACGTAGAGCGCGGCGCGCTCGTGCTCCGGCGCTCTCGCCGCCATCGAGGCCACGCGCTTCAACCCCACGTCCAGATCGCGGACCCTCCCGAGCGCGCGCCCGATCCACCTCAGATCCTGGCCCAGGGATTCCCGGCTGTCCTCGGGGATCGCGATCAGGAAGACGAGGAGCGCCGTCCGGAGGCGCCGGGCGGCCACGCGCATGTCGTGGAGGTACTTCGGGTCCAGGTTGAGGCGCGTTCCGGGCTCGTTCCAGAAGAGGCGGGTCAGGTGGCGCCCGAGCGTCTTCGCGGCGGTGTCCACCAGTCGATCCCCGCCGTAGAGCGCGAACGATCCATCCGCGTGGTCGGGGAGCTTCTCGCCGGCCTGCGCGAGCGCCGCGGCGAGCTTGGACTCGGCGCTGGTATGCAAGTCCAGCCTCCGCTTCACGGCCTCGCGAACCTCCACGAGCGCCTTCATGGACGCGCCGTCCAACGCCTCGACCTCCAGCTCGCGGTAGCTCTCGTCCCCGTTGTGGGAGCCGTCCCGGAACACACGATCCAGCGTGACCGAGCCCAGGATCTCCTGCCCGCTCAGCCACCGGAACATCTCGCGCTCGCTCTCCACGCGGGCGCGAACGCCCAGCCGCTCCAGAACGCGAAGCCTCGCCAGGGGTTTGAGCAGGGAGGCCACGGGTCCATCGGGAAGGACGCCCCAGGGTGGATCGGTGGCGGGGGCGTCCTGGGTCCACTCCGTGCGCGCGAGCACCGCATCGCTCTGGGAGTGAACCGTCTTCGCCTGGAGCTGGGTCCGGCCGTCCTCCTTCCGGAGGCGCAGCGCGAGCCCCGCGCGGTAGAGAATCCAATCGTCGGTATCGAGGTAGCGGTCTTCGTGGAGGACGGTGCCGGAGGATTCGAGGACGAAGCCCAGGTCCTCGATCGCGTCACGAACGGCGGTGGCGTCGCTCCCCTCGGGGATTCGAAACTTGATCTCCTGCTCGAGCATCGCCGTCCTCGATCTCAGGCGGCCCCGATGTCGCGGAGCGCTCCCGGCTGGATCAGCCACTCGAGGGTCGCGCTTCCGGCCGCGGGCTCGCGGGGGAGGGTCATGAGGCTCGCGCCGCCCTTCTTGTACTCGACGAAGGCGGCGCCGTTCTTCCCCGCGAGAAGATACGAGGTGAAGCTGCTCAGGTGGGGCTCGTGACCGACGAGGGCCACGGACTCGGAGCTGAGGCGGCTCAGATAGAGGACGAGCGCGTCCAGGTCCCCGGAGGGCACGAGGTGCTCGCAGAACTCGATCTTCCGATGCGGCGCGACCGCCTCACGCAGGATTTCCGCCGTCTGGCGGGCGCGCACGAGCGGGCTCGAGACGATTCGATCGAGCTTCGGCGCGACTTCCTTCAGCCCGCGAGCCGCGAGCCGGAATTTGTGGATGCCCTCGGGTGTGAGCGGCCTGTCCTCGTCCAATTCGAAGGCAGGATCCCCGCGTTCGACCGCGATCGCATGGCGCACGATAAGTAATTCCATCGCAACCTCCAGGGATGCCCAAACTATAGCACATGACGTAAGATGGGGGCTATGCCGTCTTCGAAAACACGCGTGTTCCCGATTCGCTGCGCCGGCATGGACGTCGGCAGCAATGCCCTTCGTCTCGCCATCGCCGAATTCAAGAGCCCGACGCGCTACAAGATCCTGGAACGAAAGCGCGTGCCCGTGCGCCTGGGTGAGTCGGTCTTCCAGAGCAGCCGGATCGATCCCGGGACCCTCGAAGCGGCCCTCGACGCGTTCCGTGATTTCCGCCGCTGCATGGAGGAGTACGACGTGGTGCTCCACCGCGCCGTCGCGACCAGCGCGACGCGCGAGGCGAAGAATCGCGCCGCGTTCCTGGAACGGGTCCACACCGAGACGGGGATCGACCTCGACATGATCCCGGGGACCGAAGAGGCGCGGCTGGTCGCGCTCGCGGTGCAGTCCAAGATCCGGCTTCGGGGCACCTCGCTCATCATGGATGTGGGCGGAGGCTCGAGCGAGCTGGCGCTGGTGCAGCGCGGGGAGATTCTCCTGGTGGAGTCGCACGATCTGGGATCGGTCCGCCTCCTGAAGCAGGTGAGCGGCGGGGCGAAGGCCAAGGCGGCTCCGAAAGGGCGCATGCTCCGGATTCTGCGCGAGACGGTGCGCGCGTCCCGGTTTCCCCTCCTGGAGTCCCTGCGTCGCCATTCGGTGAAGCTGATCGGCACGGGCGGCAACATCGAGGCGCTGGCGTCCCTGAACGCGAGCGACAACGGGAAGGACGACAGCCAGCGGAGGCCCGTGAGGCTGCCGGTGGCGCGCCTGAAGGGGTACCTCGAGACCCTGGCGGACATGAGCGCGGAGGAGCGCGCGAGAAAGTACGACCTGCGCCCCGACCGCGCGGATGTGATCGTCCCGGCGGGAGCCATCTTCGAATACGTCGCCGCCCGGACGCGCGCGCGCCAGATCACCGTCCCGTTCGTGGGGCTGGTGGACGGCGTGCTCGTGGATCTGGCCCTCGCGGCAGGGGCGTCGGGGACGAAGAGCCTGGAATCGTCCCAGACCCTGAACGCCGCCCGGGCGCTCATGCGGAAATACGATACCGATCCGAAACATTCCCGTCACGCCACCGAGCTTGCGCTCTCCCTCTTCGATCAGCTCAAATCCGTGCACGGGCTGGGCAAGCGCGACCGCCTCCTGCTCGAGATCGCGGGTCTCCTGCACGAGGTCGGGAATTTCATCTCGGCGTCCGGGCACCACCGGCATGCCTACTACATCATCTCCGAGACGCCGATCCTGGGATTGACCGACGAGGAGCTTCACATCGTGGCCTGCGTGGCGCGCTATCACCGGAAGGCGCCGCCCGACACCAGCCACGAGTGCTACGCCGAGCTGGCCGAGAAGGCACGGGACCGGGTGCGGGCTCTGGCCGCGATGCTGAGGCTCGCGGACGCGCTCGACCACGACCACCGCCAGCGCGTCGTGGACGTCCGGGCCAAGAAGCGCGATTCGGAGCTGGTCCTCAAAGCCCGGACCCGTGGGGACGTCACGCTGGACGAATGGTCGGTGGGCGAGAAGGGCGGGGACCTTTTCGAGGAGGAGTTCGGCTTGAAACCGGTGCTCAAGACCCGTGGCTGACCCGACCGCGCCGGGCGCGGAGGCGCCGGCGCCTTCCGCCGCGGGCACGACCGCGATGGCGGCGTACGCCGCGGGCGGGCCGGCGGTTCTCTCCGTCATCGACGTCGGCTCGAGCGGCGTACGCATGCTGGTGGCCGAGCTCAAGCCGGACGGACAGGTCCGCGTCCTCGAGGACGTCGCGAAGCCCCTGACGCTGGGCCGCGAGACCTTCCGCACCGGAACGCTCTCCGCGGCGAGCATCCAGAAGGCGGTCAACATCCTCCGGCAGTACCGCACCATGATGGACGGCTACGGGGTGACCCACACCCGGGCGGTCGCGACGAGCGCCGTGCGGGCCGCGCTCAACCGGGACACCTTCGTGGACCGGGTCTTCCTGGCGACCGGGATCGAGGTGGAGGTGATCGAGGGCTCGCAGGAGACCCTGCTGACCTTCGCCGCGGTCCAGCGCGCGCTCGCGGCGCTGCCGGAATTCACGCGCGAGGATTCGCTCATGTTCGAGCTGGGCGCGGGCGCGACCGAATGGGCGCTGGTGCGCGGCGGCGAGGTGGTGGGATCCGTGACCTACGATCTCGGCACGCTGCGGATGCGCGACCTCCTGCGCGCCGAGAGCGGGGACCGGCGCGCCATGACGCGCCTCATCCAGCACAACGTGCGGGAGATGATGAACGCCGTGAAGCGGACGCTGCCCTTCGAGAAGGTCGCGAACCTCATCGCCATCGGACCCGAGGCGCGCTTTGCCGCGCGGGCCCTGAAGGGCGAGGGGGACCTTGCGGCGGTCTCGGCGAAGGATTTGCGGACCCTGGCCGACCAGATTCTCGCGATGACGCCCGCCGAGGTGGCCTCGGCCTACTCCATCCCGACGCTCGAGGCGGAAGCGCTGGCGCCCGCCTTCCTCGCCTACGCCGAGCTCATCCGCCTGAACCCGGTGGACCGCCTCCTCGTTGCGAGGGCGAGCATCCGCGACGGACTGCTCCTGCAAGTCGCGAAGTCGATCCAGAGCGGGTCCTCGGTCTTCTTCCCCGAGCAGACCATCACCGCCGCGTTGAACCTCGCGCGGAAGTACCACGCCGACGAGCGCCATGGGCTCCACTCCGCCGCGCTCGCGCGCGCCGTCTTCGAAGCCACGCAGGCGCAGCACGGGATGGGGGAAACCGAGCGGCTCCTTCTGGAGGTGGCGTCCATCGTGCACGACATCGGAAACTACGTCTCGGCCCGCGGGCACCATCGCCATGCGTACTACCTCCTGGTGAACTCGGAGGTGTTCGGCCTCTCGAAGATGGATCTCGAGATCGTGGCCAACGTGGCGCGCTATCACAGGAAGGGCGCGCCGCAGTCCGACCATCCGGCCTACGCGGCCCTGCCGCGCGGGGCGCGGCTCACCGTGAACCGGTTGAGCGCCATCCTCCGCGTCGCGGACGCGCTGGACAAGGCGCACGGGCAGCGGATCCAGAATCCCAGGATCACGGTGGAGGATGGAGAGCTTCGGATCGACGTCGAAGCCGCCGAGGACGTGGCCCTGGAGCGGCTCACGCTGGATCAGAAGGGCGGCCTCTTCGAGGAAGTGTTCGGGCTGAAGCCGGTGTTGCGGGAAGTCTCGTGACCGAGGGAACCCCCGTCGAGCCCCGCTACCTGAGCCGGGCGCTGACCTGGCTGGGGTTCAATGGCCGCGTTCTCGAGGAGGCCCAGGATCCGACCCTGCCCGTGCTCGAGCGGGCGCGCTTCCTGGGCATCTTCTTCTCGAACCTGGACGAGTTCTTCATGATCCGGGTCGCGGGTCTTCGCGAGGCCGCGGAGGCCGGGGTGGGCGTCTCCGGCGAGGAATCGATCGCGGCCGTCCTGGCGCAGGTGGGCCAGCGCTGTCATGGCCTGGCCCGGGTGGGGTACACTACCTACGACCGCGAGATCGTTCCGGCGCTTGCCGCGGGCGGCGTGCATTTCGAGCGCGACGAAGACCTGGAGCCCAAGGAACGCGCGTTCCTGGACCGGCTCTTCACCCGCGAGATCCTGCCCATCCTGACGCCCGCCGCGGTCGAGCCGGGCCTTCCATTCCCCCATGTCACCAATTTCGCGCTCTGCTTCGCCGTCCGGCTGGGGCGCCCCGCCTCGGAGGAGCGCTTCGCCCTGGTCCAGCTTCCCCGTCAGTACACCCGCTGGATCCAGGTCGGGAGCCGCGGCGGATTCCGCTTCGCGCTCCTCGAGGACGTGGTGCGCCGCCATCTGGCCGATCTCTTCCCCGGGTACGAGATCCGGGACTCGGCGCTCTTCCGGGTCACGCGCGACGCGGACTTCGCGACCGACGACCAGGACGAGGAGGATCTGGTCGAGGCGGTCAAGAACGTGCTCAAGCAGCGCCGGAGCGGGGATCCCGTCCGGCTCGAGATCGAATCCTCCGCGAGCGAGGAGATCACCGAGCGCCTGACCCTGGCCTTCGAGCTGGAGTCCACCAGCGTCTACCGCGTCAGCGGCCCGCTGGATCTCAAGTTTCTGATCGAGTTCGCCCGCGTTCCCTCGCTTCCCGCGCCTCGAACGGCGGCCTGGTCCCCGCAACCCGTGCCCGAGGTGCCCGCGGGGGAGGCGATCTGGGAGGCCCTGGCGGAGCGGGACTTTCTTCTCTTTCACCCCTACGAGACCTTCGAGCCGGTGCTGCGGCTCCTGAGACTCGCGTCGCGGGATCCGGCCGTGCTCGCCATCAAGCAGGTGCTCTACCGGACCGCGCCCAACTCCGAGGTGATCCGGGCGCTGGAGAACGCCGCGGAGAACGGGAAGCAGGTCACAGCGCTCCTGGAATTGCAGGCGCGGTTCGACGAGGAGCGGAACGCGGCCTGGGCGCGGCGCCTCGAGGACGCGGGCGTGCAGGTGCTCTACGGCCTCGCGGGGCTCAAGACGCACGCGAAGGCGCTCCTCATCGTGCGCCGCGGGCCCGGCGGCATCGAGCGCTACGCGCACCTGGGCACCGGGAACTACAACGAGCGGACCGTGCTGGAGTATTCCGATCTGAGCCTTCTCACCTCGGACGAGGATCTCTGCGCGGACCTGACGGCCTTCTTCAACGTGGTGACGGGCTACTCCGAGCCTCTGCCGTGGAGGCGGATCGCGATGGCGCCGCTGGGGCTGAGGCGGCGCTTCCTGGACCTGATCCGGCGCGAGACGGAGAAGTCCACCCCCGAGGACCCGGGGCAGATCCGGGCGAAGATGAACGCGCTCGTGGACAAGCCGATCGTGGACGCGCTGTACGAGGCGTCGGCCGCGGGCGTGAGGGTTCTCCTCAACGTGCGCGGCTCGTGCGTGCTCCGTCCCGGCGTGAAGGGCATGAGCGAGAACATCCGCGTGATCTCCATCGTGGACCGCTTCCTGGAGCACAGCCGCGTCTTCGAGTTCCGAAACGGGGGCGAGACGGAAACCTACATCGGGAGCGCCGACTGGATGCCGCGGAATCTGGACCGGCGCGTGGAGCTGGTGTTCCCGGTGGTGGAGCCGGCCCTGCGTGCGCGGCTGGGTCACATCCTCGACGTGCTCTTCGCCGACAACGTGAAGGCGCGGGAGCTGCGCGCCGACGGAGCGCTGGCGAAGCGCGCCCGCGGGCGGCGGGTCATCCGGGCGCAGGAGATCTTCTGGGAGGAGGCGCGCGTCCACGCGGAAGGTCGCGGCGGGACGGATCGGAGCGCGTTCGTTCCCCTGCGAAGCGCGCCGGAGTGAGCCCCTAGTACCTCACGTCCGCCGAGAAGCGCGCCAGCCACCCCGTCGGATCGGCGCCCGGAACGTTCGCGTCGTTCCGCACGCGGCGGAAACCCACGCCCGCGCTCAGATCCACGTCGTCGCGCGGCATCCAGCGCGCGTCGCCCCACACCTCGCGTCGCTCCTGCACGATCCCCGAGAGCCCGGCGGTCGAGACCGCGCCCTGCGAGGGAAGCCACGGCACGCCCAACCGCCCCTCGCCGTGGTTCGTGAAGTCACCCGACCAGCGCAGCTGCCAGTCCCGCGTGATGTCGAAGGCGGCCTCGGCGTAGACATTCTCCGCGTCGGGCCCCAGCGAGAATCCCAGCGAGCGGCCGCGATAGACGTAGTTCTCACCGTAGTAGACGCTGTAGGTGTAGTTCCGCACTCGGGTGTACTCGCCGAGGAAGTGGACCGCGTGCGCCCCCGAGGGGCGGTCGCTCCGGAACCCCGCCTGATAGCCGATCCGGTTCGGCATGTTGGCGTTCTCGGTCGCGTAATCATCCACCAGGAGCTCGCCGTAGAGCGTGAGCCCGTGCGTGGCCCGGAAGGAGAGGTCCGCCGAGGCCATCACGTTTGCGCGCTCGAGCGCGCGAAGCGAGTCGTTCGAGGCCTCGCGGATCCGGATCCGCTCGAGCACGGTGTAGGGGAAGAGCCCCGTGGCGTAGAGCAGGTCGAGACCCTCGGAGGAATAGCGAGCCGCCTCCGAGAGCCCCAGGGACCAGCGCGGCGTGATCTCGAGCTCGATCCGGTGGGCCGCGAGATAGTGGTGATCCGCCGCGGAGATGACGGCGTTGAGCGCGGACGCGGTCACGCCCACCTTGCCGCGCACCGACCCCTGCAGCAGAAGGAACCCCATGGGTCCCGCCGCATCCGAGAGGAGGAGCGTGCCGCGGCGTCCCGGCCCCCAGCGGAAGCTCTCGTAGCCGACGGCGGCGGTCAGCGCCTTCACGTGCCCCGTCAGCTCCCCGCGCAGGACCGAGGTCTCGAGGTCGGTGTGCTCGGCGATGGCGTCGATGAATTCGCGCTGGCCGCGGATGCGCGTCACCCCGAGCTCCTCGTACGCCCCGAACCCCGGCCAGAGCTGGAGGCTCATGCGCGCGGCCAGGGAGGACTCGTCCCGGAGCCGCCAGTGGATCGCGCGCTTCTCGTCGTAGTCCCCGCGCGCGTGGCCCGCCAGCGCGATCCGGAAACGCTGCTCGCGCGGCCCCACGTCCAGGAGCGGTCCCGTTTCCGGGTTGGGGGCCGGCGGGTCCAAGTCCTGGAATTCGCGCGCCAGCTCGCGGACGAGGCGTTGGTAGTGGAGATCCGATTCGATCGCCATGTCGCGACCGCGCGCCTCCAAGAGGGCGCGCGCGAGGTCGGCGCGGACGAGCGGCCGCGTGTGGATGGGGTAGGAGGCCAGGAGCCCGCGGGCCGCGATCGCCTCGACGTCCTCGTAGAGCGCGCTTGAGGAAGGTAGGAACTCCGCCGGCTGCGCGGACGCGATCCCCGCGCAGGCAGCGAAGAGGCAGAATGACGCGAATGACGCGAGCAGGTGTGGACGGATCGTCACAGGAATGTAGATCATGGGAATCAGATGCGCCCCTCCGGGTACGTGATTGTCAGCGTAAGTCATTATATTACAGCGCGATGATTCGTGGCACGCCCGCTGCAATCCAAGGCTGTGTCCTTGTGTCCGAATCCCCCATCGTGAGGAGGATGAACATGCGTCTCTTTGCAACCATGCTCGCGCTCAGCTTGACCGCGAGCACCGCCTCGGCTTCCCCGCTGGACTTCCAACCGGGCTCGCTCCACGCGGGACCCGCGCAGTACCAGAGCCAGAACGCGAACAATACACTGCTGCTCGAAAGCAGTGGACCCATCCGTCGCCGGCCCTGGGGCGGCAGAGGCCGCTACGAGAATTACAGGTCCTCGGAGCCGATGTACTGGGCCTCCCTCGGCGCGGGCACCTTCGATCCCTCGAACCAGCCGGGCCACGGCCTCTACGTGACCGGCGGTGTGGGGCCGGTCCTCGCCGACCAGATCGATCTCGGCTTGCAGATATCCGTGTACCACCGATCCACCGGCGGCGAGCAGTTCGTCCGGAACGGAACTCTGCCCGGCGGAACGCAGGTCACCACCGTGGTGAATACTCAATCCATCGACACCGACCTGGTTCCGGTGATGGGCGTGGTGCGCGTGCGCATCCCGGTATCGCCCCAGGTCCAGCCCTACGTCGGCGGCGGCATCGGCTGGGAGTGGCTCACCGTGTCCGGAACCGATTCCCTCGGGGACTTCAGCAACACCTATGACGCCCTGGGCGCGCAGCTCTTCGGCGGTCTCAATCTAAAAGTCGGAGACCGGGCCGGCCTCTACGGGGAGGCGGTATGGAACTCCAGCACGCCCAAGGCAGACTTCTTCGATCCTCAGTTCGGCCAGGTCGTTCGCGAGGAAGCGAACTTCGACGGGCTCGCCTTCCATGGAGGTCTGCGCTTCACGTTCTAGTTGTGGCGAGGGGTTGTCTGAGCTACCTTCGTTCCGAAAAGTCGACGGCACAATTGTCGGCCGGGGAGGTACCCTGGCCGCATCCGACCACTGAGAGGGTTCCCGCGATGAATCGAAACGGATCGGTAGTTGGGGCGCTCATCGTCGCCTTGGGCCTTGTTTCCCTCGGCGCCACGGCCCACGCAGCCCCGGCGCCCGCGTCGACCAACAGCCAGGGTCTCGGGTTCCGGGGACTCGGCGCGCGCATCGGCTTCGTCGATCCCGAGGGGGCGAGCAGCACGGTCGACCTCGGGCTCCACATCGATGCCGGCGAGTTCGTCCAGCACGTGCACATCGTCCCGCTGGTGGAGTACTGGAAGGTCGGCGCGAGCGGCGTCGACGTGAGCGATTTGATGCTCGGGAGCGACGTCAACGTGGACTTCCCCGTCGAGGGCGGGCGGTTGACCCCCTATGCGGGCGGAGGCCTCGGGCTCCACTTCGTGAAGGCGGACGACCCCTTGGGATTCAGTGCCTCCGACACCAAGCTCGGTCTCAACATCCAGGGTGGAATCAAGAACCAGATGATGCCCAACCTCGGCATCTTCGGTGAGGTGAAGTACAACTTCGTATCCGACGTCAACCAGCTCAAGATCACGGGCGGGTTCACGTACAACTTCATCTACTAACCACCCACACAAAGGACGGTGACCTGATGAGATCGATCCGGATCCTGAGCTGCGCCGCGCTGACGCTGCTCCTCGCGTTCGCGTTCTCCGCGTGTCAGAAGAGCGCGCAGACCGACACGTCGCAAACGTCCGACACGACCCAGGTGAGCCAGGGCTTCAGCAACGAGACGCCCCCGCCCGCCCAGACCACGCCGGAGACCCAGACCGGCTCGGCGGCAGCCTCCTCCTCGAAGAGCACGACGAAGTCGCACAAGACGACGACGTCGGGATCGTCGGGCAATCCCAGCACCTCGGCGACCTATGCCGAGAAGCACACCATCGATATCCCCGCGGGCACGACCTTCGACGTGGAGATGGTCACGCCGGTCGACACCCGGACCTCGAACGTCGGCGACAAGATCGAGGGCAAGCTCATCGCCCCCATCACGCTCAACGGCACCGTGGTCGCCGAAGCGGGCTCCAGGGTGAGCGGCGAGGTTTCCGACGTGCAGCGCGCGTCACGGCACAAGGGCGCCGACGACCGCGCCTCGCTGGCCCTGGAATTCAACTCGCTCGACACGGTGGACGGTCCCAAGACGCTCCACGCCACGGTGAACAACGCCGAGGGCAAGATGGTCGCGAAGGGCACCAGCACGCGCGACAAGCTGATGATCGCCGGCGGCGCGGTGGCCGGCGCCATCACCGGCAAGGTGGCGGGTGGCGACACCAAGGCCACCGTCATCGGCGCCGTGGCCGGCGCGGCCGCGGGCACGGGCGCGATGCTCATGGTCAAGGGACACGAGCTGACCATCGAGCAGGGGGCGAAGGTATCCCTTCGCGTGGACAAGCCGATTACCGTCGTCTCACGCTGATCCAGGGTATCGCGCGTGCCGCTCACGAGCGGTAGCACGCTGTTGGCAATCGCGTTTCGGACGGGGTTCGTCTACCTGGCGCTTCTCCTGGGGCTTCGCCTCACGGGGAAGCGTCAGGTCGGACAGATGACCCCGTTCGATTTTCTCCTCCTCCTTCTTCTCGCCAACGCCGTCCAGAACGCCATGACCGGCCCCGACACGTCCCTCGGGGGCGGCCTCGTGGCGGCGGGCACCCTCTTCGTGATGAACATGGGCGTCGCGTGGTCCGTGCGCCGGAGCAGGAAGGCGGAGCACGTGATCGAGGGGATCCCCACCCTTCTCATCCGCCGGGGGCAGATCCTGAACGCGAACCTCGTTCGGGAGGGGATCACCCGCGATGACCTCCTGCGCTCTCTGCGCGAGCACGGCGTCCCGACCGTGGAGGAGGTTCGCTCGGCCGTCCTCGAGGTGGACGGCTCGGTGAGCGTGATCAAGGAGGACGAGGTGCCCACCACGGATCGTCCCCATCACCACATCCGGGGGATCCCCCGCCGCGCCGCCTGACCCAACACCCCCCGCCGCATCGCTTGACACCCCTGGCCTCCGGAACGATACTCGCCCCGCCCATTCCAACCCATTCTCACGAAGGAGCCACCGGATGGATGCCAGCCAGACACTCTTGAAAGAGCTGACCGAAGCGTTCGGTCCGCCGGGACACGAATCCGAGATCGCGGGGATCATGAAGAAGCAGCTCCGCGGTTTGGGAACCGTGACCCAGGACCGCTTGGGCAGCGTCATTTGCAGGCAGAACGGCAAGGCGGACGAGCCCCGGATCATGATGGCCGGCCACATGGATGAGGTCGGGTTCATGGTGAAGGGCGTCACCAAGGAAGGATTCATCAAGTTCCTCCCCATGGGAGGGTGGTGGGGCCACGTCCTCCTCGCGCAGAAGGTGCGGATCCGCACGTCGAAAGGGGACGTGATCGGAGTGGTGGGCAGCAAGCCGCCCCACGAGCTGCAGGACGAAGAGCGCCGGAAGGTGATGGAGCTGAAGGACATGTTCATCGACGTCGGCGGCACGTCCACCTTCGACGTGAAGAAGCGCCTCGGCATCAAGCCGGGCGATCCCATCATCCCCGAGGCGGGCTTCTCGGTGATGTCGAACGATCGGCTCTACTTGGCAAAGGCCCTCGACAACCGCGTGGGCTGCGCGCTGGTCGTGGACGCCCTGCGCCGCCTCTCGAAGACGCCGCACCCGAACGCGGTGTACGGCGTGGCCACCACCATGGAAGAGGTGGGGCTCCGCGGCGCGCAGACCAGCGTCGCCAGCGTCAAGCCGCACGTCGCGATCGCGCTGGACGTCGGGATCGCGCACGACACCCCCGGCTCCCAGGGAGACGGGGACGAGAGGTTGGGCGGCGGCGTGGGCATCCTCGTCTACGATGCCTCGCTGATTCCCAACGTGAAGCTCCGGAACCTCGCCGTCGACATCTGCGAGAAGCAGAAGATCCCGTACCACCTGGGAACCGTGGAGCGGGGGGGCACCGACGCCGGGCGCTTCCACGTCTACGACCAGGGCGTCCCTTCGCTGGTCATCTTCATTCCGACGCGGTACATCCACAGCCACTCCACGATCATGGACCGCAAGGACTATGACGCCGCGGTCAAGCTTCTGGTCGAGCTGTCGAAGCGCCTGGATCGAAAGACGGTGGAAACGCTCTAAGGGCGGGGAGGTCGAATGAATCAGGGCGCGCGAAGTTTTCTCGCGGAGACGATCGGCACCTTCGGTCTCATTTTTTTCGGCGTCGGCTCGATCATGCAGCAGCAGGCGACGCAGACGGTCGGCACCACGGGAATCGCGGTGGCCCACGGACTCGCGATCCTGATCGGGGTCTACGCCTTCGGCCAGATCTCGGGCGCGCACTTCAATCCCGCGGTCTCCTTCGGGTTCTGGGTGACGCGGCGGATCGGCCTCCTCAAGATGATCTCCTACTGGATCGCCCAGCTCCTGGGCGCCTCGCTCGCGGCGTGGGTCCTCTGCACCATATACCAGGGCGGCCCGGTGGACGTGCACCTGGGCACGCCCGCGATCGACCCCACGATCGGGCCCAAGATGGGGGTGGCGATCGAGGCCATCCTGACCTTCTTCCTCGTGACCGTGATCTTCGGAACCGCGGTCGACCCCCGGGCCCCCGCCGGGTTCGCGGGCCTCGCGATCGGCCTCACCATCACCGTCGACGTCCTCATGGGCGGAGCGCTCACGGGCGCCGCCATGAACCCCGCCCGGGCCTTCGGGCCCGCACTTGCCGCGCGCTACTGGCAGGATCAGTGGGTATACTGGGTGGGACCCCTGCTGGGCGGTGGGGTCGCGGCCATTCTCTACGATCGGTTTTTCCTAGCGCGACGAGCCTGACGTACCCCCGCGCGCCGGGGGATTTATGGATCCACGACAGCTGAAGATCGAGCGCGAGTTGAGGCCCCTCCTCCAAGGCGAGGCGCGGACCGACCCGATTGCGCTCGCGCTCTTCTCCACGGCGGCCTGCATCTTCCGGCGCAAGCCCCTCGCCGTGGTCTCGCCCCGCTCCCAGGAAGACGTGGCCCGGACCGTCGCGTTCGCGCGCGGTAACGGCATTCCCGTGACAGCGCGGGGCGGCGGCTCCAGCCTCGCCGGCCAGGCGCTGGGCCCCGGCATCGTGCTCGACTTCGCGGCGCACCTGAATCGCGTGCTGGAGGTGGATCCGGAGCGTCGGGTGGTTCGCGTCCAGCCCGGGGCGATCCACAGCCGCGTGCAGAAGGCGGTGCGCGGCGCCGGCCTCAGGCTCGGTCCCGATCCCTCGAGCGGCGACTTCTGCACCATCGGCGGCAACGTCGGCACCAACGCCTCCGGCGCGCACACGCTGCGGCACGGATCGACGAAGGACCACGTGGTGGGGCTCACCACCGTGCTCCACGACGGGACCGTGGTGGGCCTGGGGACGCATGCCCCTGGGGCCGAGAGCGAGACCTGGCGCGCGCTCTCGGCGGAAGTGGAGTCCATCCTCCGCGAGGGCGCGCCCGAGTTCCTCCCCGACCGGCCGCGCGCCAACAAGAACTCCTGCGGCTACGACCTCTGGGGCGCGTGGGCTCCGGGGGACCAGGTCAGCTCCATCCAGCCGAGGTTCGATCCCATGCGGCTCCTCGTGGGCTCCGAGGGAACGCTCGGCATCGTGACCGAGGTCACGATGCGCCTCGTCCCCAAGCCGAACGCGACGGCGGTGGCGCTCCTCTACTTCGCCTCGTGGGAGGACGCCACCGAGGCGGTGCTCGAGGCGCGGCGCCTCGGCGCCTCGGCCATCGAGGCGATGGATCACACCTTCCTCGCGTTCGTGCGCGCGGACCGCGCCGACCTCCGTCCCCTGATCCCCGAGCGCTTCGATTCCTCCATCCTGATCGAATTCGAGGGGGAGACGGCCGAGGAGGCCCGGGCGGGGATCGCGGCGGTGGAGGAATGGGCCGCGGCGCGGCGGGGCAAGGTGCTCGATTTCCGGGCGGCGCGGAACGACGAGGAGCAGGCTCGGTTGTGGGCCGTGCGCAAGGCCGCGCTTCCCCTCATCTACCGCGCCTCGCCCGTCGAGAAGCCGATGAATTTCATCGACGACACGGCCGTGCCCCCCGAGCGCCTGGGCGACTACGTGAACGGGCTCCGGGCGATGTTCGCGAAGCACCGCACCCCGTTCGCGATCTTCGGCCACGCGGGAAACGGCAACGTGCACGTGATGCCCCTGATGGACCCGCACGACGGGACGTTCCAGAGCCGCATGGCCGCCATGGCCGAAGACGCCTTCGAGCTGACCTGGAGCCTGGGTGGAACCATCACGGGTGAGCACGGGGACGGCATCCTGCGCGCGCCGTACCTCGAGCGCCAGTACCCGCGCGCCTACGCCGTCATGGCGCGGGTGAAGCGCGCGATGGATCCGGCCGGAATCCTGAATCCCGGGAACGTCATCTCGGACGCGCGGGTCTTCCCGGAAGAATCCTCGCGGTACACGAACACCTTTGTCACGACCGGCACGGTGTTCGACGAATCCGACTACCGCGACATGATCGAGATGTGCCACGGGTGCGGGACGTGCCGCGATTACTGCCCCGTGGGATCCACCACCTCGCTCGAGCCGCACACCGCGCGCGCGAAGGCGGTGCTCCTGATGGAGATGATCCGCGGGGAGCTGCGCCCCGATTCTTTGACCGAGAAGCCCTTCAAGGAGGTCATGGATTCCTGCTTCAACTGCAAGCTCTGCCTGAGCGAGTGTCCCAGCCAGGTGGATATTCCCGGGCTCGCGATCGCCGCGCGAAAGGAATTCGTCGAGAAGCACGGAATGCCGGCGCGGAACTGGGTGCTGGGCCATGCCGACAAGATCGCCGGGCTGGCCGGGATCGCGCCCGCGGTCGTGAACCTCGCCGTGGGAAATCCGCTCGAGCGCGCGGCGCGTGAGGCCGTGGGGAGGGTCGCGGGAAAGCTGGATCTGCCGCGGTTCCGGAGACCGTTCGGCACGGGGACCGAGGCGGCGAAGCGCGCGCTGGCGCTCCCCTTGACGGCCGGCCCGACCGGCGCGGCCGGATCGCACGCGCACGCCCGGCTCGGACCGATGCCGCATCGCGACGTTCCCATCACGAAACGCGTGGCCTATTTCGCGGGCTGCTTCGCGCGGTTCCACGATCCCAAGGGCGAGGCCGAGGCCACCGTGAGGGTGCTCGAGGCGAACGGGATCGAGGTGGTGGTGCCGGAGCAGCGCTGCTGCGGCATCGCGCTCATCACCATGGGCGCCGAGGGCTCGGTCGTCGCCGACGCGCGCCGCAACCTCGAGACGCTCCTCCCCCTCGTGGACCGCGGGTTCACCGTGGTGGCGAGCGCGCCCTCGTGCGGCCTGTCGCTGATCGAGGATTACCCTCGGATCCTGGACACGGACGACGCGCGGCGTCTCGCGGCGCACACGATCGATATCCATCAGTATCTGTGGCAGCTTCACGAGCGGGGCGAATTGCGGACCGATTTCCGCCCCGTGCCCATCTCCATCGTGTACCACAACGCCTGCCACTCCGTGGCGCAGGGCATCACCGAGGAGCCCATCCGCCTGTTGAAGCTCATCCCGGGCGTCGAGGTGCGGCCCATCGAGGACTCTTGCTGTGGAATCGCGGGGACGTACGGCATGAAATCCGAGAATTACGAGCGCGCGCAGGAAATCGGAACGCCGCTCTTCCAGGAGATCCACCGCACCGGGGCCGAGGCCATCCTGACGGGCTGCGGCACGTGCAACATCCAGATCGCGCACGGCGCCAAGCGAGAGGTCGTGCATACGATGGCCATCCTGCGCCGCGCCTACGGAGTCTGACGGCGCCCGCCATGCGAGGTGTCTTGTGACGAGCTTCTTCGGTCTCGATCTTCACCCCGCCGTGGTCCATTTCCCCATCGCGCTGGGCTTGATCGGCGCGGTGGCCGAGCTGGTCTACCTCCTGATCCGCAGGCCGTGGGTGAAGTGGTTCGGGCCGGTGCTTCTCACGCTGGCGCTCGCCGGGTCGGGCGTGGCCTACTTCAGCGGCAAGGCGGTCGGGGACAAGGCCGAGCGCGAGGGGGCTCCCCAGGCCGCCGTGGAAAAGCACGAGACCTCGTGCGTCTGGGCGCTCGGCGCGCTCGGGCTGGCGACCCTCCTATCCTGGGCGGTCCGTCCGACCGGGAGGGGGATCTGGCTCTCCACGCTGGTCGCGCTGGCCGCCGCCGGGCTCACGCTCTACACCGGCTACCTGGGGGCCGAGCTGGTCTACGTGCACGGCGCGGGGCATGTGAAGGCGAGCGTGAGCCATGCGAAACCGCCGCCGCATGCGGTGAAGCGCCGGAAGCGATGAAGAAGCCACCCTTGAATCCCGTCCTGGGCGGGAGCAGACTAACTGGTGGCAGCCGGTCTCCAGGGGGTGAATCATGAGGCGGTACCTCCCGTTCTTGCTTCTCTCGTTCGGTCTCATTCCAAGCCATTCCTCAGCTTCCGTCCTGCCATCTTCAGCAACCCTGAATTGGGGCTACTCCAAGGACCTGGGCGCCAGCGTGACCGCGATTCCCGCGCTCTCGGCGACGTGGCCGATCGCCTCCCGTCTCGCGGTCCGTGCGAACGCGGCCTATATCCAGGATCGGGTATTCGGCATGGAGAGCGGGATCGCCAGCCCACCGCCCTTCTTCTCCGTCGAGCCGCCACAGACCACTCGTTCGCAGTTCTTGCCGCTCGCGGCCGGGCTCCGCTTCTATGCCGGCACCAACAAGGAGCACACGCGCGGGCTCTTCCTCGACGCGGCGCCGGCGGTGTTTCTGGCTCGCGCTCCGGACGGGACAGGCGACCACTTCTTCAAAGCGCCCCTCGGGTTCGAATTGGGGGGCGGCGTCCGCTTCGCGGGGGTCAACAAGTCGAGGTTCGAGGTCGGCTTGAACTATTACCATTCTGCGGCCGTTGGGGGTTCGGGTACGAACATACGACCGCTCTTTGAAACACCGGTGGAGTCGACGCTGTCCGGGCTTGGCTTGTTCTCGCTCTACCTCGGGGTTGGGTTCGGAGACTAGATTCCATCAAGTTCCTCAGGCGACAGAACCTCCGCATGGAAGATCTCGATGCCCTCTTCGCCGCCGCGTGGGGGGCGCCGAAACCGGGCTACGAACGCGTATTCGCCCACAGCTTCACCTGGATCACGGCATCCAGCGGCGAGCACCTCGTGGGCTTCGCGAACGTGGCCTGGGACGGCGACGTCCATTTCTTCCTGCTGGATACGACGGTGCATCCCGCCTGGCAGGGGAGAGGCATCGGCCGCCGGCTGGTCCGGGAGGCGATCGAGGCCTGCCGGCAACACGGCGAGTGGCTTCACGTCGACGCCTCCCAGGAGCTGATGACCGGGTTCTATCAACCGTGCGGCTTCGAAGTCACCCCGGCTGGGCTGGTGAACCTGACCCGGCTTGCGCCCGGCGCATCCCCCTGATACACTCGGCGGCTGCCAATCGATTTTCATTCCTCGGGGGAGATTTTGCCGTGATCCCGGCCACTCAAATCAAAGTGGGCATGGTCATCCTGTTCGACGGGAAGCCCTGCCGTGTGACGAACGTGCTCCACGTGACCCCGGGGAACTGGCGTGGGATGGTTCACGCCAAGATGATCAACCTGGTCACCGGAAGCCAGGTGGAGAACCGGTTCCGCTCCGAGGACAAGGTGGTTCGGGCGGACCTGGATCATCACCCGTTGCAATACCTCTACCGCTCCGGCGACGAATTCACGTTCATGAACACCGAGAACTACGAGATGGTGAACGTGCCCCGGGACCACCTGGGCGACGCGGTCAACTACCTCATGGACGGCATGACCGTGGAGATGAGCTACTTCGAGGGCCGCCCGGTCGGCGTGGATGTCCCCATGTTCGTGGAGCTGGAGATCATCGAGACCGACCCCGTCATGAAAGGCGCCACCATCTCCTCCTCGCCCAAGACGGCCAAGATGAACACGGGGCTCGTCACCAAGGTGCCGCAGCACATGGGCGTCGGCGACCGCGTGAAGATCGACACCCGCGACGGGAGCTTCGTCGAGCGGGTGTAGTCGCTAGCTCTTGACCCGCCCCAATAACCGCGCCATCTCCCACGCCGCGGCGGCGCCCTGTCCCGCGGCGTTCGCGATCGTCGGGCAGCGAGGCGAGCAGACGTCGCCGGCGGCGAAGACGCCCGCGACCCTGGTCGCGCCGCCGGGGCCCACGCGCACGTAGCCGCCGCGGTCGAGAGGGATCTGCCCGCGCAGAAGCTCGGTCCTCGGTTCCCAGCCGATCCGCAGGAACACCCCGTCCGTTTTCAAGCTCCGCGTGATCCGGGAGCCCTTCGTTCGATACTCCACGGCCTCGACGTTGTCCTGGCCGACGATCCGCCGCGGCTCCGCGTGCGTGATCATGCGAATGCCGGGATCCTTGCGCGCACGGGCCAGAAAATCCGTCCGGGCGCGAAACCGCGCCGACCGGTGGAGGAGGGTGACCTGGCATCCGACCTCCGAGCACAGCAGCGCATCCTCCACCGCGCCGGTGCCGCCGCCGATCACGACCACGGGCTTTCCCGCGTACACCGTGCGGTCACGGTTGGCCGAGAAGCTGACGCCGTGCCCCAGGAGCTCGTGCTCGCCCGGGATGCCGAGGGACCGGCGACCCAGTCCCGTCGCGATGAGAAGGGCGCGCCCGCGCAGGGTTCCGTCCTGCCGCTTCACGGATTTCGCACGGACCGAGACGCGGAGGACAGGAGCGCCCACCAGGATCGAGAGCTCGGCCCGGCGCGCCGTCTCGAGCACGAGGGACGCGTAGCGCGCTCCGTCGCTTCCGAACGCGAAGGGGTGATCGGTGATCGGGGCGTGGATCTCGTGGAGCTGGCCGCCCGGGCTCCTGGCCTCGTCGACGAGAAGGGTCTCGAGTCCGAATCCTTGAAGGGTCAGCGCGGCCGTGAGTCCGGCCATGCCGCCGCCCAGGATCAGCGCGTCGACGCGCTCGGTCCGCTGCATGAGCCCGGGCTCACGGTGTCCGCGACTTCCCAGAACGTCTTGGGCTGGATGGGGGCGAGGCCGTAGCGGCTCGAGATCAGGTCGAGGCAACGGCGGCGCTCGGCAAGCCGGACGGGATCGTCCAGCTGACTCATCCCGCCCGGATGGATCCGGATCGTGACCGAGGCCCCGGGGACCCGCGCGATGCGGCCGCGGCCGATCGCCACGCGCATGAGCCAGTCCCAGTCCTCGGAGTAGGGAAGCTCGACGTCGAAGAGGCCGAAGCGGTCGAACGCGCGTCTCCGCGCGAGGATCGCGCTGGGCGGGATGAAGCTGTCGCGTCCGAACACCTCGAGATCGAACTCGCGCGCGAGCGTGCGGCGCTGCCCGCTCCCTTCCTCCAGGATCCACGCGTCCGTGTAGGCGACGTCGATCTCGGGATCACGGTCGAGCGCTGCGGCGAGGCGCGCCACGTGGCCGGGCTCCCAGAGGTCGTCGTCGTCCAGAAGCGCGACCGCCTCCCCGCGCGAGGCGTCGATGCCGCGATTGCGCGACGCGGCGAGACCGTGCGGCGGGTCGTCGTGCTCGAGTCCCTGCGCGGGGAACTCGAGGCCGCGCAGCCGCTCCAGCGCCCGCTCGTCCAGCGGCGATCCCCCGTCCCGAACCAGGACCAGCTCCAGCTCGGGATGCGTCTGCGACGCCACCCGCTCCAGCGCCTGGCTCAGCTCGTCCGGGCGATTGCGTGTGGGGAGAACGATGGAGACCGAGGGCACGCTACCGGCGGCCCTCGAGCCTCGGCTTCGCGGGTGGCGCGCCGCTTCGCCGGGCCTCGGTCACGAAGAGGGCCTTCTGCTCGACGCCGCGCATCTCGAGGCAGAGGTGGCGCGCCCGCACGATCACTTCGATCGAGGCGGGCTCGAGGTCGCGCTCGATCGCGTCGGCGATCGCCTGGGTGAAGTTCTCTTGGAGTCGGGGAGCGCAGGAAACCTCGCGCACGAGCCGCGCGATGGCCCCGATGCCGCAGATCCGGTCGGTGGGCACGTAGCTCACGGAGACCGACCCGAAGTAGGGGACCAGGTGGTGCGGGCACATGCCGTAGACCGGGATGCGCTCGAGCCGGACCGTTTCGCCCGGGCTTCCGCGATATCGGGAGGGCCGGATGGGGCTGGGCTCACGGCGGAGCGCCGCGGTGCGCTCGGCCAGGAAGTCGGCGGTGAGCTGGGCCGACACGGTGTACTCGGGGTCGCGCCTCGGGTCGATGCCCAGGGAGCGCAGGAACGTCGTGAAGGCGGCGACCGCCGCGGGCCCCGCGCCGGGGGGGCTCTTGGCGTCGGCGGCGATCTCGTTGTGGGCGTGGATCTCCTCTTCGAGGAGCGCCTCGTCGTCCTCGGACGGCACCGGCGGCCGATCCTGCGCCGTGGGTCGTAGCGGAGTTGGCGTGGACCCAGGGCTCGGGGTGCGGCCCCGCCCTCCGCGCGATCCGCCCCGTCCGCGGCGCCTCGGGCTCATAGCCCCAGGGCTCCCGCTTCCGCCTGCAATGCCGCGAGCACGAACGCGACGTGCTCCTCCAGGGTAACGCCCAGCTCCCGCGCGCCCTGCTCGATCTCGTCGCGATTCACGGAGCGCGCGAAGCTCTTCGATTTCATTTTCCGGAGCACCGAGTCCGGCGTCACTTCGGCGAGGGTCTTGCCCGGCTGCACCAGGGCCGTGGCCGTGATCATGCCGCAGAGCTCGTCCGACGCGAAGAGCGCCTTCGCAAGCGGGGTCACGCGCGGCGTGCCCGTGTAGGCCGCGTGCCCCATGATCGCCTCGATCAGGACCGACGGGTAACCGCGCTCCGTCAAGATCGCGCATCCGAACCGCGGGTGCTCCTCGGGCGTGGGGTGCTTATCGTAGTCGAAATCGTGGATCAGCCCCGTAGCGCCCCAGAGATCGGGGTCCTCGCCGAGGCGACCCGAGTAGGCGCGCATGGCGGCTTCGACGGCGAGCGCATGTTTCCGTAGACCCGGCGTCTCCGTGTGCTCGTGGAGAAGGGCCAGGATCTCCTCGCGGGGAGGCAGCGGCTTGTATGTCGTGTTCGTGAGCGTGTCCATGAGCAAGCCACGATGGTATCGGGGGCGAAGCGTCCGCTACAAGTCCTTCTTCATCACCACCGTGGCCTGAAGCTTGGTCAGGGTCTCGGTGCCCTGGATCGGGAAGGCCGTGCCGTTGAAGATCACGCGGAGACCCACCTTCGCGCGGTCGTGGGTCAAGACCGCGGCCAGGGCCGGCGAGGTATCGACATGTGTGTTCACGTTCGTGATCTGCCCGGCCAGAAGCGTGAACGGCACGTCCGCGATCGGGGTGGTGGTGAACGGGCTCGCGGAGTCGGCGGCCGCGAAGAAGATCAGGAAGTCTCCGGTTGCGGCTCCGGACGTGTTGTCGAAGGAGGCCGCGATATCGAGGCTCGCGGAGGCGACGCGCGTCACGTCGCCGATTCCTTGCAGAAGATTCAGGCTGTCCGAGAACACCTCGACCGTGTCGTTGGGAAAGCCCGAAGGGATGGGCCCGTAGTTCACGACGCGGGTCGCGGGATCCATGAAGCTCAGGATGTCGACCGTGAGAATCAGGTTCCTGTTGCCGCAGCCCACGAGGAGCGGCAGGAAGAGCGCGATCGGGATCAGTCGGCGCACGGTAGGCCTCCTAGTACAAAGAGAGCGAGGCGGAAAGCTCCGCTCCGCGTTCGCGTTCGATGTTGCGGCTGTTGGTGGCGATGGCGAGGTCCAGGCCCAGCTTTCCGAACCGGTACCCGCCGCCCCCCGCGAACTGCATCATCTTGTTCTGATCGCGGTAGAGGCCGCTGCGCACCGCGAACATCCCGAACCAGAGCTCGGCGCCCGCGTGCATCGTGGTGCGCAGATCCCCGTGGACCACGTCGGCGGCCAGGGTCGTGCGCCCGACCCGCTTGGCCACGTTCACGGTCGTGGTGACGGGGATGCGGCTCGTGAACTCCTCGTTCCTGGCGACGACCGTGGTGGTGAACTGATTCGTGACGTCATCGTAGATGTGCCGCCGCACCGTCGTCTTCCACTTGATCTGGCTGCCGAAGTCGTTGAGCCCCAGCCCCAGCTCGAAGTTCGAGTAGTAGAGCACCGCCCCCACATCGGATCCGAATCCGGTTCCGGTGCCGCCGTCCCCACCCACGGTCGCGTTGCGCGTCTCGGTGTCCATGTCGATCGTGACCGGGTTGCTGCCCGCGAAGAGCGTGTCACCGGTCGTGACCCCGCCGACCGCGTGTACGTCGCCGTACGCGAGCCCGAGCAGGTACTTGGGCGCGGCGCCCAGGTAGAGCGCGGTCGCGCCGTTCCGCCGGGGGTCGGAGGAGTCCTTCTCGCCCTCCGAGGCCGTGTGGAGCGCCCGGACGGCGTAGCCCGCCTGGAAGGAGATGGCCGCCTGGGCCCGTCCCTCGTCGGTCGCCCCGTACCGCGTGTTGCCCGTGAAGGGGACCGCGTCGCGGAGCGCGTCCCGAAGCTGGTCGCTCAGGATGAGCTCGTTCCGGAGATGGATGAGCGGGGAGATGCTGACGAACCCCTTCCCGAAGCTCTTCCCGATCCCGCCGATGTGATAGACGCCGCCCTGCTTCATCGAGTGCTCCGGGATCACGCGCTTCACGTCGGCCAGGTCTACTTTCAAGGAGTCCTGGGCCACGAAGACCGAGATGTCGCCCGACACATCGCTCGGTTTGTGTAGCTGGATCGTGAGCGGGGGATTCAGGAACACGTTCGCGATCTCGTAGATGTTGAACGTGGAGTCCTTGGAGTCGAACGAGGGGTGGTCGCTCAGGTACTGGATGAGGCCCAGCGGGAGCGGGATGGATCCCGATCCACCGGTTCCCTTCGGCACCGCGCGAAAGGCGATGTTCGAGCCGGTGTGGTCCCCGACGTCGCTCGTCAGCACGCCGCCCATGCCGAGCCGGCGGGCGTCGAGCGTCTGCGCTCCGGCGGTGCCGGCGCCGGTGCCGCACAGGGCGATCAGAATCGCCACAGAAATAGCTTTCATCATTGGAGTTACCCCCCGGATCGCCTCCGCGGCCGTCGGGCGACGCCGCGTCCTCGGACTCATCGGTTTATCGGCACACGCGGGGCGGTGCTTGAGTCCGGGGGGCGCATTCGCGCATCAGACACAGGGCCGCGGTGGAGGCAGGCGTGTTTGACCGGCGCGCCGCGATGTGATAGCTTTCATTCGCTTGGCATCGCGTCAGTTAGACTGCTTCGCGACCCCGGCAATCCCATCCACTCCGCGCCGAGGCTATCCGACCACGATGAGTGATACCGAGCTTTCGAAGATCTACGAGCATTCCCTTGTGGAGCGCCGTTGGTACGACCACTGGGAGAACGCCGGATACTTCCGTCCGCGCGACGAGGACGCGCCGCCGTTCGTCACGCTGATCCCTCCCCCGAACGTGACGGGGACCCTGCACCTGGGCCACGTCTTCAACCACACGCTCCAAGACGTGCTCACCCGCTGGCAGCGTATGACGGGCGTGCCCGCCCTCTGGCTTCCGGGCACCGACCATGCCGGCATCGCCACCCAGAACGTGGTGGAGCGGAAGCTCGCCGCGGAGGGGAAGACGCGCCACGACCTGGGGCGCGAGGCGTTCGTGCAGGAGGTGTGGAAGTGGAAGGGGCACTACCACGAGCGGATCACGGCCCAGATGAGGCGCATCGGCGACTCGGTGGATTGGTCGCGGGAGCGCTTCACCATGGACGAAGGGCTCTCGCGCGCCGTGCGCGAGGTGTTCGTGACCCTCTACAAGAAGGGCCTCATCTATCGGGGAAACCGGATCATCAACTGGTGCCCGCGCTGCCTCACCGCGCTCTCCGACGAGGAAGTGGATCATCAGGAGACGGACGGGAAGCTCTATTACATCGACTACCCGATCAAGGGAATGAAGAAGCACGTGACGGTGGCGACGACGCGGCCCGAGACGATGCTGGGGGACGTGGCCGTGGCCGTGCACCCCAAGGACAAGCGCTACACGCCCCTCAAGGGGAAGACCGCGATCCTGCCGTTCCTGCGTCGCGAGATCCCGATCCTCTTCGACGATTCGGTGGATCCCAAGTTCGGCACCGGCGCGGTGAAGATCACGCCGGGGCATGACCCGAACGACTTCGAGCTGGGCCAGCGCCACAAGCTGACCCCGATCGTGGTCATGGACCCGAGCGCCAAGATGAACGAGAACGCGGGCGACTTCCGCGGGCTCACCCGGGAAGAGGCGCGGGCGCGCATCGTGGAGGCGTTGCAAGACCGGGGTCTTCTGGCTCGCGTGGAGCCGCATCGCCATTCGATCGGGCACTGCCAGCGGTGCGATTCGGTGGTGGAGCCCTATCTCTCGCTCCAGTGGTTCGTGTCCATGAAGCCGCTGGCCAAGCCCGCGCTCGAGGCAATCGAGAAAGGGGAGCTGACCATCCTCCCGCGGCGTTGGGAGAAGGTCTACCTCCGGTGGCTCGAGGGGATCCGCGACTGGTGCATCTCGCGGCAGCTCTGGTGGGGGCACCGGATCCCCGTCTGGACCTGTGCTCCTTGCGCCGAGACGATCGTGGAGGTGGAGGCGCCCACGCGCTGCCCGAAGTGCGGCCAGGAAGACCTGAAGCAGGATGAGGACGTGCTCGACACGTGGTTTTCCTCCTGGCTCTGGCCCTTTTCCACGCTGGGCTGGCCGGAGAAGACGGCGGACCTCGAGCGCTTCTATCCCTCGAGCGTCCTCATCACCGGACCCGACATCATTTTCTTCTGGGTGGCGCGGATGGTGATGGCGGGCTACGAGTTCATGGGCCGAGCGCCGTTCCCGGTGGTGTATCTGCACGGGATCGTGCGCGACGGGCAGGGACGGAAGATGTCGAAGTCGCTCGGGAACTCGGCCGATCCCCTCGAGATCGCGGAGAAATACGGCGCGGACTCCCTGCGGCTCACGCTCCTCCTGCTCTCGCCGCAGGGCTCGGACATCCACTTCGCCGAGGAACGGGTGGATCTCGGCCGCCATTTCGCGAACAAGCTCTGGAACGCCTTCCGGCTCGTGGCGCCCTATCTTCGGGAGTACGCGCCCGACGAGCAGGCCGCGCGCCCCTTCCTGACCGACGCGGACCAATGGATCCTGAGCGTGATGGGCACGACGGTCCGCCAGGTGACCCGGAACCTCAAGGCCTACCGAATCGGCGACGCGGCCAAGGACATCTACGATTTCACCTGGCGCGAGCTCTGCGACTGGTACCTCGAGATGGCGAAGCCGCGGCTCTACGCCGGACCCGATGCGCCCGGCGCGCAGGCGGTGCGGTTCACGATCCATCGCGTGTTCAGCACGGTGCTCCGCCTGCTGCACCCGTTCATGCCGTTCCTGTCCGAGGAGCTGTGGCACGCCCTTCCCGGGACCGAGGGGGACGTGTGCGTGGCGGAATGGCCCGTTCCCGCCCGCGCGGCGAACAAGGAGATCGAAGCGAACATGGAGCTCCTCAAGGAGATTGTGGGCGCGGTCCGGAATCTCAGGTCCGAGATGAACATTCCTCCCGCGCGCAAGGCCTCGGTGCTGATCCGGACCCAGGGTCCGGAAGGGGACCTGATCCGCGGGCAGGCCGATCTGATCGCGCTTCTGAGCAAGGCGGAGCCCCTGGAGGCGGGGCCCAGCCTCAGGAAACCCACGGTGTCCGCCTCCACCGTCGTGCGAAGCCACGAGATCTTCCTTCCGCTCGAGGGGCTGATCGATGTGGAAACCGAGCGGAAACGGCTCGAGAAGGAGCTGGACAAGGTGCTACGCGACTTCGACCAATCGATGCGCAAGCTTCAGAACGAGGATTTCCTGGGCAAGGCGAGGAAAGACGTGGTGGATCGCGAGCGCACGCGCCTGGAATCGCTCGGGGTCACGAAGGAGAAGCTGGAGCGGAACCTCGAGGTGTTGCGATGAGATTCACGGCCCGGAACGTGCTCCTGGCGCTCGCCGTCGGCATCCTGGGGGCGATCCTGATTTGCGGGCTGCTGGCCTTCGCGGCGCACGCGCAGGCCGCGCCTCTCAAACAGGGGCCCCCGGCCACGACCGCCGACGTCGCGGGCCGCGACGTGGCGGTCACGGTCTACAACGAGAACCTGGGCGTGGTGAAGGACCGGCGCAAGTTCTCCGTCGCGGGCGGCGTCTCCGAGTTGGAGTTCACCGACGTGGCCTCCTCCATCGATCCCACGTCGGTCCACCTGAGACCGCTCGGGAAGACCGAGGTCGAGATCCTCTCCCAGGACTACCGCTACGATCTCGTGAACACCGACAAGCTCCTGGAAAAGTACGTGGACCAGCCGATCGACGCCGCCACGAAGGACGGCCAGGTCAAGCGCGGCTCCCTCCTCGCGTTCGACCCGGGTTCCCTCGTGATCCGCGACGCGGACGGGAGCCTCTCGATCCTGAACCGCGCCGAGGTCCGCCAGGTCGGGCTGAAGGAGCTTCCCATGGGCTTGATCACCCGACCGACGTTGGTGTGGCGGGTCCATGCCGACCAGGGCGGGGCGCGCGATCTCGAGGTCTCGTACATGACGTCCGGGATCAACTGGCATGCGGAGTATGTGGCGGTCGTGGAGGAGAGCGGCTCCAGCCTGGATCTCCAAGGCTGGGCTTCGGTCGAGAACCACACCGGCGCGACCTACGAGAACGCCAAGGTGAAGCTTGTCGCGGGGACCATCCATCGCGCCCCGGTGGAGAGGCCAATGCCGTACGCCGCGGAGGGCGTGCGGGCCGGGAAGATGGAGTACCAGCTCGCGGAGCGCGGCTTCGCCGAATACCATCTCTACGAGATGCCGGAGCGGGCCACGCTGGCCAACAACGAGGTGAAACAGGTGGGGCTCATGCACGCCGCCGGAGTGCGCTCGGTTCGGAAATTCAGCTACGACGGCGTGGTGGACGGCAATCAGGTCCAAGTGAGAGTCGAATTCCAGAACGATGCGGCCTCGGGCCTGGGGATGCCGCTCCCGGGGGGCATCGTGCGCGTCTTCCAGCGCGACACGGATGGCTCCCTGGAGCTGGTGGGCGAGGACCGGATCGCGCACACGCCGAAGAACCAGACGGTCCGCGTGACCGTGGGCTCCGCATTCGACATCGCCGCGGAGCGGAAGCAGACCGACGTGACCCGGGTCGGCAAGGGGGTGGTCGAAACCTCCTACGAGATCACCCTGACCAACCATCGCAAAGACCCGGCCGACGTCACGGTGATCGAGCACGCGGACGGAGACTGGGACATCGTGAAGTCCAGCCTCCCGTATAAGAAGAAGGACTCCCGGACATTCGAGTTTATCGCCCACGGCGAGCCCGAGAAGGCGGTGACCCTCACCTACACGATCCGGACACGCACGTGACCCTGACGCGCGACCTGTCTCCGGCCGAATTCAAGCTGGTCGCGCCCTACCAGCCGCTGGGAGACCAGCCCCGCGCCATCCGGGAGCTGACCGAGGGGGTGGCCCGAGGCGACCGGTATCAGACGCTCCTCGGGGTCACCGGCTCGGGGAAGACCTTCACCATGGCGAACGTGATCCAGGCCGCCAAGCGCCCCACGCTCGTCATCTCGCACAACAAGACCCTGGCCGCGCAGCTCTACGCGGAGTTCCGCGGCTTCTTCCCGGAGAACGCGGTGGGCTACTTCGTCTCCTACTACGACTACTACCAGCCCGAGGCCTATGTCCCCCACTCGAACACCTATATCGAGAAGGACGCCTCGGTCAACGACGACATCGACCGGCTGCGCCTGGCGGCCACCAGCGCCCTCTTCGAGCGGCGCGACGTCATCGTGGTGGCCAGCGTCTCCTGCATCTACGGCCTCGGCTCGCCGGAGGACTTCCGCCGCGAGATGCTGATGGTGAGCGTGGGGGAGAAGATCGCGCGCGAGACCATCCTGGCGCAGCTGGTGCACAACCTCTACACCCGGAACGACCTGGAACTGAAGCGCGGCACCTTCCGCGCGCGCGGCGACGTGGTCGAGGTCCACCCCGCCTACGAGGAGACCGCCATCCGCATCGAGCTCTTCGGAGACGACGTGGAGCGAATCGCGGTCTTCGACCCGCTGACCGGCAAGACGCTGAAGCAGATCTCGACCGCGGCCATCTATCCGGCCAAGCACTTCGTCACCACCCCCGTCCGATTGAAAGAAGGGACGAGGCTCATCCGGGAGGAGCTGGAGCAGCGGCTGGCGGTGTTCCGAGCCGAGGGGAAGCTCCTCGAGGCCCAGCGCCTCAAGATGCGGACCGAGTACGATCTCGAAATGCTGAACGAGATCGGGTATTGCTCGGGGGTCGAGAACTATTCGCGCCCGCTCTCCGGACGGAACGCAGGAGAACGGCCGCAATGCCTCATCGATTACTTCCCGGAGGATTTCCTCCTCATCATCGACGAGTCGCACGTGACCGTTCCCCAGATCGGCGGCATGTACGAGGGGGATCGCTCCCGCAAGCAGACGCTGGTGGACTACGGCTTCAGGCTCCCGTCGGCCCTCGACAACCGGCCCCTCCGCTTCGACGAGTTCGAGCGGCTCACCGGGCAAACGGTCTTCGTCTCGGCGACCCCTGCGGACTACGAGCTCCGGAAGTCGGGCGGCGTGGTGGTGGAGCAGATCATCCGCCCCACGGGACTCATCGATCCGACGATCTCGATCCGGCCGACCCAGGGACAGATCGACGACCTACTCGAGGAGATCAAGCGCCGGGTGGAGCAGGGGGAGCGCGTGCTCGTGACCACCCTCACCAAGCGCATGGCCGAGGACCTGACCGAATACCTCTTCGCGGCGGGCGTGAACGTCCGGTACATCCACTCGGACATCGACGCGATCGAGCGCGTGGAGATTCTCCGGGCGCTCCGGCTCCAGAAGGTGGACGTGCTCGTGGGGATCAACCTGCTCCGGGAAGGGCTGGACCTCCCGGAGGTTTCGCTGGTCGCGATCCTGGATGCGGACAAGGAGGGGTTCCTGCGCTCCGAGACCTCGCTCATCCAGACCTCCGGCCGCGCCGCGCGGCACGTGCACGGGGAAGTGATCCTCTACGCCGACCAGATGACCGGCTCGATGACGCGCGCGCTCGAGGAGATGAATCGCCGGCGCGAGGCGCAGTTCCGGTACAACCAGGAGCACGGGATCACGCCGCAGACCATCGTGAAATCGGTGGCCGAGGTGATGCGGGGCACCGCCGTGGCCGACGCCTCGGCCCCCGTCACGCCCGAGGATCTTCTGCCCAGTGATGCCCTGCGCCTGGACCGCGAATCGTTGATCGAGCTGCTCGAGCGAGAGATGCTCGCTGCGGCGGCTCGCGAAGAATTCGAGGCGGCCGCCTCCCTCAGGGACCGTCTCGACGAACTCCGGCTGGAAGCCGGAAAGGAGCACAATCATGCGGCTCGAATCGATCGCCGCCCCTCTGGTGCGGATCGCCCTGACGGAGGACATCGGCGGGGGGGACGCCACCACAGAAGTCGTCGTTGACCCGAAGGCCCGAGTCCGCGCCCACATCGAGGCGCGCGGCAAGGGAATCCTCGCGGGGAACGCGGTCGCCGGCCTGGCGTTCGTGGAGCTGGATCCGGAGATCGAGATCGACTGGATCGCTCCCGAGGGCTCGGAGGTGAAGCCGGGCGTCCGGGTCGCCGAGATCCGGGGCCGCGCGCGCGCGGTGCTGAGCGCCGAGCGGGTCGCGCTCAATTTCCTCCAGCGCCTCTCGGGCGTCGCCACGCTGACCCGGGCCTTCGTGCGCGCGGTGGAGGGAACCGACGTGCGCATCCTGGACACGCGGAAGACCACGCCGAGCCTGCGCATGCTGGAGAAGCACGCGGCCGCGGTCGGAGGGGCGCAGAATCATCGATTCGGACTCTTCGACGGCATGCTCATCAAGGAGAACCACGCCAAGGTGGCGGGCGGCCTGACGCGGGCCGTGGAGAAGGCGCGGGCGCGCTCGCTGGGGCTCCCGGTCATGGCGGAGGCGCGCACCGTGGAGGACGCCGAGATCCTGGCCACGCTCGGCGTGGACCGCATCCTGCTCGACAACTTCACGCCCGGGCAGGTGGCGATCACCGTGAAGCGGCTCAAGGCACTGGCGAAGGCGGGGAAGCTGGAAGGATCCCGCGCCCCGGCCGCGAGCGCGCGCAAGGGGGGCTCGGCGAAGGGCGGCGGGACCGCCGTGGCCGCGCCGGAGCCGGGGGGCCTCCCCGAGATCGAAGTCTCGGGCGGCATCCGGCTGGACAACGTGCGCGAGTTCGCGCTCCCCGGGGTGAAGTACATCTCGGTCGGAGCGCTCACCCATTCGGCCCCCGCGCTCGACCTCTCGCTTCTGGTCGTCGATGTCTTCTAGCGGACCCCCTCGTGGCCGATGATCTGATCCGCGCCGCCGCCAAGGTTCGCTTTCTCGGCGTCCCCGTCGAGGCGCATGAGAGCCTCGGTTCCACGAACGACGAGGTCTTCCGCCGCGCCGAGGAAGGCGCTCCCCAGGGGCTGGTGGTCCTCGCCCGCCATCAGACGGCCGGCAAGGGCCGGCTGGGCAGGACCTGGTTCGATCAGCCCGACCGCTCGCTCATGTTCTCCATCCTGCTCCACCCCGCGATTCCGCTGCCATCGTATCCGCTTCTCTCGCTCACGCTGGCCGCCAGCGTCGCCGCGACGGCTTCGATCGTGGGTTCGGGCATCACGGTCAAGTGGCCCAACGACGTCCTCCAGCGCGGGAAGAAATTCTGCGGCATCCTGGCGGAGTCGCGAGTGCTCCGTCCGGGCGACCGCCCCGTGCTCGTTCTCGGTGCCGGCGTCAACGTGGACTACCGCGAGGAGGACTTTCCCCCGGAGTTCCGGGAGACCGCCACGTCCCTTACGAAGCACGACGGGGGGCGTTCGGATCCGTCGTGGCTTTTTTCCCACATCCTCCAGCATTTCGCCCACGAGCTGGTCATGCTGGAGGAACGCGATCTCATCGATCTCTTGAGGTTCCTCGAGACACGCATGCCTCCTGCGGGCTCTGCGGTCCGAGTGGTGCTGCCCGATCGGATTGTGGAAGGGGAGTACCGGGGGCTCACGGTGACGGGAGCCCTCAAGGTGCAGCACGCGGGCACGGGCGCTCTGGAGACGCTGACGGCGGGGGTCGTGCAATGAAGTGCCCCTCGTGCGGGCATCTCGAGGACAAGGTGATCGATTCCCGGTCCGCGAAGGAGGGGCAGGCCATCCGCCGCCGGAGGGAGTGCCTTGGCTGCCAGCGGCGGTTCACGACTTATGAAACCGTGGAGACCACGCCGCTCCTCGTGATCAAGAAGGACGGGCGCCGCGAGCCCTTCAGCCGCGAGAAGATCCTGAACGGCCTCCTGCGCGCCTGCGAGAAGCGCCCGATCCCGGCCGAGCGGATCCACGGGATCGTGGACTCGCTCGAGGCCGGGCTGATCGGAAAAGGCCAGGACGAGGTCCAGTCGAGCGAGATCGGGGAGCGCGTGATGGCCGAGCTCCACCGGCTCGACGAGGTGGCCTACGTCCGGTTCGCCTCCGTATACCGCCATTTCAAGGATCTGAACCAGTTCCTCGAAGAGCTGCGGTCCCTGCTCAAGTGATCCCCACGCTCCTCGTCATCGCCCAGGAACCCGAGCAAGCCCAGGACGCCCGGCGCGCGCCGGGGACCGCCCCGCGGGAGGAGCCGGAGCCCCGAGAGCCGGAGCGGCCCATGTCCTTCCTCGAGCACCTGGAGGAGCTGCGGGCCGCGGTCTGGCGGAGCGCCACCGTCGCCATCATCCTGATCGCGGTCGCGTGGTTCTTCTCCGGACGCATCCTCGACGCCCTCATCCTCTATCTCCTGCGAGGCCAGAAGGCGCTTGCGCTCTCGCCCACGGAAGCCTTCTCGGCGCGGATCGAGGTGGCGCTCTGGAGCGGCGGAGCCGTGGCGCTTCCGTACGTCGTGTACGAGCTATGGCGCTTTGTCGCGCCGGGGCTCAAGAAGAAGGAGCGGCGCTTCGCCATCCCCTGGATGGTGGCGTCGGCCGTCCTCCTGTACCTCGGCATCGCGTTCGCGGTCGAGCTTCTGCTCCCGATGATCGTCCACATGCTGCAGTCGTTCGCGACCGGGCAGATCGAAGCGCGCATGTCGATCCTCTCGCTCCTCCACTTCACGGTCGAGATGTCCGTGGGATGCGGGCTTTTGTTCCAGCTCCCGCTCGTGCTGTGCCTCCTGGCCTGGTTCGGCATCGTCTCCCCGCGCGTCCTGACCCGGCATTGGCGGCACGCCGTCTTCTTCATCGCGCTCGCCGCGGCCGTGGTCACCCCGGGAGACGGCCCCTCGATGCTCGTGCTGTCGGCTCCGCTGGTTCTGCTCTACTTCGTGAGCCTCGTGTTCGCCTGGGCGATCTGGCGCAGCCGCTGGAAGGGGCGCCGCGAGCCGGGCGAGCTGGGCTAGGAGGGAGGCGCTCTTGCTGCTCGCGATCGACGTGGGGAATACCGAGGTGACGCTGGGCCTCTTCGAGGGACGAAAGCTCGCCCGGTCCTTCCGGCTGAGCAGCGAAACCCGGCGCACGGCGGACGAAGTGGCCCTGGCCTTGGCGCAGATCTTCCCGGAGCTCGAGAAGGGCCAGGGGCACGTGGCCGTGATCGCCTCGGTGGTGCCCACCGCGACCGCCTCCTTCGCCCTGGCCGCGCGGAAGCTCTGCGGCGGGAAGCCGCTCGAGGTGTCCTCCAAGGTCCCGGCCGGGATCACGATCGAATACCGCGACCCCGGCTCCATGGGGGCGGACCGGATCGCGAACGCGGCCGCGGCGCTGGAGCGGTACGGCGCGCCGGTCATCGTGGTGGACTTCGGCACCGCGACCACCTTCGACGTGATCGTGAAGGACCGCCGCTACCTGGGCGGGGTGATCGCGCCGGGGATCGTGACCGGCGCGGAGCATCTGATCCGCCGCGCCGCGCGGCTCTCGGCGTTCGAGCTGCGCCCGCCCGAGCGCGTCGTGGGGCGGAGCACCGAGGAGAGTCTCCAGGCGGGTGTCTACTACGGCGCGGTCGGCCAGGTCGACGCGATCGTGCGCCGCATCGCGAAGGAGGAGCGGATCCGTCCCAAGGTGATCGCGACCGGCGGGCTCGCCTCCATGATCGCGGCGCACTCGGAAACCATCCAGAACGTGGATCCGGATCTGACGCTGCACGGGCTCCGGATCATCCACGAAAGAGTCCGGGGCGGGCCGGAGAAGCGTGCCACAGCACCCGCGCCCAAGTCCAAGCGAACACGCAAGTAACGGGCTCCGGCGCGAGTCATGATCGGCCTTGCGCGCCCAGGCCGCGATCGGGTAGAGTGAGCACGATTAGCACTCGGTTGGGTATAGTGCCAACCGCACGATTTGGTGCGTTTTCAGGAGGAGCTGAGATCCATGGCGAAGCAGCTGCAGTTCAATTCCGCCGCGCGCGAGGCGCTTCAGCGCGGCGTGGACAAGCTGGCGAACACCGTGCGCGTGACGCTGGGACCGCGCGGACGAAACGTCGTCCTCGACAAGAAGTTCGGGGCGCCCACGATCACCAACGACGGCGTCACCATCGCGAAAGAGATCGAGTTGGAGAACCCCTACGAGAACATGGGGGCCCAGCTTCTCAAGGAAGTCGCCACCAAGACCCAGGACGTCGCCGGTGACGGCACCACGACGGCCACGGTGCTGGCGCAATCCATGGTGCACGCGGGCCTCAGGCTCGTGACCGCCGGCGCCAATCCCATGTTCCTGAAGCGCGGGATGGACCGTGCGGTGCAGGCCATCGTCGCCGAGCTGAAGAAGCAGTCCAAGCCGATCAAGACGCCCGCCGAGATCGCGAATGTCGCGACCATCTCCGCGAACAACGATCCCGAGATCGGGAAGCTCATCTCCGAGGCCATGGACAAGGTCGGCAAGGACGGGGTGATCACGGTGGAGGAGGCGAAGAGCCTCGACACCACGCTCGAGGTGGTCGAGGGGCTTCAGTTCGACCGCGGCTACCTCTCGCCGTACTTCGTGACCGATCCCGAGCGGATGGAAGCCATTCTGGAAGACGCTTACATCCTGATCCACGACAAGAAGATTGCTTCCATCAAGGACATCATCCCCATCCTGGAGAAGGTGTCGCAGGTCGGGAAGCCGCTCCTCGTCATCTCCGAGGACATCGAGGGAGAGGCTCTGGCCACCCTCGTGGTGAACAAGCTCCGCGGCGTTCTCAACGTCGCGGCGGCGAAGGCGCCCGGGTTCGGCGACCGGCGCCGGTCCATGCTGGAGGACGTCGCCATCCTCACGGGCGGCCGCCTCATCACCGAGGAGGCGGGCCTGAAGCTGGAGAACGCCGTGCTCACGGACCTGGGGCGCGCGAAGCGGATCGTGGTGGACAAGGACAACACCACGATCGTCGAGGGCGCGGGAAAGAAATCCGAGATCAAGGCTCGGGTCGACCAGATCCGCAAGGAGATCGAGGATTCCACGTCCGACTACGACAAGGAGAAGCTCCAAGAGCGCCTCGCGAAGCTGGCCGGCGGCGTGGCGGTCGTGCACGTGGGCGCCGCGACCGAGGTCGAGCTGAAGGAGAAGAAGGCGCGCGTCGAGGACGCTCTCGCCGCGACCAAGTCGGCGGTGGAAGAGGGAATCGTGCCCGGGGGCGGCATCGCGCTCCTGCGTGCCCAGCCCGCGCTCGTGGCCATCGAGGCCAAGGGCGACGAGCGTTCGGGGATCGACATCGTGGGCCACGCGCTCGAAGCCCCGCTCCGCACGATCGCGTCCAACGCGGGGGCCGAGGGCTCCATCGTGGTGGAGCGCGTCCGAACCCAGAAGGGCGCCATGGGCTACAACGCGGCCACGGGTCAGTACGAAGACCTGTTCCAGTCGGGCATCGTGGATCCCACGAAGGTGACGCGGTCCGCGCTCCAGAACGCGGTCTCGATCGCGTCCCTGGTGCTCACGACCGAAGCGGTGATCACGGACGCGCCCGAGGAGGAAAAGCCCAGCATGCCGGGCGGCGGCATGGGGGGCATGGACTAGGCTCTGGCCCGAATCGACTGATTTCGGCCCCCGGGCCCTGCCCGGGGGCCTTTCGTTTGGCACGATCCGCTGGGTCCCGCGGGCTCAAACTGGTATAGAAATTGCCCTTGGGAAGTTCGAGTATCACATGTGTTCCGTTCTCGTACGGCAAGGGGAACCCGCTTGAGCTTCGATACCCTGACACTCGACCGCCAAGAGCTTGTGCTCAAACGAGCAGAGCCCATCGCGCCGTACACCACGTTCGGCATCGGCGGGCCCGCGGATTTCCTGGTGGAGGCCTACACGGAGCGGGCGCTGCAGCAGGTCGTGCGGGAAGCAATGAAGAGCCGCGTACGGTGGCTCCTGATCGGCGGGGGCAGCAACCTCCTCGTCGGGGACACCGGCTTCCGCGGCCTGGTGATCGTGAACCGGATCGAGCACCTCTCCGTGAACGGGACCCACATCATCGCGGGCGCGGGCGCGGATCTGGGCGAGGTCGTGGAGGCGGCCCGGGAGCATTCGCTCTCGGGGATCGAGTTCGCGATCGACATCCCCGGCACGGTGGGCGGCGCGATCCGCGGGAATGCCGGCGCGTTCGGCCGCTCCGTGGGAGACATCGTGACCCGGATCCGGCTCCTGGAGGGAACCGAGCTGGTGGACCGCGCTCCGTCGGAGCTCGGCTTCGCCTACCGTCACAGTAATCTCAAGCTCAACGATCACATCGTGGTCGAGACCGAGTTCGTCCTGACGCCCGGCGACCGGGCGGAGATGGATCGCATCATGGGCCAGCACGCCGCCCAGCGCGCCCGGCGGAAGGAGAAGGGCCTCCACACCGCGGGGTGCTTCTTCAAGAATCCCATTCTCGCCGACGGTCAGAAGGTCGCGGCGGGACAGCTCCTGGAATCCGCCGGCGCCAAGGAGATTCGGGACGGCGGGGCGGGGGTCCACGCCTTCCACGCGAATTACATCGTGAACCGCGGGGGAGCCTCGGCGGACGAAGTGCTTCGCGTCGCCCGCGAGATGAAGCGGCGCGTCCAGGAGTCCGCGGGCATCACGCTCGAGGAAGAGGTGATGGTGGTGATGGACCCCGCGCGCGAGGGATCCGTCTAGGCTTTCGCTACCTCGCCCGGAGCAACAAGACCGGGACCTTCACCCGGTGTTGCACGCGGATCGCCGTCGTTCCAAAGAAGATATCCGCCAGCGCGCGATGCCCGTGGGTGCTCATCGCCACCAGATCGCATCCGTGCTCCAGGACCCACCGCACGATCTCCCTCGCCGGATCCCCGTACCCCAGCTCCGTCTCCGCGGGGATGCCGTCGTTGGTGAACTCCTGGCGGACCGCCTCCAAGTAGGCCTTGTCCTCCTCCACCTCGGGGCTCACGGCGTTGCCCCCGAACCATTGGGCCGCCCAGCCGGTCGCCACGTGAAGCAGAACCACCCGGCTCTGCATGAGCTTCGCGAGGGGGCGTATGTGATCCAGGATCGCCCGGTCCGTGGGACTGGCATCGAGAGGAATCAGGATCTTCCTGTACATGTCAGCCCCCTGTGATGACCTGCCATGCGCTCCGGAGCGATTCCGGGAGACCGCACACGTCCATGATGGTGATGAGAATCGCGCTGGCCCATCCGGCGGCGAGCAGGGCCCAGCCCGGCCGCCACTTGCCCATGAGCTTCCTCGAGCTGGTGAACTGTAGCAGCGGGAACATGGCGAGCGGTAGCTGGAGCGCGAGCACCACCTGGCTCAGCGTCAGAAGATCGGTGACGCTGCCCTCGCCCCGCATTCCAATGATGAAGATGGCCGGGAGGATGGCCAGGAGGCGCGTGATGAGCCGGCGGACCCACGGCTTGATGCGCCAGTGCATGAATCCCTCCATCACCACCTGGCCCGCCAGGGTGCCGGTGATGGTGCTGCTCTGGCCGCTCGCGAGGAGCGCCACCGCGAAGAGCGTGCTGGCGAGCACCGTGCCCAGAAGGGGGGCCAGGGTCAGATGCGCGATCCGGATCCAGTCGCTTCCGGCGCTGAAACGGACCACCTCGCCCGCCGGAAGGGTGACGCTGGTCCTGCCGAAGAAGACCAGGGCCGCCAGGACCAGGATGGCGGCGTTCACGAGGAACGCGACCGCGAGCGCCGCCACCGAATCGATGCTGTTGAACCGGATGGCCTTCTTCATGGAGGGCTCGTCCCGCTGGAAGCTCCTGGACTGCACGAGCGCGGAATGGAGGTAGAGGTTGTGGGGCATGACGGTGGCTCCGATGATCCCGATGGCCACGTAGAGCATGCCCGCCTCCCGGAAGCCGGGCGTGAGGAGCGCCGCCCCCAGCTCCGGGAAAGAGGGACGGGTCTGCGGCAGCACGAAGATCTCGATGGAGTAGCAGGCCCCGATGGTCACGACGAGGAGGAGGATGACCGCCTCGATCGTTCGCATGCCGAAGCGCTGGAGCGCCAGCAGCAGGAGCACGTCCAGCCCCGTGATGATGACCGCCCAGAGGAGCGGAATGTGGAAGAGGAGGTTCAGCGCCACCGCGCTTCCGAGCACCTCGGCCAGGTCGCAGGCCGCGATCGCGATCTCGCAGAGGAGCCAGTTCGGCCAGCGGGTCCATCGGGGATACCAGTCCCGGCAGGCCTGGGCCAGATCCTTCCCGGCGACCACGCCCAGGCGGGCGGACAGGACCTGCATGAAAATGGCCATGAGGCTGGCCAGCGCCACGATCCAGAGGAGCTGGTACTTGAATTGCGCGCCGGCCTGGAGATCCGTCCCCCAGTTGCCCGGGTCCATGTAGCCGACGCTCACGAGGATGGCCGGCCCCACGAAAGCGCGCCACTGGCGGAAGAACCCCTCCGAGTGGTGGGGCACGGGCACGGTGGAGTGCATGCCCTCCAGCGAGGGATGGTCCCCGCGGGCGGGCCGGTTCCCCTCGTCCTCGAGGCTCCTCATGGGGCGTTCACGAAGACGCGCGCGGCCAGAGGCGGGCCGATGACGTGGGCCTTCGCGCCCACGCGGATCGTGAGCGGCCCCTCGTAGGGCTCCTTCTTGAGACAGCGGACCGTGGCGCCCGGGACGAAGCGTAACGAGGCCAGATAGCGGAGGAGCTCGGGATCCTCGTCTTCCACCCGCACGATCCGAGCTCTCTCGCCCGGGGCGAGATCGCCCAGCGAGCGGTACCTCGGCTCTTCCAGCTTGCCGTGCGCCGTGGGGATGGGCGCCCCGTGGGGGTCGACCGCGGGCTCGCCGATGGCCGCCGCCATGCGGTTGATCAGCTCGGGCGAGGCCGCGTGCTCCAGGCGCTCGGCCTCGCTGTGGACCTCGTCCCAGGGATATCCGAGGGCGGTGACCAGGTAGGCCTCGATCACCCGGTGCCGGCGCACGAGCTGGAGGGCGACCGTCCGGCCCTTCTTGGTCAGCCGCAGCGCGCCGTAGCGCTCGTGGGAGACCAGGCCCTGCCCGGTGAGCCGGCGCACCATCGCGCTGACGGAGGCCGACGCGACGGCCAGCCGCGAGGCGACCTCGGAGGTCACGGCCGAACCCGTGGCCCGCGACAGCTCGAAGATCGCCTTGAGATAGTCCTCGACGGAGACCGTATAGATTGACATGGCTAATATCGAATATAGCCTAGGCTAACATTTCATGTCAAGGGCGCCGGCCATGGCCTCCCCTCGTCGCGAAGAATGGTGTTGATGCGATGAAGTCCGCCCGATAACGTCGCCTCCATGGCTCCCATCGAGAAAAGCATGAGGCTCCAATCCCTGCCGCGGTACCTCTTCGCGGAGCTGGAGCGCAAGCGCCACGAGGCCGAGTCGGCGGGGCGGGAAGTCTTCGATCTCTCGATCGGCGACCCCGACCTGCCCACGCCCGGGTTCATCCTGGACCGGATCGACCAGCACGCCCGCGATCCACGGAACCACCGCTACCCCACGAGCGCCGGGATGCGCGAGGCGCGCGCCGGGATCGCGACCTGGCTCCAGGAGCGCTTCCAGGTCGCGGTGGATCCGATCCAGGAGATCGCCATGCTCCTGGGCTCGAAGGAGGGAATCGGGCATTTCCCGCTGGCGGTGCTGAACCCGGGGGACGAGGCGCTGGTCCCGGATCCGGGCTACCCGGTCTACACCGCCGGGGTCGTGTTCGCCGGCGCGAAGCCGGTCCGCTATCCCATCCGCGAGGCCACGGGGTTCGTTCCGGACCCGCGCGAGCTCGACAAGCTGGCCACCGCCCGCACGCGTCTCGTCTTCGTGAACTACCCGAACAATCCGACCGGCGCTACCGCACCGCGCTCGTTCTACGAGGATCTGGTCGCCTGGGCGGTCCGGCGCGACCTCATCCTCGTGAGCGACGCGGCCTACTCGGAGCTCTATTACTCCGAGCCGCCCGCGAGCATCCTCTCGGTGCCGGGCGCACGGGATCGCGCGATCGAGTTCCACTCCTTCTCGAAGACGTTTAACATGACCGGGTGGCGGATCGGGTTCGCGGTCGGGGCTCCGTCCCTGGTCGAGGCTCTGGTACAGTTCAAGGCGAACGTGGACTCCGGCGCGCCCCAGGCCATCCAGCTCTCGGCGGTCGAAGGGTTGAAGTCGCTGGGGGTCCATGGCCCGGCGCTCCGCGGTGTGTATCGGGAGCGGCGCGACCTCGCCCTGGACACCCTGCGCCGGCTCGGATGTCCGATCCGGACGCCGGGGGGCGCCTTTTACCTGTGGGGCCGCGTCCCCGAGAAAGAGGGCTCGATGGAGTTCGTGACTCGCGTGTTCGAGAAGACCGGCGTGCTCCTCACGCCCGGCACCGGATTCGGCGCCGAGGGCGAGGGGTATTTCCGGATCGCCCTCACCTCATCGGCCGATTCGCTCCGACGTGCGCTCCAGAAGCTGGAAACGCTCGCGCCCTGGAAGGCGCCCCATGCCTCGCCGTCCCCGATCGCCCGCTGACTCCGCCGCCGCCCCGGCTCGTGAGATCCTCGACTGGCTCCGCCTTCCCCGCATCCAGGCCTACGGCCATCTCGGCGTGACCCAGAAGGAGCGGGACCTGGGGCAGCGAATCGAGGCCGACGTGGAGTTGGCCTACGCCCCGACCAAGACCCGGCGCCCCGACGTGATCGACGACGCCATGGACTACGAGGAGGTCCACCGTCTCGTCCGGTCGCAGATCGAGATGTCGCGATGCCGCCTCCTGGAGACCCTCGCGGAAGAGCTGGCTCTCGCCCTGATCCAGGAATTCGACACGCCCCGCGTGCGCGTCCACGTCCGCAAGCTCCACGTCCCGGTATCGGACTTCACGACGATCCCCGAGATCATCGTGGAGCGGACGCGCGCATGAAGGTCTTCGTGGGCGTCGGCTCCAATCTGGGGGACCGCGAGTTCCTGATCCGGAAAGCCGTGGAGTCCATGCGCGACCTGCCCCGGACGCTGGTGGTCCGGGTCTCCTCGCTCTACGACACCGACCCGGTCGGGGAAGTCGAGCAGCCCGTGTTCCTGAACGCCGTGGTCTGGCTCGAGACCACGCTCGAGCCGCGCGAGCTCCTCTGGCAGCTCCTCCTGATCGAGAAGCGGATGGGGCGGGTCCGGTCGCAGCGCTGGGGCCCCCGTCCCATCGACCTGGATCTCCTGTTCTACGGAGAGGAGACGGTGGACGAGCCCGACCTCAAGATTCCGCACCCCGAAGCGCACCGGCGCGCCTTCGTGCTCCTGCCCCTCCTGGAGCTGGATCCGGAGTTCGTGCATCCGACCACCGGGGAGGCCGTCAAGAAGACCATCAAGCGGCTTCCTCCGAACCCGCCCGTCCGCAAGGGCGGCCGGTTCTGGTATTGACCCAGGCGCACCCGCGCGTGCCGGCGCGCTACATCGCGGTCGAGGGGGTCATCGGAGTCGGGAAGACCAGCCTCGCGAAGCTCCTGGCCGAGCGCCTTCAAGCGCGGCTGATCCTGGAGCAGCCCGAGGAGAACCCCTTCCTCGAGGACTTCTACAAGGATCCCCGGCGGTACGCCTTCCAGACCCAGATGTTCTTCCTGGTGAGCCGGTACCAGGAGTTGAAGGAAAAGACCCAGCCCGATCTCTTCCACGAGGGGATCGTGAGCGACTACCTGTTCCAGAAAGACCGGATCTTCGCCAACATCAACCTGAGCGACCGCGAGCTGCACCTCTACGACCAGGTGGCGCCGCTCCTGGAGCGGGAATTGGCCCCGCCCGACCTCGTCGTGTACCTTCAAGCCGGCCCGGACGTGCTCCTCGAGCGCATCCGGCAGCGCGGCCGGGCCTACGAGCGCCTGATGGAACCCAAGTACATCGGGAAGCTCGTGGAGGCTTATAATTATTTCTTCTTCCATTTTCGCGAGGCGCCGCTCCTCGTGGTCAACACCAACGAGATGAATTTCGTGCACCGGAGACAGGACCTGGAAGATTTGATCGCCCGGGTCGAGACCCATCAAGAAGGGCTGGCCTACGTGAGCCCCAGCGGGAAGGCCGAGGAGACAGCGTGACCACGGATCCGCGGATCACACGCCCCAAGGTGACCGTCCGCACCATCCGCGACATGAAGGCGGAGCGGGTGCGGATCGTCTCGGTGACCGCCTACGACTACCCCAGCGCCCGCCTGGCCGACGAGGCCGGGGTGGACCTCATTCTGGTGGGCGACTCGCTGGGCATGGTCGTGCTGGGCTACGAGTCCACCCTCCCCGTGACCCTGGGGGAGATGGCGCACCACCTGAAGGCCGTCCTCCGCGCGCAGCCTCGCGCGCTCGTGGTGGCGGACCTGCCCTTCCTGAGCTTCCAGACCAGCCCCGAGGACGCCGTGCGGAGCAGCGGGCGCCTCATGAAGCGGGGCGCCGAAGCGGTGAAGCTGGAAGGCGGCCGGCGCATGCTGCCCCAGATCGAGGCCATCCACGCCGCCGACATCCCCGTGCTGGGACACCTGGGGCTCACGCCGCAGTCGGTCCACGAGTTCGGGGGCTACCGCGTGCAGGGGCGGGAGCGCGAGGCCGCCGAAGCCCTGCTCGCCGACGCCCTGGCGCTCGAGCGCGCCGGCTGTTTCGCGATCGTCCTCGAGGGCGTGCCGCTCGAGCTCGGGCGCGAGATCACCGAGGCGCTTCGGATCCCCACGATCGGAATCGGCGCGGGGATCCACTGCGACGGGCAGGTGCTCGTGCTCCACGACCTCATCGGGCTGAGCTTCGGGAAGCAGGCCAAGTTCGTCCGGCGCTATGCGGAGACCGGCGAGACCATCCGGAACGCCATCACCGCGTTCCGCGAAGACGTGCGCGCCGGGCGGTATCCGTCCGAAGAGGAGAGCTACGCGGCGACCCCGGAAAAATCCGCGAAGAAGCCGTGAAGATCGTGACGCGCGGCGCCGAGATGCGCGGCCTCTCCCGCCGGGCGCGCCAGAGCGGCATGAGCGTGGGGTTCGTGCCGACCATGGGCTCCCTGCACGAGGGGCACCTCTCCCTGATTCGCCGCGCGCGGCGCGAGCATCACCGGATCGCGGTCTCGGTGTTCGTGAACCCTCTGCAGTTCGGTCCGAAGGAGGATTTCACGCGTTACCCGCGCGATGAGGTGCGCGACGTGCGCCTCTGCCGCGACGCCGGCTGCGACTGGTTCTTCCTCCCTCGGCTTCGCTCGCTCTATCCCGGCGGATTCGCGACCACCGTCGATCCCGGTCCGATGGGCGAGATCTGGGAGGGCGCGGAGCGTCCCGGCCATTTCCGGGGGGTCGCGACGATCGTGCTCAAGCTCCTGAACCTGGTCGAGCCCGACGCGATCTACCTGGGCCAGAAGGACCTCCAGCAGGCTCGAATCATCCAGGGCATGGCGCGCGACCTGGATCTTCCCGACCGTGTCACGCTGTGTCCCACGGTGCGTGAGCGGG
>Ga0137398_10000011_pt1 | contig 52267 bp, 77 predicted proteins | sample czorhiz216metaG_FD_106659 | JGI IMG/M metagenome (GOLD analysis project Ga0137398, IMG submission 106659) | Vadose zone soil microbial communities from Angelo Coast Range Reserve, California, USA - czorhiz2.16 metaG | ecosystem: Environmental > Terrestrial > Soil > Vadose zone | place: USA...
CGACTATAACGAATTCTTTATGCTTCGGAGTTCCTGCGGGCTTAGCGTCGTGTTCTTCACTATTTCCTGACACGTTTGAATCTCCTGCAATACGACAAGCATCTTATGTACTTCGATTAAATTGAAATAATTTAATTTCCAGCAAAAATAAGATTTAATTCTTGGCATATCCTTTAGGTTATAGGTCGAAAAATCAGCTATTAACCAATCAATTATAAGTGGAAATTTCCGAAAGTCAATATTAAATACGCATAATGCGTAATGAACTAATGATTTTGGACCCTCAATAAATGCGAGGGTCCAATCGTCAATTGTAAGATTAAGGCTCTTTGGGAGCCCTAGTCTATGTAACCGGTACTCCCGTAAGCTCATTTTAATCCACTTTCCTTCTATGTAATATGTATTTAGAAACCTTTGATTTTCTTCAAACTCAAGCAGTTGGGGGTTGGGAGACATTAGTTGTATACCAAGTTACCCAATTGGAAATATCACCAGAGTCAACAATAGCAGGCTTATTGTCAGGACCTAAGTTTGAAGTAACCCACTTACGAAACTCGTCAGTACAAGCCTGTAACCAATCTTTATTCGTGAGCCAGCTAAGCTCGAAAATCCAGCAAATAGCTGTAGAATAATTACGATGCTCATTAACTAACTTACAAATCGCATCCCAATCATCCTTAGCGCCAAGATTCTGGCGAACCAATCCAAGAATATCTTCTTTAGTATACTGTGACATTGTTTGCCCTAATGTTTCCTAGTTTTAAATCTAAGCTCAGGACTCGTCGTCCTCAGTGTCCTCATAATTATCAATCATTTCATCGCAATACTCAGTAAGCTCTGCTAATTCAGTTTGAGCATGCTCAAGAGCATCCGCAACTCCAGCGGCGTCGGACTCAATTAAAATCTTACGAATCTCAGTAATAGCATCATCAATCCTCTCAGTAAAAAGCTTTGGCTTTTCGATCTTTTCTGGATTAATAGCAGCGTCACTTGACGTTGGCTTGCGCTTTGACGGCATCGACATAAAATTCCTTTATTGCGTTGTATGCTTTTTCATTTTCTAAAATGAATCGGCGGTTGTTTGAAATCCATAATTCCAAAACGACTTTATCATCACCAGAAGCTGTTTTAAGAGCTTCTAATTGTGCTTCGAGTAAAGCTTGTCGCTTTTCAAACTTTATCAGGAAGGTCTGCAAGGCTATCTATTTTCTTTTGAATGCTCAAGGCTACTTTTTGAACGGCATCAGAAGCGGCTAATTCCACATCTTCGTATGTCTTCTCATTCTCAGCGACCCATTGAGCCATGTAGATAACTCTTTGTTTGTATTTACTTAATCGTTCTTCAGCTTCTAATAGATTAGCGTCGGCGAAACGTTTTGCTTTCGCTAGCCTTTCTACTTCTTTCTCAGCGTTTGATATACCACCATTTTGTAAAAAGTGTAAATCTTGTTTTCGTTTCTTAAACAATACGGCGAAAACTTTTGATTTACTTAGCGCAGCCAGAATTGCGACAACATCCTCTTGATCGGACATTTTGACTCTCTCAATTACACTTGCTTGCAATTGTTAGTAGCTAACAAAAAACTCCCTGCAAGTGGCTAATTTGCAGGGAGTGTTTATCTTACTTAGCAGCGACCGGAGCAGCCGCAGTGATCGCGGCAACAGCGGCATCAGCTTCATTAAGCTTCAGCTTCTTAACAACATCATCGCCGAGCATCGCGTACATTTCATCCATCGAACCAAACTTACCCATCAGACGCTTCAGAGCATCCTTGAACAGATCAGTCTGCTTAACGCGAGCCTTCTTCTCACCAGTCGCACGTTCCTTGTGGAGACTATCATCAACCTTGAGAATATTCTTGAGAACTCCACCAACTGCATAAGCAGCGCGACCTTCCTTGTTACCAGGGAAAGCAGACTTCGGAGTTGCATCGAAAGCCTTAACAGCTTCCGCAAGATCAGTGACACCGCAAGCAGCGCAAGTAGCCTTAAAAGCTTCAAAAAGCTTCTTAGCATCAATACCATTGATATTCGGAATCGTAACCGCGCCTTCCCCCTTCGCCTTACCAAACTTCGCAATAACCTTGCGAGTCTTAGTTTCAGCAGCCGGAGCGGCAACATTTTCAGTCGGCGCAGCGGTAGCAGAAACATTAGTAGGAGCGGGGGCAACGGGAGCAGTAGAAACAGCAGCCTTCGGAGGCGGGGGCGCAATCATTGTATACTCTTTTCTGTTACTTTCGTAACTTTTTTGTACTTTCGTACATTTGTTAGGGCCAGTACCTTTTGGGTGGCTCCGGCCTTGTGATGCCTAATTATAACCGATGAAATTCACTCTGTCAATAGCCAATATGGCTTTTTCTGGCGACGGTAGTCCCCGGACCTAACTCGTGTACGCTTATAGAGTAATCTATAACTCTCGTACATATCTGAGCTTACACAGTCAGCCGGAAACGTAACTCTAGGTTCAATCCAACCGTTAGTTGGAAAAGCCTTAATGTATTGCATTAAAATTGTATCAAATTTCCATGTACGCAACCCTCCATAATAAATATCATTGTAGCGGGAAATGACGTGTTGGTAGAAATTCTTAACCCAAAGTACGTGATCTCGTGACAACGTGACCCACAATAAGTTTGGGTGATTTTGTAAATCTAATGCATAATGTGGTTCTAAGATCATGCAAAGTATTGCTGAAGAAAGTAACGGTTCAAGTTCCTTAGCATACTTTTGTATAGTTTTATCACTGAGCCACCAAGCGCATGTTTGTGGATCAGGATGTACGAAGTATATGGGTTCCATGTGTCACCTTCATTTGAAGCGTAGTTCAAAGGTTTCTGATAAAATAAGTTTAGGAAAGCCTACATACTTACGGCCAATTGGCATCGTGACACCGTGATCTATAAAATAACAACTTGGAACCCCATTCGGGTATGAAATAACTACATATAAAGTCGATAATGGTAAATTCAAGGCGAATTTTAGCATTTGTTCTGTATATTGTTGTTTTGTCATATTTATAGACCGGAAGTAAGCCCTAACTCTATAGGGTATTGGCGGTTATGGCGCGCAGTTAAACGTTTAACCCTCGGCATGGAGTAAAAATGCCAGTGCGATAGAATAACGTTTATTGAAAGTAGGTATGGTATGTAAAAAGTAAGTAGTAGTTATATAGGGGGTAGATATATGGGATTCCCCATTTTCCAATGCCTTACCCTTATTCTTAAAAACGTCATTCTATCGCATCGATCGGTGGCTAGGGGGTATTTAGTTAACAGGTGTTAACATTGGCCCATTGCAGCTTGCAGTGGCCCCAGGATCGACGCTAGGTGGCCTAGGCTGCCCCAGGCTCGACGATCTAGCTTAAAAGGTGGCAGAGTAGGGGGTGGCCCTACCCATGGTCAGATTGATGTGAAATGTACTGATTTTGAAGAGTTTTAAGTTCTTTTTCAAGAGCATTGACACGTTGTAACAGTGTTTCTTTGTCTTCAATAATCGCTCTAAAATTCATTAAAAGAACTTCTTTTAGACGAACTTTTAGACGAAAATGATTTCTAATTTCACTTTCACCAGTGAATTCACAAACACAATCTTCGTCTAAGAATTGCTCTAATTGTTTTAGTGGTAATGTGACTTCGTGACAACGTGACGTTGTAATGTTTGGGCTAACGCTATCTAAAATATTAAAAGCATTACTTTCAGCTACAATGTCTACAACTTGATTACATTGATTTGCCATTTTAAAAGCTTCTTGTCGTAACGTATCTCTATATTCTTTTTGTTTTACTAAATCATTATTATACCAAAAATAAGGTAACGCGGATATACAATGTCTCACAATGTCACCAGACGCATAGCGATTGCTTCCCAACGGGGCCAATTTACGTACTTCTCAAAACCTTCGAGAAACTTGTGAAAGTCTCTCATAATCATGTCGTACATTTGCGTAAGAGAAACAATAAGCTTCTCTCGACACGTTGAACGAAGCTTCATATTGCTAACCGCATTAGCAATCTTCTTCGTGTACTCATCAATTGCTTGAGAATTGATGATTAGTGTGTCGTGTATAATAAACTTAGCCTGGAGAATCATTTGTTACCTCGCCTTCACTTTTGTAGTAGTGGGTACGGATGAATAAATTTAACTTGTCGATAAGATTAAATAATTCAACTAAATTCTTTGCCTCAAATAAGTCTGTTGGCCTACTAATATTATCTATGTGAGCGCTCATAGCAGTAATTAACGTAGCAGCTTCGCCTTTACTCAGTTTCATTGGTAGCCTCCATTGGCTTGTCACAGACAAGTTTCTTTTTCGGGACCATTTCTTCTGTTTCAACCCACTTACAGGATTGACCACTAATATGAAGCTCAATCAAAATATTGTTATTGCGCCAATATTTACGTAAAGAGCGCTCAGGGTCATCTTTATTAGGCCAATCTTTTCTAGCCCCAAAGCCATTGAATGAAAGAGCCTTCAAATATGGTAAAATCTTTTGTGCATTATCGAACCAAAGATCAACTTCTAATCCCTCGTCACCATATTGATAAAAATAAACGCAGTCAGTATCGTGGCCGTTTTCCTTAGCAACGTCGTAAACAATACTGTAAAGTTTCTCGTATTTCTCTTTTACATTGTTACGTCGTTTCGCCGCTTCTTCCGCTTCTTTTGTTTGGTAAGCATTCCATGTTTCAAACGTTTGCATAACTGTTCCTGTATACGAAGTGTGTTTGTGTTTCAAAGACTTGTCTTACAATTACTTCTTCTTGTAACAATTGATCTAAAGCTTGTATGAACACGTCGTAGCGGTATGTGTTCCAGGCGCCGACACCTAGTGACGCTTTTAGCTGTGAATAAGTTTTGTTATTCATCCGCAATTGAGCGACGATACTTTTCACCATGCTAGAAATGGGAATGAACATAATCCGCTATTTCTTTGAATGTTTTATTTTGCTCGTCGTTAAGAGTAACGATTCTATGAATTTCATCTAAAGTGATTTTAAAATGCAGTTCTGGTAGTATGTAAGTGGCGTTTGGCCCTTCAAAATGTGCCCCTGTAATTACAGCGTAATCATTCTCATCATAGATGATGCGTTGTTTTAGAACAGCGTGACGAAGAATCCCAAGTGCGCAGTAATGGCAATCTCCGTCAATGATCTTTACAAGATCAAGTGTACAGTGTTTATCTTCATCAGCATTATTTAATGCTTCGACGAATTGTTCTTTTAAATGAGGGTCCATGTTTAGTTCCTTTATACCCGTGGTCAGACTTGCACTGACAAGGCATCACTGCCGGCACTTTTTAAAAATGCTATGTTTGCTATTTCATCACACGGGCGAGTGAAAGTTACTTTTTAAGTATTTTGTCTGTGGTTGTACGAACTGAAAAGTATTCAACGATAAATTGTTTTTCACCATGCAATAGAGTTTTACGCCACGTTACGCTAAACCCCATGCGTCTTAATTCATCGCGACGTTGTAACGCCGTGTCAATGTGGTTAAAAGTTTCGATCATACCATTTCTGCCTTACAGTTACAATAGTAAGGAAATTCCAGTACCCAAATGACTTCTTTAATTTTATACATTATATTTTTGTAGTAAATTAAATCGCCCCATGCAGGCGGGGAAGGTAATTCAAATAAGTCATCTTGGTGTTTAGTTTCATTTTTGAGTATTTTAAACTCGATATTAATTTTCACAACTTACCTCCGTAAAGATGGGCACGAATTCTTAGTGCTTCTTTAATAAGATGTTTGTATTGATCGGTTTTACCGTAATGCTTCTTAATCACTTTAGCGGAGTAACGCAAACGTTTGATTTCGTTGTTGACTCGTTCACTAATAATTATAGTCTTATTAGAGTTAGTTTTGCGACAACGAATTATTCTGGTTATTTCAGTACGCATAAAGTTTTCGTCTTCGTAATTCAGTGATTATACTAAGATATTCTTCATTTTCATCAATCAATTGCTGCATAAGCAACTCCACAATAACTTCACGGAGTATGTTTATATCTTCCGTATCTACTTTATTAAGTAGAGCAATGATTTTATCGCGGAATTGTTTGTGCGTCATTGTTACTCCGTTACTCCAATTCAAGAGTAAATTTGTATGGCTTACCATTGGTGGATTGAATTTCAAAAGACTTAATCTTTCGATCCGTACCCAACTCTAAGTAAACACCATTATTTTCGTACAATACAACCCGTTTAATCGCTGCTTGCGCAACTAATGCAGAAGCTAAACCGACTGCTATAGAGAATACTATTACTGTGAGCCAATAAAAAAGTTTATTCATATTTCTGCTTTATGAATGCGAGAATATTAGCGGCGACTTGTTCTTTGGTTGCTTCTTTACCAAGACTAATATTGTTATATCTGTGTCGATTTGGGGTACCTTCAAAATCTGGCCAAAAGAGATTCATAAATTCATCCGTTTGTAAATCAAAGAATTCTCTTAGAACACAGAAGTCTGTTTTTCCTTTGAAGAAATTTGCCCACATAAACCAAGCTTCACCCATTGCACAACCGCACGTTGGTGAACATGTCGTTGCACTAAAAGTATTAAAGTCAAACTTCTCGTGGTAGAGGTTACCGCGGATTAAATGTTTGACTAATTTAAGCAAACGTTGTTTATGATGTAGTTTTGTAGTCATTGTTTCTTCTCGAAAAGTGGTTTACTAGGGCCTGGGCAAAACTCTGTTAATGTTTTAGACCAAAGTGATAAACCAGCAAAATGTTGTTTTAGAACTTTGGGGTGAGCGCAGTAAACACCATCAGGATCAGCCCCAGCGTATTTACAATGTTCGCAACGTCTATTTTCCACAGGTTTCATAATGCCTCTGCTGCGTGTTTCCAAAGACCGTCAATCTTTGTGCCATACTCAATGAGTAACTTACCTTTTTCTCTTGTTAGCTGCGTTATTTCTTCACTACTTGTGTAATACTCATTAAGTTTTTTATCTACAGAGTCTAATTGTTCTTTAAGTTTCTTACACTCAATAAGCTTTTTAATGATGTCTTTGAGGTCTTCGATTTCATCGTTCCTTTGATCATTACGATAATCGTCGAATTCAGCATCAGCTTTTGCATCATAGTCTGTAGTCATTTGTTCCTCCAGTAGCCCATGCTAGAGATGATGAAGAAGAAACATTGTGTCAACGTGACACCGAAATTAGCAGTGTAGATTGACCATGTTATCATTAATACATTGGCGAGTAAATAGAGTGTGAAACCTAAACGTCTCGACTTGCTTAGCGGTGACGTTGTGAGGATTGCGCCAGCGACGCTAATTGGAAACGCCATATACTGAAGATCATTTAGCATAATCTAAAACTCTTTTATACTCACGGTCCCAGGAATCAAAGAAATAAAGATCGCCGTCGCGCATTACGGGGCATTCAAATTCTTCAAGAATTTCACCTAATAGAAAGAAAAGATTAAATCGTTCACGATTTCGCATTACGATACTTGCTAATGCTACCTCGTGACTTCGTGTAGGTTTAGCGAAACTAATTTGGTACATGAAATCTTCTTCAATATTGTAGCAAATCTCAAAGTTCTCATCGGGGAGAAATGCTTTCCAATAAAACTTCTGCCCATGAATTTCGTTAACAACGTCATGATCTTCGTTGCATGCAATACGCATTCTACTTCTCCGCCAAACAATCACCGTTGGTGTTATAAAAATCGAAAGCAAAAGGGCAATTCTTTTTAGCGCCACAAAGTCTACATGAAAAATCGTTAATTGTTACATTGTATTCTTTGAATAGTCCAGTAGCTTCAGCAGCGATTTGGTAGAGAGCAGCGAATTGAAGAGTCGATGGCTTTTTGAAACTAATTTGGTCGTGAATATTCCCCGCAGGTAATTCAAAAGTGTCACCAAGAGAATAAAGAGTCATTTCAATGTCTGGTGGCGTCTCGTTGTCGGCTATTTGCATGTTACCACTCGTCGTAATGTGTAGGTTTGTTAGGTGGCTTTTTCTCTTTATAGAGAATTATAGACCCAATAAGCATGATGAAAATAAATGTTAGCATAATTAATACCAACGTAACGTTGTAACGATGGAACTTCTTAAAGCGCCACTTTGCTACTGGCCCGGGACTTCGCAACTGGTCTTTAATGGTTATTTCGTTTCAAACACCGTTACAACGTTACATTTGAATTACTTAACTTGCAGCATAAGATCGAGAATTGCGATCATAGCGTTGGTGGAAACTTCCATGTCGCTTGAATGGCGAATGTTCCAGTGATGCTTGCGCAGTTTGTGCCGTTCGCGTTCAGTCTTGCAAGCCTTCATTGCTTTGTGAAAGGATTTGCCAATCTTTGAATTGGTGGGGATGTTAGCGCTTACAACGGTGTGAAGGTTGCGCGCGTCTTTGTTATTGCTCATTTTAACTCCGTGAGGTTGTACTTTGTGATTTGTGGGAGGAATTCATTTTCGTTGTACTGAAAAGCCCATTTATGGCCATAAATACGAAACATATTGTCCCTAGCGAATTCAAAAGACATATTTTCAAACTTAACATACTTCTGTGCATACAAAGAATTAAGTCCGAATGTAAAGTACCAATTTCCATTAGTCCTTTCATCGTTACTTATTGCTTGCATATTTAGCTCCAGCAATGTCACTGCTTATCAGCTTGCTAAAGGCTTTCTCGTTCCATAGTTAACGGATGTAGCTCGCTTGGTATGGAAGTACGTTGACACTCTCGTCCGCAGAGACTAAACGTATTAAAGCAGTGACAATGTTGAAGTTAAGACTGAGTGATTTTCATTTGGTAGTAAACTTGAAATATTTTAATTATTTCAACGTTAAATTGCGCAACCATCGTAGCTACAGTATTTTCTAAATCTTCGTTTACTTCGTTATTGTCTTCAAAATACTTTAGAAACTCTGGTTTAATAGAGTTACGAATTGCGTCTGTTGTATTAATTGCAAACTTATCGATGTCGATACACAAGTCTTCGATTTTCATATAGTACCTTGTTTAATGTTCACAATGTCACAGTGTAACGTATGCTCAGTTGATAAAACCTAGTATTAGTTACTTCCGCATCTTAATTAAGTTTACTGTGTCAAGGCTAACCACACAGTCATTACGAATGATAATTAAGTTTATTAGCGGTCGCTTCGGAGGAACTTATCCATTATCGAAACTACGTTACGCTGTGACAATGTGAAAACTAAAAATTGTTATTTCGCGGAGCGGTGTACAATACTAAAGCTAACAAACCAAAGAATATTACAAAGTTTAGAATAGTTTGTAAAATAGCTATCAGCATTATAACCTCGCGCAGATGTTTTTAACTCTGTTTGGACACTGAATGAACCAACGTGAATTAATTAGTTCACGTTTCATTTCGGGAATATCATTGGATAAAAGAGCGGATTTAAATCTTTTGAATGTGTGGACTTTGTTGCCAAGGACGAAACAGATTTCGACGACGCATTCTTTTTGATCTGGCGTGAGGCTTGAGTAGCCACGCAATCTATTAGCAATTGATTCAGCACTGGAAATATCTTCACGAAAGATTTCATCTGCTTGGTATTTTTGCAAACCGCGCAATTGCAAATGCCTAGAAATATCTCTCGAACTCCACCTGTGACCATAGCCAATCGTATCGTAACCGAGGCTATCTTTGTAGATTTCGCTCCGAAACCCTTCATTTTCTTTAATGTGGTCATATTGTGCTCCTTGAATACTGTTGATGTATGTTGCGAGTGTAAGAGCTAAAAGCATAATTAACTCCTTAACGTTGTAACAATGTCACAATAACTTGGTGTTTGAATCGTTCGTAGAGTTATGCTTACGATTACCCGTATTAAAGTAACCCAGGGCATTTCTATTTACTGTTCAATCCTTGAATACGTAGCAACCTTATATGAGGGCCGAATTTGTGTGCTACGAATTGTTATTGTAACAATGTTACGACGCAAAATCACTATAGGTTTGTTCATCAAGAATTTTGAAATGGCGGCGAATGAAACGGTGAGAGCGTTGCTTAAAACCAGAAATCGGAATATTCCAGCAGCAAGGACAGAATTTACCGTGGCGAACCGTCGCAGCAGGAATTCCGTTAATTGCATAGAACTTTGAAGGTTTGTGTTTCTTGTATTTGCCGCGAGTGCGAGGGGAACGTGACATCGTTACTCCGTTGGGTAAAAATGTTTCACTATTTGTTCTAAATTATCAATTAGAAATTCAGAACCAAATGTTGCCATTGGGTTGATTTCTAATTGCGCTTTCACAAAACGATCAAAATCTTGTTGTGAAAGCGTAACTGGAAAACTGAGTTTCATATCTGTAGTCTTACGTAGATAGAGTTCGCAAGCGCGACGACGTGAAATTGTGTGAATTGTTCGGTATTTTAGCATATTGAGCCTGTAATGTTACGACGTTAAAGAGTCTCAGAATTTCGCTGACTAGTGCTATCCATAACATCATGTTTAGGCAGTCACCCTAACTTAGATTTATGAATTGTACCCATAAAAGGTGATAACACCAATGAGTGGAATACTCGCAGTATAATTGCGTTCTGAGACTCTTTAACATCGTTCGCAATGTCACGGCGTTCTGTTAGTGGAGTCAAGCACTGTGAAATTTCGACGGTGTACCGTGTACCACAAAAGAATTTAAAGCTCTAAATGCAGCTTTAGTAACGTAATTCAGTGTGGAATTGTAACCTTGAAATTTGTTTGTAGAGTGTGACTAGACTTAGTGACGACGTGACAATGTGAACGATGTTGCAATGTCTCTAATTCTGGTAAACTACGCCTTAATCATACTAATCCAACAGAGAGTTTAGCGTCTGCCAGAATTTAGATATGAAACCCTTGAAATCATTACGTAAAGTTAATACGGATTAATTTCTACAGGTATGAATTAGAGACAATGTAACATCGTAACATCGTGTCGCCATTGTATGGAAATATTCTTTGAATGCAACGAATTTCTACTACGAATTGTAGTAGTTGAAGAGAATCCGCATTTCCACGATGAGCGAAATTATCGCTTTGTTGCGGATGATGGAAGTGGCCAGTTCGTATTCACGGAAATAACTCATGGGTTGCTCCTTATTGATGTGGCGATGTAACTAAGTAACTATTTATAGCTACAAATTTTGAGGCTATAACTTAATTACGAAGTGACATCGTTACGTCAAGAAGTTAGAAATAGATTGAGAGGGAATTTTCATGTTCCATCGAATTGAGCAAGCATGCGAAAGCTTGCAGGCTTTTTCTATCGATGAAAATTAGGCGTTGTTTACGCAGTGACGTTGTGAATTCTGAATCGGTGGATGGTGTATGTGTCATAGAATGCTCCTTTGTAATTGTGTGGTTGTTTATTAATTAGTTTTTAGTTAATAAACAACCACACAGCAGAGTTAACTTACTGTGTGGTTTATGTTTTCGTTCTATGGCGAAATAGAGTTACATTTCTATTCCGCTTCTCAACTTGAGCTAACAATGGCTCAGAGTTGCAACCACACTTTGTAGAGTGTGATTCCTAGGGTTCCAGAGTCCGACAATGGTGTCTCTGTGTACTAGGTTCTTTGGTCGCATTTGTTAAGCACTGTTGTTTCAGCGGCCGGTCTAATTCGTTAGAATTAGATTTAGCATACATATACATAACAAATTCTCCCAGGGTTGGAAACTGGAAACTGTAACTTTAAGTTACGCAGCCTTGGCAACGGTGGCGCCAGCGTCACTCAAGGTGACACCAGCGTCCGAAGCACTCTTGATCGCACCGGCAAGATTTGCAGCGGTGGACAACATGACATCGTAACGACGGAAGTTTTCCGCCTCCTGCCGCGCGCCGTGGAAGTCGCCCTTGCGCTTGCAGTCTTCCACAAGCGACTTGTGCGAGTCGCGCCGCGCCTTGCACTGTTCACGGATGCTGTCGAGCATCGCGCGAGTGTGCTGGAACGGAACGCCCGACTTGGCAACTTCATGGCGGAAACTGTTCGCAAGGCTCATGATATTCTTATTCTGGTCCGACTCGTCCAGCTTGCTCCAATCGCTGAGGAAAGAGTTGATCGCCTTGGCGTGAGTACGCAGTGCGCTGGTCAACTTGGACACTTCCTTGGCGCTGGTATCGTTGGACAGAAACTTGGAGATGATATTCATGTGTATACGTGTACTTTCTTGCAACATTTGTTGCAAAGGATAGAAACTTACAATTTGCATACCATGCTACAAACTATTGTTTGTATAACTTAGTATGTACAAACGGTAAGGTTTTACCCTGGGAGAGTTTGTTACGTATATGTATTTTCAAGGCTGCAACTTTCTCCCAACCGTCATTGCTGGCGGATGCCTGGCGCTTTTACAGAGTCTTTATTTCGGATGGTATTCAAACCCCATACTTTGCGTTAGGGCGATTCCTAGCCATCTTACTGCTGGTGTTACTCGTAGCTACGACCTTTGGACTCGCGTGACTCTGAGAGTCTTGGAGCGTCCCTATCCTCCGTTTCCGGAGGCTGGCCGTTTCGTCTGTACTGCAAACTGTTAGTTTTGCAGTGCGCTTTGCGTCTGAGAGAATCTTTGCAGGTATGTAGATTTCAGAGAGCCAACCACACTTTTTCAGTGGTATAGCCCTATTCTAAGGACCACGGATGATACTCTAGTTAGATGAACCTAACACAGACTAGAGTGTGTGATACTGCTGTAATGTGACGTTGTGACAATGTTTAGGCGCAAACTAAGGATTGTGCATAAACGTATGTGTCATTGTGACATGGTACGTTGCAATATGCAATGGAGTGTGTCGTTTTGACAATTAGTAGTTTTTAGTGCTGTGTTTATTGATAAAAAGTGAGGGTTGTTACAACGTGACGTTGTTTTTGTAGTCACAATGTCACGTTGTAACAATCACACTTTCCAACGTTGCATTTACTATTCACATAGTAACAGCCTGTGAGTAAGTCACACACTCACGATGTAACGTTGTCACTTTCACAAACTTTGGCACAGTTACGTCGTGACACTGTGACGATGTCACGTTGGTACTGTGTACTGGATCAAGAAGTATTTGAGACAGGCACAACGTGAGTTTGTACTTGATTGTGTAGTTGAGACGCTGTGACGTTGTCACGGTGTAGAGTTGTTAGTGTGCCAAAGTGTGACGCTGTGACATCGTGACATTGTTAAGTGTGTCACACAAGAGAGTGAGGGGGCGGGGAGGGTTTAGCGGTTGCATTGTTACATCGTGGGCTGGGGTAAGGGCTTAAATAAACTTTTTAATAAATTTTTCATAAAGAAGTTGTTTTCCACCATACCAACAATAAAGTCTCCCATAAGTACAATGCCAAGTGTACTTTTTCATTTCTTGAACTAATTTTGTTTCGACTTTAAAAGAAGTAGGAACCCCTTTACCCATCCAACGAATAACTAATTCTGTAACTGCATCATCAATTTTAATATATTCATTCATTTTCTTACTACCATATTTTTAAAGCGGTAATCATGAAAGTTGCCCATCAGTACATTATTGAAGTTAGAAGTTTTTAAATAAAATTCTACAATAGTTCTTGATAACATAATATTTCTTGGATTAGGGTCAAAAACTTTACAATAAGCTTTATGAAGAACTTTATTCCAGTACCATTTAATTTCTTCTAAGAAAGGGACTAACTTAGTATCTACAAGCAAAACTTCAATATCACCATCTGTGAAGTGTATTTCCAAATGTGTGTTTTCATCATCAATCTTAATCCATTTATTTAAACTCTTCGCTGGCATAGCAATATCTCCTAAACTAATATAAGCCTATTTTAACCAAAGTCAAGTAGTTTTATTCACTGATAATATGGCGTAATCACGCCTGGGGGTATACCATTTTGAGAATGGATATACTATATAGAATAATATCCTAATATAATATAGTGATGATGTAGTAGTAATATTCTCTTATACACCCGGGCCAAGTTACGCCATATTATCCGGGAATATAACTACTCCACACCACCACTAATAACCTTGATTTTTATGCATTGCATTTACCCGCTCACGACGTAACGTTGTCACAAGCTCCCAAGTACAAAACCAAAACATGCACACAACCACATTAAAAGGGCTCCTAGATGGTATAACCTCAAAAGACGAGCTATACCATGTACTTCGTAACCATAAACATTCCATACGTCGCTTAGTAAATCAATCAACTGGCAAACCTTTCATCGTCCCGCATCACCTACTTTGTTCAACAAAGAAAGAGTTCTTTTTATCATTACTATATAATACCGGCGTAACGTCGTCACTTTGTGACGCTGCTTCCGATGTAACTTCTCACTCTGGTATAAAACAATCGCCAATACCACTCATTTTCCCACGTTGCCGTCCGCACGAAGAAAAATTTCGACGCCAGTTTAAACTCGCAACTTGGTTAGACGTTCCATGCGGTTCAATTTTTACTTATGAACTCTCGCGCCGCAACACTTGGCGCTGTCGTTTTGTTGGTTCAGATGGCTTTCGTTGTCGAGAATACTCAAAAAATAACACTTGCTTCTTTTGTTGGCATCACTATGCTCTGGCAGCAAAACTAATTCAAAATATGTCATCAGAAGAGCAAAACTTACTTGGCGCTTCAATAAAGTCACAGTCAATCCGTGAACTCTATGAAAAGCATTTAAATGATCCAAACAGGAAAAATATTGAATCTGAGCTAGCTTTAATGCGGACGCTATTAACTGCTGTTGTTTCTAACATTCAATCCAAATCACTAGCGGATATACCGCTTGATGCGATCGCAACGGTGGTGACACTTTGTGAAAAGGTATCTTCGGCTGTTCTGACTATGACTAATATTGAGACTAAGCTTGGGGATAGATTTAGTATCGAGCAAGTTAATGTTATTACGCTGCGACTGCTTGAAAGTTTTGTTAAGATAACTCAGCCTAATGAAGAACAGTGTCTCCAGCTTGCGGCTGTCTTTGAGAATTTGTCAATTAATAAAACTTTGCCTGTTATTACTTTACACGGTTCTACTTCCGATACAACTAAGCAAGCGACTCAAAGTTCAAAAGCTACGTTATCACCAGAAGCTACAGATATAGTCGCGTTGACATATTATGATAAAGTTACGCCATCACATATTATTCCAAAGCATTTTACAGCAAATGACATTGCTGTTCGGGTAGACCCGAATGTTTACTCTGATAGATTTACTCGCCAACAAGACGCAGCTAATTTTAAAACTAAACTTGAGAACCTCAAGCGCGCCGATCCTGACGTAACGTTGCAACTAGCCAGAATGGGATTATGAGATATAATTTACTACTTTTACTTTGGTACTACTTTTCGTAACCACAACTTCATAGGAGCCACCTAATGAAAATGTCTTGTGTTGTCGATGTCACGGTGTTTCATAAAAACAGTTCAGTAAAAGATTACTGTTACGATCATAGAAATGATACTTGTTTTTATAAGGTAGTTAATACTATTGTTTATGTTGACGAGGGTGACGCCGTTATTACTTTTAAAAATGGAGTTAAGACTGTTATTTCAAAGGATCTTTGGGAAACCTTTAAACTTGAAACACAGTTTGATGTTTATAAAGAACCTCTTTTAACAAAGAGTGATGAATGAAATATGTCTTGAAACATAAAGAAATCGACGTAACTATGTTTGATGGTAATAATCATGTAGATTTAAAATTACATCGATTAGTAACCCATGATGAGAAAGTTAAATTTGTTATTTACACAGAATATGGTCCTTGTGAAGTTAATATCGGGGATTACATTGTATCCGCTACACAGCATTCACCACGTCAAGTCATATCAAAAGAAACGTTAGATGAGTTCTACGAGAAAGAATTCGTTCCACAATGGGCGCAGACGCCAGAACCACAAACTCTTTTAGTAACTTCAGATGCGTTGACTAAAATGCCTTCACCACCCGATGCTCCCCATAATATAGATTTTGGAGGAAAAGGGCAATAAATGTCTCTAATTAAAATTAGAGTTGGTAATTACAATGTGACTTATAATATGTGTACTTGTACATATGTTCGTGACTTAGTAGAAAAGATTTCAAAAGACTTCTCTAAACCAGCTAAGTTAGTCGAGCGGCATCAAAAGTATTTTGATGAAACAGCCGCTGCTGTAGGTGAAGAAATCGAGATGGAGTTTATATGAAAGTTAAAGTTAACAAGAATCAATTTCAAACTACTTATGAGTTTTATTGCCCAGGTTGTAAATGTCACCATGCTTATAGAACCGAACAAATGGAAGGGCAAGTTGGCCCAATCTGGCAATTTAACGACGACACTGATAAACCTACGTTTACTCCTTCACTTCTTTACAGATCCGACTTCAAGCATGATCCTCGCCAAGCAAAAAATATTTGCCACATTTACATGACGAACGGCGTCATATCGTTCTTAGGTGACTGTACCCATGAGTTCGCCGGTAAAACTTACGAAATGCCAGATATAACGTGACTCTCCGTGAAAATCGTAAAGCTCGCGGTTTAACATTAGCTGCCGAGGCACGGCGTCTCAATGTTACGGTAGCTTATCTTCTCGAACGAGAATGCATCGAAGAAGTAGAAACTGCTATTTACCCAGCACTTTCAGAGAACACAGAGACAACTATCCGAAATAAACGTATTGCAGTTTTAAATTGTATGAGGCGGCGCCTCTCAATTGAGAAACGAATGATAGTAACTCTAATGGCTGATTGCTCTGAACTTGAACAACAAATACAAATTTTAGAAAAAATAGATGGTTAAATCTATTTATGTCAATTTCTCCTTATAGTATACTTTCTACAAGAATGAATCAGCTTGCGACACAATGTCAAAATAAGCAGAAGAGTTTATTGGAGTGGTCAAAGTTTTACTTAGAAGAACATTTCTCACGCGGTTATAGTAAATTCCACGTTACGCTAGGTTATAAGTATGATGAACTTAGAAAACGACGTGGGATTAAAACAGTCGTTATCGCGCCCCGAGGCAATGCTAAAACTACCATTACGCAAGCCTCCTGTATACGTGATATCTGTGAAACCGCTGAACGATACATACTTATTGTTTCAGATACTGAAACTCAAGCAATAAAGATATTGGACGTTATTAAGCAGGAGTTAGAGCATAATGAAAAGTTGCGTCACGATTACCCTCTCGCTTGTCGTAAAGGATTCGAGTGGTCAAAGACGCGCATTGAAACTGCTAATGGTATATGTGTTGAGGCGGTTGGAACTGGCCAGAAAGTTCGTGGTAGAAAATATAAACACTACCGTCCAACGAAAATCATTCTTGATGACCCTGACAATGATGAAGATGTCGCACATGCGCAAACTCGGCAAAATCATATTGAATGGGTTGACAAAGCATTATCTCAGTGCGGCGATAAAGACACTAACTTTATCTATGTCGGTACAATGATTCATCGGGAATGTATCGTAGGACACTTAGAACTTCGTCCAGATTGTGAGGTTATTAAATTCCAGGCTATAATGAAGTGGCCCACTAAACTTCACTTGTGGTCGAAGTGGGAGTCAATGTACTTATCCGCTCCTACAAGAGTTGTTAAAGGGGAATTGATTCGTGACTTGAATGCTTGTAACAAATATTATATTGAACACAAAGATGCAATGGGCGAAGGCGCAGAAGTTCTTTGGGAAGAAAAAGAATCACTTTATGATTTAATGACTTTGCGCGCAGCTATTGGCCATCCAGCTTTTGCATCAGAGAAACAAAATGACCCAAGAGATCCTTCCAAATGTGAATTCAAAGAGGAATGGTTCTCAGATGACATTTATTATGCCTATGAAGATTTGTTGCGAAGGATCAGCAAAGAAAAACCTTTTAGTATTCTTTACGGGGACCCAGCGAAGGGGAAAGATACTCAACGCCATGACTATTCTCCATTAATTCAATTACACAGATTTTCCAATGATCCATATGTATACATTGAAATTAATATGGAGAAGTTGCCAGTAACAGCGTTTACTGATAAGTTTCTTGATATTTGGCAATCTTCACAACCTACCATTGGAGCATTTGAAGAAAACGGATTCCAAGAATTAATTGGTAATGAGATTTTTGATAAAGCTCAAACACGCAATATTTATAATTTAAATCTCAAACACTTTGAGAACTATAATATAAATAAGCTTACAAGAATTTCACGCCTTTCGGTTTGGCTTGAGCGTCACTTTTTCAAGTTTAGGAGAGATTGCCCATTTACTAAATTACTTATTCAACAATTGAAAGATCATCCACATGCGGCGCATGATGATGGTAGTGATTCTTTAGAATGTGTATTACGTCTATTGAATTTATATTTGAATGAAAGTGACCAAGAACAAGAACCAACTGAAGAAGTAATTGGGCATGTTAGATAAGCCTTGACTTCTCTTTTTATTATCACAAGTATTTAACACGGAGTATTTATGGTCGAGCCGTTATTTAAGGGTAAAGTTTCTCAGCATACCGTAAATTATATTTACGCTATCTTTATGGTTAAGAAGATGGCTGCGGATAAGGATGTTGAGTATACGAATGAGCAGGTTGAGCGTTTTATCATGGATAAGTATAAGTTCCATGACCATATCGCTAGGGAAATCGTTACTGTCGCTACTAAGTTAGCTGACAAGGATTCTGTCGTTAAACATATTCACGATCAAGTTGGGATTCAAAATGAATACCTTATGGAAATCGCGGCTGAAGCTATTAAGTAACCTGTTACACCCAGTATTACTTTTAAGTTTATTAGTTTGCCCTGGATTTCTTTGCATGGGTCGACCAGGACTACCACATACAGATGGTATGTTTTCTGGTTTAGATACGATGAATAATCTTTTATTATTCATGGGTTGTATCGGTCTTTGCTTATCTATCGGGGCATACTTCTATGTTAAAGACATTCCGCTTGTGCATGTAGTGGCTGGCACAGCATTAGGTACTTTTGGATCAATGATTGGCTTAGCATTATTTTTAACTATAATTAAGCCATTCCTTATTTATATTTATATTGCTATTATGCTCGCCGGGGCTTTCGGCGCATTTGTTTGGTTGAAACGCCATCACATTAATACTATTTCTGATCTTTGGACCGAAAAAGAAGTTCAAGACGAAGTATCAAAAGCCAAAGATGCTGCCGCGCAAGAAATCACTCATCTTAAAGATTTACTTTCTAAACGCTAACAAACTTACTAGGGTTCCTGGTGGCTCCTTTAATTCTAGTTCGTTTACCCGCTTCGGCGGGGTTTTCTAAAAGGTAAGTATGGAAACGCTGACTCCAGTCGAACCGATTGTTACAGAAGAGGAAGTTAAATTAGATTTCGCCTCTGCTAAACTCAAAGTTGAACAGGCAATTTGTAGGTTTACAGAGTCGATTACATCAGAAAGATTTACCGATCCGGATGAAGCTTTCGAAAACTTCATGCCAATTCGGATTGGCCTAACGTCAGAATTTCTTTTTAATGAGCAGCAGTTGCGTATTATTCGCGACTATGCTCGTCAAATCTGTAGTTCTGATGAGATTGCCAAGAATATACTTATACAATACAAAACACATATTGTTGGTGAAGGACTTACATTAACTATATACCCAACAGAATCTATTGATGATCCTGTGAAGTTATCTTCAATTACTGAAGATGCTAAAATTAAGCAGATGAAGAAGAATTGGAAAGCTTTCTGCCAAGTTAACGAAGTCACGAAGAAACTAGATGATTGGGTCACGCGCGATCTTCGTGATGGGGAAACTTTCGTAAGAATCTTCGATTCGCGTAAGAAATACGCTGGAATGCGTGTTCCAGAAATCAGATTCGTTGACCCTTTTAGAATTCGTCGCAGTGATGGCGATGATCCTTTTGGTATGGTTACTGAGCCGGAGGATTTAGAAACTGTCTTATCATATACTTATTATCCAGGTAATGAGTATGGATACACCACTCTAATTCAAAATAAAGGTGGGATGCTTTTCTTAGCTCCTGTAAAAGTTCCAGCCGACCAAATAATTCATACAAAGCGAAACGTTGATGGAAACGTCCCACGCGGACTTTCACGTTTCTATACTGTATTTAATAATATTCGTCGCGCAGCTAAGAATTTAGTAAACTTGTCAGTCCTTTGCAGCATCTTATCCGCTATTGCGATGATTCGTAAGCATGAAGCTCCTGTCTCACAGGATAAGTTAAATCGACTCACTCAGAAAAATAGTGACGGTAGACAGCATGTTGACCCACAAAGTGGGAAACTTAAAAATGCTCAGTATATGTCTGCTGGAACAGTTCTCGATGCTTCTAAAGGTATTGAGTATGACTTCCCATCTATTAATGTTAAAACTGAAGAGTTTATTAAGGCGATCGACAAAGAATTAGCCCAGGTTGCTCTTGCATTTTGCTTACCAGTTCAATGGATGATGTCTACTGAACCTGTAAAAGAAGTCCCGATCAATGCTGGCAGCCCCGTAACTAAGAACTTTGCTATGGAACAACGTTTACTTTATGGTGAAGAAGAATCGCCATTAGTTAAACTGTTCTGGAAAGTTCAGATGTTAATGGGGATGACTGAAGAAGATCAACTTAATTACGACATTATTTTCACTGGCCCCGCTCTCGGCGTAGAATCTACGCTTGATGAAGCTCGCGCTGAAGAAATTGCAATTCGCACTGGCGCTTCTTCTCCGCAGAACTATGCGCAGAAACTTGGTAATAAGTATGTTACTCAACGTTCTAACATGATTAAGCATCGTAATACTAAGCAAGAAGGTGAAGTAATGCCTGGCGATGCGGGTAATACTAATGTAACTGATAAACAAACTTCTGCCGGCCAGGGTGGCGACGGCATAACAAAGAAAGGCGGCGGAAGCCGAGTAGCTGATGGAAAATAAATTAACGTTTCTACAACTTTTTGAGTCCAAGAAGTCAATGAAGGAAAATGTGATCGAGGATGTTCATATCCTTGGTCCTAATAGTCAGAATAGTTTTCAAGGCAAAAAGATTTCTTATACTCCTACAGCTATGCAGGAGGCGACGAATCTTTATGAAGGTCTTGATGTTTATATTGACCATGCTGAACAAGATGAAGATGGTAACAATAAAGAGCGTAAAGTTCGTGACAAGATCGGCACTATTTCGGGGGTGAACTATAAAGAAGGTACTGGAATTTGGGCAAAAGAATTCGTTCTTAACCCCAAACATCCTCAATTTGAGCAGATTAAGTGGTGGAATGAGAATTACCCTAATAAAATTGGGTTTTCTCATGACGCTAGGATGGCTATTAATCCTGCAACTGGTGAAGTTAATAAGATTTTAAAGCCTAATAGCGCTGATTTGGTGGCCCAACCTGCAACAGTTATGGGTTTACACGAGTCAATTAAGCTAATTAAAGAAGGCGCGATTGCTGATAAGATGGAAGAAGATGCAGATAATATTTTCCTTGACAAGCTCATTTCTACTGCCAATAGTTTAGCAGTTAATATCCTGTGGTCGGCTTACAAAGACAAGTCAGCCGCCGCTAAAAATTTAATCGTCATCTATAAAGATTTATTAAGTGAACTTAAATCTTATATGGATGAAGAATCCAACGAAACGGAGAGTGTGAATATGGATCTTTCCAAGTTAACTATCGATGAATTGAAGAAGGATCGGCCGGACCTTGTCACTGTTTTAAGCAAGGAATCGGTTGCTCCTGTCGAAGCTTCAAAGGCTACTGAAATTGATGCCGCAGTTAAGAAGGCTGTTACTTTAGAGAAGCGTGTTATGGAAGCTATCAATCAGCTTCCGGAAACCTATCGTAGTAAGTCTTTTGAAACCCAGCTTCGTGAAGCTAAGAATGATGAAATTTTTAAGGAACTCTTAGATGATCGTTTGGCTTTAGTTAATAAGCCCGTGTCTGAGAGGGTTCTTGTTCTCGCTCATGAGAGTAAGAATACTGAAAAAGTTACTAATGAAGATGACACTCGTAAGGCTTTAGGCTTACCTAATAAGAAGGGTGAATAAATATGACACACCAACATCGTGGTGGTAATGTTGATCAGATTGTTGCCCCTGTTAAATTAACTTCTACCGTTCCGACGAATACTATTAACAAGGGCGACCCCTGCGCTATTGTTTCTGGTTTTCTTGTTCCGGCTGGAGCTTTTACTTGGGATACTGATGAGGCAACTACCCAGACTGGTTTTGCTGCGGCTTTTGCTGGTTTCTCTGATGGTCGTTCTATCGCTGGTTCCACCGATCCGCGAGTTTTAGAGTTGCCTATTAATATGGGTGGAAATATTGAAGTTGATGTTGCCTCTGCTACATATGAGATTGGTACTTTCGTTGCTTGCGATTCTGGTTCTTCGTTATTGAAGCCTGGAACTCTTAAAGCTACTTCGACTAAGGCTAAGGCTATTGGTGTTATTATTCGCCGCGAAGGCGCTGCCACTACTCGTGCCCTTATTCGCCCGATCAACACTCCGGTTTCGAGGTAAGACAAATGCAAATTATTAATTTACGCGAAGCTTTCCGTAATAAGAAGACTCGCCCCGAAGTTCTTAGCGTTACCGAAACAGTTGGTAAGGCTATCAAGTCGGGTGAAATCAAGAAGGAACAGCTTTCTATTCGCAATATCGCTGAGTCGATTCTTGGCGATGCTGGTATGAAGGCTATGGATCGCAATAATGATGAAGGTAATATCATTGTTGGTTTACATGAGGCCGTTGATCCGGTTTCATTAACTGCTTTTACTAATATCACCGGTTTACTTGTGCTTCAGTATGCTGTCGAAGCGTACCAAGCTCCTGAGTATATTGGTATGCAGCTTTGCACTGAGGAAACTTCGCGCGATGATAATGTTCGCATTCCTGGTTTAGCTCCGATTGATGATAAGGTTTTAGTTGTTAAGGAAGGTCAGGAATACCCGACTGTTAGTTTCGGCGAAGATTATATCAGCACTCCGACTTCTCAGAAGCGCGGCGCTCGTATTGCTCTTACGCGCGAGATGGTTTTCTTCGATCGTACTAATCAGCTTGGTGAATTATCGTCCGCTCTCGGCGCCCGCCTTGCTACTGATCGTGAGAAGCGTATTCTTTCTGAAGTTCTTGGTTTAACCAATAGCTTTAGTCGTAAGGGTGTTGCTCGTAATAACTATGTTAGTTCTGCCGATCCGCGAATTAACTTAACTTACTCGCAGGATCTTACCGATTGGACTTCGCTTGATGCTGCTCAGCAGGTTTTCAATGCTTATACTGACGATCGTACTGATGCCGAGCCTATTTCTGTGATTCCTGATACCTTATTAGTTACTCCTTCATACGAGTTTACTGCTAAGCGTATTTGGGAGGCGACTGAATTACGTGTTGGTACTCAGAGCGGAGCCCAACAGGCTTACGGCCCGAATATCATTCGTAGTAAGATTCAGAAGATTTATACCAGTCAGTGGATTACTAAGTTACTTGTTGATGCCGGTGTTGGTACTGGAGCCTCTACTTTAGCTCGCGCTAAGGGTAATTGGTTCTTTGGTAACTTTAAGAAGGCATTTGGTTATCGTACTTTATTCCCCTTCGCTGTCCAGGCTATTCAAAGCGACAAAGATATTTTTGATCGCGATGTGGTTGGCCAGTGGCGTGTGGATGAGCGCGGTACTCCTTACACCAAGGCTCCTTGGCAGGTGGGTCGCTTCCTTAAAGACTCGGCGTACTAAAAGAATAAATGTGTGGAAGTTCCACCACACATTTAACTAAAAGGATTTAAAATGGCGAGTGTTCTCTATAATAGTTTTAAGAAGGATATAATGAATGGTAACATTGACTTAGATACTGATAGTATCTATGTATTGTTAGTTACCAGTTCGTATACTCCTGACATCGATGCTCACACGAAGCGTTCCGATATTAGTAATGAGGTAACTGGTACTGGTTATACTGCGGCTGGCGCAGCAATTACTACTCCGACTGTTACTCAAGATAATACGAATGATAAGGGTGTGTTCGATGGCGACGATGTCACGTGGTCAACAGCCACCATTACCGCTCGTGGCGCCGTAATTTATAAGCATCGTGGCGGCGCTTCTTCGGCTGACAATCTTATTGCATACATTGATTTTGGTGGTGATAAGGTATCTTCGGCTGGTAATTTTACTATTCAGTGGAATGCTTCTGGTATCATTGCTCTTGCGTAAGGGGCCAGTATGACTTTAGAAGAGGCTGATAGTGTTCTTTCTGATTTACTTGTTGCTAAAGAAAAAAAAAGAGCCGATATTAAGGTTGCAAGAATTCAACGTGATAAGTTATTAATCGCCAAACGTACTGAGGATGCTAGTAAATCTTCTGGTATTGACGCGGTTGCTAAACAGTAATTAACTACCCTACCACAAAATGGTAGGGTATTTTAGGTTAAATAAATGGCTTACCCTACAACTTTAGATTCATTTACAGCTCCTAATGCAACTGATCCACGAAATGCCCCATCTTTAGCTGGTGTAATTGTAGCAGTTCAAACAGCAATTGCCGCTCTAGAAGCTAAATTAGGTATTAATGGGTCCGCTGTAACGAGTTCAATAGACTATAAATTAACTAATGATGTTAGATTTGCTGGCGGGGCGACCGCATTAACCGATGCATCGACAGTTGCTACCGACGCTAGTCTAGGTGGTTTCTTTACTCTTACAATCGGTGGTAATAGAACATTAGGCGCCCCTACAAATCTTACTGCTGGGTTTAGTTATTGCTGGAAAATTACGCAAGGGGGTGGTGGTAGTAATACCCTTGCTTATAATTCAGTATTTAAATGGGCTGGCGGGACTGCTGGTGTACTATCTACAGCGGCTGGGGCTATTGATATTCTTACTGGCATTAGTGATGGTACAAATATATACGTTACATTAGCGAAAGCTTTCTCGTGAGAAGTCTTCATTTACTTGGCGCTTTTAGTGGCGCTGAGGATCTTATTATAACTACGTGGGCGGCTGCCATCGTTACCGCTAGTGGTACAGTTAGCGCAGCTACACGGGCCATTTGGTCTACACAAATAAAAGCATTACGAGCAAAAGCTTCGCTTTTTAGTAAAATAAATAATGGTTCTAGTAGACTCTCTGCTGTTTGTGGGGATCAAAAAGCTGCTGCTTTAGTACCTTTTTTAGTTGGCGGCGGTGGTACTACTGATACTGGTAATAATCTTGTTAATGGCGACTATACTGAAACAACTGGTATAGCTGGTAATGCTAGTAATAAAACTATAGATATTAATATTACACCAGCGCAAGCTGGGCAATCGTCTAGTGATGCCTGCTTTATTTTTTGGTTCGGTGGTAGTGACACCGGGACTAAAGTTTTTTGTTCTAATGGTAGTGGGCATGAAGAAATTTATAATGCGGGTGGTATAAATTGGAAATATGATTCTAGTAGTGGTGTTTCAGTTTTCCAAAGTACAAGTCAATTAGATACAGTAACATATAAAGCATCTTTTGGACAAAGTAATGTTGCTAATGCTTTAGGTGTTTTTAGACGCGGTGTATCTCGGACAATAGCGGAAGTTCGTGGTTCAGCATCTGGTTCCCTTGGTACGAGTAAATATCGCGCTTTAGGTCGTCAAGGTGGTGGGTTTGAAACTTCACTAACTTTACTTGGGTATTATATTGGCGCTGGATTAACCAACCAAGAAGTCTTTGATTTAAATGCTATAATGGAAGCTGGGTTTACAGCCCTTGGACGTTCTAGTTTCAGTACAGTAACTCCGATAGCTTTCTTTGGAGATTCTACTACACTTGGCGCTGGCTATACAGACATGCCGCAAGCTGTTTATCAGCTTGATGGTACACGTATGGGATCGAATCATGGTGTTAGTGGGGACACTTCTACACAAATAAAAACAAGACTTCTAGCGTACCCTGGTATTGCAAGAGATATTATAGTTATTCAAGCTGGCACTAATAATTATGTAGCCTCGGCATCTACTGTTTTATCTGATATAGCTGCTATGGTTGCAGCTATAACAGCTACTGGTAATAATAAATATTTAATTCTTACGCCACTTTGTATTTGGAGCGATGTACTTGGGTCAGCTAATAGAACTCAATATGATATAGTTCGCAATGGGATTATCTCAGCTTACCCAAGTAACTATGACGATGTCTTTACTGCCCTAGTCGCTTCATATGACGTACTCACACCACAAGATGTAATTGACCATACAAATGGTGTTGTTCCTAGTACAAAACGTTCAGATAATACGGTTCATTTAAATTCTCTTGGGTATTCTTTTGAAGCTACTCGTGTTAATAATGATGTCGTAGCTGCTGCTTGGTAAGGTAATTTATGCCCGCTTTATACGATGAAGTCGGTATTTATGATGAAGCCTTAGCTTACGACACTGGCTACAGTGTTAGTACAACTCCAGCTATATTAGCTGGGACTTTATCATTATTCGCCCCAATAATAAATTTTGCCTATACGACAACCCCGAATGTTGTTAATGGTACGTCGTCACTATTTACACCAGCTATACAACTTGGTTACACAACTACACCAAATATAGTTGCTGGTACTTTTTCACTCCCTGTACCAGCATTAGATTTTTCTACAATATCTGGCGCAACTTTAGTAGCTGGGTTATTTAGTTTACCGGCTGTAATTATTAGTACCGATCAAGTAATGAGCCCAGCAATTTTTGCTGGTACTTTCTCACTATTTGCTCCAGTTATTATAGTTCCAAATGCCCCATCCATCGGTACATTAAACCTTACCGCTTCATTATTAACTCCTACTATTAATTATGATCGTGTTTTACAGCCAGTTACTAAAATTGGGACTCTAAGTGTTATCGAGCCGGCTTTAGTTTATGATTATAGTTTCAGTGTTAATCGAGTAAATGGAACTCTGTCACTGTTAACACCGGATATTAGTTTAATTAAATTAGTTACCCCAAATATTTTATCATTAACTGGCTCTTTATTTGCCCCTACTATTACTGGAACGGCTATTGTAACGCCAAACGTAGTTACTGGTATTTTAACATTACCAGATGCTTTTGCTAATGTTGATACATCAATAATCAATAGCCAACTTACATTAGTAGCTACTTTTAATTTACCAAATCCCATTCTTAGTGGTGATTGTTTAGTTGATATTATCTCTGATTTTATTCCTGGTAGTGACGGGGCATCCAGTATATTTTACCCAAATGAACAACTTAATTTAAATTTACAACCAAATATTATAACACAAACTAATAATCCCATTCCGTTACTAGTTGGAATTTTCTCAATACAGAAACCTGTTTTTGCCCAAGACGAAGAGGCCGCGCCCGATTTTATTATTGGTATGAGTTTTGATGATAGATTGGTCTTGACTTCCATAGATTAAATGCTACACGAGAATCATGCGTAAGACATTTGAAGCTAGAATTGGTTCTAATTTTCGAGGCGAGATTCACCTTGAAAGAAACGGTAAATACTTTAATTGCTCTGGCGCTACTCTAGTAGAGTTTAGTTTAGTTGAGGTTGATAGAGTAACCCCGATTATTGGGCCTATTCATATCTCTGAAAATGACCCCAATAATAATTGGAGTGCTGGCATTATTATTTGCAAATTTCATAAGTCTGATTGGCCAGTCAGCCCCACTGTAAAGGAACACGAAGTTCTTTTACAAGTTAAAGTAATTTTAAATGGGGAGGATTATTTTTGGCCAGATGCGCTTGGGAAACTTCTTAATACGTCGTTAGGTTAGTTATGGCTGATATTGATACGTTACGAATTGCTAAGAGCAATGTGATTGCTTTATTAGAGGAAATTTCACGGAGCCCTAAGCCTAACTATGACATAGATGGACAGGAAGTTTTATGGGCAGATTATTTCAAAATGCTTACTCAGCAGGTTGAAATGTTTAATACATTGATTCAGAGGGAAGATGACCCTCTCGAATTCATGAGTCAGATGTATACCTAACATGGACTTAAAGAAATCAATTCAAGATGACTTCATGGTATTTGATGGGCTAACAAATTTAAAGTTGGCTCATGAAGATCAACTCGCTTCTATTGATTTCCAAAATGGTAAATACGATGCTAATGTGTATACTATTGATGTTCCTGGGTGTTTGATTCGCCAGATGTCTGAACGACTTGTTGGTTCAGTTAGACAAATCTTTCAGCGTGGCATGTCAATTGGGAATGATAATACTGATTTAGTAGATACAGTTATTGATGTTCCTAAAGCAAATGCCCCCAAAATAAATATTAATGACCAATTATGTGATGGTGAAAGGCAATGGCAAGTTCTTGGTGTTGATTTAGCAACTCTCGGAACTCGTATTCGTTGCGCTTGTCGTAGCTTGAAGAGTATAATGTGAGCTACGCGCTACCAAATCTATCCACCGCTACTATGGAGAAGTGGTTAGAATCACGTATTAACGAACGATTTAATACACGCTTAAAACTTTTGCGGGAACAAGCTAAACAAGTTGTTATTCAATTAATTGAAGTTGGGCCAAAGTACACTGGCGCATCTTCGGGTGTTCGTGGGCTATTTCCTATTTATAAAAGTCATCCGGCTTATGGAATGACTATTGGCAATATTTTAAATGGCGGCGATTCTGGTTGGCAAATAAACGAAACAGCTCGGCGTAAAGATACTGTGGTATCACTTATTATTTCTAACCCAATGTGGGAACATTATTTAAAATATGTGAATGCTGGGGAAGCTCCAAAGGCTTTCGCTTCATCGCATAATTTTGTACGTAAAGCTTGGTTAATTTATAAAGCGGCTCGATAATGTTTCCAGACGAACGGCAAATTAATGCGGTTCTTTATGAATTAGTTCATAAAGCTTATGATGTTACTTGTATTATACACGGCGTCCCGTATCCGACAGGTAAAGAAGAATGGATTAAGTTTACTCCATTATCTTTTGTTAAAAATCCTTCTAGACGGGGCGATATTAGTCAACGTGTGTATGTTGAAATTACTTGCTATTCTTTATTAGCTACCTATCGTAAAGATAAGCGGTATGATAGACAATGGGAATTAGCAAAGATGTATGCTGATTTATTTGACCAGCAAGATATACAAGTAGAAACTTCTTGCATATCATTTAAAGAGCCTAGGAAAGTATATCTGGATCTTAGATCGACTGGCGATTTTGCCGGCCCTATCAAACAAACTTCTCCACAATTAAACGTCGATGCCGTTCTAATAGAAATAGAAGGCGACTTAATCCAACCGAAAGGGATAGAATGACACAGCAGGTTAGAAATTTACGCCATGGGAAGGTGACTGTTAAAGATGGTTCTGGAACCCCCAAGGTATTAGAAATCGCCCCAATGAAGGGTGATTTAAAGTTTGATGAGCACTCTAAAACTCAGATTGTTATGAATCGTGGCCGACTTGATAGTCGTATTGAGGGCGATCAGGAACCTATTAATATTACTTTCCAGGTTCAGTTTGCACAGTGGAGTTATGCGAATGCTGGTGTTGGTGTTTCGCCGCGTGATGCTATTCATGGTCCAGAAGCCCCTCCGGCAACTAATAGTGCTCAAGCTTGGGTTTCCGTTAATCCTTGCGGTCCTTATGCAGTTGATTTATTCTTTGATATCGCTAATCCTTGCGATCCGGGTAAGGCTGAGCATTTAGTTTTCCGCAATTTCCACGCAGATTCAATTGGGTTTGCTGAAGGTGATCCGGCGAATATGCTTACCGTTACTGGTACCGCATTCGTTATTTCGCCCGAGCGTTCTTACAACTAACACGCAAAGGAGCCACTATGCGTATTGCCGATAAGGTTTTGAATACTAGAGAATATCGTGAGGTTACTTTAAAGAGAGCTTCTGGGGATTTAAAGATTAAAGTCTTTAGTTTTCCTCTTGGATTAAAGCAAGCTTTTAATAAATTAATCCCTAAGCCTCTACCACCGGTTACTTCTACAAATACTGGTTCTACTCCAAATTATAATGATCCTCTTTGGCAAAAAGCCATTGAGGATTATAATGATCTTGAAAAGTATTTCCAGCTTTGGATTGTAACTAAAGATGATGAAACTATTAAGTACGATAATACCCCAGTTAATCAAGCATCTTTGAGTGCATTACGTGAAGAAATTATTAGCTCTGGTTTAAGCCCCGGGGATTATAATAATATCATCACAGCTGCTGTTGCTGCTGGTAATATCACTGAAGAAGACGTTACTGAGGCAAAAAAGGGTTTTTAATTGATCGACAAGCCGCTACATTAGGCGATGCTCACAATGTTTCGTTCGATGTAGAAGAAAAGTTACCTTCTGGTAGAACTCAAAGATATTTAATCCTACGAGTCTGTGAAAGATTCTCTCAGAAGTTATCTTGGTTTTACGAGGAACTTAGCCGGAGCGATCAAATAGACTTTCTCGCATACGAAGAAATTCGACACATTGAAGAGTTTGAGATAATTAAATGTCAGATCCAATCTTCACTGAAATAATTGAACTACAATTATCTTCGGAAAAAGCATTAAATGATTTAAAAACTTTTACCAAAAGTGTTACTGCTGAAGTAACGTCGATGGTAAAAGGATCTAAAGATCAAGTAACAGCTTTAACAATTGGGCTCGCGGATGCCTATGCTGTTCTTGCTAATAGATTACGGCAAGAAACATTGAATGAGTTGGTATCATTAATTGATGTCAGAACCCAACAAGATAATAATTTAAAGGCTGTTATAGCTGGGGATAAGGAACGCACAGCCGTTCGCCGCGCAATGTATGCTGATGAACAGCGTATGGCGCAGGAGAATCAAACTTACGAACGCCGTATATTAGAAGATAATCTTCGAGCTAATATAGCCGCCGATAAAGAAAAAGCGGCTGTTCGTAGAGCAATGTATGCTGATGAACAGCGCCACAAGAACTCAATAATTCCACCAGGCTCTAATAATGCTGGCGGTAAATTTAATCCTTCCGCGCGAAACGTTCTTCGTGGGGGCGCAGCATTAGCAGGGACATTCGGTAACTTCCAATTAGCTGCTGGTATTTATGGGCTTGAGCGTACTACAGAACTTGCTGGAGTCGCTGAACAAAGTATTCTAAAACTTAGCAGCACTTGGTATATACTCGGCGGGGCAATGGCCGCCGTGGCCGCTGGTGTAGCGGTTGCTTTTAAAGGGAATCCTTTAGATAAAGCGGTGGCAGAATTATCTGCCCTTCTACCACAAATAAATAATACAAAAGGTAAACTAGATGAATTAGCTGAGTCCGCCGTATCTATCTCAGCAAAATTCAATGTCAATGTAATGGATGTTATAAAGGGATTTAAAGAATCCCTTGTAGCTGGCGTCCCTGTCGAGGAATTAGTAGCGTTTACAAATAAGACAGGTGAATTATCTAGGACTCTCGGAGTATCATTTAAAGAATCTTCAAATATTCTTACATCATTTAAAGATCAATATAAATTATCTGTTGATGATTTGGGGCATGTTAACGATGTCTTGTTCAACACGTTCCGTAATGGAAAGATAAATGTTGAAGAATTCGTTAACGGTATTGAGCGCTTAATTCCTGTTTCAAAAGCTGCTGGTATTTCCTTCGAGGAAATTGGCGCTGCGGTTGCTACTCTAACAAGAGAAGGCATTCCAACTAACTTAGCTATCAATGGTTTAATGACAACCATTGAGAAGGTTATTAAGCCATCTTCTCAAGCGCAAAAAGAATTTAAAGCTCTTGGGATTGAGTTTGGTGAAGCAGCATTCCGTGGTAAATCATTAATAGATTTCATTAATGAAGTTCAAGCTAAGACTGGCGGCGGGCTTGATGCCTTGAGCGCCCTGTTCCCCGCTAGACAATCGCAACGAATTGTTTCGACATTAACAAATGCGAGGGATGTTTTCGGGGAAATTAATTCTAAGATAGATCAAGGTGGCACGAATCAGCAAGCTTTTAACCAATCCATGAATACATTCGGGCAGAATATTGGTAAGATTACTGAAGCATTTTCTGGTGGTTTAGACTTAGCTGGGCGTGATACTTTACATAGACTGAACGAAATATTCTTTGGGGACGGGCCAATTTCGGAAAGTACACTTGCGGGTGTTACTAATGCTGTTCGTACTCTTGCATCAGCATTTGGGGCTGTAGCTACTACACTAGCTAATATTGCATCAATACCAATTACAGTTTTCCAAGCTGCAACTGATTGGTTAGAAGAAGGCAATGAAACAGGGTCATATGCCAAGGGGCCATTATCTCCAGATATATTAGCTCGTCGTAAACATATGGTTAAACCGGTACCAAAATATGTTGATTCTGGCAGTTCATTAACAACTCCATGGGGTAATAAAGGTGGTTCAGAGAGTGATGAAGCTGTGGAATCTAAGTATGAAGCTCATTTAGCTAAGATTCAAGAGAAGTTAATTGCTACGAATGCCTCCCCAAAACAAAAAGATCGCTTAAAAGAATTGAAAGAAGAGTTAGAAGAATTAGATTTAAAGGCAGAGCATACTAAAGAACAACTTAGTAAGGTTGTCGCTGGCTCTGAAGAAATGGTTGACTATAAGAGGAAGGCAGCTAATTTTGAGATTCCTCAATATGGAGTTGGTAAAACCCCACAACAATTAGTTACTGATGAGTTTAATAGAAGTGTAAATACTAAATATGAAGCTACTGGTCTTGATGAACAAATTAAGACCAAGCGTGATGAATTAACGGAATTGAAAAAGCAAATTACTGACCAGGGGGATTACGGTAATTTTAAAGATACTATGAAGATTGCTGAGTCTTCGACTAAAGAATATATTAAAGAAGAAGTAAAGAAGAACGCGGAGTTAAAGAGACTTGATAAAGAATTGGCTGACCATGCTCTTGCTGAATACGAGAAAGAAGTCACGGCGTATGAGCGTATACAGGATCGCAAATTAAAAGCTGCTCAAAGAATAACGAATGAAATTGAACGCGCTGAGGAACGCCACCAAAAGCGCATGGAAGATATTCAAGACCAATTAAATACTACGATTCTTAGCAAAGAAAAAGATCCTCGGCGTCAAAAGAATATTGCCGATAATCAACTCCAATCTGCTCAATCCGCTATTCAATCATATGTTGATAGTGGTAATGTTAACGAAAAAGATTTCACCGCTTTTATGAGAACATTCGATCAAGCATCTAAAGCGAAGCAATCTGCTATCGAGGCAGATACTAGAGATTCTCGCCGTGCGGGAAATTCTCGCGAGTCTGATTTAATGCTTGAGAAATCTTTTGAGAATGCTTTTAATGCGACATTTAAAAAGATTGGATTAGATGAGCTTGATTCTTCTAATCGTAAATTAACGGCTAATCGACCAAGCGTTGGGGATGCTGTTAAGAAATCTCTTAATGACGAGAACACCAAGAGAACAATAGAAGAACGGGTAATTAAATCAAAAGTAGAATTGTCTATTACCGGGAATATTCCACAGGAAACAATCGAGAAGATCACTAAATCTGTTAAGGATGCTTTGGATAGGGATAAAACTAACCAAACAGATACACCTAAGTTTGCTCCTGAGTCTTTTAGTACATCAGTTAGAGAGCCTGGCGAAGAATGAAACCACCATACCAAGTTTCTTTTTGGGCTCCTTTTAATGTAGCATTAGTAGATGCTACTCATTCCATTACTTTGAAAGCCCCTGAGATTGGCAACACTGATAAAAAAGCTCGTAATCAGTTACAGCAACGTACACGTTCTGGTGTAACTACTATTATCGATCGTGGGCGAGATTATAACACTGAAAAGAAATTTCAGTTTCGTAATATTACTACTTTAGATATGTCATCTTTAAATGTGTTCCTCGCCGCTATCCAATGGGGAAGCACAATAATTAAATACCGCGATTATAATGGGGTTGAATATAGCGGGCGTATGCAATCTACGTCGCTTCAATTTATTGATCGTGGGTATATTACAAAAACTAACCCTACTACTGATAATCTATTGTGGGACTTCGATCTTGACTTTCTGGATTTAACGGATAACACAAGTGCATTATTAGAGAATGTCGAGGTACCAGTGGGTAGTCCTTTATCCTTACATTTAGCTGATTTTAATAGCCCGCATAATCCACGAGTTAGAATTAATCTTAGTTCTGGCGATGGGGCTAAGATCATAGAGCAGTTCTTTGTGGATGATTGGAATGCTATTTGTTGGATTATCTCTTGTTGGAATACTAATAATGCCAAGAAAGCTTTCTTCTTTGTTTCAGTAACACACGATGGGACCCCTACATCGGATGCAACTGCTGTTAATACAACTGTGGAAGTTTTAAATGACCCTGATGGATTATACTCTGATCTTACAATTCTAACACAAGTAACTGGGGCGGGGCTTACGCAAGTTATACAATTAGTTATGTCGTCGACTACTAATGGTAATAAGATTGATGCTCGTAGGATTAAGTTATGAAACTTATCTTACCAATAATTGTTACTACCAGAAATCCTGGTGTCGGAGATAATAAAACTAAAGGTAATTTGCCAGGGCAGTTTTGGGTTAATAATTATTCTAATCGTTTGTTTGTTTGTTTATTAGATGGTGTTTGGGCTGAGCAAACTACATCATTAACTTATAGTGAAACAATTTTACCATCACTTCTTGGCGGTGTTTTCTCTACACCCGCTGTAACCGTTACTGTAGTGTGAGGATTTTATGGATGAAGTTGTTACCCCAATTATTCAATCTTTAGCTGAGAAAAGTGGCTATGTTGCTTTACTTTTAGGGGCTGTTTGGTGGCTACTTAAACGAGATGATAAGAGTGATAAAAAGAATGAAGAGTTAATTAAAGCTTCTCAAGATAAATGCGCCACTGAGAATGCGGAATTAAAAAAGAAAGTCGATGCGGCTTCCGGGGAGCATAAGGCTTTATTAGGCGGATTACTAATGGAGAATCATAAAACGAATGCTGCTTCTAATCAATTAGGCAATCGAATGATGGATTTCATGGAAGAGTCTAAGGATGAATTGAAGCAACATAGGGAAGAATTAGCTAAGCATCGTGAAGTAACTGCTGAAACATTGAGCGTGTTACGAAAGCTTAAATGAGGGCTTTAGCCAAATTATATAATCAGATACAACAACAACAACCAGTTTTAATTGTTGTTTGTTTTGATTCACTCACTAGAACTCCGCAATATTGTTTGATACAAGAAAATCCAACCGAAGTATCGGAAATTACTTTCGGGGATCTATCTTTACCAACAATTGGGGCTTTAGATACTGTTCAATTAGATACTAATACTCCTAGCAATGGCGGCGGGCTAATTCGTCGGCAGGGTAGTTTAGTAATTAATTCCAGGGATGCTAATGGTATTCCATTTAATTTAGATCCATTTAATAAAAAATTCTATAGTACAGGGGTAAGGTATCAAGATTTTTATTTTGGTATTTGGGTTATTGATCGTGCATTTATTAATGATGATATTCGCGGTGGTATGTTTCTTGGGTACTACCAAATCCAGCCAACAATAAACTGGACTGAAGATCAAGTAAAAACAACTGTACCTATATTTGATATTCTTACATTAGAAGATGGTATAATTGGGGTATCTTTCGTTCGTAATTTCTTGGGTAATCTGGTAGAGGAACCAGTAGCATTACCAGCTATGCGGTTATTTAACCCGTGGATTACTAAATATGTTGTGCCTAAAGTTTATGGTCAAGTAGAACGTATAAAATTAGTAAATGATTTCCCCTCATTTAGTCTCAAGCAATTATCACAATTAATTTCTGGTAGACTACAAAGAGACTTTTTATTAACTGATACAAATATTAAATTACAATTAGCAGAATTAGATATAGGTACAACTCAATTAAATCAATTAGTTGGGTATAGAGTCCGTATTAAAATTGGTACTACCGGCGAAGTTATATTAGGGGATGTTAGTACCGGCCTTGTAGCTGGTGTAGTAGATCCACGTCTACCAATATATTTAATAAATATTACTCGTAATGTTTATTATGCGAAGAGTAATGGGTATACTTATGCCCCTGGGTTTATTCCACAAGTTAATGGTGGCGCTGGGAATCCTATTCCAGCTAATTTCAGTTTCACAGCATCAGTAATATTCAATGGGCGTAATTTAATTCAAGATGCTAATGGGTATATGCAAGCCCAGATAAACTTTTTTGATAATGCAGTTACTGGTAAAGATGTATTTTATACAGTACAGACAAAATTAAATGGTTGGCAAGACCAAAAATTAAATATAGTTAATCATGCACGTTGGGAAAAAACAAGTATACCAACTTATTCTGGCGATACTAATGCTGGTTTATCTGGACAATTCCAGGGGACACCAACTGTCGCTAACCCTATTTTAAGTACAAGTTGGACACCCGGTGTTTATCTTTATTTTAAATCAGTTCCTACTGATGTATTCTTTTGGTTTAACCCTGCCACCATTGGTACACAAGCAACAGCAACAGCAACTTTAACTTCTGGCGCTTTAACTTCTGTAACAATAACTAGTGGTGGTACTGGATATTCCGAGCCACCTAAAGTTAGAATAATTGGCGTACCAACTGGACAAGTCGCTGAAGCCGTAGCTATTATTACCGCCGGTGTTGTCACGGCGATCAATGTTACGGTCCCTGGTTCCGGTTATACAGCAACTCCAATAATTCAATTAGTCGGTGGGCAGGGGGGAGAATACGATGCATTCTTTGGCGACCCATGGAGTCTCGTAGCTATTGAAGCGACTGGCGCTGGTAATTCACGCTGCTTTATTCAGAATGGATATTCTCGTTTCGATAACGATCATATCTATACTGAAGGCGAAGGTAGTTTAATCAAAATACCTAAAGCTAACATCGTAGCTATTTATCAAAATGCTGGATATAGCACTGTTGAAACTACAGGTGGCCCATTCGCTCGGATCGAATTAACAACACCACCGCTTGATATGAATATTGGGGCTACTTCTAATATTGTTTATGCTGATGCTATGTACGTTAATTTAGTGGATGGAGCCAGGACTGAAAAAATTATTAACGAGATACTGAAAGATTCTGCCTTATTAAAATATTTTGCTGATGATACAATTACAGCTTTGAATATACCATATGCGCTTACTCCATGGGTTCCATATATAGGTATATTAACTGATGGTTCAGAATCAGTTACTGCATTATTAGATAGAATTTTATTCCAGGTAGCTAAAACTTTTCGCTATCGTGGTAGTACATTCTATATAGATAATACCGGTAGACCATTACATAATGATTTTACTGCCTCTGTTTTATATCAAGGTGACCTAGCTGGAGCACACCCATATGATCCGCCAGCAATTAATTATATTAAGTTACCATACACGCATGTAGATAATTCTATTTACATTGAGAATAGTTGTGAAATTTCCATTGGAAAAATGAACACGGTAGATTACCCTATCAGCCAGGCTAGTGGAGTTTATGATTATACTAAGGTCGATCAAATCGTAATAGATTTAACTTATGATTATGGCTCTTGGCAAGATCCTAATTATAAGAAACAGGGTAATAGTGACCATGTCCCCTTGAAATACGGGCGTAAATTTAGATACGCTTTTGATCTAATTCAAGATAGTAATGATTTAAGTATCGCTGGTATCGCCGGGGGTTATGTAGGTGGGGCTTGGGGCCTTAATGTAACAGAGAAAACTTATTCATTTAAGACAACTCTTTATGGTATGGCTTACGAAGCACTAGACCCATTAGTGTTAAAAGATTTCCCAGTAATTTCAGATGCAATACCAAAATTAACATATACTGTAGTAGCTGGTATCTTGGTACAAGATAACCCTCCCAAACCATATAAGTTAATTTTAGAGGATACGGATGATGGTCATTACATGGTTAGAGCTGATGGTATTAGATATGTCACTGGCCCATTAGTTCAAGTTTATAGTACCTCAGCAATATTTTCCCTCTCTTCACAAGAAATAAAAATAATTACTAAACAAGCTCAAAGCTTAGTTAGTTTATCTATATCAAATGGTGGAACTCCTGGGTCCCCACCAGGACCATTACCGCCACCACCGCCAAGTGGTAATCCTAATACTAATCCAGGAACTGGTGGTGGATTAAATCCTGGCGCTGGTGGGGGTGGTCCCGGTCATGGGGAATCATTAGATATGGTTATTTCTGGGTTACATGAATTAGAGATTGATGGTACTGATGATGAAGTATGTGACTTTACTGTTAGTGGAACATCTGGTTTTGGAACTGGAGTTGGGTTCTGTTATACAATTGAAAATGCTACTATCGATGGGTATGATATTTCTGCCGGTGTAACTATTTCACCTGTTAGTGGGTGTGTTAGTGATGTAGATCATTTTGGTGATACGCCAACTGTTAATACGCATCATCTCCATGTTAACTATGCTTGGTTCACACCAGTACCAGTATCCTTTATTAATAGAACAGTCAGATTAAAGTTTACTCGAATTGTTGTCGTGAGTGATGATTTCACTTATACAGATATTGAATATCGTGATGTGGATGTTATCATAGATGACCCCAGGGATATAAGTGCATCATGACAACCACAGGTTATAAAGATACTCAGTTCACAGTTAAGATTCGTATGTCAGCGTTATTAGACACTGACCAGGATGTTAGCTCTGTAATATTCTTTCCGCCCTCTGCCGAGCCTAGGAATCTTGAGATAGATTTACCAGCCCCCTTAATGTTCAATCATTCTAATTGGAGTACCGATCAGAATGTAAAAGTCACTGGCCATAGAGTTGGTACTTTACCAATGTCTTATGAATTATCTATGCCATATACTAAACGTAAAACAAAGGGCGTTATTAATTTAACCATCAATCCAATACCCCCGAATACATTTAATAGAACAGCAGATCATATTGGTACTAACGGGGCTTTCAGCATTATTGGATTCATCATCGCGGATGGTACAATATCTAGTCCTGTATCGATTGGTGGGGCGGGTGTTTTAATTGGTGGTACATGGCGCGATTTAGGTACCGTTAGTTTCTCGGGGGCTCCTGGAATTTACCAAGTAGCATTTAGTGATTTCAGTCATAATGCGAATGTTACGGCTGGAACCACTGTTGGTATAACTGTAACAGATACTAATGGAACTAGAACTGAAACTTTCACTTGTTGCACAGTTCATTTCTTCCATAATACAATCTCCGGTACTGTTGGTCCTGCTGATACAACACCGCGGTCTGTTAATATTGGGCCAATTGATTTAGCAACGTTTGATGAATATGAATATCTTAGTGACACTACTGGTGTTGATAATGGTATGGTATCTACTTGTTTTGTTTCTGGGCCTAGTGTTAAAGGTACTATGATTGGAACATGGACGCCACCATTCCCATTCCCTACTTGTCAAGGAGCTGGGTCGCCCAATTTAAAACTTATTGTTAAAAACAAACCTAGCCCATATAATGGTTACTTGGAAGCAAATTGGCCGGATGTAATATACGGGCATTATGACGTTGGTCCCATAAACACTTTAGTTTGTAGTTGACATTCGATTTACTCATGTAGGGTAAATCAATCCTTAAAGGAGGAATTATGCGCGCATTATTTGCTGGAGAAGAAGGGGGTAATAAAACCATTTTACGTGGTGGCGATTACTCAATGGAAGTTAAGTTACTTAATGATGTCGGTACTGAAATTGATATTACTGGGGATACTCTTGACGTAATTCTTTATGATACTACTGATCGTCGCAATGCCGCTGTTGCGTCTTTCTTAGCTCTCACTCATTTGGTTGAACCTGCTGGCAATGCAACGTTGCCAATTGGTCACGTTGCTTCAGCCGCCCTCCCCGCTGGTAAAACTCTTTATGGGTTTATTAAGCGTACTCATAGTGCTAAGATTAGCTTCTGCAACACCCCCACTATTTTCCAAATCTCGTAAAGGAATACAATGAGATTTTTACTTGATGGCGAAGAGGGTGGCGTGTTACCCATCTTCTCTGGCTCTGATCGTATTTTAAATGGTATCTTTTTAGCTGACGATGGTACAGTTATCGACGGTACCGCCGACACTGTTTCTGTTGAATTCTACGACCGCCCCGATCGTAAGAATGCAGCCACTTTAGTTAAGGCCGGGGCAGCTGTTGTGATTGCCCGTGGTACGTACACTTTTACTTTAGTGCCAGCTGAGACTTTATTACTTGTTCCTGGCGCTGTTTATTATCTCGTGGCTAAGCGCGACGTTGGCGCTGGTGGAACCGACATCGAAATTGCCAAGAAGATTTCGACGATTATTCCTAAGTAACGTTTACTTTTTGATAGTTAGTTTTACACCCAAGGTTTTGCCTTGGGTGTAACTTTTATTCTAAATCGAAGCGGAATGCTTTTATTAGTTCTTCTTTTGCCGTAGCAAAATGTGTCTCTCGATTTTTCCACATGAATAAAATTTGTGGTTCAAATTGTGGTAAACGAGGATTATAAATAAGTATCTTTTGAATCTTCTCCGCGGCTATGCCTTCCTCAAAACATTTCATGGCATAGTAATCACAGGTATCGAATAGTGCAGTACCTGCGTCATCTTCAATTTCAATTAGCATAATAGTCCTTTAGCGTTCAATGCTTAGTGAATAAAATATTCAAGGCAGTGGTGGCGGCGTCGTTATCTTTTAGTTTGTATTTATTACCCCAATTATATAAAGCCACTTCAGTATCAATTAACATTGGGATACGGAAGTTTGGTAATACACAAGATAAACGATTAATACAATTTAAATATAATTGTGCTGTATTGATTGGCACAATAGCGAATGCAGCATCGTGAATATAGTTATCTAATTTTGCTTTAGAATCTTTAAATTCTTCGTCATTAGCTATAGCATTGAGACGTTGCTTAACGAAATCAGCCTCAAAGCCTTGGCATAAATAGTTCATGCCAACATAAGCTAATTGTGTATCTAAATAGTATCTACGGCCAAAGAAATTCTTAATGTATCCTTTAGCATGGAGTGCTTGTTTAACTTGCGCAATAAGGGCTTTAATAGCTGGACATCGGCGATGGTACTCTTCAAGAATACCGTTACTAATCCCGTCGAGGGTAATAGCATCATATTTAAATCTGAGTTTTGATATTGTATCATTATACTTTTCGATACCGAATTTTTCTTTCGCTTCATGTAAGACCTTAGCAATATTTTTAACAGTCTTCTTTTTACCAGCGCCGAACAGTAACATAAAGTTAACTGTCTTAATTGGGTCACGTAAATCGCTCAAGGCTAATCTATCCGCTAATAATTGATGATAGTCAATCTTTGGGTTATCATCATAAGCTTTTAGAATTCCTGGATCGCAAGCGTATGCAGCGAAACAGCGATATTGTATTTGAGAATAATCGAATTTAATTCCAATAAAACCTTCTGGTATTCGCATCCCTTTGAAAGCCCACTTCGGTGGGTTTTGAGAATTTGGGCTAGAAGAACTTCGACCAGTTTCTGTTCCATGCTGTTTAAAGCCAACCCTAAGGTAAGAGTCAGGGCATGCATTTTCCGGCCAGCCAATAGCGAAAGTGGAGCGGGCCGTAGATGCCTCTGTGTATTCGTTGATGTCATCTGTCATTCCTCCTTCATCAATAATTAAAGCTCTTGCGTCACCATTCCAAGAAACTTTAAAGGTTCCATCTTTTTGTTTATTCCAAGCGACTGGTTCAATCTTACGCATTTCATAGTAACGGGCAATTTGTTGCCATGAATTAGGGTTGAATTCTAAATCTTCGTTATTCATTTTCGACCAGAAAATATTCATTCGGTCGCCTAGCACTAATAATTTCTTAGCAAGGACGGCATTAACGATTTCAAAATAGTCCGTGTTTAAAAGTATACCCTGCTTTTCCATATTGAAAAGCGTACGGGTAAATTTTATTTCTTCTTGTATGACGCCAAGAGATTCTTCTGGCATCTCGTTTAAGATATTTAATTCGCATTCCATGGCAGCGAGTGTGTCATGGTTAGCGTACTTTGAAATTATATCTAAGGGTATTCTACCATAATCTTTTGTTTTATGTTCGGTAAGCCATAAGTCGATAGGCTCGTCTTCTTTGAAATGTAATTTATTGTAGAAAGATGCGAGGTACTTGAGGTTGAATTCTAAATGGTAGTTATGATGGACTCTAGCAAGACTGGCGAGGTCCACCATGGCGGCTTTTGGGAAATAGATTTTATCTTGTTCAAGGAAATGAGCATCGAATTTAATGTTAGCATTCCCCCATCGTTTAACTTCTCCGCAAAATTGTTGTAGCTCACGAATTGTTTCTTCGTATGGGAAGCATTCTTCAAGCTGAGTACGATGTCTTAATGGTATATATGCCGGAGCCACATCCTGTTGGCATAACGAAATACCACAGACTCTATCACCATGGTAAGGATTGAAAGCAGCCTTTTTATCATCATTACTCGTTGTCTCTACGTCGAGCCACAGTGGATTCGATGGGTTGAATTGGTTCAACAAACTTACAATTTGCGTCATCTTCAAGAGCCTTTTTAATTGTATATTCTGTATCGTTTAAGAAACATGGCATCCCATCATCATACCATTTATGTAATAACTTAATATCAGCTTCCGTCTCGGCAGTAACACTCAAGCGACCACTATTCAATAATTTACACCGCATGTTTTTGATCCAGTTCCTTAGCGCGGGAGTCGGAGTAATTCAATCTGGCTAGTAGACTAGTTAATTCGTGTTTAGATACACTAAAGAATGGGTTGGTAATTTTTAATACTGTTGTAATGATTTCTAAGTCACGATATGATAATCGCACTCGAACTGAGCGACCTTTTCTCATAGCGTACCTCGCGCATTAATTACTGCCAATGTTTCGTTCTTCAATCCTTCCCGATCAAGTTCTTTAAGTAATTCGATAAAGGCTGGGGTTTTACGATACCCACCACGTCGCAATTTTCTGAGTGCCTGTTTCCGAACGAGGAATCCAAGAAAGGTGTTTGCTTCTTCTCGCATCCATTCGGTGAAGTCCATAAGAGATTGAGTATCGACGCTATCTGATTCGATGAGTCCTCTAATTGTGTCACCAGCATTTGGTATCTTTCTCAAATCGGTGGCGAGTTCTTTACGATCAATTAATTTAGTTTCAGATAATTGGGCTTTGGAAAATTCCAAATAGCCTAATGCTTTATCCGCATAGATTTTATTTAGAAAGCGCTCAATGTATTCAACGTGACACTTTCTAATGACCACATAACCATTATCGTCACAACTATAAGTGCGACCAGCCAAAGCGCCAGCAAGCCGTACAATTTTAATCCTTTGATCCGAGGGCTCAACAATGGGGCAAGCAGCAGAGTAAAGATTGCCCATTCGACTAGCAACAGCAAGAATTTCATGTTCGGCATCCCTATCTATTCTAATTTCGGATTCTTTTCTTGACCAACACCACATGACAAGGTGGGAGCAGAGTTCAGATGTATAAGAGTGAGGGACCACTCGTCTTCTTTCTGACGGTGTATTAATAATACTCTCAGACACGTCACCACTGGCAACAGCAATGCACATGTCAAAACGACGAATATCTTCCAAGGAACCAACCAATTCACGAATTGCGTCAACCCCATAATTATAAGTAGACAACTGTCTATCGCCGCGAGGATTGCTAATCCATCCAAGACGGGTTCGAGCATTGGTTTTGGCTCGTTCGATTTTGACGATTTCAGCAATGCCACTAGATCGCATGTCAGTAAGTTTAGTAATGACTTCAATTGATGCTCCTTTTACTTCTTCAAGGAATACTAATCGGCGATCATTTAAAGGTATTTGACCCCATGTAATAAACCAGCGCCCATTGGACTCCTGTAAACCACCAACCAAACCGGCAACAGAGGAACTTTTACAGTCGACTCTCTCTCCAGCCTTATAATGAGCCATAAGTTTGATTGCAGTTTCCGATTTGCCCTGCCCGCTATCTCCAATACATAGCGCGTCGACCCACCCTTTTTTGATGTCCCCTTGAAAAGGGATATATAATAACGAGTGAACAATAAGATCGTAAAATATATGTAGAGCTTCACGATTGTATATTTTGGTAACATTATGTTCTAAATCCTCATAGATGTCTGTTAACTTTGCTTCGATTCCTGCCACTGTCCATTCACTAGGTTGGAACAATGTAAGATCGTGTTTGAGTTCAAATTGTGAAATGTCATCCTGAGACTTCCGCATTTCATTTGCGACTAAAACCGCATGTTGGTCGTCCGGATTAATACAAACTTTGGCTGTTGTTTCATAGGATGCATTGGACTCAACGCCATGCCCAACCGCAAACACTCGTCGAACCACCATTTCTCCAGTATTATGACCAATGGCAACTTGAGGAACGCATCGGAGTTCTTCAACGTTTTGTGTTTCGATATTGATGAAGGCATGTTTGTTACATTTCTTATAAACACCAGACATTAACTTTAAAGCGTCCTGTAAAGCCGAATCTGTCTTATTGACAAATTGTAAAATTGCTTCATCTGCGCCAATTTTAAACTCATACCCCCGATGGGTAGCGACATGACACATTCCACAATAATCTTGGTCGGCTGGGCAGGTAACTCTAACCACCTTTGGTAATACATATGGCGACGTATCTTTGGCCGATACAACAACATTCGTTTTAATTTGCTTGTGGTAATACTTGGCGTTACCAGCCTCAGACAATAGAATAGGGTAAATATTAAGATCGATTGGCGGAAGTTCTGGTTCTTTAGGTGGCTCATAAATTGGTGTCGCTAAGCAAAGGATTCTAAAATCATCTACAGTCTTTTTCTTATCTACGAAATAATTAGTAATGTCGCCATTATGCTTGCCGCGAGAATCCACAATATCCAAGACATCATTAAGGAAAATATTACGAACGGTCGTCGCTTTTCCGTAGAGAGCATTACACACAATATTTGAACCAATACGCCCAGGCTCGTCAACATCGTACACAATGATAACATCTTTGCCAGTAAAGAAATCATTAAATTCAGCGCTCCATTTCTTCGCTCCATTGGTCGGAGCGCAGGCTGGCAAGCCATATTTCGTCATCAATATAGCTTTGAATTCCCCTTCAGCAATATAAACTTCAGTACCTTTGCAGGCTTCGGCATTGAATAAATGGATTCCGCCGTGACCTTTTGTACTGATAACTTTGTCATCATGTGTGTAAGAATATTGACGGAAATTTACTAACTTATCATTAACAAAAATTGGAATCTGTACCCGCTCATTACTTCGATTCCACCCAAGCTTAAACTTCTTAATCTCTTCTAATGTAATACCATGTTTATCATTTAATTTCTTGATGATGTCAGGGGTTACTAATAATTCTCTATGGAAATCATCAACTAAACTTGTAGGGATCTTTTCTTTATTATTTAAACTATCAACAGCTAACTTAACTAACTCAATTGGTTTATTAGTTACGTGGGCGATATATTTAAGAACACTACTAGGTTGATTACAACGATGACACGAATAAGCGCCGTTCGTTGCATTAATTCTTCCTTTAGCTTCTTGAATATCTTTGTCAGCATCACCTTTACAATAGCAACATCTAACAAATAACCATTCGCCATTCTTCTTATCGAAGTATTCAACTCCCGAGATTATTAGAGCCTGTTCCGGTGGAATGTGTTGCATTTGATTTTCTGCGACTGTTTTTATAATCGTTAACTTGATCCGGGTCTGACCAATCTATTCCAGAAAGATTTGGTCTACCTGCTTTTTCTAGTTTATCATAATATGGGCAGTCTTCGCATTTAACATCTGGTGTTGGGCATGGTTGTCTAAATTGAAAGTAATACCCACATTTATGATATTTACTACCGTTACTCGGGCTGTAATTCTTGCACAGGATTTTCGTTGATAGGCTCTTGCACAGGCAATTGTTCAGTTGGCATGGCATTCTGTATCTCCCACAAAGTCATTTCCTTAGTTTCATGATCGTATTCAATATTGTAACTCTTATTTGTTTTAGGTTCAATACGGTGGAATTTAAGAATTCTCTGAAATAATTCAGCTTTGCGCTTCTCAAAATTACCAAGAGTTCTATTAACTAAAGTCTGAGCGGCATTACCTTCATTACGTAATTGCTGAAAGATTTCAACACTAAGGCCACTTAACTTTAGTAGTTCAACCTTTTCTACTTTATTTAAAGCAGCTTTAACAGCATCGTTCATCACGGATTCTCACAATCTAAAATGGTATTATCGGCCTTAATAAAAATGTCACTTTGTACTCGCCTACTCACTTCATTAAACTTCTCAGCCACGGCGTCACCAAGATCAATTCGGAATTGGAACGCGGCAATATCTAAGTAAGTAACGATGTCTGCGAATTCATTTTTAATCATTGGCATAGCATCTTCTAAACTAATATCCCCACGGCGAACCTTCTTTAAAACGTTACAAAGTTCGCCAAGCTCGCCAGTAACTGCCTGCATCCATTCGGCGCTAGACCAATCACTACCATCCGCTTTGCTATGACTCTTTTCACCCTTAGAATTTTTAAATTGTGGCAGGCGTAAAACATTCGCCTTACGTAATGTACTAAAAGATAAGTCAGTCATTTGGTTTCGCCGCCAAGACGTTTAATTTCATCCTTAATATACCAAATAGCTTTATTCAAATCTTCAATTTGCTTATTAGAATGTTTAATTGAGCGTCGGCAAAACTCAAGCGCCTCTTGTGGCTTTTCGGTAATCTCGACTCGATCTTTTAAACCGGCTCTCCAAAGATATTTAATAGCATTACCCACATTAAAATTACGGTGACGACAAATTGCAATTGCTTCGACTCCACTAGGATCGCTGGTATAATGCTTCGGATGATTAACCGCGTCAACATTAATACTCGGCTTCTCACTAATAAAAGCATATTGAATCAGTGGAGTTTTAAGAATATCTTTTGAAACATCTATTGAATCTTTACAAATACCTAACTTCAATTTTGATTTCTGATATTTAGTTAATTTCTTCATGTTATATACCACTGCATTTTGCAGTGCCTTTAAAAAGTAACGATGTCACGTTGAACCCCGTATTGACTCTACGGTGTCGCAAGCCGTAGATTTTAATCACCCAATATCTCAGGGATTTTTACTGCCCAAACAACGTGACATCGTTACAAAGTTACTGTTAAAACGGCGGCTGATCTTTCTTCGCGGTAGCATTAGCCAAAGTTTCCTCGGGCGAAACATTCGACTGCTTCTCAGCCTGAGCAATTGAAGCAGCCATAAACGCAGCCTTCTGTTCAGTACAAGCAGTCTTCAGCATTAACAATGCCGGCCATTTCTCTGCCGCTACAAGAGTCGGTAAACCGATAGAAGGCTCAAAGTAAATGTGTCCTTCCTTATCCTGTTCCTTCGTGGAACCGAATTCCCAAATAGCACTGCCAAGAGGCGCAGTTAACTTTTCATTGGTCACAGGATCAACAATAGGCTTGTAAGCGCGCATACGATTTAACCACTCACGGCCCAATCTCCAGCTTGAGCGGGAGAAAGTAAGCTGCATCATATCCTTGTAATTGCCGGAATACTCGGGGACACAGACAAGGAAATTATACTGTTCATCAATCTTATTTACTTCCTTGCCGGCCGGAGTCCGAACCTTAACACGGTTCTGTGAATCCTTGGACTGCTGCGACATAACGTCACAAGAACGGCTAAGAATCTTTTTGTCCTGCGCAGACTTATCGGGGTTCCATTCGATCCATTCATTCCACCAAGTGATGGGGATGACATTCATATTCTTACCGATGTCGCAAACAATTTGCTTGCCAGATTCATCGGCCCACTGTCCAGCTTTCGCTAAACCATTCTGGACCATATCACTTAATCCCTGCTGTAAACGCAGGCGGGGGACGATATAATCATTAGGACGCATGTCCTTAAAATCATCATCCGCTGACGCGCCGAATGCCATGACAGCATTATTAGTTGGTACGATAACTTTGTTCTCATCAACCACAGGTGGCTCCTTGTATTTGGTCTATTATTATATGGACCAAGGTGAATAAAGCAATGAAAATCTAATACTTATCTACGTAATTTTCTGGGACAATGTAAGCAATATATTGGTATTGCTGACCAATCTTATTAACTTCTTCTTGAGTCGGGACGCGAATTTGTACGGCTAACCGACGGTTCTTTTTAACATAATTCGTAGAGTCGTCGGCAAGCATTGGCGGGTAGCCTGGGATAATTACCCAGCTATTATATGGGATGCGCTGTGATTGAATACTCACACCGCTATGATGCGCGTCGCCATCAATTGTAGTTAAGTTGTCGGTAGAATGATACGCCGTGACTTCGGCAAATTGTACCCTCAGTCTACTAGCGAATTCCTCAACGTTCAAGCGATCCATCTCTAGTAACTTATTACGAGCTTCGACATATTGAAGGCGCATACCAATTAATAGTAAACCTAATGATAAACATGTTGCCATTAATACAGCAATTAAAACTCTCACTTTGGCAGCTTTCTGGATTTAATTGTGTTCATGATGAAGACATTAACAAAAGGCTGTGGCTTCCCGCCGGAGATAATTACTTCTTCAAAGAATGCTTGTAATGATTTCTGGTGTACGGTTTCTTTAACTAATTCAGCGCCTTTAGGATCTTGCTTCATCCATTCGATCATCGCCTTTTCATTTTCCTTCTTACAAGTAATTGAATACTTTAAGTCAGGAGTAATTCGCTTAGTCTCATTCTCAAACTCAATATCCAAAGATTCAAAGCCTTCTTGCTCCATCATCTTATTAATGCGCGCAGCGAGCCCATCAATTGTTCGCCCACGAATCTTAGCAATACTTTCAGCAACATCCTTAATCTTATCAAGGATTAATGCGAACTCAATATTGGTTTTAAGGTTACTCCCCTGGGTACCAATAATTAATTGCCCAGCCTCTTCATCAATGTTTTTGAGTATGAGTTCTAAATACTCGGACATTGTTTTTAAATTGTCAGTAATCATTTTGTATTTCTACATATTGACGTTGTGAGTTATTAAAGACCAGAAACCCCATAGTCTTTCTATGCTCTTGATTAAGCCATAAAAATCCAGCGAGCCCAATAATCCAACTAGGACCATTCAAAACCAGAACATCAGTTTCATCCGCTTGATCGAGCTTACTCGATAAAAGAGCGGTGTAATCCGCCATCGTTTGATTGTCACAATGTGGCGGAATGTGAGTGAACAAGAAAACTTTCTCTTTTTGAATAGAGGAGTAATCGTCACCTTTTTCTTCCTCGCGGCGGGGCTTAGACTTATCTACTAAAATAAATGCTTTGTTCATATTAATCTTTCAATGTTACGATGTCAAAATTTCCATTACTATGCAATGCTGATTGAGTCCCCTTAACAATAATTAAATTGTTACTAGACAGGAACTCAACCAGTATTGCTTGCATGTTATCAGCATGTTGCTGAGTGGTGGTTATGTCGAGACAATTACGATTAGTGAAACGATCACTAATGTAGTTTTTCAGAACGTTATTTAATTTGTAGCCAACAATTATACTTATACTATTCATACTGGCAATTTGCCTTGCAGCAATTCTTTCAATTTGGAAACATCTTTAATTGATTCGGCTAAGTCCCTTTTTGACTGCAAAGCCGCTGCGATAACTTCTTCGATTGTATCTTCGTATACATAGTCTCGATAGAGGACCGGATTTCTTTGTCCAATTCTATGGTTACGCGCTTCAGCTTGATCTCTTGCGCCGTAGTTATAATCGTTGGAATAGAAAAAAGCGGTTTTACACCTGTCATTGTCGATGTCTTGATTACCGAGCAGATTGAGTCCAGTACCACCAGCTTTTGCATTAGCGATAAGGACTCTAAATTTATGATCGGAGTTAAACGCATTTTTATATTTCTCCCTATCAGAGTCGGTTGTTTTTCCGTAGAATGAGCCACACGTGTAGCCATTCCCTCCTTTAGCGAACATAGACCGAATGCGTGTAGTTATTTGTTCTATATCATAATTGAACCTAGCCCAAATAATCACCTTCGACGTGTCGACGATGTCTTCAAGATCGTCTAGCATTTCATTAAGTTTGGCGTCCCCTCCAGGGATAACCATAATCTTATTCTCACGCTGTTCATTATTATCATCGTGAGCAACGCCAAACCCACAACAAATTTGCGACAACTTTAACATTTGAACAATGATAAAGTCAGCATCAATATGAACATTCTCCTCAAGCATTAATGTGAACTGGCTTCTGAATTGATAATATAGAGCCGCCATGGCTGGTGGCATTTCAATCCGGCGAGTGTCATATAGACGATCCGGAAGCTTGAGACATCGTGACTTTTTGACGATAAAAGATACGCGAGCCATATTTTCTTGTAAGGCTTCGACGTTCTTGAAGCCAACAATCTTATCAATATCTTGCCCATCATTATCAATCTTTTTAAGTTCACAGAATTCTCTCTTATAGCCAGCGAAAGTATTATAGCCCAAAACACCGGGCTGAAGTAATTCAAATTGCGACCACAAGTCTAAAAGATTATTACTAACAGGAGTACCAGTTAGAATCCTCTTCATTTGTGTACACGGCATCTGAGTTAACAATACACCAGCTTTATACCGCTTCGATGCTGGAGACTTCGCATAATGCGATTCATCCATAATAATCATGCGAGGCATAAATAAAGCTAATTGTTCTGTCATGCGGTGTACTGCGTCCCAGGAAACAATAGCGATTTTGAATCTGCTACGACACTGAATGAGTAAGAGCAAGTCTTCGATACCAGTAATCTGCCCATCGATAATTTTAATCTCATACTGAATTAACTTCAGTAGATATTTATTTAATTCATCGACCCAATTCTGACGAATTGATTTAGGGCAAACGATTAAAGTTCTGAACGTGTCACCATCTTCCAATCGTAATGCATAATGATTTAATTCGGCAATCGCACAGAGAGTTTTACCAGTACCCATTTCCATGAGGTATGCGAAGTATGGGTAATTTAATGCAGCTTCGACAGCCACATTTTGATGTGGCATTAATTCCCAAGTAGCGAGCCCTTTGTAGTCTGTGTTCTCATTATCGAATAAGTAATTCCACCGTTTAGCAGATCGCTTCTCGTCTAACTTTGAAGTGATGGTAATAAACGCCAGCATAAACTGAGCGTTTTCAGAAACGGAATATTGGTCTTTAGTCCATGTACTTTCGATATGTTCTAAGGTATTCTTATTAAGTGGAATTTTGAATCCACCCATTCCACCTTGTTTGACCCAAGTTCTTTCCTTAAACTCTTGAGCCCACGTACGGAATTTTTCATAATTAGCATCATTTGCATTAGCCCCTTCTCGGAGCGTCATATGCAAATTCTTATTATCAAATTGGTCTAAATGAAACCAAATCATATTTTATTTTTAATAACCTCTACTAACTGTTCAAATGTAAGAGTCAAATATTCAGTGTATGGAACGCCATTGTATAAATAGCATTGATTCTTATTTACATCCCAAACATACATTGGGCAATAAATTAGTCTTGCCCAAAACTCCATCGGAATAACTCTACGCTGAGCGCCATCTAATAAATTCATGAAATCATCTATTGACGGTAGACGCTTTAATCTATAGGCTTTACATTCAACATGCCATCCTTGCTGATTATTATTCCCAATCCACAAATCGGGCATGCCAGCCATCCGTGTGGATGCCACCATAACTCTAGCGAAGATTTTCCACTTATTTAACTGAGCAGTTAATTCGTGTTGGAAATCATGTTCATCTTTAAAAAAGGTCACATTGTTCCGATAATAATATTTCGTTAAGCATACCAAAAAGATTTGGAATAAAAACTAAAACCTTTGCTAAGAATTCTGGTGTCCAAACGTCACGTTGTAACTTTGTAACTATTCTCATGACTAATAAGTATCTAGCTTCTAAAACTTCATGGTATCCAAATTGTTGGTATACCCAATCGACTAATGCTTCTGCAATGTAACGCTGACTGGATTGGCCCCACGTCATTATTTCAAGATTATATTGGATATACTTGAGTAATTGTTCTTCGGTAGTTAATTCAACATTTCGTAATGTATTACCTATCTCAATGTGGGCGAGCACATTCTAATCCTATATGTACAGAAGTTTGGAAGGCAACTTCTGCTTCAATACGATTCACTAACGAAACATACCAGGATATAAACTGTGGAACCCATTCAACCGATTTAAAGTTGTCTTGCTTGTAATTCTTCTTTAACACTTTTTCAAGATGCCAACCCCATGGCGCATCCATGCGGTAGATACATAGAATCATGTTACGAACTTCGCCGGCCCAATTGAACTCGTTACACTGTGACATACATTGCACAATATGTTCGGCAATATTCTTTTCTTCTAAACGAGCACGATAAAAG